>Ga0182024_10006627_pt1 | contig 25344 bp, 12 predicted proteins | sample P32metaG_FD_120480 | JGI IMG/M metagenome (GOLD analysis project Ga0182024, IMG submission 120480) | Permafrost microbial communities from Stordalen Mire, Sweden - P3-2 metaG (Illumina Assembly) | ecosystem: Environmental > Terrestrial > Soil > Wetlands > Permafrost | place: Sweden: Stordalen...
TGGCAGTGTCGTAGAACTTTCCATCGACGAGGTGTTCCCACTCACCGTTCAATGAAATCCGTGAACGCGAGGCGGGAACGAGCTGACCGGGCGTGGAGGCAATCGCAGGGACCGCCGTCAGAATGGCGGACGCACTCAGCGTGTTAAGAAAGCTACGTCGATCGATCATGTCACCTGCGAATGGTCATCGGAATTGAACGTTATTGCTTTTCAGATCGCCGCACACGCAACCTGAACGTCTTGATTTCAAAAGGGTGCAGGTCGAATTGAAAAGAGTTTTGCTCGGTCTTGAGCTCGCGACCTGCGTCCTCCATTAGATTGGATTCCTGCGCCGAGGACAGTTCCGCGTACAGTTTTATGCGTACGCCGGCGCTCGGCCGGCCACTGGCTTCGTACACTCGTAAGATCACGCTGCGATCGGGCCCCGGTTTCAACGCCGAAACAATGACATTGGGCTGAGAAACCTCCACCCACCCCCAACGCATGGGCAAGCTCCCCGCATGTGGAGCGACCTTACGCACCAAAAGTGGATTGTTGATTTCCCATCCTGCACGGTAAACGTTGGTCTGGCGCCAATCGCCGGCGTGGGGCATGAGCGCATAATGCAACGTCAAGGTTCGCCCGAGCTCGAGCCCGGTATCGGACGAGACGCCCGGCTCATAGCCCCCACCGAATCCATAAGCAGTGATCGCTGCGGAGCGAAAGAGGGAAAGAACCAAAGTGTGGTCAACCACGTTGTTACCAGGCATCGCGCAATTCAAGAGCGCCACCCCATGCGTGCCGTCACCGTAATCAATCCAATTCTGGGCCGGAAATTCCTGGGCCTGGGGACGTTCAATGGCTCCGAAGGGAATTTCGTCGGTGCGCGTACCGTTTTGAATGGTAGTCGGAAATAAGACTCGGTACCGCACGTACGAATCGTTGTTCAGGATTTGAGTTTCGATGTCCACGCGGCGCAAGCCCGCATAAAGGCGCACCCGCGTCGAAAAGTTCCCTTTGCCGAAAGGATGCGACACACTGTATTCGGAAAAGACCACGCCGGCGGTGGTCTGCCCGCTGCCACCGATCCACTCGCTGCTCAACTTCGAACGCGCTGCGCTAGGCAGCAGGACTTTCTGGGCCATCGCGATGTTCCGTCCACCGTTCAAGGTCCCATAGAGCTGCCAAAGGTCTCCGCCATCCTGTTCCTGAGCAACCACGTTGGCTGAACCGCGCAGGGCTTCCCAGCCACTGGCTTTGTCCACCAGGCTGGTCATCTCGCCGGTCCAGATGTTAAAAGTGGCGCGGTAAAACTCGTTCTCGATCGAGCCCTGGTCTTGCTGCGCCGCCGAGCTGTTTCCCGAGAGAGGCAATGCCGGAGTGAGACGGTCGGTTTTCGGGACCACGTGGTAAGTGGCGAAACCGAGCGCAGGAACATCCCGAGCCACGAAGGCAAAGCGGGCGTGCTTGATGCCTCCATCGGCATATCGGCTTATTTCGGTGAACTGCAGGGGAACAGGCTGGCCCGCGGAATCGACGAGCGCGAGATCAACAAATCCTCCTTCCACCAAATCCACATCGGTTTCCGCTGCGTCGGTCCGCGGCCACCCGAGAGTGTTGAAGACAACCACCGGGAAGCCCTCGCCGCGGGTGTCGATCTGGGAGGTGATTTGATCGACCGACCTTTGCACAATTTCGCCGGTCGATTGCTGCGAGTTGTTATATCCACGCAAGACGTCTTCAACCACCTTGTCGACCATGACACCGGAGGCCAAATCGTGAGTCTCGTTGAAGAGCACCGGCTCCCAAGCCCGTGTCAGTTCGTCGGGATCAAGCGTTCCGCCCAATGACCGAGCCAGAACGCCCAGCCTCTCCGCGGAGGAAAGCAAACCTTCCATTTTGCGCATCCACTGTTTGAGTTCAATCCGGCTGCTGTATATCCCTTGAAAAATGGGATTCAACTCTCCGGCTACCACCTGCCGGTCCGGACGCACCGCAACCGCAGCCTCAAAGTCCGTGGGGACCCCAAAGCGAAGGGAAAACGGTTGGTCGTGGCTTTGGTTGAATTGGGTGACCATGCCCGGTAACTGTGCCTCAGGTTCGGAAACATCGGAGCCAGCCAGCGCTACCCGATCGTGCCCGCGCGAAAAAGGAGTCAGTGCGTCGAACGCTGCGCGACTAAAACTCTGGAACTCCGCAGGATTCCCGGGCGAACCGTAAAACAGGTCGTAGCCTTGGGGGAGCCAGAACGCTGGAATCTGGGTGCCATCGATACCCTGCCACGAGAACTCCGAGGGCGTGTCCATGCTGGGGACTCCGCGGAAAAACCAATACGACTTGTAACCGGCCAGCTTCAGAATCTGGGGCATCTGCGCATTGTGTCCAAAGGTGTCGAGGTTCCAGCCTACCGTCACATCCACACCCAACTGGTCCCGGTAGTAACCCTTGCCGTAAAGGATTTGCCGCACGAACGACTCACCGCTGGGCATGTTCACGTCCGGCATGACGTCGGTGCCGCCCACCAATTGGAGTCTGCCCTCTTTCACGAACTTTCGGAAAGTCGCCGCGTTTTCGGGGTAGCGCTCCAGATAAGGCCGCACATAGGCGACCTGGTCGAGCACGAAGCGATATTCGGGATGCTCTGCCAACAGGTGCAGCGCCGCGGAAATGTTTATGAGGCCCATCTCCAGGTATTCCTCGCGGGTCTTAAAGACTGCACCCTCCCAGTGGGTGTGCGGGATGATCCAGAGCACATCCGTTTTCGGAGCGGCATCCTTACCGTTGGGCGCCGCCGTTTGTCCCTCTATAGCGCTGCCCCCCACCTGGAAACACAGGCAGAGGCACGCGCCGATAAGCATTCTGATGACAACTTTGAGATGCTGGCGTGCGGGCATCGGGACTACGGTGTGACGGTTCGAGGGTTTTAGCAACTCAGCACGCCTCTCTAGCGATACGCGATCCGGTAAGGCCCATTCCATCCTAAGCAAGCCCATCCATTCACTCCGTTCTTGTGCGCAATTGGAGTTCGAGAAGGGTAACAGTAAAAGGCGCGAACTCGTACTCAAACTCCCGCCCGCTGAAGTTGACCTTGCGAGTAGTGACGGCAACCCGGTCGGGTTCGTCGTGGGAGTTCATGGCCTCAGAATCGGGGTTGGGGTTGCTGTCGGATAGAACAAACGATTCCCCCGTCCGCACGGAGCCCAATAATGAATTCAAATGGAACCGAACCTTGCGTGGCGCGGGGGTCGAATTCACTGCGTAAATACGCAACGTGCCGCCATCTGAACTCAGGGTCGCATCCAGGTCCGGTTCCTGCAGATAAAACGAAAGCGAACTGCTGCGGTCGATTTTCAGTGGGAAAGAACCGGCCGCGCGTTGGTACAGACCTTGAGAAAAGTAGGTAGGCGTGAGGTATAGCCATCCCGGTCCGGGCTGAATTGCCCCGGAGCCAAAGCTATCGGAGAGATTCGAGCGGTTGGCAATCTCAACCAGATCGCTGTAGCGATGCATCATGTTCTGGTAGCGCGATAGAGTGAAAGCGTTACCCAAGGTCAACAACATGCCGCGCTTCAATCCAAACTCTCCGCCGGTGGCATTCCACTCGGTTACCGCTACGCGGATATTCTTTCCTTTTCCATCGCGAACGATTTCGTCGCGCAGGCGCTTGAAATCCTCCTCAGTACCGTTCAAATCCCCTACGGTGTAGTGATGCGGGCTCAGATAGTCCAGCTCACCCTCCGCCATGCGCAGCGTGTTTGGCGTGGGAAACGAAGACAGTATTTTGATTGAGGGATCCGCGCGCCGCATTGCTTTGCCGAACGCCTGCAGTGACGCGTCGTAATCGGGTGCGCCTATTTCATTTCCAATTTGCCAGTACTTTACGTGGTAGGGCGCCGGATGGCCGTTCTTCGCGCGCATCTGGCCCCATTGGGTATCGGCATTACCGTTGAAGTACTCGATCTCATCGGCTGCGTCCTGCGGAGTTTTGCCGGTCCAGCGAACGCAAATCATGGGTTCAGCGCCGATGTACTGAACCATTTGAACAAACTCTTCCATACCAACAAAATTCTCCTGCAGCCCGCCCCAAGGATCATCCGAAAAAGGAGCGCGAGTGTCCCAGCTTCCGACCGTCTTTGGCCATTCAAAGGACTCGATGGTGCTGCCACCCATGCGCACGACTCCAGGATTCATCGCCTTGAGCGCCTTGATTACATCCGGACGCCAGAGGCCGAGCACGGCGTTGGCGTCAATCAAATACACTCGATCCAGCCAAAGCGAGCCCGGGCCCTCAAATTCGATCGTCAGCGTGGCATTTTGCGCACTGCGATTGGCAGTGAGTAGCACGTCCGCGGCGCGCCAATCTGCCGTCCCGCGGCCGAGCGAAACCGGCCCGGCGATCATGCCGCCATCTCCATGTAAGGACGCCCGGACTTGAACTTCGGCGTCACTGCGAAGGTGCAGCCTCAAGCGGTAGGAGTGTTGAGCTTGCAGATAGAAGCCGTCTTGCGAAATGCCAGCCCAGGAATTGGCCACCGGCAATTCTATTTTTTGCGAGCGACTACCATTGAAAGGATTGTCGGTATCCAGCGAATATTCAGCCAGATGTACGCTGCCATCGGGATACCACGGGCGATACGGTTTATCAATTTCCTGCTTGTAGGCCTGGTTCCACGGCGGTTCCTCTTCGAAGCTGGTAGAACTCACCTGCTGGGCGATCATCGAAGGCATCAGGTTGCACAGCGGTTCAATGAACTGGCCGCCTTGCTTCCGATCAATCGGCCGCTCGCTGAGCCGGGCATTCGAAATCGTGGCCGATTCGGCTTGGCGCGACTCCGGTACGTGGTCCAGCCGGATATCGTCGAACCACACTTTGCCAGTCTGGTTATTGAGGGCGTTGAGAGCGACGTCAATTCTTCCCGGAGAAGGAACCCGGAACAGAACGCTGGCGTGCTGCCATTCTGAAGAGCTGGCCGGGGGCTGGCTGAAGCCTTGATCGCCAGCCTGCGCGGCAATCCCAATCCGCGGTCCAGTATCGGAACTACCAGAATCCGAGATAGCCGTGGATTTTACCCATCCGGTTAAGCGCCACAGCGTTCCGACCGGGAGAAACACTTCCTGGCGCAGAGTGAGGTTCACGGGATGATCTGCTGCGATCAACAGAGACTGCTGGCCCTGCTTAGCCTCCACTTTGTCCGCGGTTAGAGAAAACTCTTGTTTGGCTTCGGATGGGTCAACCCGCCAGGATTCCGCCGGAGTGGCGGCTTCAAATCCTGCGTTCTTAAGCGCCTGGTTTCCACCGCCGGCAAACGCAAGCAGGGAAAGCACAGGAGCCAGCACCCAAAAGCGGGCGGTTGGAGGCACCGTGGTTTTGTCAGCTCCGCCAAACAAATGGCAGCTACGAATTTTGTGGAACGCGGATTCCTTCACAGTGTCCTATGAGCACCGCTCTTCATTTCAATTCTGCGACTGTTGATATGGCCTGCATTCTTTGCCGCCACGCCGCCGAATTCTGGGGACTTAGCAGATACAACTGCATGCGCCCACTCAGTTGGTTGTGCGCGACGCCTTCATTTGGGTCATCCGGGCGAAGGTCGCGTCCCTGGCCATAGTTTTGCCACCATTCGCCCCAAGCGACGGCGCCCACACCTCCCAACCAATCATTGACGTTCACTTCGATTAAATCGGAGTCCACCGACGCGCGCAGGTGCTGCGAGCCAATCGCCTCGATGCCGATGCCATACCCGTCTTTGTCGGTGAGTGAACCGAAAACAAAGTTGCGCTTACTGCTGCGGAAATCGTTGGTCCCGATGGGGGTGTCGTCCAGCGCGAATGGTTGAGTGGGAGGGACGGTTTGCTGGCCTGGGGCGTGAGCCATAGCCGTGCCATCGTTTCGCCCGATATGATCGTCCGGATAGACGCTCCATTCGCCGCGGCGCCGCCATCGCAGCTGGTCACACCACAGCGGCACGCCGAACTGCAGCCCAACCTCACGGGCGCGCGTATCCAGTCCGGTGTAAGTGAATTGATAGCTCACTATGAGGCCCCCTTGGGGGGTGATGCGAAAGCGAAGTTCACCGGCAAAATCACGGTAGGCCCCGGTTTCGATCACCTCATAGTCGTCGCCCGCGGGACGAATCTCCAGTGGTTTAGTGAGTCGCCAGGTTGCCAAGATGGGAAGTTCATTTAGAGTGGCTTCGATCGGCAAAACGTGAAGTTTGGGCGTTGCATACAAGACGGAGTGGCGATCGATGAGCGCCCGCCGAATGCGGCCATTCCCTCCATCGAAGGCAATCTCAAAGCTGTCGCCAATAAAGCGCTCCATAGGACCGCCCAACCAAAACGCCTCGTGCAAGTAGCGAAGCGGACCAGCTTTACCCGCAGGTTCTGCGTGCGCCGCGGTAGCCATTCCCAACTGCATCCGATGAGGAATCACCAACTGGCCCTTACCATCCAGGAAGCGGAGGGACAAGATATCGCCGGGCTTGGTTTGTGGCGCGACGGGAATGGAAATATTGCCGGAAGTGCGAGCAGCGATGTCGGGGTGAATTGTTCCATGCTGCGATCCAACGGACCACTCCAAACCCAGCTCGGAAAGATTTGTAAATTCATAGCGGTTGTCCACTGTGAAGGTGGCAGCTCCGCCAGGTTTCCATGCGATCAAGTCACGCTGCTGCAGATGCACCGGAGACATCAGCATTTTGATGTGCCAGAATTCCGGCTTCTTGCGGCGCCATCCATCGACGATGCCCCAGGGAGCGTCGCCGACGATGCCACGTCCAGGCATATGATAAATGCGATCCAAGGCGTGTTCCGGCTGTCCGATACTGCCGCGCCCATATTCGGAGTCGCGGCCCGGAACTAGAAACACGTCATCCACCCAAGCCCAAATCATGCCGCCCTGGACGTTTTTGCTGGTCTGCACGGCGTCCCAAACCGGAATCAGGGGCTCGATGTAGTAATCGCGGTCCCCGGGATCGAGCCACATCTCTCTGGTATCGCCCCAGAGATCGCCCTGGAAGATGCACAAACTCTCGTCCCACAGGATCGGGACTTTTACGTCTTCGCGCTCTTTCATGCGTTCGATGGTGATGGGGTTGTGCATGGTGTCCAATTCGAGAGTTGCGCTTTGGCCGGCGCTGGCCGGACGCGTAGCGTCGTGGTTTTTTACGAATTGGTGAGCAGCCTCAAAGTTCGGTCCCCAGGTGCTTTCGTTTCCGACAGACCAATAGACGACACTGGGATGGGACCGATCTCGCTCCAACATCTCGGCCGTTCGCTGCACGAACGTTGGCAAATAGCGGAGGTCGGAACTCTCGTCCACCCAGCACAAGGGACCTTCTTCTTCGATGTAGAAACCCAATTCGTCGGCGTCGTCGTACAGATCGCGGACAGCAGGAAAAGCAGAGTTTCGAATGGCGTCGAGGTTGGCTTCCTTCATGGTTTCAAGATCACGGCGAGTCAACTCTGGCGTAGCTGTTCGGCCGGTCAGAGGGTCAGATTCATAATGATCGGCTCCTCTCAGTTTTACCGGAACGCCGTTGATCAAGAACTGGGTCCCGCGGATTTCAATCTGGCGGAAACCTACGCGCCGTGAAACAACTTCACCGGCCGGCGGGGCACAGCACAGCTTGGCGCTCAGTGTATAGAGCAGAGGATGCTCTGCCTCCCAGTGCCTGGGGCTAGCCACGTGAAACTCCACGCGCTGTTCCAGCCGCGACCAGGGCGCAAGCTTAATATCGAGATGATCGTTGGGGAGGGCGACCAGATGGCCGTCAGGATCTTTCAGGGAAAAAACCAGGGGAACGCCGTTCAGCGCATGTCCCGATTCGTTCTCCACGGACAAATCCAATACCAGGGTGGCGTCCTGGTAGGCTGGGTCGAAGACAGTCTGTACATGAAAACGGCGCACGTGGGTTTCGGGTACGCTGAGGAGCCTCACCTGGCGAAAGATTCCCGCTAAGGGGAAGTTCGCGTAGTAACTCATCTTGTCCAGGTGGGAAGAGAGTGTCGCCTCCCGAACCATCACGGCCAGGAGATTGTCCCCTCCGATGTGGGCGGAGTTGGTGACGTCGATTTCAAAGGGAGAGAACCCGCCCTCGTGGGAACCTACACGCGTGCCGTTAAGCCAAACCTCGGCTCCACTGTAAACCGCGTCAAAAAGCAGCTTGATGCGGCGGCCACGGAAACTGGCAGGAATTTGGAGTCGCCGGCGATAGCCGCCGGTCCCGGTCTGACTGTCGAAGCCCTCCATTATCCAGTGGGAGGGGACCTTGATTTCTTTCCAGTCAGAATCGGAAAAGTTCGTCTGAAAGAAATCACGTTCCGGATCGGGCTTAAAACGCCAGGCGCCATCGAGATCGAGTACAGCGGCGGTATCGTCGGGCATGCTGAATCCCGGAGTTAGATCGCCGGCTTGGACACTACGCTGGGGCGAGATGCCTTCACGAATTTCCGCGGTGGCCGTTAAGCTGCCTTCCAGGCCCACCGGCATCTCCACCTGAAACATTCCGCTGGCATCGGTTTGGGCGGAGGCATGCCACGGCTTTCCGCCGGCAGTCCCGCGCAGTTCGACCGTGGCATTCGCGAAAGGTTGGGTCCCGAAGCCATCGGTGACCATACCAAAAATATGATTCAGGAGATCGGAAGCGACTTCGATCACGGGTGGATCAGTTCGGTTGTAAGCCTCAATCTCCACCAGGCTGATGCTGCCGGCGAAATCGGAGAGCCGAATCGCGGTGGTACCCTGCGGACCGAATTGCGCAAGAATGAGGCGGGGAAGCAGATGCTCTGAATCGCCGATGGATTTGAGCAGGCGCCACTGGCCACTGGCGTCCCGGACCTGTAGGTTGAGGTGGGTGAGCTTTGGATCTCCGTCCTGGCGGATGAGCACTTCCTGAATTTGCACCACGCTCGGCCAGTGCAGCTCGACCCACGTGGTCGTGGGATTGGTTCCTTCTTTAGCGGTCCACTCCGTAGTAGTGATATTTCCATCAGTGAGGTTCTCTGCCTTAGTACCCTCGGACTCGCTGGACGCAGTCGCCCGAGCGGTCAGGGCCAGGTTCTCGCTGGGCTGCTCTTGTGCGTTGACAGCGATTGCCAGAACCGCTACAGCGAGTACCACGCACAGGATTCGGATTGGCAACATGAACGGCGTGCTCCTAATCTGCTTGCTGGCAGCGCACCTCGAGGCGGGACGGCATCACCGGCACATTCGGTGTTCCCAGTCGTCGGAGAACATGTCCAACTTTGCATCGCGATCTTCAGGGTGAGCGGCAATGACGTCCTCGTTCACTTCAAGTCCCCAGCCCGGGGCGGTAGGAACGTCGTAGTAGCCGTCCTTTACCCGCGGAGTGCCTGAGGTCAACTGGTCGCGCCAAGGGACGTCGTAATCCTGAAAGGTTTCCAAAATCAGGAAATTGGGAATGTTCGCGGCCAGGTGAATTCCGGCGATTGTCTTGAGCGGACCATCACAGTTATGAGGCGCAACACTGACGTAGTGGGTTTCCGCTAGCGCCGCGATCTTCTTGGTCTCGAGAAAGCCGCCGGAATACGTAATGTCCGGTTGAATAACGTGCGCGGCCTTGCGCTGCAGGAGATCCAGGAACCCAAATCGGCTATATATATGCTCTCCCGTCGCCACGCGCAGTGGAGAATCTGCGACTACCTGCGCCATCGACTCGTTGTTGTGCGCCGGAATCGGTTCTTCGCACCAGCCAGGGTTATAAGGCACCATGGCCCGGATTGCCTCCAGCGCCATGATCGGACTAAACCGTCCGTGAAACTCGAGCAGGATATCGACGTCTTCGCCGACAGCGGTTCGAACGGCTTCGACCGCGGTGCAGGCCTGGCGCAATTCCGCTCGCGAGATTTCACGGCCTCCCGGACCAAACGGGTCAAACTTGAGCGCTTGGTATCCGCGCGACCTAACCGCCCTTGCTTTGTCCGCTACTTCCTGCAGATCTTTGATGTTGTTGTACCAACCGTTGGCATACGCCTTTACCTTCGTTCTCACCTTGCCGCCCACCAGGTTGTAGACAGGCTGACCGCACGCTTTACCCGCGATGTCCCATAGAGCCATTTCAATTCCAGCCATCGCGGAATACATGACTGGGCCGGTGTTATGTTCCACTTGGTAGAGCTTGAACCATAGGCTTTCGATGTCGAACGGATCTTGTCCGACCACATAGCGCCGGCCGTAGTCCAGCACCAGCTCACGGACTGCAGTTTCCTTCCATCCCAAAGTGCCTTCGCCCCAGCCAATCAATCCTGAGTCGGTTTCAATCTTTACAAAAAGAAAATTGCGCCAGGCCGCGGCGGTGAGGAACACATCCACTTTCGTGACTTTCATTTTCAACTGACCGATCCTCCGCTTTGAGGCTGGTATGAATGTCCTGTGACCGCGTCAAGTTTCAAGTAATGGTAGTGGACCCGAATCGGCCGCTTTCGGCAGTGGCCTACTGGGCGATGTAACCACCGTCAATCACCCAATTCGCACCATTCACGTACGTCGCCGAGGGACCGCACAAGTAAGCGACGAGCTCCGCTATTTCCTCGCAGCTCGCGAACCGCTTGATCAGATAATCCTCAAGCAACTTGGGGGGATCGATGACCCCCGACGCGATGAGGTTCTTGGTCACAAATGTCTCGACGGCGGCGGGACTGATAGCGTTCACCCGCACATGGTACTCCGCCATTTCAACAGCCATCGCGCGGGTCATCGCCACCAGGGCGCCCTTGGTGCCGGCGTATGCCGCCAGACCGGGATTGCCAACCAGCGCGTTCACCGAAGCGATATTCACGATCGCCGGATCGTGGGGCTTTTGCGGGGCGCGGGAAACCTGGCGCAAGAATTCCTGGGCCAGAAAATAGGGCGCGCGCTGATTGACGCCGACTACGCGATCGAATTCGGCAACGGTAACTTCCAGCATCGGCTTGTGGAAACTCCAGGCCGCGTTGTTAATCAGAACGTCAGCGACGCCGATGGTCCTGGCGGCGTGATCGAAGACCGCACGCGCCGCTTCGGGTTCCGAGAGATCCTGCACCAGAGAGTAGGTTCTCGCGGCAGGAAAATCCTTTTCCCCAATTCGGGAGAGAACCGTCGCGTCGCTGTCGACCAGCAGGAGCCGGGCTTGGTCGGCAGCGAACCGCCGCGCGATCGCCAGACCCAAACCATTCGCGGCGCCGGTAATGACCGCGCGGCGGCAGCTCGACCGTGTCTCGAGAACTTCGCTAATGTTGTTATCTCCTCGAAAGATTCCGGATTGCCGGCGATTACCGGCCACAACGTTTAAGGCTGTCCCCCCGCCTCACACAAACGGTAAAGGAATGGCCAGCGCGAACGGTCGGCCTCGAACCGTCCCATCTTAACTCCCCGATCAAGGTGTCCGGAGAAAGCATTGGATAATTCGAGATGGATATCTTGCGGCCATGCTCCTAATCGCTGGGAAAGCTGCTCACATAATTCCCGTAGCGAGACTCCGGACGTATGTTCGCGAAGATATTCGGTAATCAACCGATCGGCTTGGGTTACAAAGTTTCGCGACTCATAGCAAAACTGCCGTATGGCCTGAGGGCTGCGCCGCACCGGCCAGTGGCAGCCGACAATCATTTGAACGTCCGAATTTTCAATGGTTTGGATTGTCTGGAGATAGGGATCCACGTAGAGGTAGGTTGGACACAGCTTCCAACTTCCGTCGAGGGCCTGGTATCCCGCTCCCTGGATGGCATCTCCGTAGTATAGAACGCGGTGCTTTCGATCGTAGATTCCCAGATGTCCGTGGCTGTGGCCTGGCAGGTGCCAGACCTCCAGAATGCGGTCTTCGCCAAGCCGCAGGATCTCACCGCCGATAAAAGTGAAAGAAACGGCCTGCGGTTGGGAGCTGCAGTCCCGTATCTCCTGGGCTGTGCGCGAATCAAAAAAGATACCGTGGTCCTGGCGGTAGGCGTCGTAACGGAATGTAAACATGTAGTCCGGCGATTCGATCAGCGCGCGATCGGCTTCGCCGCAGGCAATTCGAATGTTAGGATGCTGGCGCTTGATTTCCGCTGTTCCACCGCAATGATCCCCGTCAGGGTGAGTGACGACCAGCCAGGTTAAAGCTTCCGTAACCAGTCCGGCACGGTCGAGGTAGGCAGGCACGTCCTTCTGCGCGTGGCTGCGCGTACCACAATCCAAAAGCAATGCCTCGCGTCCCTGCCGCAGGAGCGGCAAATAGAGAGGCCGCCCCCCGATCTCGCATTCAATCAGGTCCGCTCCTGGATAGAGCTCCACGGATCTCCGCACCTCGCGCGTCAGGGACCTTCAGCGGATCTTGATACCGTCAAACTGCCGGTGGGCGTTCTGCAGACCTTGTACCAACAAGAAGTGGTCATCCGCGCAAGTGATCATCCGCGCTCCGCGATCGAGTTCCACCTGTGCCGATTCCGGCGTAGGCGTCACCGTTCCCCACCATTTCCCGGCCTTGGCCGCGGCGTTGGCCACCTTATCCATGGCTCGCTGCACCAAGGCGTGCTCTCGCTGCATGGGAACGCCGTAACTGATGGTGAGATCTGCTGGTCCCACGAAAAGCAAATCCACGCCTTCCACCGCGGCAATCTCGTCGACACATTCGACGCTCTCCCGATCTTCAATCTGCAGGACCAGAACTGTCTCTTGGTTTCGATCCTTGAGATATTCGAGAGGGTTCGCCAGGCCGTAATCGCCGTCGGCGCCCGCGCCATCGAAACCTCTTTTCCCGAGGGGTGGGAACCGCGACCACTCCACCCACTGCCGCGCTTCCTCGGCACTTCGACAATGGGGCACCATCACTGCGTTTGCGCCGAATTCCAGAACGCGCATCACGCTGGTGTATCCGGTCTTGCGAACCCGGACCATCAGGTCGATACCGGTGGCGCGGCAAGCCAGGGAAACGCGGTCGATGACTTCGTAGCCGTGCGCACGATGTTCCATGTCAAACCAGACCACATCAAAGCCCAATTTGCCGGCGAGTTCGGCGAACCACAGTTCACTGACCCGGTTCATTCCCACGACCTTTACGAAACCTTTTTCGCACAACACTCTTCGCAAACGGCTTTTGGTCACGATCTTCCTCGGCTTTAGATTCTTCTCAAAGCAGCCATGTGCACCAAAAAATAAGCAGGTGATGGCATTTCTGGGTCGTTGCGTTGGTCGACTGCTGGCAAGACGGGAGGCATCTTACGGGGGTTGCGGCTTCGAGTCAATACGGAATAAAGTCCCGTCTAACGGAATAGGGGGAATTCCTGCTGGTCCGGTGGCCAGGCCCACCGTCCCGATGGCCCTTATGGAATAGGCGTAATACCTAGGCTAAACCCGCTATTTCTGAGGAATGTACGGTTTACCGGTGTTCATAACTAGCTTTTCGCGCACTGATCCTTTCCATTTCCGAAATTCCGTAATACGGACAACGCCAATGAGAGGAGGTTGACACTTCTCGATCCGGGACTATACTCCTCGGAACACGGAGGGTCGGCGGAGTGAATCAGACGGTTCCGGCTAAGGATGCAGCAGATCCCCAGGTACATCGACGAAGATTTGTGTTCCTCACTTCGGTCACCATTGCTCTCGGCGGTTTTCTTTTTGGGTACGACACAGCGGTCATTTCCGGCGCGATTCTCTTTGTACGCCGGCAATTCAATTTGGGCTCGATCGAAACCGAGGCAGCCGTCAGCATCGTTCTGGCGGGGGCGCTGCTGGGAGCTGCTGCCGGCGGATATTTGGGCGACCGATTTGGGCGGCGGCCCACAATGTTGGTGATCGCCCTGATCTATGGAGTGTTTGGGGCCACTACCGGTCTGGCTAACGGCGTGACGGTGTTCGTCCTTTCCCGCTTCTTTGTGGGAGCCGCAGTGGGCGTGAGCTCGATGTTGACGCCGCTCTATATCGCCGAACTTGCGCCCGCGGACATCCGAGGGGCCTTGGTAACACTGAACCAGCTGGCAATTTCGACCGGCGTTGTAGTGGCCTACTACGTCGATTATTTGTTCGCGGGATCCGGCAGTTGGCGGTGGATGTTCATCAGCGCCGTCGTGCCAGCGATCCTTCTGCTAGTGGGGCTGGCATATCTGCCAGAGACTCCTCGATGGATGGCCTCGCAGGGAAGATTTGAAGACGCCCAGAATATTCTCACCAGGATCGAAGGCCCCCAAGAGGTGCAAAGAGACATCGAGGAACTGCGGCACATCGCCGAGGCGGACCGCCTGAAACTTCGCGATCTGTTCAACCGCAGGTTTTCCAAACCGCTTATCGTCGGCATCGTCCTAGCGATCTTTCAACAAATCACCGGCGTGAATACCATCGTTTATTATGCGCCGACGATTTTTCAGATGGTGGGATTCACGAATGCGTCGAACGCGATCCTGGTAACCTTTCTCATCGGATTCGTGGGGCTGGTTGCGGTGATCGTTTCGATGTTTCTGGTTGATAAAATCGGCCGAAGGCCGTTACTTCTGGTGAGCTTGGCCGGGATGTGCGTCATTTTGTTCCATCTCGCGCACGTCCTCGCAGAACCCAGTCCAAAGAAATGGATGGTGGTCGCGGACATCATCTTCTATCTTGCGGCATTTGATATAGGCTTGGGGCCGATCTTCTGGCTGTTGATTTCTGAGATCTATCCAACCACGGTTCGCGGCCAAGCTATGTCGGTGGCCACGGTGGCGATCTGGGCGAGCGATTTCCTGGTGACCGCGACCTTTCTGACGCTGGTGGAACATCTGGGGATGACCGGCAGTTTCCGGCTGTTCGCAGTGCTGTCTCTAGCCGCATTCATTTTCTCGTACTGGATGGTGCCGGAGACACGTGGACGTACGCTCGAAGAAATTGAGAACTCGTGGGGGCAGGTGAAAAGCATTTGAATTCATTCGATGCCCCGGGACAGAGGCTGGTTGACAAAAGGCCGTTGGGGCCGCCGGAATGTTCTAATTGTATCGACGTTAATCTGTTCCGTATTACGGACACCTATCCGCAATTTGTGTTGACGCTATAAATCCAGTCTTGTAGGATGTGCTGTTTTTAGCCGCCGACAAGGATGAGAGGCTAACCGCTTTGATTTTTGGCCAAAATCCAAGAATCGCGATCCAATCGTCGGCTCGCCCGGAGGAACCGTGAAGACGCACAGCGATGCAATCCGCTTGGTGATTTGTATGTTAGTTATATTTCTCGGCGCCGGAACGCTACAGGCGCAGATTGACCGGGCCAGCATTTCCGGAACGGTGACCGACCCGTCCGGCGCCGTCGTGCCAGGCGCGACGGTGACCGTCACCAATACCGGTACCAGCCAGGGCGTTACCCTGACCACCGGTAGTGACGGCAGCTACACCGCGAGCCTTCTCCATGTGGGTACTTACACCGTGGAAGCCACCGCCCGCGGATTTGAAAAGACCGTCCAATCCGCAATCCAGCTGGATCTAAACCAGGTGGCCCGGGTGGATCTGCAACTGAAGGTGGGGGCGTCCGGTGAAATAACGCAGGTGACCGGCGAGGCTCCGCTGGTTGCCACGGAAACATCGTCGCTGGGAACGTTGGAAACTGGAAATCGAATTGTTGATCTGCCCTTGAACGGGCGACTTTTCACCCAACTTGCGTGGCTGGGACCGGGGGTCTCCCAGGGATCGAGCTCCGGCATCGGACTCAGCGGTTCGACGGACGACAATCGGCCGGGCATTCAGTTGGCCGTGAATGGTCTATGGGCATTTGACAACAATTTTCTTCTGGACGGCGTGGATAACAACGGCATTGGAGATGGCACGATCGCGGTCAATCCGTCTCCCGACGCCATTGGAGAATTCAGTGTCGAAGAGAATTCCATGAAGGCGGAATTCGGCCGCGGCGGAGCGGCGGTGAATGCGGCCCTCAAGTCGGGAACCAACCAGATTCATGGCGGCGCTTTTGAATACTTACGGAACGACGCGCTCGATGCCAAGAATTTCTTCAACACCGGCGACAAAGCGCCACTGCACCGTAACCAGTTCGGTGCCTATGGCGGTGGGCCGATCATCAAGGACAAAACGTTCATCTTCGGGGACTATCAGGGCTCACGGCTGGATGAAGGTGACTTGGATTACTCCACCGTACCCACAGTGGCGGAACGCGCGGGAGATTTCAGCGACCGCGGTTTGGACCTCTACGACCCGAACACCACCATGGCCAATGGCAGCCGCGCACTCTTGAATCCTTCGAGCCCTTCGGTGATCCCTGCGGGCCGTATCGACACCATAGGACAAAACCTGGTGAACCTGTATCCCCTTCCCAACGTGCCTGGCGCCGGCGTCTCGAACAACTTTCTTTATGCCCCAGTTTCGACTTTTTCCGGCAACCAGTTTGACATTCGCGTGGACCACAGACTGAGTCAGCACGACCAGTTATTTGGACACTCTTCGGTGGAGGATCATCCCCAGTTTAGTCCGGTGCCGTTACCGGGCAACGCTGAAGGGTGCTGCGGCGGCAACATGGATATGCGTGAGCAAAACCACGCCATTGGTTATACCCACACCTTTGGCAGCAACATGGTCAACGATCTTCGTTTTGCTTTTATTCGCTATGCCGTGCATTCCACTCCCGTGGATTTCGGCAAAAACATCTCGGACCAGGTGGGCATCCCGAACGCCAACCGTGGCGATGTGGAGACTTCAGGACTGGCTGCTATCGGCATTTCGGGGTACTCCGGACTGGGCAACTCTTCGTGGATACCTGAACTGTCGGCGGACAATACCTTCCAACTCGCGGACTCGGTGACCTGGATCCGCGGCAAGCATACCATCAAGCTGGGAGCCGATTTCCGGCGATATCAGCGCAACTTCTTTCAGTCACAGGCGGCTTTTGGCCAGTTCTCGTTCTCGGGCCAGTTTACCCAGGACTTGACCGGAGTAGACCCCAACGGCGGGGGAAACGGATTGGCCGATCTCTTACTGGGATTGCCGGTCTACCGAGAGCAGGACGGCTTGGCCCACAAAGACTACACTCGTATGTTTGAAATGGGGCAGTACGCTCAGGATGACATCCGGGTGAACAGCAAATTAACGCTCAATCTCGGTTTGCGTTACGACATTTTTTCTCCGGTGGGCGGCCACCAGATGGGAAATTTCAATCTGCTTACCAACGTGGTCGACCTTAATTATGGTCCCGGCGGAAAATCAAACGCAGGCGTTGGCTATGACCACAAGGATTTCGGCCCGCGCGTGGGCTTTGCCTGGTCGCCGTTCGACGACCGCAAGACCGTAATTAGCAGCGCTTTCGGCGTTTTCTACGCTCCGGAGGGCAATCAGTTCAACGACCTTGGAGAAAATCCTCCCAATCTCCTCTATTACTCGAACAATATTCCCGGCGACAGCATTCCCACACCCGCCAATATGATCGATGCCGGGTTCCCCGCTCAACTCCCGTACAGCAATCCCGCTTCGCCATCCGGCCAGGTGAAAACAACAGGCCCGGTGCGCCGTGCGCCCAAGGTTCTGGAATGGAACCTATCTATCCAGCGTGAGCTTGCGCGGACCTGGATTTTGCATCTGGCCTACGTTGGGACCAACGCCACGGGCATCTGGAACAACGAAGACAGCAACCTGGACCAGCCCAGGCAGCCACTGGATTCCAACTTTAGCGATCCAACAGGCAACATGGGTCGTCCGTACTTCGGTGTTTTGCCTAACCTCTCGGTGATCAATCCAATTGATTACCCCAACTTTACGATTAGCTATAATGCTTTGGAGTCCAAGCTGGAAAAGCGGTTCTCCAACGGCTTCACCCTGCTCGCCTCTTACACCTGGGCGCACGATCTCGGCAGTTTCCAAGGCGCCCATACGGGTAATACGCAGATTGCTGATGACCCCAACGCCCAAAGGGGTAACGTGGACCCGGACTTTCGCCACCGCTTTACGGTCAGCTACACGTACGAGATGCCGTTTGGCCAGGGCAAAGCATTTGGCTCAAGTATGAACGCCGTTGAAAACGCTGTGGCGGGGGGCTGGAAAGTGGCGGGAATCACCACCGTGCGGAGCGGCGAGCATTACACCGCCTTCCTCTCATATGACCCTACTAACACCGGCACCGCCGCCATGCCCGACCTGATCCACAATCCGTACGATTTTTCTTTCGACACCGCAGGACAAGCGGCCTTGGGCTGCCCTAACCCAGGACATCAGTCGCTCTTCTGTTGGTATAACCCGGCCGCCTTTGCCATACCTCCGATAGCTCCGGGCCAAACCTTTGCTCGCGATTTTGGAAATGCAAAGGATGGCGATCTGGTCGGGCCGAACCAGGTGAACTTTGATTTCTCGGCGTTTAAGGATTTCAAGATTACCGAGCGGCATCAGCTTGAGTTCCGCGCCGAGCTGTTCAACATTTTCAACCACCCTCAGTTCGGATTGTCCGGCCGTAACCCCAATTCAGAGGGTGGGGCATCGATCAGCGGCACCCTGGGGGATAACCAGCGCGAAATCCAGTTTGCGCTGCGCTATTCATTCTAAGAGCTCGGGGAGCGAGAGCCTGCGCTACGCGGGCTCCCGCTCCCTCTTCTGTTTACGCCGTCCGTAAAGATTCCGCGCCTTTGCTTCCCGCTGAAACGCAGGTGGTTTAAAATGCCCCAGCCTGCAGACCTCCTCGCCGCGGGCCCATTTGGCCAGACAGTCACCAGGGTGGTCATTTTATGGACAGAAGACAATTCATCGGCAAGGCTGCCGCCGCCACCGGATTGCTCTGCCTCTTGCCCGAGGATATGTGCAGCGCCCAGGCAGAGCCAAGTGCCAGTGTTAACCCTTCGGGGGGGATTCGATTTGAGGAGATCGCGGCAAAGAGTGGGCTGCGCTTTGTGACAGCTAACTGCGCGACTCCGAACAAGAACCAGCCCGAGACCATGGTTGCTGGAGTGGCGTTGTTGGACTATGACCGTGACGGTTACCTGGACGTATTTCTGGTCAATGGCGCGTCCATCCCGTCGCTGCAAAAGGATTCCCCTAAATATTGGAACCGCCTGTTTCACAACAACCACGACGGCACGTTAGCCGACGTGACCGAGAAGGCCGGTGTTGCCGGAATGGGCTATGGGATGGGCGTAGCGGTGGGCGACTACGATAATGATGGATGGCCGGATTTGTTTGTCGCGAACGTCACTGGTAATCAACTACTTCATAACAACGGAGATGGGACCTTCACCGACGTCACCGCGAAGGCGGGATTGGGAGGAGTCCTACTCGACGGCAAGAAGATGTGGTCGGCCAGCGCCGGCTGGTTCGACTACAACAACGACGGCCTCCTGGACCTCTTCGTCGTCAACTATTGCAAATGGGAAGTTAATAAAGATCCTACCTGTCTGCTCAATGGCGAGGTCCGCGGATACTGCCATCCCAAGTACTACGCCCCGTTACACAATACACTGTACCGAAACAACGGCGATGGGACGTTCACCGATGTTTCCGAGGCGACCGGGATCGCGGCGAAAATGGGCAAGGGTATGAGCGTTTCCTTCGCAGACTACGACAACGATGGTTTCCAGGATATTTTCGTTGCCAACGACACTACCCGAAATTTCCTATTCCATAATCTTGGTGGAGAGAGATTTGAAGAAGTCGGTGTGGAGATGGGCGTGGCCTACAGCGCGTATGGTACGGCGCTATCCGGGATGGGCTCAGATTTCCGCGACGTAAATAACGATGGTCAACCCGACATCTGGCATACCGCCATCGAACATGAGACCTTTCCGCTATATGTAAACCGCGGGGGGCGCAATTTTTTCGACCAGACAGCCAGCAGCGGCTTAGCCCGGGCTACCGGGAGTATGTCGGGATGGGGCAACGGGATCATCGACTTTGATAACGACGGCTGGAAGGATCTGTTTGTGGCCCGCTCGAATGTTGTGGACAACATTAATCTTGTGTATCCGAGCCGCCGGTACACCGAGCCAAATTCGGTTTTCCGGAACCTCCGGAATGGCAAATTTCAAGATGTCAGCGCCACGGCGGGAGCGGATTTCCAACTGGAGGCTGCTCATCGAGGCGTAGCTTTCGGAGATCTCGACAACGACGGGCGTATGGACATGGTGGTTTCTGTGCTGGGCGGGCCGGTTAAGTTGTTTCACAACGTCTCGGCTGACAACAACCATTGGATCCTGTTGAATTTGGTGGGCACAAAGAGCAATCGCATGGCCATTGGGGCACAGATCCGCGTCACCACCGAGGATGGCAATTCACAGTGGAACCAGGTTGCCACGGCGGTGGGATATGCATCCTCCAGCGACAGCCGGGTGCATTTTGGACTTGGCGAGAACCGGCGCATCAAGGAAATCCAAATTCGCTGGCCAAGCGGAATCCGGCAGGAAATCCGCAACGTCGATGTAGACCGGGTGATGAGCATCGCGGAGTCCCGCCAGTAAAATCCTCGTTCTCTGGTTAGGCTGGCGGAATCTCATCCGTATTACAGGAGCAGAACCGTACGATGATCCGCTCAGCACCTTTTGCTATCATGGCGACCGTATGGACCGCGTAGCCGCAGCCCCTGCACCGGCCATGTCGACGATGCTTTTGGCAACTGCCCTGGTGATGCTTGCCGCGGCGACAAGCACGGTGCTTCCGGGACTTGCGGGAGAAGATGCAACCACCTCAATAACGGAGCGCGCAAGTGAGTTAGTTCGCGCCGGGCGCACCGAAGCGGCGGTCCAATTGTTGCAGGCAACCCTGGCCACCCGCCCCACAGATCTGGATGCGAGGTTGGCCTTAGCAGATATCTATTCGAGAACTGGCCGGGGTCGCGAAGCTGAGCAGGAGTTGCGCGAAACGCTGCGGCTTCATCCGGGATCATCTTCCGCGGAACTAGCGCTGGGCGCGTTTTATGTCAGCGCGGGATCGTTGGGTGCCGCCGAGCAGGTCCTCGATGATGCCGTGGCCCACCATCCTGCGGTGACTGAGATTCGTTTGCAATTAGCTTTAACTTTGGCGGGTGAACACAAGTATCAGCAGGCGGAGGCCAACATCCGGTTGGTCCCACCGCCAACCGATCCAAACGCTCGAGTCCGCTATTTTCGGACTGCGGCCTCGATTCACTCGGGTCTAGGCGACCCGCACGCTGCGGCCCATGCCATGGAGGAGGCATTGCATGTGACGCCAGCGGACCCGCAACTGCAATCGCTCACCTCGGTGGTAGAGGCAGAAGCCGGGGAATGGCAAGCATGTCTCCGCAACGTTGCGCCTCTGTATGCGAAACACCCCACTCCCGACAGCGGACTGGTGCTACTGCGGGCGCAATTAGCTACCCACAAAGATTTTAAATCCACTCTGCAAAGCCTGCGGGCGCTGCACTTGCCCGCCGACCAAAAGCTGGAACTTAGAACCCACTCTGCCGAAATACTGGTCTTGGCCGAAAAGCACCGAGACGCCGTCGAGGAACTTCAACAGGCGTTAAACATTGCCGGCGGGCGCGACGCGACCCTACTTTACAACCTCGCTGTCGAACAGTACGCCGCTGGGCAATTTGACAACGCGTTTACCACCCTGCGGTCGCTGCGCGAGGAAAACGATTCTGCGGAAATCGAGGATTTAGAGGGCGATGTAGCAGAGCAAAGAGGAGACTTTTCAACTGCCGTTCATAGCCACCAGAACGCAATCGCCATGGCTCCCGGGGAAGAACGATATCGTTTGTCACTGGGTGCGGAACTCCTGCAGTACCGGGCCTACCAGCTGGCGGTCTCGGTGTTCCAACAAGCCGCTGGAGTGTTCCCGAATTCGGCGCGGATTTACGTGGGTCTCGGAACGGCCGACTATTTCCTGGAGAGATATGACGATAGCGTGTCGGCTTTTTTGCGCGCGGACAAACTCGATGGCGGATCGGGGCGGGCAATCAGTTATCTCGGCGCCACCCAGGTCGATAGCCCGGCGGGGCCAATTCCAGCGGCAGTCGATGCGATTTGCGGCCGGGCAGATTCCCATCCCGCAGAATCGGCCACGGTCACATGGTGTGGCGCGGTGCTTTTCCGTAAGGCCTTTCTTGCGGGCGACCGGTCCGCCGCTCCGGAGGTAATCCGGCGGCTGCGCAGCGCGACCAAGCTTGCTCCGGACGATCCGGTTGCGAATTGCACGCTTGGAAACGCACTGGAATGGACGGAACAATTGACCCAAGCGCGTCACTGGCTGGAGATCTGCGTCCGGCTGCGCCCCGACTCGGCCGAAGATCACTATCGACTGAGCCGGGTTTACCAAATGCTGGGACTTAAGCAAGCGGCCGCCGGACAAGCCAACTTGATCCCAAAGGCGGACGCCGAACAAGATCAGCAACAGGCAATCGCCAGGAAGTTCGCTCAAGAAATTTTGGGCCAGCCCAAAGTGTCGACGCAGCCTAAATGAGAAGGGGCCACCAATGCCAACGAAGTGTTTGATTGTGCTTGTCTTGTCGGCAGCGCTCTGGCCGGTTGCGTCCTGGGCTCAGCAGCAGAATCCCAGCAGCCCTCAAGTTTATGTGCTGCCCTTCGCGCATCTCGACCTGTATTGGGCGTGCACGCAAGAGGAATGCCTCAGCCGCGGAAACTTCATCATCAGCAAAGCGATTCAACTCGCCCTGCGTTACCCGCAGTATCGCTATCTTCTGGAGACTGAAGTCTTCGTTTCGAACTTCGTTGATAGCCATCGCGGCACCAAGGAGCTGGAAGATTTTGAACACCTGGTGAAGCAAGGTCGCATCGAGATTGCCCCACTGTGGGCGGCGATCTATCAGAATCAGACCCGCGGTGAAGCTCTGGTACGCAATATCGTCTATGGCAAACGATACGCACGCGATGTTTTTGGAGTCGATCCAAAGGTTGCGCATCTCGCTGATATCCCAGGCTTTACACGGCAGTATCCGCAGATTTTAAGCAAAGCGGCAACCCCTTACATGGTGATGACGCGGATGGGCCCGCGCGATTTATCTCTTTTCAACTGGAAGGCTCCGGACGGATCGGCGGTCTTGGTGTGGAACACCATCAATGGATATGGCTGGGGTATCGGACTGGGCCTGCACCTTGACCTGGATAAGGATCGCCTGGAGTCGATCACCCGCGATATCAAAAGCGTTGAGGGTACCACCCGTGGTCCGGTGTACCTCGGCTGGGGTACCGACCTTTTTGCGCCGGCCGATAAGCTGATCGAAAATATGGGCGTACTAAACCAGAAACTTTCTCCGATCCATTTTCGATTGGCTACCCCCGAAGAGTTTTTTCGCGCGGCGGCTATGACTGGCGGGATCCCTGATTTGTCGGGTGAGATTCCATCTTCGTGGGCTAATTTGACCACTTCTCTGGTCCCGCTGTGGCTTCCGGCGATGTCTGCGAGCGATGCTCTGGTTAGTGCCGAAAAGTTTGCGGCAATCAATTACGCGCTGGGATACGGCGCATATCCGGACCAGGCATTCGAATCGTTGTGGAAAGATAACCTGAAGTCCCTGGATCACAACAATGACGGCCAGGGTGGGGAAATTGGAGACGAACGCAAGTTAGGATATGCCCAGAACGCCTCTTGGGGCGCCGGCCAAATCCTGCGCGATTCATTGCGCAACATCGCAGAGCGGGTGCAAAGGCCGTTTCCGAAGAGCACACCCATCATGGTATTCAATCCGCTGAATTGGATTCGAGACGATGTCGTCAAAGCGCACCTAACGTTGTTTGGCGAAGTGGGAATGGATGAGATCGATGATTACAAGAACGGGATGCGTTTGCTGGATGAGCAGGGGACGTCCGTGCCATTTCAGGTAGAACAATACAGCGACGGAAATTCCCGCTCACTAAACGTGGTCTTCATTGCCCACAGAGTACCGTCTGTGGGTTATAAGACCTATTATCTCGTTCCCGCCAACGGCCCGGACAAACTCTCGAATGCATGCGAGGTAACAGTAAATACTGATGACGTTGCAAAACAGGCAAACGATGCCATCGGGTCGGACGTCGTCGAAAACGAGTATTACCGTGTCTCTGTTGAACGGGCCACGGGGAGGATTGAGGTATTCGACAAGGAACTGAACCAAACGGTGAGCAAGGGGATCGAGATCGCCGCAGCTGAGGAGCGCGGCGGAGACGATCAGAACATCATCCTGCCGAGTGGTCGAACAATCATCAACGTGATCGACTCGGTGGAGCTTGAGGAAAACGGCCCCAGTAGGACTGTTCTGCGCATCAACGGCAATGTCGGCGGAGTTCCGATCGTGCAGCGGCTCTCACTGTACCGCGGGATAAAGAAGATCGACGTAGAGAACACGATCGATTGGAAGCCGGGCCGATCGATGAATATCGAACAGGTCTTCCCTGTGCTGCAACGGGATGTAGAAGTCCGTAATGGGATTCCATTTGGCACAGCTGCCGGCACGGACATGATGGCGAAGGCCGGGCCGTACGGGGATGACGAGGTATCGACTGCCATTTGGAAAGGGTGGCGGCAGATTCAGGACTGGGTATTTGTTGGCACTAAGCAGTGGGGCTTCACGGTGAGTGCCGATCACAATTTGATTGAGGTAGGCGACTCGGCAATAAGAGCCGATATGCTACGAGGCACTCGTTTTAGCCCGGTGACGACCATCGAGAATGGCCACCCGATTCCCGATGCGCGGCCGCCGGCTGGTAGATATATTTTTCGGTACTCGTTCACTTCCGGCAAGGGTGACTGGTCAGCCGGAAAATCATGGCGCGCCGGGATGGCCTTCAGCACGCCATTGATTCCGGTGACGTCGGTAAACTCTCTTTCCGAGAAGCCGCTTCCGCCGGAAAAATCCTTCTTATCGCTCGATGCGGATGACCTGGTGCTCACCGCATTGAAGAAGGCTGACGGGGGGCCGGCAATCGTTTTGCGAGCTTTCGAGATACAGGGCAACACAGCGGAAAGCTCCATACTATTTCTGGGACAGCAGCACACCTTTCGACAGGCCAACTTGCTGGAGGAGGATACTTCGACGGGAGAGCAGAAAACCCTCCACGTGCAACCATATGACATTGACACCTTGAAATTACCCATGCACTTGATCGGGCCCAGGCCGCCCAATCCCGCAGCCGCCAACATCGAATGAGGACCCAGGACAGCGCTTCAAAGGAAGAGAATGTAGTATCTTTTCTAAGCGCTTTGTACTCGCTTTCTCAGTAGAGATTCTGACTAAAGTACAGTATTCTTTTCGCCAGCTAGGCGATGAAGTGGCCTATCAGTGCTGGGGAAAATTCGCCAATCCGTTTTCCGTGGACCAGGGCGCGTCGCCGAGTTTTAGGCAATTCAGCTTGTCGGTTTCTGTGGCGTTGTCAAAGCGCTAAGATCAATGACACGGGAAGACTCGGCTGCGCCCCTAATCGCCGCGGTCAGAGCATTAGGTCATAAGCTCTTTAGCGATTCGACTGCGAATCGCAATTCTTCGCCAAA
>Ga0182024_10006628_pt1 | contig 25343 bp, 21 predicted proteins | sample P32metaG_FD_120480 | JGI IMG/M metagenome (GOLD analysis project Ga0182024, IMG submission 120480) | Permafrost microbial communities from Stordalen Mire, Sweden - P3-2 metaG (Illumina Assembly) | ecosystem: Environmental > Terrestrial > Soil > Wetlands > Permafrost | place: Sweden: Stordalen...
AAATAGCAGGGCCGTCGGCAACGGTACCGTGTTCAAAATCAGCACGAATGGAGTGTTGGCCACTTTGTGGTCGTTCACCGGTAGCAGCGACGGCGCAAATCCCGAGGCTGGTCTGGTGCAGGGGAGCGACGGCAATTTGTATGGCACCACTGTAGGAGGCGGCACGAACGGCTTTGGCACTGTCTTCAAAATCAGCACCAACGGGGCACTCACCAGTTTGTATTCCTTTACCGGCGCCGATGATGGCGCAAATCCTCAAGCCGGGCTGGTGCAATGGAGTGATGGCAATTTCTATGGTAGCACTGGATCTGGTGGCGCCTACACCAACTACGGCACTGTATTCAAAATCAGCGCTAGGGGGGCGCTGACCAGTTTGTATTCCTTCGGCTCCGTCCAAGATGCGTATGGTAACTCTCTGGATGGAGCCACTCCCGAGGCCAGTCTGGTGCAGGGCAGCGACGGCAATTTGTATGGCACTACTCAAATAGGCGGCACATATGCGAATCAATTTAGCCTGGGCTGGGGCACCGTGTTCAACATTAGCACCAGCGGGGTGGTGACAAGTTTGTATTCCTTTACCGGCGGCAATGATGGCGGGTATCCTAATGGGTTGGTGCAGGGCAGCGATGGCAACTTCTATGGCACGACTCAAGGCGGCGAAAGCGGATACGGGGCTATTTTCCGACTTACCGTTGTGCCGGAACTCCACGCACTAACCCTGACCAAAGGCACGCTGAGTCTGACTTGGAGCACGGAGGCCGGAGGGGTGTATCAATTGCAGTACAATTCAAACTTGAGTTCGAGCAACTGGATCAACCTGAGCAACTCCGTCACTGCAACCGGAGCGACTCTCAGCACCACAGACTCCATTACGAATGGTCCGCAACGATTTTACCGTCTGGTGCTATCGCCGTGAGCATTCCACCTGAACAGACGCAGAAGCGTTGGAGCGATGAACCATTCCGCTGGCAAATTCAAAAACAACATCCTTTCATTAAATCACTAACCTGTTATGAAATTCCCACTTCAGAGTGGCCGGTTTTTGATTCGACCAGGCTGGCTAATTTTGAAGTGTTTGGTGACCGATATTTCAGGCACGTTTCCTCTTAATCTTTTCTTAGAGTCTTTGCACCTTGGCGCCTTGGCGTTAAATTCACTTTACGCATACGAATTCGGCTTTGAACTTTAAGGAGGAGAACCCCATATTTGTGTCATGGACAAAGGCCAAATTGCCGAAATTCTCCAGGAAATCGGAATCCTGCTGGAACTGAAGGGCGAGGTCGTGTTTAAGACGCGGGCTTATGCCAACGCCTCACGCACCTTGAATGGGTTGAGCGAACCGCTGGAAAAACTCATCGCCGAAGATCGGCTGGGCGAAGTCAAAGGCATCGGCGAAGCGCTGCAAAAGAAAATCACCGAATTGGCCACCACCGGCAAGCTGGCCTATTACGAGGAACTCAAGGCGTCCATTCCGCCGGGGTTTTTGGAAATGCTGCAAATTCCAGGCGTCGGCCCAAAAAAAATCAAAGCGCTTCACGACAAACTCGGCGTCAAATCGGTCGCCGATTTAGAAGCTGCCTGCAAGGCCGGCACAGTGGCGGAGTTGGACGGTTTCGGCGAGAAGACGCAAACAAAAATTTTGGAGGGCATTCAATTTCGCCGCCAATATGCCTCGCGCCATCTGCTTTCGGATGCATTCACGGCCGCCGAGGCGATTCTGGAAAGTTTGCGTTCGCATCCGGACGTTGTTCGTTGCAGCACAGCGGGCAGCTTGCGGCGATCCAAGGAAATCATTGGCGACGTTGATTTGCTGGCGTCATCCAAAAATCCGGCGGCAGTCATTGATTTTTTTACGCGGCAACCGGGCGTCATGACCGTCTCAGCCAAGGGCGAGACCAAGGCCAGTGTGATTTTGACCGGCGGCATTCAGGCCGATCTGCGCGTGGTCAGCGATGCGGAATTTCCCTTTGCGCTGCTCTATTTCACGGGCAGCAAAGAGCACAACATCATCATGCGTCAGCGCGCCATCCAGCGCGGGCTGCGCCTCAACGAATACGGCCTGTTCAAATCCAACGTGGAGACGCGCGATCCCAAATTGCTCGTCGATTGCCGGACGGAGGGGGAAGTTTTTCAACAGCTTGGCCTGGCTGATATTCCGCCGGAAATACGCGAGGACGCGGGCGAATTCGCCGCTGCCGAGCAGAACAAAATCCCGCGCCTTTTGGAATGGACGCAGTTGAAAGGCTCGCTCCACAACCATTCAAATTGGAGCGATGGCCGCGGTTCGCTTCAAGAAATCGCCGCGTTCATGGAGGATTTGGGCTGCGCTTACTGGGCCATCACGGACCACTCCAAGTCTTCCTTCCAGGCCAACGGCCTTTCGCCCGAACGGCTGCGCGAACAAATCAAAGCCATCGCCGAGGTGAATAAAAACATCGGCGCGGAGGGCGGCGATTTCCGATTATTGACAGGATGCGAAGTGGATGTTTTGTCCGGCGGCAGCCTCGATTTTGACGATGCTCTTCTGGCGGAGTTGGACGTGGTCGTGGCGAGCGTGCATCAAAGTTTTACCCAAAGCGAAGCCGAGACGACCAAGCGAGTCATCGGCGCCGCCGAGAATCCGTTCGTTCACATGCTGGGTCATTTAACGGGCCGTCTTTTGTTGGAGCGCGAACCTTACAAGATAAACCAGGCCGCCGTCATCGACGCCTGCGCCGCCACTGGCACCTGGATCGAGCTTAATGCCAACCCGCGCCGGTTCGATATGGATTGGCGGCTATGGCATTACGCCAAGGACAAAGGGGTCAAATGCGTGATCAATTGCGACGCCCATCGTAATGAGAATGCGCAATTTCTCCGCCTGGGCACGGGCATCGCGCGCAAAGGCTGGCTGGAAGCGAAAGATGTCATCAACACGCTGCCGCTGGACAAGCTGCGAATTGAACTGCGCCGCAAACGCAAGGCATGACTACTGAAGCGGTTTCCGATCCGCTTCAGCCCTCAAACCCACTGCCGCCTATTCCCAATAGAACTTCACGCATTTGAAATTCTGCGAGCTGCCGCCGCTGGCGCCGCCGGCGCGGCTGACAATGCCGTAAAAAGTCCGCTTGTAGTTATTGATTTCCGCCTCGACCTTCACCAGAAAAATATAGCTGCGCACATCAATGTATGCACCCATGCCTTGTGTCGCCAGGGGCGTAGGACCTCCCTGCAAGTTGCCGGGTGCCGGGCCTCCCGGCATTCCCCCGTTGATCTCGCCGATATTCTGAAAGGGAACATCGTCCTCTGTGCCATCGATTCCGTCCGGGCCGGCACGCTGCTGGATAATGTGTTCGGCGGCATTTTGGTCCATGCCGGGAACTAATTGCAGCGCCAGCGCCGAGGCCGTGTTAATGTTGAGTTTGCCTCCCATGGGCGAAAACAAGTCGTGCAAACCGACGGGGTAAACCGGTTCGTCCTTGTTGTTGAACATATTGGGGCGGCCGCCGGCAGGCTGGTCGAACGGACCGCTGCCGTGTTGTTGATAGGCTGAAACAGGGTGATTGGTGGAATTGGATCCCCAGTAAATTTCCGGCGAAACGCCTTTAATGAGCAGCAGCTCCGACAAATCGTCAATCGGGCCGCCTTTGCAAAAGTAGGGCGGATTCAGGTGGGTGTAGTAATCGTCCTTGGCGCCGCTGAAGCCCGCAGTGCTGTTCGGATTGCACCAGTCCATGATTGAATCCTGAATGGTCGAAGCCAGACCCTGGTCGGTCACCCCCACAACCTGCAAGGCCTTTTGCAGAATCTCCGGCTGCGGATGTTGGGCAAGGGTCACCAAGTTGATGTCCCATTTGCGCTCCATGTCTTCAATGGAAATATTAATTATTCCCCGGCCGATTAGCACGCCCTTCAGGGAAACTTCCTCAATTTCATTGCTGCACGGCGAAGTGCCCCCCGCCCAGGCTTGATTTAAGGCGTCGTAGCCGCGTTGGTCAGGGCATTTGTTGGCCAGCATAAAGCGGGCCCGCTCGATGCCGCTTCGTCCCATCCATTCCATCTCGTCATTGTAATCAGCATTGCGCGCCAGGCGGACTTCCGTGTTCATGGAAACGGCGAACCCGGCCACCAGCGACGTCAACGCCAGGACCACGATCATGACCAGGATCAAGGCGAAACCGCCGCGCTCGGATGAGTTGTCAATTCGAGTTTTCAATGGGCTTCGCTTGCCATGGCGACCGTTCGGCAAATGAGGTTATAGGGGACATCAGGATTTTGGGCGGAATGCCCGCAGCCTAATGTGACCCGGATCATAGGCGGAAACTGGTTGGTCGCATCCCAGCCCGTTTCCCAATCAGCGTCTCGGTCCGACCAGAATTCCAGCATGAAGACGTTGACATCCCGCGCCAGCGTAATGGAGTAAGGAGTGTTCCGGTCATCCAGCACGGCCAGCAGCGGCGATTGTTTCATGACCAGGTTTTGGCTGCCGTCGGCATCCTTTTCGATGTCAAAAGTAATGCGCCGCGTTACATTGTCTCCATACAAACCGGAACCAGGAAAATCACCCGGCAGCCGGGCAGCCAGACTCAAGGCGGCAAATTTGCTAGTGGTATCGTTCAGGAACGCGTAGAATTGGACGTTGGCCGCCGATATTTCCCCGCACGTCAAGGCTTCGACCACCGTTTTCATTCCAACCCGCGAGCGTTGGGCCGAGGCGGCGGCTTCCTGGGCAACTCGCGTGCCAGTAATGATGCATCGCCAGCAACTGATGACGCTAATCATGATGAAACCGAAGACGGCAATCGCCACCGTTATCTCCAGCAAGGTGAATGCGGCGTTATGGGGCGAATTGGAGCGATTTGTTTTCATGCTTCAACGCCCCGCCCCCGGCTGCGGCTGCAAACCCAGACGATTCTTATTGCCAGACCCGGGTTTGTAGAACTGCAACCCCGTCAGGATCGAACTTGGATTGCCATGCGGATCGATCACCACAATATCCACCTCGTATAAACCATTGGTCGATGCCTGGCGCGCTTCGGAACGCCAGGTATAACCCTCGTAGCCCGCAATGTCGTTGAAGTCTCCGGCGTCGGTGCCTTCCTCAATACTATTTGTGTGGTAGTAAACTCCGGCCACCATCCCGGCCGTCGGACCGCTGGTGCGCAAAACAGATGCGGCATGAACTCCCGAACTCAGCACGCCCAGAATGGCAAACATCGCCATGAAAAAAATCGTGATCGCCAGCATCACTTCAATCAGCGTAAACGCGCGGGCCGGGGCCGGCCCACTATTGCCGCAGACTATTTTCATGATTTGTACGGATTGAAGGCGCCGTTCTCGACCCGGACCAGCGCCGTGACGCAATCCAGGTAAATGGTCCGATACGACCCGTCGGGACCGTGCAGAACAATGATGAATTCATCGCTTGTGCCTTGCGGCGTGAAATGCACTCGCGCCTCTTCCTGGCCTTCCATCGCGGTGAAATTGACGCCCAGCGTTTCGATGACGATATCATTGGGAATTTCAATTGGGCCAAACACGCCCGGCACACCAAATGTTCGCTCCAGCGGACGAAAGACCAGATCGGTTTGTTGATTATTGAGAATGGCCGCGCGGCGCGCGTTCTGGCAGGCTTGGACCAGGTCCCGTTCCAGTTTGCCCATGCCTTCCCGTTTGATCGAGCGCACGAAGGAAGGGATGCCCATGGCCATGGTCAAACCTATAATGGCCACGACCATCATGATCTCAATGAGCGTGAACGCCGCCGGTCGATGTCGCTTGTTCTTCATCCTTGCATGTTGATGCTTGAAGTCATGCTAAACAGGGCCGACAAAATGCTGACCAGCAGGAAGCCAACAACAATCGCCATGGCGCAAATGATCACTGGCTCAATCATGTTGGTCATCACACGCAGGGCCAGTTGCAGTTCCGTTTCGTACGTGTCCGCCAGATTGCCGAGCGAACCAGGCACGTCGCCCGTCTCTTCGCCGATTTTGATCAGGTCCACCATCAATTGCGGGAAAATTTTGGCGCGCGCCAACGGCTGGGCCAGCGTCTTGCCGTCGGTCACTTCCTGGCGAGTGAGGGTGATGGCATCGCGGACGATGCTGTTGGCAATGACTTTTTCGGTAATTTCCAGCGCCGTCAATACCGGCACGCCGTTTTGCAACAGTGTGGCCAGCGTGCGCGTAAACTGGCCGAAGATGTGCATTCGCATCACCTTGCCAAAAATCGGCGCGCTAAGTTGCCATCGATCCATGGCCCGCCTGCCATTGGCGCTGGCGCGGAAACGGTTGAAAATGATGGCCAGCGCAACGGCAACCAGCACCAGGACCCACCACCAGCGTTTGAGGAAGTTATTAAAATCCATCAATATCTGTGTCATCAGCGGCAACTTCATGTGCATCCCCTCGAAAATCTGCATGAAGCTGGGCAGCATCACTGTCATGAAGAAAATACTGATGGCGATGCCGACGCAGCAAACGAAGGCGGGATAAATCATGGCCGATTTAAACTTCGACTGCACCTCGGCGAACCGCTCGAAATGGTCCGCCATGCGCCGCAGGACTTCCATCAGCGCGCCGCTTTGTTCGCCGGCTTTGACCATGTTGATGTAGAAATTTGAAAAAATCACCGGTTGCCTGGCCATCGCCTCCGAAAGCCCCTTGCCTTCGGTCACGTCATTTTTGAGCTGACGGCTGACCTCGGACGGAATGCCCTTGGTCTCCAGATGCGTCATGCTGTTGAGCGCCACCGTCAACGGCATGCCGGACTTGAGCAGATTGGCCAATTGGCTGGTAAACGTGGCCAATTCCTGCAATTTGGGTTTGCGCTGGCGGACAAAATAGGGCCGGACGCTGGGCGGCAGGAATTCCGTCCACGAACCGGAGTTGGCCGAGACTTTGCCTGCGGCGGCGGCGGCCGCGGCCGAGCTTTTGGGAGTTTCCACCGCCAGGGGAAACAACCCCAGCCGCTCGATTTGCATCAAAGCTGCGCCGCGATCGGCGACTTCGAGCACGCCGGTGACCGTTTGGCCATCACGGCGGCGCGCCTTATATTGGAACTGGGCCATAAATCCGAATTACACTACCACAGATTAACTAAAGTATTAACCCGCCAGATGGAAAAAGTTGCAAGCCGAAAGGCGGTTCTTCTGCCGGCCGGAACGTGTGAAAGGCAAGACCAAGAGACATATCCCTATGGTTCAAAATGCTTGGAATCCTGCAACCCGTTAATTTCCATGATAATGTGGGATAATTCCGCGCGGTTTTTGTGCCGTGATGGCGGGCGGGTAGTCGCGCCAAGTCGCCCTCAGTCGCACCTGATCAACCCAGTCGGACCAGTTTGACCGGACTATGTTAAGCGGGGGCGGGGGCGGGCGCCGGCGTCGGGGCCCCAGCGGGTTTCTTCTTGGGTGCGTGTTTCTTGCGCTTGAGGTAAGCGACACGGCGTTGGCGTTTTTCGGATTTGTTGTACTGCTTGCCCATAATTCTTTACTTTGCTTTGATATTTGAGATTATTCGCATCGAAGTATGAAGAGTTACGTTTGCAGGTTCAACATCTATTTGTTGGCCCCCATTTTGCTGGTTGCCGTGGCCGGTTGCAGCACTTCGAAATCCCGTTTTTCCAAGGAAGAACAATCGACGGTCCGCCTCTATTTGGAAGGCAGCCGCACCGATGTGGCCAGCACCGGCACCGTGCTGGTCGGTCGCGAGCGGTATCCGATGATCATCGAGCGCGATCCGTTTCTCAAAGAGGACGACCTGCGCAAGGTCATTATGATCAATGACCCCGGTCCGAACGGCGGTTGCTCGATTGAGCTGATTTTCAATGAGCACGGAACGTTGTTGCTCGACATGCTGACTACCGCCAACAAAGGCCGGCATATCGTCGTTTTTTCGCAATTCCCCCATCCGGGCACCAAAGAGCAGAAGGCGGCCAAAAAGCCGAAAAAATCCAGCAGCGACGACGATGACAACAATGGCATCGAGGACCTTAAACCGACGATCCCGCAGGATGCGCCTGAAACCGAGATCGCTGGGCAACCGCGCGGTGCAGGATGGCTGGCGGCGGTGAAGATCCGGGAGCGAAACCCCAGCGGCGTGTTTCTGTTCAGTCCCGACTCCTCCCGCGACGAGGCGGCGCGCATTGTCCGCGGCCTCAAAAACGTCCTGGCCTACGAAAAATCGCTCGGACGCAATTGATGAAATTCCGATGGTGCCTTGGCCTGTTGTACTTGTCCACTTGGGCAGTCGCGGCGCAACCGTTTCAACTTCCCACTGCCAACCAGGCCATTTTCGAGCCGGGCGGCCAGGAACGGTACTTCGTTCCAACTCCGGGCAAGACCTGGGTGTCGGGCACGTTCGGATGCGTTCGCTCCGATGGTTGGCAAATGCACGAAGGATTGGACATCAAATGCCTCCAGCGCAACCGCGCCGGCGAACCGATAGACCCGGTCATGGCCACGGCCGATGGCATGGTGGCCTATATCAACAACCGGCCATCACTCTCGAACTATGGCCGTTACGTGGTTATCATGCACCGGATTAACGGGATGGAAATCTACTCTCTTTACGCGCACCTGTCGGAGATTCAGAGCGGACTGCAAGTGGGCAAATCGGTGCGCGCTGGCGAGAAGATTGCCGTCATGGGCCGCACCAGCAACACCCGGGAACGGATTTCCAAGGACCGCGCCCATGTCCATTTTGAGTTGAACCTTTTTTACAGCGATCATTTCAACTCATGGTTCAAACGGCGTTTTCCCAATGAGCGAAACGACCACGGATTGTTCAATGGTGAAAACCTGGTCGGCATCGACGCCCGGCTGATCCTGCTGGCTGAACATGAAGAGGGAGCGCGCTTCGATCTGCTCAATTGGATTCAACATCGCCCCGAGCTTTGCCGGGTGCTGGTGCGTCAAACCGATTTTCCCTGGCTGCGCCGCTATCCGATGTTGGTCAAACAAGGTGCCCTAAACCCGGGAGAAAAGGTCGCCGGATACGAAATCGCGCTGGACTTCAACGGGTTGCCTTTTGAACTGATTCCCCGCACCGCTGCGCAATTCAAGGGCACTGCCAAGTATCAGCTTGTCTCTGTAAACGACGCTGAGTACACAAAGAATCCATGCCGCAGAATGGTGACAAAACAAGGCAGCCGTTGGGAATTGGCCGGAAATGGCTTAAGCCTGCTAGACTTGTTGACTAATTAGTGTGGCCGGCCAATGAGACGCTTCCATGTGGCAACAAAACAGCATGCCTATCGGAAATTCGCTCGGCGTTTCGGCATTGGTGGCGGCGGCGCCGATTTTTGTCATGCTGTTTCTTTTGCTGGTCGAACGCAAGCCTACCTGGATGGCGGCTCTTTCGGCTCTGCTTGCTGCCGCAATCGTCGCCCGCTTCGCTTATGCCATGCCGGTCGCGACGATGCTCGCCGCGATGAGTTACGGAGCGGCGTTTGGACTTTTTCCCATCGCATGGATCGTTCTTTGGGCAATCGTGCTCTACCGGCTGACGGTGGAAACAGGCCGCTTTGAGATTCTGCAAGATTCGATTGGCGGCTTGACGCGTGACCGGCGACTGCAAGCGTTATTGATCGCCTTCGCCTTCGGCGCATTTCTCGAAGGCGCGGCCGGTTTTGGCGCACCGGTGGCCGTGGCCGCGGCCATGCTGACCGGCCTTGGATTTTCGCGCTTCAATGCCGCTGGCATTTGTTTGCTGGCCAATACGGCTCCTGTCGCCTTCGGATCGATTGGCATACCGATCATTACTCTAGCCGGGGTCACGGGGCTGCCTGTAAACGATCTGAGCAAGGAGATTGGCCGCATCTGTGCGCCCGTGTCAGTTATCATTCCGGCGTACTTGATTTTTGTCACGGAAGGCGCGCCCGCATTGAAGGGTGTATTGCCCGCAGCGCTTCTGTGCGGGATTGCGTACGGTGGTGTGCAATTCCTGGTCTCGAATTTTCTCGGCCCGCAACTCACGGCCATCCTCGCTTCGCTTGCGGCCATGGGGTCGCTCATCATTCTCATTAAGGTCTGGAAACCGAAGGACAATTTTAGAGCCGCGGCGGCGGAGGATTTTTTGGAACCAGTGCGGCACGGTGCCAGAAAGATTTTCATGGCGTGGCTGCCATACCTTTTATTGGTTTTGCTTGTGCTATTGTGGGGACTGGACATGGTCAAGAAGCCGCTGGATGCACTGACGGTCTCCGTGCCGTGGCCCGGCCTGCACAATAGCGGACCAGGCCCCCGGCCATCGACTCCCGTTTCATATAAGCTCAATTTCATTACGGCCTCAGGAACCGCTTGCATGTTCGCCGTGCTGCTGGCGAGCTTGTTCCTCCGTGTCACTCGAAAGCAATTTGGCAAAATCATGAGTGTCTCAATTCGGCAACTTGCTCTTCCGGTCCTGACCATTGTTTCAGTGCTGTCGTTCGCGTTCTTGATGAATTTCAGCGGGACCACGGCGACGCTGGGGCTGGCTTTCGCCTCGACCGGGCGCGCGTTTCCATTCTTCAGCGCCTGGCTCGGCTGGTTGGGCGTGTTCTTGACAGGAAGCGACACGTCGTCGAATGCTCTCTTTGGAAATCTGCAAGCCGTCACAGCAGGCCGGTTGGGATTGGACCCGGTCCTCATGGCCGCGGCAAATTCCAGCGGCGGCGTGATGGGCAAGATGATTAGTCTCTCAAGCATTGCGGTGGCAGCGGCGGCCACGGGTTTGCCCAGGTCCGACGAGGCCAAACTGTTTCGTTTCACGCTCAAGCACAGCCTCATTTTGGCGACTGCGATCGGGCTGATTGTCGCTCTGTATGCGTCACAAAGCATGTGAATATCACGAGGTGTGTCGCTCATTTCGGATTGCCGGCTAACTGCGAATTAACACCGATCAATAGGCCGATTCCGTTATCGACCGCTTTGCCAACGGCTTCGGCGCCCGTGTTCGTGGCGAGGAGAACGGCAAAATCGTTGTTCGGCGCGATCCAGACCGTGCAAAACCAAGTGGTGTTGGAACCGCTGTGGGTCAGCGCACGACCGCCAGCCCAAGGCCGTTTCGTCACTATCCAGCCGCCGGCATACTCTTGTCCGGGCGGCGGGGTGATGAGCTTCTCAAATGTCGCCGCGGAGATTAACTTCGAGTGACCCTGAGCGGCATGAATGATGGCCCCAACAAACTTGCACCAATCGCTCATCGAGCAATGGACCCTTCCGGCCGGACCTAGAACGGGTGCGTTGTCTGTCTGGACTGGTTTGAGTTTGCCTTTGTTAACAACATGTCCCCAAGGCTGGTCGATTGAGCCGTCAACGCTGGGAGGACCGAAGCCGGCAGAACTCATCTGGAGCGGATCGAAAATCTTCTGCCGAATGACTTCCTCCCACGACTGGCCTGTTTTGGCCTCCACGATGGCGCCCAAGAGGACAAAACTGACATTGGAATAAAAATATTTGCCGATCGGCTGCGCGGGCGCGGCAGCAAGTGCTTCCTTGACGGCGCGCTTGCGCTGTTCGGGAAGAGACAAATGGGTCCGATCAAGCGCCCACCAATCAAGATCGTGCGGGAAGCCCGCATCATGATTGAGAAGATCCCGAACCGTAACTTTGGCCATTTCAGGATTCATACTCGCGGCGAATTCCGGGAATATGTCTCGCATCGTCGTATCCATCGTGAGCTGCCGGCGGTCAATAATTTGGCCGATGAGAATGGCCGTCAGGGCTTTGGTATCGGACCCGAGGTGGATGAGGTCGCTCGAAAGGAATGGCGCGGGATCGCCCACTTTGCGAATGCCTACGCTGCCCAGCGCAACGATTTGGTCTCCATGGATGATGGCGCCAACAACTCCGGGGAGATTGAACTTTTCGGCCAACGGCTTAAGCGTTGGGGCCAAATCACGAGGCGGGGGCGTGGCATCGGCCTGGAGCGTTTGCGAAATCATGGCCAGCAACATGGCACATCTGAATAACGTCTTCATGCATTCACGGAAGAAAAAAAATTTCATAGGCTTGATTAGGCTTTATCCGCCTCGATCTTAATGGGTTCCGAGGGATGAAAACAATATGTATTGTCCGATTCACCAGGGCAGACGCACCAAATCTCGATGTAAGGACGTCTCGACGAGGCGTCCCTACCTCGAAATTTAAATATGCGTGGCTGCCGTGGAGTTGTGACTTTTTTCGGAAATCGAGTCAGGGCTCGATGGAATCTCGCCCTCCAGATGCTCATGTCTAATTCGAGCCATCGCCTGCCTTTTGCGTCGTTACACATGGCCGTATAATACCATATATAATTGGTACCTCAAGCGCAAGTGATTAGGAACGAATCGGATCCACCACGAAGTTCGCGTCCATCCACAAAGCGATTTAGCGGGTCACCTTAGCGCGCGTTGTGGGGAATCAATGTTGACATGGCTTTTCCGGCCAGCCAGCCGGTGGTCCAGGCGGATTGGAAATTGAAACCACCGGTAATGCCGTCGATGTCCAGGAGTTCGCCGCCAAAATATAGCCCAGGACAAAGGCGGCTTTCCATGGTTTGAAAATTGACTTCGTGCAAGGGGACGCCTCCACAGGTGACGAATTCGTCCTGGTTAAGGCTGCGTCCAGTGACTTCAAACGTCGTTCGGATGATCTGCTGGATAAGTTGATGACGAAACCCGCGCGGCAGGTCCGCCCAGCGGGTTTCGCGGGCGATGGCCGCGGCCGAGACCAGACGTTCCCAGAGGCGGGCCGGCAGCCCCGGGAAGGGAGTGTTGACTATGTAGCGCGCAGGTTGGGCGGCGCGGCGCGATTCCAGCTCGGCGGCGATCGATTCGGCGTTCAGGGCCGGGAGCCAATTGATATGGAGCGGGAATTGATAGTTCAGTTCGTGCAACTCGCGAGCGCCCCAGGCAGATAGCCGGAGGATCGCCGGACCGCTCAGTCCCGAATGCGTGATGAGGAGCGGGCCGCACATGCGCAAGTGCAATCCCGGCAAACTGACCTCGACTGGATCGATGGAAACGCCGGCCAGCTCTCTCAGCCACGGGACCGGGATGTGGAAGGTAAAAAGCGATGGAACCGGGGCGACGAGCGTATGGCCGAGCGAGACGGCTAATTGTCCCGCTGCCGCGGCACGGCAACCGCCGGTGGCGAGCATCAGTCGTTCGCATTCGAGAATTTCTCCGCCGCTCAAGTGAAGGGCAAAGCCGCCGTCCGCGCGCCGCTCCGCTCGTTCCAGTCTGGAATTGGCGCGCAATTCCACCCCGGCGGCGCGAGCGGCGCGCAGGAGACAGTCAATAATTGTTTTCGAGGAGTCGGTCACGGGAAACATCCGGCCATCCGGTTCGGTTTTCAATTCAACGCCGCGGGCGGCGAACCACGCGATCGTGTCGCGGGGTTGGAATTTTTCAAAGGCGCCGCGCAACGCCTTGCCACCGCGTGGATAATAGGAGCTCAATTCCCTCGCGTTGAAGCAGGCATGAGTCACGTTGCATCGTCCGCCGCCGGATATCCGGACCTTCGAGAGGAACTGCGCGCTTTTTTCGAGCACCGTGACGCGGACGTTGGGCGAAGCCTCCGCGCAGACGATGGTTGCCATGAAGCCTGCCGCACCACCGCCTGCGACGACGATATGTCGCTGATTCATCCGTGGGACGCTAGGTCATCCAGGCGTCAAAGTCTCCTACGATCGCTTTGACCTTGATCGAATCCACCCCATGCCGTGCCGAATGAATGACGGGCGAAATTTACCGACATTTGACGCGGCTTCCGGCCCGGGACTTGTTTCCAGGGCAATGGGAATTTCATCAAACACCCTGCCCTCTCCCGGCCGATGGGAGGTGGTCTGTCACTTTGTGAGATGGGGCGAAGACCCCAGTTGTTGTGGGCCATTCACCCCGGTTTGGATATCCGGTAGTACCCGTATTCTGGTTATACCTGATGGTAGAAAACTCCCCCGACCCCTAAAGTCTACACTGAGTTGCGCAACCGGCGAAAGAGCAAACGATATGAATCAGACCAAGGAACAAGACCTCACAGCCGAAGTGAGCAAAAATCGACAGGCCGAGGCCGATGCATCCGCGAAGGAACTCCAGCAATTCGGAATATGCCCGTTACCGCATTAAGGCAAGAACACACATGAATCTCGTCCCCAAACAAAATAACGTTGCGCAACGCAACGGCGTCAGTTCGTGCCGCACCATCAAGGCAAAGGCAGTCCGCCAGAACACGGGGGAACAGGCAAACGGAAAGGTTCAAAAGACGTTGCCCATCGAAAAAGAACTGCTGGCCGCCCGCAATTTTGCCGAAGCGATCATTGAGGAGGCGCAGCCGCTGTTGGTTCTCGACCCGGAGTTGCGGGTGCAGAAGGCCAATAAATCCTTTTGCGATTGTTTCAAGATATCCGCAAGCGAGACGCTGAATCGCCGGGTGTATGAGTTAGGCAATGGCCAATGGAACATTCCCAAATTGCGCACTTTGTTGGAAGATGTTCTGCCGCGCAAAAGTTTCTTCAAGGAATTCGAGATGACGCATACCTTCGAAAAGATAGGAACGCGCACGATGCTGTTGAATGGCCGCCAAATTGACCATCTCCAGAAAATCCTCCTGTTCATCGAGGACATTACCGAGCGCCGGCAGGCACAAGGCGCCATCCGAAGTACCGAAATCCGTTACCGGCGGCTTTTCGAGGCGGCGCGGGACGGAATATTGATTTTGGATCCCAAGACGCGAAAAATTACCGACGCCAATCCGTTCATGACGGAATTATTGGGTTATACCCATGATGAATTGAACGGCAAGGAGCTCTGGGAGATTGGACTGCTCAAGGACGAGAAAAGCAGCCGAAAAGCTTTTTCCGCATTGCAGAAAAACCATTTCATTCGTTACGAAAACTTGCCGCTGCAGAACAAGGCGGGCCAGCGTCATGAAGTCGAGTTTGTCAGCAATCTTTACGATGAGGATGGACGCCAAGCCATTCAATGCAACATCAGGGACATCACCGACCGCAAGAGAGCCGCGCGCGCCTTAGTAACGGCGAATAACGAAATTGCGCAGCATGCCCATGAACTGGAGCAGGTCGTCATGGAACGCACCAAACAACTCCGTGACACGATCGGCGAATTGGAGGGATTTTCTTACAGCGTCTCGCACGATATGCGCGCGCCTTTGCGGGCCATGCAAGGCTTTGCGTCCTTTCTGGTTGACGAATACAGCGGCAAACTTGATGCGCAGGGTGTCAATTATCTTCACCAGATCAGGCGCTCGGCTGCCCGGCTGGACCGGCTTATTCAGGACGTCTTGAGTTACACCAGAATTCTCCACGCGAAGCTGCCGACGGAGCGGGTGGATATGGAAATCCTGGTGCGCGACATTATCGAGAGCATTCCCAACGATGGTCCCGTCAAGGCGGAATTCCAGATCCAAGGCGCGCTGCCCGCGGTCATGGGGAACGAGGCGCTCCTGGCCCAATGCGTCTCCAACCTGTTGAGCAACGGCGCGAAATTTGTTTCGTCTGGAACGTCGCCACAGGTGAAAATCTCGGCCGAAGCGATTGGAGACGATTCGATTCGATTGTGGTTTAAGGACGATGGCATAGGCATCGCTCAGGGAGATCACACTCGAATTTTCCGTTTGTTCGAGAGGATTCATCCAGATGCGGAATACGAGGGGACTGGCATCGGTTTGACCATCGTTCGCAAAGCGGTCGAGCGCATGGGCGGCGACCTCGGGGTCGAGTCCGAGTTGGGCCAGGGCAGCAGGTTCTGGATCCAGTTAAAGAAAGGATAAAATGCAACCTATACTCCAAGTGGAAGACGATCCCAACGATGTGTTTTTTCTCCAGCACGCGATGAAAAAGGCGGGAGTGGCAAACCCCATTCAGGTCGCCATAGACGGACAGCAGGCGATTGACTATTTGAAGGGTGCCGGCAAGTTCGCGGACCGCGAACTTTTCCCGCTGCCTTGCCTGGTCTTGCTGGACCTAAAATTGCCCCACGTGATGGGTCTCGAGGTCCTGAAGTGGATTCGGTCACAGCCCCTGGAACACCTCGTGGTCATAATCCTGTCCGCATCCGGCGAGGCCGTGGATATTGCGACGGCCTACCGATTGGGAGTTAACGCCTTTCTCACCAAGCCGAGTGAAGCCAGCGAACTCGAGAGTCTCGTCATAGCCATCAGGGACTTTTGGTTGATGCGGAACGTACTGCCGCAAAAGTTTTCAATGGAAAAAAATGACGCGCCTCGCTGGCCGTCCCGGTTGGTTTCAGGGCGACTTATCAATACTCCGCCAATCGACGGCCGGGCTGGCCGCTCTCCAACATCGAAAGAATCTGCGGGCCATACTGTTTCGGCCTCACGCAATCAATGAATTGGTAAAATGAAAAAAATAACCGTCTTACTCGTGGATGATCACGTCATTGTCAGGAAAGCCTTGCGGGCCTTGTTGAGCCTGGAAGAAGACATTGAAGTCGTTGGTGAAGCTGAAAACGGCCGCCAGGCGGTGCGCATGGCGACGAAGACCCTGCCGGATGTTGTCGTTATGGATCTGATGATGCCATTGATGAACGGATTGGAAGGAACAAGGCAGATGAAGAGGTACGTTCCGTCGGCCAAGATCCTGGTGCTCAGTTCCCACAGCGATGAGGATTATGTGCAGCAGATGACCGAACTCGGGGCCTCGGGCTATTTGACCAAACATACCGCCGGCGACAATCTGCTTCTGGCCATTCGGGAAGTGCAAAAGGGAAATGCCTTTTTCAGTCCGCCCGTCATGAAACGTTTGCAGGACCACTACCGGCACGCGCTGGCAGATGGCAAGCCGCCCAAACGGAACGTCAAGTTGACTTCGCGTCAGGCGGAGGTGCTGCAACTGGTGGCTGAAGGGATGCAGGACAAGCAGAGCGCCGGGGAACTGGGGATCAGCGCCAAGACGGTCAACAAGCACCGCCAGCAACTCATGAACAAGCTCAAAATTCATAACATCGTCGGTTTGACGCGCCACGCGATGTCCAACGGCGTGGTGAGCCGGGAATTGACCATGAAGTTGGACGTCTTGAGTCCCGTGCCCTTGGAAAACCGCCGCAGAAAGTAAGCCACCGCAGCGGCCCTACACGGGACAGACGGATCTATAGGCGATTTCCCTCAATGCGAAAACTCCCGCTTTCGCTCCCGGCTTCATCACTGCGGCACATATCGCGTCCGGTAAAAGCCCTGCGGCGAGGCGCTGACGTTGGTGAAAATCACCGACTGAGAAGACGATGTGTTTGTCATTTCGGGTATCCACGTGACGGGTGCCGTGAGGTTGGTCGCGAAGTCAAGGGCGTAGGTGTAGCCGGGAGTCCCAAGACCGGTTATGACATTCATGCCGCCACCGAGATTCGCCAAGGCTAAATTGTAGCTGGACTTACTCAACAGCGCTTCGGCGATCACGGTTGAAACATTGGTTCCCGCAGTCGTGAAATATCCGCCCGCGTAGAGGTTCCCAGACGGGGCAACACCCAAAGACCAGACATCGTTGTTCATCCCCGAACCGAGGTCGGACCAATTCGTGCCGTTCCATTTGGCGATGCGCTCGACGGGCACTCCGCCTGCCACAGAAAATTGCCCGCCCGCGTATAAATTCCCCCAACCGTCGCAGGCAACGCAGTTTACGGAGCCGCCAGCGATCCCCGTGCCCAAGGGTGACCAGACGCTCCCGTTCCATTCGGCGACGTTAGTGGCATTAATCCCGCCCGCGATCGTGAAAACTCCGCCTGCGTAAAGGTTTCCGGGATTGTCACACACTAATGCAAGAACCGAGCCGTTCACGCCGCTGCCGAGAGCAAACCAATTGTTGCCGTTCCATTGAGCGATATTGCTCACGTTGATCCCACCCGCCGTCGAAAAGCCGCCGCCTGCGTAAAGGTTCCCCAATCCGTCCAAGGCCAGGGAACTGACAGTCCCGTTAAGTCCCGAACCGAGGGGAAGCCAGTTGGTGCCGTTCCATTGGGCGATGTTACTGGTGCCGGTGATTCCGCCCGCGCTTGTGAAAGCTCCGCCTGCGTAAAGATTGCCAGAATTGTCGCAAACCAATGAATTAGCATAGTCGTTCAACCCCGTGCCGAGTGGAAACCAGTTGACACCATCCCATTTGGCAATTGCAGTGGCGGCTATCCCGCCGATCTTCGCGAAGTTTCCACTGGCGTAAAGGTTTCCGGAACTGTCGCAAGCCAATCCGAGAATGAGGGTATCTTCTCGGACCCCCAAGCCTAAGGCAGACCAGACACTGCCGTTCCATTTTGCAAGGCTTGGGGAGTTCGCCCCGCCCGCTGCTGAAAACTGTCCTCCCGCATATAGATTCCCAGATTTGTCAAAGGCGAAGGCATAGACAGATTGAACCTCGCCGCTGATCATACCTGAACTGATCGGGGCCCAATTTGTGCCGCTTAATTTGGCGATGTCGCTGGCGTTGACTCCGTTCATAGTCGCAAAGTTCCCGCCTGCGTAGAGGTTTCCGAACTGATCGAACACCAGAGAGTTCAATTCAAGCCCAGGGGCATTTAAGCTTTTGACCTCTCCCACGCCGATGCCGGACCATACGCTTCCGTTCCATTTGGCAATATTGGTGGCGTTTGTCGGGCTAATCTGGAAAAGATCCCCGCCTGCGTAGAGATTGCCGGAACTGTCGAAGACCAGAGAATTGGGCGGTTCACCCAATCCCGAGCCGACGGACGACCAATTAGTGCCGTTCCAATTCGGCGATATTGGTCGCGCTCACTCCCCCTGCGATCTTAAAGTTCCCGCCTGCATAAAGGTTTCCAGAACTATCGCAGACCAAAGCTGCCACATCGCCATTCAATCCGGAACCAAGCGGAGACCATACGCTTCCGTTCCACTCAGCGATGTTGGTGGCATTCTCCCCGCCTGCCGTCGTGAAGCCCCCACCTGCGTAAAGGTTCCCGAACCGGTCGACGGTCAAGGAAGTAACATATCCGCTCAATCCCGAGGCCAGTGGAAACCAATTACCGCCGTCCCACTCGGCAATGTTACTGGCATTAGTCCCTCCCGCTGTCGTAAACATTCCCCCGGCGTAAAGGTTGCCGGAATTATCGAACGCCAATGAGCTAACGGTGCCGCTCAACCCCGTGCCGAGGGCAAGCCAATTGGTGCCGTTCCATTCGGCGATGTATCGAGCATTACTTCCATTTGTGAGTTGGATAACAAAGTTCCCACCGGCATAAAGATTGCCTAATCTGTCGCACGCCAAAGAACTCGCCGTGCCGAAGGCGAATCCTGTGCCGAGAGGGGACCAGGCGCTCCCGTTACATTTTGCAATGTTTGTGGCGAAAGTCGTGCCAATGATGGTGAAGTTTCCTGCCACATAGATATCGCCGTTGGTATCCGTTGTTATCGCCGTAACCTCGCCGTTCGCTCCCGGGTAACCGAATGTGTTCGCCCAATTGGCGTCGGTAAACGTGAAGCCGGTCTGCGCCTGGACAGACACTCCCGCCAGAGACAGAAACCCCGCCATGAAGCTCGTAAAAGGTGAGATCTGAATAAGATCGCCACGTCGGACGGTTTTTTCGTTTTTTATGTCCATAATTGCCACTTTCACTCCTGGAAACAGTGCTGGCCGAACGATCTAGGTTGCCTTCGGCCCTGTGCAACCGCATCTGTTGTCTTGTCAAAATCTAACGTGAGGCCTTATGGCTAAGTGATTAACTAGGCTATCCAGCAGACCTTGCCGACCCAATTAGGTATTATACTAACAGAAAAACCATTAGGCCGAACATTACCGATAAGTTGGCCAATCAAGGCTCCATCCGGTCAATACTGTGCTTCATGACCTCTTCACTTTGCGTGGCCCGAATCGTCGGCCGGAGTATTCCAAATTGAGCAGACCAATGCTAAGAGGACGCCGTCCGGTAAGCCACGCTCGCGCTCACTGCGACAGAGATTAAACTGATTATCGGCAATTCGCCGTAGATCAACCAAAGTGTTCCAGTGGTTGCAGCCAAAGCCAAAACAGCGGAGACGACCCCAAGTTCGGTCGCAGTTCCTTTGGCCAGGACGCGGGCGAGTATTCCTGTTAAAGCGCCAATGCCCACGCCGAGCAATGGAAAACGAAAGGCAGCCCACAGATAAAATCCATACATTAAACCCGCAGCCACACTGGCGCCAATGAATGCGCCGAGTATTCCCATGCCTAAACTAAAGCGTGGGCCGGCTTGCAGGGTCGGGCTGCGGACATTCGGCCTCTGGGGCGGAATTGCGGCGGGCGCAGCCAAAGCTGGCGCGGCTGCCATGGGCACGATAGCAGCAACAGCGATCGCTGGAACCGCAGTGATGGGCATTTGACTTAACTGCGAGTCTGCAAGACCGGTGCCATCGGCTCCGCAACTCGGGCAATTGACTGCAAAGGGCATGCGGTTGCTGACCGGTTCAACATCGAACTTGTACTTTTGGCCGCAATGGCAAAGGACTTTAAGTTCCATGGCTTTTTCTAAGGATTTTCGGGACTTTATTTACTAATTTGTGATAGAAATTTCAACATAAATCCGTGGTTCGCAGATGTTCCTAATCATCAACAGGATATCGTCCGCCAAATACAAATTGTGCGCGTTCCGTCCCTGGGGCCTGGCGGTCTAAGTCCCACACAATCGCATATTTTAACGTTCATTTTTGTTGAGCGTTCGCAGTGTATTGGCCAAACGATCCAGTCGTCCTCCATCCGCCACCAATGATCAAAATTTGTTAAAAGAAAACGGTTGACAGGTCTGACGAGAAAGCACTACATGTAGTGGCATCGAGCTTAATGGAGCACAATCTGTTGCGAGTGCCGAGGCTCGGAGTGCCATGTCGCAAATGCCGCAAGACCAAATGAACATGCAAGGGATTGATCCCTTGCACGGCAAACGCTTCCTGTTGCGCAAGCGGGACGGGCGAATTGAGGAATTCAACGAAGCCCGCATTCTCCTGGCCATTGAAAGCGCCTTCAAAGCCCATCATGGCCTGAGCGCGGATGCTTCGCTGCACGAATCCGCGCAAGCCTCTGTCAGACAATGCGCCGAAAAGGTGGTGGACCGGGCACTTGGCCGCGCGCTCCGTGGAGAGCAATTGGAGGTGGAACTGGTCCAGGACATGGTCGAGAACCAGCTCATGCTGGAGGGGCACTTGGAGGTTGTGCGCCGTTACATTTTGTATCGCGAACAGCGCCGCCTGGCGCGCGTCCAACGCAATGGCCGCGAGAAAATTTCCGCCCCGATCAAGGAAGTCGCTGCTTCTTCCGCTTCCGCATTCGATTTGGCTTCGCCGCCGTTGAAAAGCATTTATCGCCAGGTCTTGCCGAGCCAGCGGGCCGGAGAAAAATTTGAGGACATCTATCGCCGCCACTTCGATGGCTGCGTGAACGAGTGCGAGTATTGGCGATTTCTGACTCCCGATTTGTTGGACTTCGACTCGGACCGTCTCGCCCGCGGATTGCGCCTGGAGCGGGACCAGCAGTTTTCCGCCGCACGGCTGCAAGCGTTGCGCGAAAATTATCTCTTGAAAGACAATGACCGCTGTCTCGAAACGCCGCAGTATTTCTGGATGCGCGTCGCCATGGGCCTGGCATTGCACGAGACCGGTTCGCAAGAAGGGCGCGCGCTGGAATTTTACGACGCGCTTTCGAGCCTGCGGTTCGTTCCGTCGGATTTGATTTTACGCCACGCAGGCGCGCGAAATTCTCGTTTGATAGACGACGGCCCCGATGCCGATTCCTCCAATTTGCGGATCGAGCCTTGGCACCGAAACATTCTGAATTCCTTCGCTGGCAAAAGACTTTGGGTGCCGGACCTTTTCATGAAACGTGTGCGGCAACAAGGCTCCTGGTGCCTGTTCGATCCCGATGAAGTAACCGACTTGCACGATTGTTTCGGCAATGAGTTTGAAAAGCGATTCATTGCTTATGAGCGAAAGGCCGAGAGGGGCGCCATGCGCTTTGCCAAAAAGGTGAATGCCGTTGATCTTTGGCATGAGATTTTGACGTCGGTGGCCCTTTCGGGCGAAGGACGTCTTGGCTTCAAGGACGCCGTGGGCCTTCGTTCCCCGTGCCTGCATCATGAACCCGCTGCTGGCCCGGCCGGCGCAATTAATCTCGCGGCGCACATCTCCGAAACAGACGGCCAATTGGATGTCGATATGTTGCGCGGCACGATTAAGACCGCCGTTCGGATGTTGGACAACGCAGTGGAGCTGAATTCATTTCCGAACGACGCATCCCGCCCTAACGCTTTGGAATGCCGGGCCATTGCATTGGGCGTGGCCGGATTTCACGAAGCCCTCGATCGCCTTCACAATCCATTGAAAAGCGCAGACGCGGCCGAGTTCGCCGATTGGAGCATGGAATTGATTTCCCATGGCGCAATCACGGCCTCTGCTGAGTTGGCCGGCGAACGTGGTCCTTTCCCCGGTTACGCCGAATCCAAATGGAGCCGAGGCATCCTCCCGCTCGATACCTTGGGCCAGCTTTCGCAGGAACGGGAAGTGCCCGTCAACGTTGCGTCCGATACAATCCAGGATTGGGCGGCCGTTCGCGAAATGATTCGGCATTACGGAATTCGCCATGGCGCCATCACTGCCATTTCGCCTTTGGGCACTCCGGCTACCATCGCAGGAGTCGCGCCTTCCTTGGATTCGGTCCTGGCTGATGAGGACGCTGACCCGCGATGCTTGATCGAATGCGCGGCTCGACGTCAAAAATGGACCGATATGGGCCAGACTTGGACACTTCGCACCTCGCAAAAGGACATCGCGAAATTGGCCGATATCTATATGAATGCGTGGGAAAAGGGCCTTAAGACAATCCATCAGCATTGGTGCGGAGATCTGCCGACGGCAGAGGCCGCAACCGTGGCCACCGCAGCGGCCGTCATGGCTTGATTTCCGTGCGAGGCACCTCGCCTTGCTGCGCGAATTCTCCTTGTATGACAAAAAAACAATGCGAATCGTTTGCCATAATGCGCCTCCTAGTGGTAGATTATCCGCATGACACAATCGACCATCACAGACAAATTCCAGACGACGATCCCCTTGGCGGTTCGTGTTGCCCTGAAGCTCAAGCCCCGGCAAAAGGTTTCCTATGAAGTTCGTCCGGATGGCTCCGCCGTGCTTCGGCCGGGACCGGACCTGGAGGCCCTATTCGGCAGTCTCAAGCTCAAGAAACACGCCAAGTCCAGCCGCGAGGAAAAGGAAGCCGCCCGCAGCGCCATGGCGCGTGAAGCGGCCAAAGAGGGCCTTTCGTGAGCATCCGTTATCTGGTCGATACCAATGTTTTGCTGCGTTTTCTTTCAGGAGAGCCGCCTCAACAAGCCGCGGCTGCGCGGAAACTTTTTAATCGGGCGGCGGCGGGCGAAATAGTGCTGGACGTTTCCCCAGTCATCGTCGCTGAAACCATCTATACTTTGTTGTCATTTTACGAAGTAGAACGCAGGGATGCTGTGGAAAAACTCCTTGCCTTGCTGCAACAACGCGGTTTGAAAGTCCGGGATGGCGCACAAGTCTTTTCGGCGCTGGAACGCCTGCGCACGACCCATGTTGGATTTGCCGACTCCTACCTCGCCGCTTGCGGCGCCGATGAAAACCTCGCCATCGCCTCGTTTGACCGCGATTTGGACAGGTTTAAAGATGTGAAGCGTTTCGAGCCCACAACTTGAGTCATGCACTCACCGCTCGCTTACATCATCGCTGCTGGCGCCGGACTGCTGGTCGCTCACTGGATCAGCCGCGCGCCGGAACTGCGCACCATGCGCCTTTCCCAGCTTATTTTTATTCCCGCCGGATTCGTGGTGTGCCTTTATTTATCGTCCCCGACCGCAGGTGTCGGGGAATTTATGGGCTTCATGGTTGTCCTGGGATTTCTGATTCTCTTAATGATTCCTAATATCGCCTATCTTTTCGGAGCGAGTTTCTCGAATTTTCTCGACCCTCAAGACTGGACTTCCCTCGAGGAAGAAATCGCTCTGCGACCCATCCAGAGATTGATTGACAAAGACCAGTTCAACCAGGCTCTCGCCGATCTGGACGAGCTTCTGAAAACTCACAAGCCCACCTACGAAGCATTGCTTATCAAAGCCAAACTCCTCTACAACCTTGGCAGTGTCGATGAGACCGTGGCCACGCTTCTTAGTCTCATTCCGATGAGCCATACCACCGCGCAGCAATTGGCTGTGATGGAACTCCTGGCTGTCCTGGAAGGGCAACATCAAGAGCCGCCAAAACCGATCGTGGCCGGCACGCGCCACATCGAAATTCACCACGACCTTGTCCTTTTCCCAATCGACAACGATGGTGTCGGAAATGTTTCCCCGGCGCACAAAGAAATCCCGCCCGGCGCTTACAAAGTCCAGATAATCATGCATCGCAACCATCGCTGGCTGAAATTGGCCGGAGAAAATTGGGGAAACGCCGAAATGTGCTGGCAAGCCGTCGTGGCCGACCGCGCGGCTCCTGTCACGCAGAAAAACGGTCTTCTCCGGCGAATTGCCCGGACGCACGAAGCCATCACCAGCGCCCTGAAGCGCAAACCGCGCCGCCAACGGAAAGCCGAAGCCAGACAGCTTTTTCAGGAAGCCGCCCAACACATACGCCGCAACGACTGGCGCAGGGCCGCGCCCCTGCTGCAAGAAGCGTCCGCGTGCGATCCCGATCACTTTGAAATCGCCTATCGTTGGGCCCAGGCCGTCCGTTTCACATCAATTGGCGACGAGACCGAGCAAACCGTGGCCCAAGTCCTGCGCCAAAGCCGCTGGACCGAACACGAAGAACAGATGATTCGCGAATTGTACCGTCCCGGTTCCAGGTAATTGATTTATAGACTCACGTCCTACATGGCCCAATCAATGTAGGTTAACTTTGCCAGGAAGCGGCGCGGCAGGGCAGACGCATCTAAATTTCCATAAAGCTTCGAAAATCAATGGCCAATTCTGCCGCCGGGTTAGTAGGAACGGCCCGCCGGGCCGTATGCGGACGCCTCGGCGGGGCGTCCCACGTTGAAATCTAGATGCGTCTGCCCTGGCGACGGATTTGGAAATACTTGACAACTTTCCAGGATTTCACTTAAATCAATCGACTCTTCGACCTCAACCCAGATGAAAGCCATATGAAAAAATATTATGTTTTTTTTGTTTTGTTGGTCATGTCTGCCGCCACTTGGAATCTGCCGGCTCAAAGCACCGCGTTTTCTTACCAGGGCCGCCTTTTCGAAGGCACCAATGCCGTCAATGGCTCGTACGATCTGACCTTTGCGCTCTTCGATGCCAGCAGCAACGGCGTCCAATCGGGTGTAACGCTGACCAACAGCGCGATAGCCGTCAGCAATGGATTGTTCGATGTGACACTGGATTTCGGAAGCGGCATCTTCAATGGCACGACTTTCTGG
>Ga0182024_10006629_pt1 | contig 25338 bp, 21 predicted proteins | sample P32metaG_FD_120480 | JGI IMG/M metagenome (GOLD analysis project Ga0182024, IMG submission 120480) | Permafrost microbial communities from Stordalen Mire, Sweden - P3-2 metaG (Illumina Assembly) | ecosystem: Environmental > Terrestrial > Soil > Wetlands > Permafrost | place: Sweden: Stordalen...
CCACAACCCGCCCACCGCGCGCCTCTAAAGTCTTCGGGAAAATCGGGTGGCGCGAGTGCTCCCGCCATTCCGCACGATTATGCCTCGCTTCTTCTTAAGGTTCCCTTAATGTGCAAAGAGTAAGGTGCTTTCCAGTCTTGGGGTTACGTCGCCGGGGATTTCGTCTTAACGCCATCGGAGGTGCGGGGTAATGAACAAGTACAAAGTTCTGCGTGTGCTGGGTGGCGCGGTCGCGATCGTCTTCTTGTGCCATTCGCTATTTGGTCAGAGCAGTCAAGGCACGATTCAGGGGAGCGTAACGGACCAGACCGGGGGCGCTCTGGCGCGCGCGATGGTCAGCGTGATCGACGCGACCAGAGGCGTCACGCGAACGTTGGCAACGGATAGCGCCGGAGCGTACGCGGCGCCAAACCTGACGCCCGGGACCTATACGGTTCGTGCCGAGGCCATGGGCTTTCAGACCGTGGAGCACGCGAACGTCAACGTGGAAGTCGGGCAGAGTATTCGCGTCGATTTCAGCCTGCAACCTGGCGCGCAGAACCAAACGATTACGGTCACCTCCGAAGTGCCGGCAATCGACACCACGGATGCGACATTGGGCGGAACGGTCAGCAATCAGGCGATCAACGCGCTGCCCTTGAACGGGAGGAATTACCAGCGACTGCTGGACCTGCGGCCCGGAGTAGTGACTGCAATTGGCCAGGGCACTGGCTCGGAAAGCAGCAACGGCTTGCGGGCCGGCCAAAACATCACTTTTCTGGAAGGTTTGGCGACCATTGGCCCCTTGGGAGGCGGAGATATCTTGAATACCGCCTACCACCAGGGAGATTCGACGAGCCTTTTGCCCATCGATGCGGTCTCGGAATTCAACGTTCAGCAGTATCCCAAGGCGGAATACGGCTGGGGGGTCGGGGCGGTGCAAAACGTTGGCGTGAAATCGGGCACGAACGATATTCACGGGACGGCCTACGCGTTTGGCCGCGACAGTTCACTGGACGCGTCCAACTGGCACTTGGGGTCGGTGGTGCCCATGGCGTTGCAGCAGTTCGGCGTGACCGCGGGCGGACCGATCATCAAGAACAAGTTCTTCTGGTTCGTGGGCTACGAGAAGCTGCAATACACGGTGGGGGACTCTGCGGCGCCTACGGTGCCGTCTGAGGACCCGACCTATCTGGGAGGAACGGCGGCTGATCTGAGCAGCACGCTGACTGTAGTCGATGCGTGTACCGCAGTGACGCTGGCGAAGGTTAGCCCGCTTAGCGCGCTGCTCGCAGGCCTTCCGATCGGCGCGGGCGGGGCCCCGACCAGTTGCGTTCCACAAGCGGCGTCGTCGACCCATGAAAATGTGTTCCCATTTGTCGCCACGGCGCCGATCGGCAACACTGCTGTCTCATTTGCGCCCGGCCTCATTACGACAAACCCGATCCACAACGGCATCGCCAAGGTCGATTACAACATCAACGCGACAAACCATCTTTCAGGCATGTATTTCGTGGGTTACGCTAACTCAACCGTTCAAACCAATCAAGATCAGCTGCTGCCGGCGTGGCAAAACGCGCAAGAGTCAAAAATCCAGGATTACAACGGGTCCTGGGTGTGGACTCCGAGTTCGTCCTGGGTGAATGAATTCAGGGGCGGCTACGCGCAGAATTACCTGAAAGCGGCTGCTGTGGACGAAAACGTGCTGGACTCGAATCCGTGGCCGACGGGCTACGGCATAAATACGGGCGTGACGAATCCGCAATACGGCGGCTTTCCGCAGCTGACGATCGGAGGCTTCAACGGCTTTTGGGGGATGGGCCCGCAACGCGGAATCCGTGGGCCGGCGGGCACGATTGATCTCGTGGACCATGTCTCGTATTTGCGTGGCAAACATGCGTTCAAGTTCGGGTTTGAGCTTTTGGACGAGATTGGGACCAATGACGCGTACAGCCGGGCGGCCGGAAAGGTGGCCTTCTCGAACTTGCAGAATTTCCTGACGGGCATTGCGAAAAATGGGCAGGTTTTCTTGGGGAACGCGCAACAAGTGACGCGGGCTCTCTCGTATGCAGGTTTCGCCCAGGACGACTGGCGCGTGACTCCAAGAATCACCTTGAACCTTGGCATGCGATACGAATACAACGCGCCTCCGACGGCAAAAAACAACTACATCGCCAACTTTTATCCGAACGTGAACCCGCTGACGACCTCGGCCATCGGTCAAGCGGGAGGAACGTTCCCGCCTTTGTATAACGGGGATCATTGGGACTTCTCGCCGCGCTTCGGCTTGGCTTGGGATGTGCAAGGCAATGGAAAGACGGTGGTGCGGGTGGCCGCTAGCTTGATGTACAACTTGGAGCCTCAGGGCGTGCTGATTGATCTCAATCCGCTCGGAGCGAATGTCCCGAGCATCGGCTATAACACGAGCGGCACGGCCATCAATGCCAATACGCCTAGCAATCTGACACTCTCCGGCTGCAAAACCGTTCCGGCCGCTGGTCAGCCTTGCGGGCAGATTACTTGGAACCTTGCCGGGCCTGTATTTCCGACCGGTGTGTCTTTGAATTATGGCGGGCCCAATGCCGGTCTTTATACCGGGCTTTCCTGCACGATGCCTGGCGACACTAATATATTAACGCCAGGCTACGTCGCGACACCCTGCTCCTTCCTGGCCGCTACGGATCCGAATTTCAAAACGCCTCGCGTAGGGCAATGGAGTCTGGATATCCAGCGGGCGATTACTAGCAGCTTGACCCTAGAGGCAGCTTATGTCGGTAACCACGGCAGGCAAGCGGGCCAAATCGATATCAATCAGCCGCCGGTTGGTGCTGGATGGACCGCGACCGCGATCGCGAATTGCCTCGCCAGCGCCGGCGCGGCTACCCCTTACAACAATTGCAAAGTGAATACAACGGCTGAGTTCCAAGCGCAGACGTTCTATGACCAGTTTCCCTACCTACAGAACATCAATCAGAACTGCGACTGCGACTTTTCCAACTATGACGCGCTGCAAGTGACGGTGACCGAGCGGGTCTCTCACGGTTTGCAATTCCTGGCCGGCTACGCGCTTTCTCATGCGCTGTCCTCGACGACCTCGAGCGGTCAGATGCCCGCGGATGTGCGCAGCTTGAATCTCAATTACGGGAACGATCCTAGCGACAGCCGCAATCGCTTTACCTTCTCGATGACGTATACGGTCCCTGGGATCAAGTCACCTGGACAGTTGCTGCAAGGCTGGTCGGTCAGTCCCATCGTAGCTTTGTTCAGTGCGACGCCATGGTCGGCCTCCGATGCAACCAACGACATCATCGGGACCGGCGAACTGAATAACACTGCAACCGGTTTTCAGCCTTGGAACTTCAGCGGTTCGCCTTCCGCTTTCAACGAGATGGAGCAGAGTATTCCATGTTACGGCAGCATGTCTGGTTGCAAGGCTTTTCCCGGCGGCGTGCCGCCGGCGGTCTGCATCGCGGCAGCGCAGGCTCCCTATGCTGGAAATGCGCAACTGCAACAACTGGCGCTTGCTTCGCTTTATGACATTGGCTGCTACGTGAAGAACGGGGGCATTCTGACTCCTCCGGCCTATGGGACCATCGGGAATGCAGGCCCGGGTTTTTTCCGCGGCCAGGCGTTTTACAATGTGGACCTCTCGGTGGCTAAGAAGTGGAGCTTCAGGGAGCGTTATTCCGCGGAGTTCCGGGCGGACTTCTTTAATCTTTTCAACCGCTCTGATTTTGCAACGCCTAACGCGACCGATCCATCGGCAGGCGGCTCGTTTGGAGCAGCCGTTTCCACGCCTGACGAGACAGGATTCACGAATTCCGTGCTTGGTTCAGGCAGCGCGCGGTCGATTCAGTTTGGCTTGAAGTTGGCTTTCTAGCCAAAGTAAGAGGGCCTGGCGTCGGAGGGCAACAAACACGGGTTCTGGGGGCGCCAGGACCCGTGTCTGACAGCAGCCTTTTATGTATGCCGCCTCCGAGAGAACCGCGGAACTGCGAAGTGAGTCCGCAGTGATCAAATCCACGCGGCGCCTAATTTTTAGATGACGTGGTCTGGGGCTTGCCCGCCTGTACCCATCCGATTTGCCCCTCGGTGCACTCGAGGCTAATCATCATGTACCGGATGAAGGCGTCGCGGCCAATCCAGGGACTGGGGTCGCCTGGTTTGCGGGCGGCTTGCTTGGTGAGCTTGTCGTCCTTACCGTCGATAAAGGTTTGATCGCGGTAGGGGTGGTTGGCGATGAACCCATCCGCGCCAGCATCCTCGCCGATCTTGATGAAGCGAGCGAACGACTGCTTGTAGATCAAGAGGCCGGCGTCCGAGCGGCCCCCGTTCGCGAAAGGCTCAAGCGTCCGGGGCAGCGCGCTTCCGCCCCAGAAGGACAGCAGATGCTTCTGGCCGTGGTCGGTGACCGGGACGAGCAAGGAAACGGTTCCGGGCGTATGTCCCGGCGTGATGTAGAACGTGAGAGTCGTGTCACCCAGAGTCAACTTTTGGCCGTCGGTGATGTCCATGTCTCGCTTGGGAGGTGTGGGAAAGTTAGGCTCCTTGACACCCTCAGCGACCATGTCCCAATCCGCGGCAGACATCAAGACGTGCGGATGATACATGTCCTGGATGTACTTCGCTCCGCCAAAATGATCGCCATGGCCGTGAGTCAGGACGATGTATTTAATTTGTTTTGGATCAAGGCCCAGCTTCTTGTAGCCGGCGAGGATGATGTTCTGGGCGTCGTCGGCGTTGTTCATCGTGTCGATCTGGATGATTCCGGCGCTGGTGACAAGGGCCCAGGAAGCGACGATGTTCGATCCCACGTAATAGAGCTGGTCAAATACCTTTGTGGGCGGGGCCACGAGCGGGGTGCCCCTTGGCGCAGCCGATTCTGGAGGCGTTTTACAGTCGTAGAGGTTCCTGCCCGCCAGATCTTGAGCGGCGAGCAGGTTGGCGGCGTCGAAATGATCCTGATACGACATCGAACTGGCGTGGTTGGCCCCGGCTTCCTGGGCATTCGCTGGGAGCGCCAGCGTCGCCGCGGAGAACGCGGCAGCAGCAAAAAACATGATCATCCGATTACGCATGTCGTCACCCTTCCTCTTTGAGGCGGGCTCGCGGGGTATCCACCGGAACCAAGCCTCGGACTGCCATGAAGTGTTCGTTGCGCTGCGCCAAACCACATGTAAAACCCAAGCGAATGGTTTAATTACCACGCCACTATAGGCGGTATATCACAAATCCTGTTGGGCACACAATTGCGCGGGCCTCCGTGCCGCGTTGGACCCCTCCTATTGGGCAGCAGATCGCAGCCAACCTAAAGATTTCGACCGCAAAGCCGATGAACGGGATGGCGGTTGCGCATTACTCGCCGTGGCATCGAAAACAACACCGGCTTGAGTTCGGTTCGTGAAAAGTGCGGCGTTCGCGTTGAGAGGCGGCGGAGTTGTTTTGTTGCGCCATCAAGAATGCACGGTCCTGGTGTGATTTTCCGATTCCGGAACAGTGAATGCGGACGTAGAACGGATCTTAGATTTGGGACGAATCAACTTGAAGGTACGTGGTCAGAGAAGGGGGAGCTACTTTGCGGGCGGGCCGCTCGCGGGGTCCTCGCGGCCGACGATCTGGCTACTTCTGTTTTTCGTGGCGCTGCTATGCGACGGTGGGATTCCTGCTCCGCTGGCCTGGGGCCAGGCGGAAGAAACGAGCGGATATAGAGTGAAGACGGCCTTTCTATTTAACTTTGCGAAGTTTATCGAGTGGCCGGCGAGCAGCTTTGCAACGCCGCAGTCGCCCTTTGCGATTTGCGTGCTGGGACAGGATCCGTTCGGAAGCATCCTGACGGACACGTTGCAGGGAAAGATGATTGGGGAACGACCTCTTGCAGTCCGGCGATTGAAAGACAAGTCGGAGGCACGGAGCTGCCAGATCGTTTTCGTGAGTTCTTCGGAGAGCGCGCACCTGGCCGCGATCGTTGAAACTGTGCGGGGAGGAAACGTTTTGCTGGTCGGGGAGAACACTGGCTTTGCAGCATCGGGCGGGACGATCGAGTTCACTCTGGAGGACGACCGGGTGCGATTTGCGATCAATACCGATGCCGCAGACCGATCCGGTCTGAAGTTCAGTTCGAAGCTGCTGGCGCTGGCGCAACTGGTGCATGACCAAGAACATTTGAAGGGGGGATGAGATGCGCTCGTACCGAGACTTCTCGATCCGGCAGAAGCTTCAAAGTATTGTCATGATAACGTCCGCCGTGGCGCTGCTGGTAGCTTCCGTCGTGTTCACGTTGTACGACCGCTCGACATTTATTCGGGCTAAAACACAGGACCTTAGCGCCTCCGCAAAGATGGTGGGATCGAATAGTACCGCGGCGCTGAGTTTTGGCGATGCGAAAGCGGCCAAGGAAATTCTAGCGGCCCTGCAAGCCAAACAGAACGTGATCAAGGCCTGCATCTACGACAAGGATGGCGGAGTGTTCGCCAGCTATCGGAGCGACACAACGCAGAGTGAATGTGCTCCATCTCCGTCGCAAGCCCAAGCCGGCGCGCTCTCCAGAAATGACATGGCCCTGCTTCAATCGATCATGCTAAATGGGGAACCCATCGGAACGATTTTCATCGAATCGGATCTCACGGACTTGCGTGAGCGACTGATGAGGTTTCTGGAGATTGATTTCCTGGTGTTGCTGGTTTCCCTGGCAGTCGCTTTCCTGTTGTCGACTCGACTCCAGCACGTGATTTCAGGCCCTATCCAGGAGCTCGCGAGGACGGCGTCGTCGGTTTCCACCCAGGAAAACTATTCCATCCGCGCGACAAAAAGAGGCAATGACGAGATCGGGGTCCTTTTTGACCAGTTCAACGGCATGCTCGAACGGCTACAGCAGCGCGATGTCGCATTACAGCGAGCACACGACGATCTGGAGAAGCGCGTGGCGGAGAGGACTTCGTACCTCAACGCACTGATTCAGAACAGTCCGCTGGGCATCTTGGTTGTGGACTCCGCACAGAAAGTGCAGTTGTGCAATTCGGCGTTTGAGAAATTGTTTGAGCATGCGCGGGAGTGGGTGATCGGGAAACCGATTGCCAGTGTATTCGCCGATGCGGAGCCTTTATTGGAGGGTCACCGCCTAGCCCTCGACGAAACGCCCATCCATCGGCTGGCTCGCCTGCAACGCAAGGATGAGAGTTTTCTGGATGTTGAAGTTCACAGCGTGGGTTTGATGGTCAACGGCGAGCTGCGCGGCTCCCTGGGAATTTATCAAGACATTTCCGTCCGAAAGCGCGCGGAAGAAGAAATGAAACGGGCCAAAGAGGCCGCGGAAGAAACCAGCCGGGCCAAGAGCGAGTTCCTGGCCAACATGAGTCACGAGATACGCACTCCGCTCAACGGCGTGATGGGCATGACCGACCTGGCGCTGGACACTGAATTGACAAAGGAACAGAGGGAGTACCTGGACACGGTCAAGATGTCGGCAGACTCGTTGCTGAGGGTAATCAACGACATCCTGGACTTCTCGAAGATCGAAGCGGGTAAAGTCGATTTGGATATGGCCGATTTCGATCTACGGGACAACCTGGAAGGGCTATTGAAGACGCTGGCGTTGAGGGCCGACGAAAAGGGGTTGGAGTTGCTATGCGAAATTGCGCCGGAGGTGCCGAACGTGGTGAACGGTGATTCCAGCCGGCTCAACCAAGTGATCCTCAACCTGGTGGGCAACGCCATAAAATTCACACATCAGGGTGAGGTGGCGTTGAAGGTTGGATTGGAGAAGGAAGAGGGCCAAGAGTGCATTCTGCATTTCACGGTGACGGATACCGGCATCGGAGTGCCCCTGGAAAAACAGAAGCTCATCTTTGATCCATTCTCTCAGGCGGACACTTCGACCACTCGAAAGTACGGGGGCACGGGGTTGGGGTTGACCATTTCCGCGCGCCTCGTAGGAATGATGGGCGGAGAGATTTGGATGGAGAGCGAGGTAGGCAAAGGCACTCAGTTCCATTTCACGACGCGCGTGGTGAGCCGTGGAGAGGCCGTTCTCGTAGGCACCATCGCACCAGCGGAGGTCTTGCAGGGCGCGAAGGTTCTGATCGTCGACGACAATCGCACCAACCGGCGGATCCTCGAAGGAATGTTGGCACGCTGGGAGATGAAGTCGACGTCGGTGGAAGGAGGAGAGCAGGCACTGGCAGAACTATCGGAAGCCCAGCGTATGGGAAAACCATACGGCCTGATCTTGACGGACGTGCACATGCCGGTGATGGACGGCTTCGAGCTGATCGAGCAAGTGAGGAGCCGGCCGGAATTGTCGACGGCAACGATCCTGATGCTTACGTCAGCGGGACACCGAGGAGACGCAGAGCGTTGCCGGGAACTGGGAGTCGCCGCCTACTTGCTGAAGCCAATCCGGCAATCGGAATTGCGCGAGGCCATTGCCCGAGTGCTCGGGGCGCGGGAGCAGACGGGGGCGATTCCGTTGGTGACGCGATACTCGTTGCAAGATGCGCGCGATCCGGAGACCGTTTTGCGGCTGCTGGTTGCCGAAGACAATCCGGTGAACCAGCGGCTGGCGGTCCGGTTGCTCGAGAAGCGAGGACATCGGGTCGTTTTGGCCTCCACCGGGCGCGAAGCCCTGGAGGCGCTGGCAAAAGAGACGTTCGACTTGGTTTTTATGGACGTGCAGATGCCGGAGATGGACAGGATCGAAGCCACAGGCAGGATTCGGAAACAAGAAATAGGCACCGAGCGGCATCAGATTGTGATCGCGCTGACAGCGCACGTCATGAAAGGCGATCGCGATCGATGCCTGGCTGGTGGCATGGATGACTATCTCAGCAAGCCAATCCGGCCACAGGAGCTCGACGCGATGCTGGCGAAGTACTCGTTCCTGGGAAAAGGATCGGCGAATGCCTCCGAAGCACTGGGGTCACGTCCATGAGCGAGAGCCTGTCTGCGAGAAGAGCACGTCCCAGTATCGCATGCACGGGCGCTGAACCCCCGATGGGACGCGCACTGGCAAAAGACACAGAGGAGGGGCGATGACAGAACAACACGATGGCGCTCCGCAGGTTGCCGTAAATCTGAACGAGCTCCTGGTGCGGGTGGATAACGACCACGATTTATTATGCGAACTGATTGGGATATTCAAGGAGGAGTTCCCGCGCCTGCAACAAGAATTGCGGCAGGCGGTAGCCCGCGAGGATGTCAAGAAGGTGGAAACTACAGGCCATGCGTTGAAGGGAATGCTGTTGGGGCTTTCTGTTACGAGGGCGGCCGCGTCGGCGGCGCGACTCGAACAGATGGCGCGCGAAGGGACAATAGCGGGGTTAACCGATGCGTTGATACTTTTCGACGCCGAGGTGAAGGGCTTGTTGGCGGAGTTGGTTGGTTACGCCACAGAGATTGAGCCATGAAAATTCTCATCGCAGACGATGACGCAATGTCGCGCCGGTTACTCGAGAAAACACTCGAGCGCGAAGGATATGAAGTGACCGCAGTCGGCAACGGCCTGCTGGCGTTGCAGGAATTGTCCTTGCCGGACGGACCTCGGCTGGCGCTTCTCGACTGGATGATGCCGGAAATGGATGGCGCGGGCGTTTGTATGGAGGTGCGCAAGCAGGTGGAACGGCCGCATGTTCATCTCATCCTGCTGACGTCCAGAGGGTCTAAACAAGACGTTGTGGCGGGGCTGGAAGCGGGCGCCGCTGACTACCTGACGAAGCCGTGGGATCCCGCGGAGCTGATGGCGAGGTTGCGAGTGGGGCAACGCATCCTGCAATTGGAAGACCGGCTCGTGGAGGCACGCGAGACCATGCGCTTCAGAGCCACACACGATGCTCTCACTTCGCTTTTCAATCGAGGCGTCACAATGGATTTACTGGCTCGCGAACTCACCCGCACGCACCGCGAGAACGGTTCTACGGTAGTGATCCTGGGCGATCTGGATCACTTCAAGCAAATAAACGACCGGTACGGGCACCTGGTGGGAGACGAAGTGCTACAGGAAATCGCGCGGCGCCTGTTGGGGTCGGTACGGTCGTATGATTTTGTGGGCCGCTATGGCGGAGAGGAGTTTCTGGTCATCCTCAACAACTGCCAGTCGACCCACGCTGTGGAGCGCGCCGAAGAGATCCGCAAGAAAATTGCGAGCCATCCCGTACAAACGAAGTGCGGGCCGCTCTCCATGACCATGAGTTTTGGGGTTCTCGCAACTCAAGATTGGGATCTTGAGCTCGCCGAACAGGTCCTTGCCGAGGCGGACGCGGCGCTCTATCAGGCGAAAATGGAGGGCCGGAACCGCGTCAAGTTGGCGAAGCCAGTTGCTGTCGATGACGTTTTGCAGAAACTGGTTCGTCAGGCGGGAGAAAGGGAGCCATAGGAACTCGCGGGATATTGCTGGAGCCTGGCGAAGGTGGGGAGCTTGTTTCATTAGCAGATTCTAATGCAATGGTTGAACGATAAAAGTAGTATGGGCCGTTTGGCTTTGCTTTTCGGGGTACTGCTGTCGATGGTCCTGTCCGCAGAGGCGCAGGACCTGCAGACACCGGATATTACCAACCAGAACGTGGACTCCCTCAGCCTCGAAGCGCTGATGAATATCAAAGTGGAAAGCGCCGCGCTGCATCCGCAGAGCCTTCAGGACGCGCTGGCCAGCGTGACCATCATCACGGCCGAGGATATCCGCAAGTATGGTTACCGCACGCTGGGCGAGGCACTATCGTCGGTGCGCGGATTTTATACGAGCAATGACCGCACTTACGAAACTGTGGGCGTGCGCGGCTATGATCTGCCGGGCGATTACGATGGCCATGTGCTGGTTCTGGTGAACGGCCACAATATCGCCGACAACATCTTCGACTACATGCTGTTCTTCGGAGACGGTTTTCCGATCGACATGAACCTGATGAGTGGACACACGATAACAGCAGCGACGGCGTCCTGGCCAACTCGCCGAGCCAACTGGCCAAGCTGCGTTTCGCGGTACCTTTGGGGCGAAGACTCGACCTGAGCAGCGGCATGCAGTATCAATCGCGGATGGAGACCCTCGTAAGCGGCCTTTACGTATCGCCGGTGTACCTGGCCGACTTCACCCTCACGTCCAAACACCTGCAGCGGGACTTTGACGTTCGGCTGGGCATCCGCAATGCGTTTAACAGGAACTACTCCGACCCTGTCGCGCTGTATCTGACTGTGCCCAGCATGATCCAACCGGGACGCTCGTTCTTTGTGGAATTGATCGCGCATCGCGCGCGGCCGGGGTCTTGAGCAGAATCGTGGAGAAATTGGGCCCTTATCGAAGAGGTTGTGGCCGCTTCGCCGCGAGCACGCAAATCAGCGCGATCGCGGAGATGGCCGCGGCGGTATAGAAAGCGACGCCATAGTTCTTGTACCTGTCGAAAAGGACGCCACCGATCGTCGGGCCAAGAATTCCCGCAAAACCCCAAGCGGTAAACAGCAATCCGTAGTTGGCGCCGGCATGGCGCGTACCCCAAAAGTCAGACACGGCCGAAGGATTCACGGAGGCTTGCGTTCCGTAGCAGAAGTACACGATGAAAATGAGCAGATAAAGACCCGCAACGTGAGCGCCAACCCAGTACAGGGCGGGCATGGCAATGCTGGACATGGCCAGCACGACTCGCAGCGTATTCAGACGGCCCATGACGTCCGAGATCCAGCCTGCAAGGATGCGGCCGGAGACGTTGCCAAATGCGCCCATCACGAGGCCCAAGGTTGCAATCGTGGCGTTGGAGATTCCTTGGCTCGCCGCGAAGGGGATGAGTTGGCTGATCACCATTAGCCCTGCCGTGGATCCCAGGCCAAAGCCGAGCCACAGAAAGTAAAACGCCGGCGTGCGCAATATTTCGCTTGGAGCGAATTGACGACGCGGAGGGGCGGTGGCGAGGACGGGTATTCCTGCCGCCGAGTGCGGGCTTGTCGCCGGGTTCCGCAACAAGAAAGCCGCCGTCACGGTCATGACCAGAAAGATGCCGCTGAGAACCATGCAAGAAACGCGCCAGCCGAAGTGGGGAAATAAAACTAAATTGGCGAGCGTGCCAAAAATGGCGGAGCCTCCGCCGTATCCGGCAATCGCCAGGCCGATGGCCAAGCCCATTCGGTCGGGAAACCATTTGGCCATGACGGGAACCACGGTGGCGTAACCAAATGCGTTGCCGACGCCGCCGAGCACGCCGAAGACACAAAAGAGATAGTACAAACTGGAGGTATAGGCGAAGAGGAAGAAACTCAGGCTGATCATGAGACTGCCCGCCAGCGAAATCCAAAAGGGTCCGAAGCGATCCTGCAATCTACCGGCCAGGGGCAGCATGGCGGCAAACATGACCACGGCGAGAGTGAATACGGTGGAGGTCTGTGCGCGCTTCCAACCAAATTCGTGTTCGAGCGGGGCGACGAATACGCTCCATCCGTAGAGCGTGCCCAGGGCGAGGGTCATCAGAGTCCCGCCGAACAGACGCCACCAGGGGCTGATCGTCGCCTGCTCCCCACTTGATCCGGTGGATAGCACGACGGGCTGCTCTAGGACTTCGCCAGGCCGGACAATCCCGCTCATTCGCCCTCTTTCAAATCACTCGTGTTGAGGCGTCATTTTAGGGCCGGTTACTGTGTCGGGAATATGCCCGCGCTTGTAAATCATGACGGTTCGTTTGAATTCGATCACCACGGTCCCATCCTGTTTGAAGCCGGTGGTTTTGAAGCGCACGATGCCCACATTCGGCCTGGATTTTGATTCGCGCTTTTCGAGCACTTCGCTTTGCGAATAGAGGGTGTCGCCTTCGAAAAGAGGATTAGGAAGGCGCACCTCGTCCCAGCCCAGATTGGCCATGGCGTTTTGCGAGATGTCGGATACTGACTGGCCTGTTACCACTGCGAGCGTGAATGTGGAGTCCACCAGGGCGCGGCCGAATTCGGTTTTTGCGGCGTAGGCATGATCGAAGTGGATGGGATTGGTGTTCATGGTTAGCAGTGTGAACCAAATATTGTCCGCCGCGAGAACTGTACGACCGAGAGAATGGCGATAGACGTCACCGACCTCGAAGTCTTCAAAGACTCGGCCGGTCCAACCTTGCTTGATGGCCATCATGACCTTCCTGGGAACGTTTTCGCGAAATTTAGATCGCGCCTGCTTGCCGCCAAGCCGCAATCGTTTGTGCGTCAAAACCGAGTTCATTCAAAATTGCGTCTGTCTGCTGCCCTAATGCCGGCACGGGATTCATGACGGGAGCCACATTCTCCATTGTTACGGGAGGAAGCAGGGCTTCAATCACGCCCACCGGTGAATCCACCGTGCTCCATCGCTGTCTGGCTTTGAGCTGCGGATGATCCAGGAACTCACGGACGGTGTTCAATCTGGCGTTTGCGATTTGCGCGGCTTCGAGTCGCGCAATAATTTCGGCAGCCGTCAACTGCTGGAACACGTCCTGCATGATTTGATCGAGCTGCGGGCGATTCTGGACTCGCTTGGCGTTGGAGTCAAAGCGGGGATCAAGGAACAGCTGGGGGTCTCTCAGGACCACTTCGCAAAACTGTTTCCATTCGCGTTCGTTCTGGACGCCTAGATAGACGGTCTTATTATCCGCGCTCCGCACCGGACCATAGGGTGCGATGGTGGCGTGGCTGGCGCCGGTGCGCGCGGGAGCCGAACCTCCATAGGAGGTGTAGTAGGCCGGGTATCCCATCCACTCGGCCAACGAATCAAAAAGAGAAACCTCGAGCACGCAGCCTTCGCCGGTACGCGATCTTGCGAGCAAGGCCGCCAAAATTCCGGAATACGCATTCATGCCGCAAGCTATATCGGCGATGGAAATGCCGACTTTCGAGGGCGTTTCTTCCGTTCCCGTGATCGAGATCACGCCTGCCTCGGCCTGAATCAGCAAATCGTACGCTTTCTTGTCGCGGTACGGTCCCGAGGATCCGTAGCCGGAAAGATCGCAGACGATGAGGCGGGGGTATTTCTTGCGTAGCCCAGCGGCGCCGAGTCCTAGCCGCTCGGTAGCTCCTGGGGCCAAATTCTGCACGAAGACGTCCGCCTTTTCGAGCAAACGATCTCGCACCAGCTTGGCTTCGGGGCATTTCAAATTCAGAGTCAGCGATTCCTTGGAGCGATTTAGCCAAACAAAATGGCTGGAGATGCCACGAACAGTCGCGTCGTAGCCGCGCGCGAAATCGCCGTCGCCGGGCCGCTCGACCTTAATCACGCGAGCGCCCAGGTCCGCCAACTGGCGCGTGGCAAACGGCGCCGCCACCGCCTGCTCCAAGGAGACGACCGTGATTCCCTCGAGTGGCAACATCAATACGACCTGGGCAGGCCCAAGACGTGCTCCGCCAAATAACTGAGAATGAGGTTCGTGGAGATGGGCGCCACTTGATAGAGGCGCGTCTCGCGGAATTTGCGTTCGACGTCGTATTCTTCGGCGAAGCCAAAGCCGCCGTAGGTTTGCAATGCAATATTGGCGAGATCCCAGGAGACGTCGGCAGCTAGGAGCTTGGCCATGTTGGCCTCCGCGCCACATGGTTTGCCTTCATCGAAGAGGCTGGCTGCGCGAGCCACCATCAGGCGGGCCGCTTCCAGGTTGGCGTAGGCGCGGGCGATGGGAAACTGGACACCTTGATTCTTGCCTATAGGCCTGCCAAAGACCACCCGCTCTTTTGCGTAGTTCGAAGCGCGTTCCAGAAACCAGTGCGCGTCGCCAATGCATTCCGAGGCAATCAGAATTCGTTCGGCATTCAAGCTGTCGAGCAAATAGCGGAATCCCAGGCCCTCTTCGCCAACGAGATTGGCGACGGGAACTTCCAGGTTGTCGAAGAACAGCTCGGTGGTGGCGTGGTTCATCATCGTGCGGATGGGGCGAATCTTGAGTCCGTGGCCCACGGCTTGGCGTAGATCGACCAGGATTGTGGAAAGACCTTCGGTCCGTTTCTTCACCTGGTCAGCGGGGGTGGTGCGAACAAGAAGCAGCATCAGGTCGGAATGTTCGGCGCGCGATATCCAAATCTTTTGCCCATTGATCACGTAGCGGTCACCGCTTCGTACCGCCATGGTCTTTAGCTGCGTGGTATCGGAACCTGTGTTCGGCTCACTCACTCCGAACGCCTGCAACCGCAACGAGCCATCGGCGATCCGCGGCAGATACTCTCGCTTATGAGCCTCCGAGCCGTGCCGCAAAAGCGTGCCCATGATGTACATCTGTGCGTGGCAGGCCGCCGCATTGCCACCGCAGTGGTGAATCTCTTCGAGGATGATGCCCGCCTCGGTGACGCCCAAATCCGCGCCGCCATACTCTTTGGGAATCAAGGTGGCCATATATCCGGCGTGCGTGAGGGCCTGCACGAAGGCCTCGGGATACGCGCGCTTCTCATCGAGTTCGCGCCAATAGCGGTCGGGAAAATCCCGACACAATTCGCGGATCGCGGATTTTAGCTGCTCGTGCATTTCCTGATCCGGGCTGTTCGTACCCGGCAAATGCGAGACCTCAGTCCCCAATATATTTCCCGACAGCGATCTGATTCGGAAAAGCCAAGTGGGCAGGATAACAGAAATGAGGTTGGGGTATCCTAGCGGGGTCACCGTCCGACATTCCACAACGGAGGAACGTCGACTCAGAAAGGCCAAGCGATCATGGATCTGCTCCGAAGTCTGCTTTACGTGCCGGCGGACAGTTCACGCAAAATGGCGAGTGCGAGGAATTTGCATCCCGACGCCCTCATTTTTGATTTGGAAGATGCGGTTGCGCCGGATCGGAAACTGGAAGCCCGGAGCTTGATCCAGGGCGAATTGAGAAGCGCAGCCGCTTTTTCAGCCAAACTCTTTATCCGCGTGAACCGTTTTGGCTCTCCATTCCTGGAGGACGATCTGCGCGCAGCCGTGCATCCTCAGGTGTATGGCATTGTCTTGCCGAAGTGCAACGAGGCATCGGAAGTTGCGCGGGTGCACGAGACAATTGGCCGGCTGAGAAAACAAAACGGGATGCCGGAAGGCGGCACAAAGCTGGTCTTGATGATCGAGACCGCCAAGGGCGTGGCGAACGCCCGCGACCTGGCGCGAGCAAACTCGCGCGTCATCGCTCTCACGTTCGGCGCTGAAGATTACTGCGCGGATATGGGAATTGCCCGCACCAAAACCGGCGACGAAGTTACGTTCGCGCGTTCGCTGATCGCGCTGGCGGCCAAGGGTGAGGGCCTGGAGGCAATCGACGGAGTGTTCACTGATTTCAGGGATGACGCAGGCCTTTTCGAGGAAACTCAGCGCATCAAGCAAATGGGCTTCACAGGCAAAACGTTGATTCATCCGCAGCAGATTGACGTGGTGCACAGCGCTCTGGCTCCTTCGGAAGGGGAGATCGCCTGGGCCGAAGAGGTCGTCAGCACATTCCAAAAGGCAGGCGAAGGAGTTGTGGTGGTACGCGGGAAGATGATCGATGAACCTGTCGTCACGCAGGCGAGGAGGATTCTGCAGCAGAGCATCCGAAACCGCCAGAAGACTGGCTAAGCACCACGAGACTCACATGTACTTGGCCGAACCGCGCCGCTCGGAGGCAATCGCTTCCAGGAGTTGCTCGTTGCGAAGCGAGACTCCCTCGGGAATTTGCAGTTTCGGCCGCAGGCGATCGACAATTTTTGCCGCCGCGTCGTAGCGCACGTCTGCGGCCAGCGATGACCGACGATTCAGGAAAGCTTCGACCAATGCGAGGTCTTCCAGCGTCAAGTGCTCGGAGCCCAGCTTCAGCCCGTCGTTCGCTCCGCCCGTTTCCCAGACCGGCTTGATGTCTTCGAGCGCTCGCTCGTGAACCACGATTGTGCCGGCGACGAAGTCACCGAGGCGCTTGCTTTTTTTGCTGACCAGCACACTGACGATCCCGATGGCGTAGAAGAACGGAAGCTGATCCACAATGCGAAGTAAATTTCGGCCCACCGATTCTATGGCCCGGATAGGCTGCCCGTTGTCCTTGATCACGCGGATCCGGATCATGCGTTTTCCGGGCGTCTGTCCGTTCCAGAGGGCCTCGAAGATCACGAAATAGCCGTAGTAGGCCAGGAAGAGAAGGAGGAAGACCGTCGCGGCAATCCATGGGCCGGCGAGCGTTCTTCCGATCTCGCTAATCAGCAAGGCGGCCGCGATTCCCACGAGCGCCGCCACACCACTCTGGATCAACGTATCAATCGCGAGCGCCAGAAAACGACTGCCGATTCCCGCGAGAGAAAATTCCAGAGAAGTCTGCTCGGGGGTGTCGATGGTAAGCTTGTCGCCCCAAGGCTCCGGCGGGACGGCTGGGTTGGACGGTGAAAAGCCCATGATCTCCACGCGCTGGCTCGAAAAACGAAAACCCTACTGGTCGCGGCTCGAGGAACTGGTCGATCGCGCGCTAGGACGAGGCATCGGCGCACTCAGCCACCTCGAATTGCAGGAACTCGGGTTATTGTATCGACAGACGGCCTCGGATCTTTCCGTCGTTCGCGCCGACGTCACTAGCCCGCAACTCGCCGCTTATCTCAATCAACTGCTCGGCCGCGCCCACAACCTCGTCTATATGGGCAGGCGGCCCAAGCTGAACGAGGCTTGGCGCTTCTACGCCGCGTACCCTCGGCTATTCCGCGAGATGTTACCGCAAACCGCGCTTGCTTTTCTTATTTTCGCCGCCGCCGGGCTCGCGGGCTGGGCCATCACGCTGCGCGATCCGGCGTTTTCTTACCGGGTGCTCGGCCCGCAGATCATCGCATCCATCGAGAGCCATCGCATGTGGACGGAATCGATCGTGACCGTCAAGCCCGTCGCCGCGTCGGCGATCCTTACCAACAATCTTTCGGTCTCCTTCGCCACGTTTGCCTTGGGCATCACCGCTGGGGTCGGCACGATCTGGATGCTCGTTCTCAACGGCTTGATGATCGGCACGGTCGGCGCGGCCACGTGGCGAGCGGGGATGGCGCTGCAGTTGTGGAGCTTCGTGGCGCCTCATGGCGTGCTGGAATTGCCGGCGATCTTCATTGCGGGTGGCGCTGGACTGGAACTGGCCCGGGGCATGCTGTTTCCCGGCATGCTCACGCGCGGTGATTCGCTGGCGCGGGCGGGCAAACGCGCGGCCAGTCTGGTGCTCGGGATTGTGCCGTTGCTCATTATTGCAGGGACGATCGAGGGATTCGTCTCGCCCTCGAACTTGGCAGCGAGTTTCAAATTTCTCTTGGCGGCGGCGCTGTTCGCGCTTCTGGTTCTTTATCTTTGCACCGCGCGGGGCGCCGCTGCCGACGAAGTGAAAGATTAGAGCGAATTTCGCTCTTTGATCTCCAAATACCGGTTCACCAAGATGCTGGAGAGCGTCCAGGGCATCCATTCAAACGCCTGCACGCCGCGCTGGCGCAAACGGCGCAGCAGGCTTTCTCTCCTTTGAGAGATTTCGAGCGCCGCGGCGTGGCGATACATTTCGTCCGGCGAGGCCGGCGTGGCGTCCGCTAGGGCGCCTAGTTCCGGCTGGCGGATGGCCGCGAAGATCACCAGGTGGCGCGGCGTCATTTGCATGGCGTATTCGATCACTTCGGGAACGGTGGCCGTCTCGGCAAAATCGGTGATCCATACGATCAGGCTGCGGCGCTTCTGCCAGCCTAGGAGCGTCCGAACCGCTCGACCGTGGTCCGGCTCGCTGCTCTCGGCATGCACTTGTGCCAACTCGTCGACGAAGCGCCGGGCCTGCTCGGAGTTGCAAGCCGGCATCAGGCTGCGTTGCGGTCGTGAGCCGTAGGCCAACAGTCCCGCGCGGTCTCCGCACTGCATGGCCACTTGCGCGAGAGACAGCGCCGCGTTGACAGCGTGGTCCAGCTTCGACAGACGCAACAGGCTGCCGGGCTCTTGCACCTGCGCACGCATCAGGCGGCCGGCGTCCAGCACGAGCCAAACAGTTTGACTGCGCTCCATTCGGAAGACTCGCGTAATGAGGTGATGCCTTCGCGCGGTCGCTGTCCAGCAGACGTCGCGAAGATCGTCGCCCTGTTGGTATTCGCGCAGGCTATCGAGCTCGCGTCCCATTCCTCGGTGGCGCTGATGGCGTTTCTCCATCTCCGCTTGACGGCTGCGGATGAGGCTCAGCGTCTGCTTTCGCGCTTGTTCGATGTTCGGCAGCACGCGAACCGTCTGGGATACGTCCGCCTGGGCCCGCCGTTCCGCGAGTTGCAGCGCGGACTGATATCTGAGAAACACGCGACCTACATGCGTTTCTCCGCGCTGTCGCGGCAGCATTGAATAGCTCACGACCGTCGAGCCGCGCGCCGGCAGCGTGGCGACGAGCGCGGGTGGCTCTGCTACGAGCGACGCCGGTGTCTCATCCAGCAGCCGCACTCGCACAATCAGTAGACGATCGCTCGCAATTTGCAGGTCGATTCGCGAAGGCACGCCGAGCGCGGGGCGCGTATGCCAAACGCGCTGCACCGTGATTTGCCGCGGGAAGGGCAGGCGGGAAAAATCCCAAAGCCATGCAGCCAGCAGAAGCGCGTCCCACAGGAACATCGCAGCGACAAAGCGCGGCGCCCACCAAGCGGGCACGAGCCACGCCAGGCCGATGACAAGTCCGACGACAAATCGCCGGGCAAACCCAAACGGCAGCCGGCCGAATGGTTGGGCGCGCGCTTCCACCGCGACAGGCACGCGGGAGAGTTCAGCGGATGCTGTTGCGATCATTTGTGTTCACTTCGGCACTTCGACGGCCGCCAAAATCTCGTTGATCGTCTGGTCGGCGGTGATGCCTTCGAGGTCAGCTTCTGGTTTGAGCAGGAGCCGGTGACGTAGCACTGCCGGCGCGGCGGCTTTGATGTCGTCCGGAATCAGAAAATCGCGCCCCTGGATTCCCGCAAGCGCCCGCGCGACGTTAAATAGCGTCACGGCAGCGCGCGGACTGGCGCCGAGCGATATCGCCGGCCAATCCCGGGTCCGGCGGATCACGTTGATCAGATAACGGTGCAGCGTGTCCTCGACGCGCACGGCCTGCACTTCCGCTCGCGCTGCGTCCAGCAGTCCGGGTTCTATTGGCACGAGGTCAAGCGCGTCCAACTTGCGCGCGTCAAAGCCGTGCTCGGTCCGCACCAGAAGTTCAGTTTCGTCTTCCACCGAGGGGTAACTCAAGGAGATTTTGAGCGCGAAACGATCTAGCTGCGCTTCCGGGAGCGGGTAGGTGCCTTCGAACTCGATTGGGTTTTGCGTCGCCACCACGGTGAAATTCGCTGGCAGAAGATTGCGTACGCCGTCGATGGTGACTTGGCGCTCCTCCATGGCCTCCAGCAAGGCGGCCTGCGTGCGCGGCGACGTGCGATTGATCTCGTCCACAAGGAGCAGATCCGTGAACACCGGGCCGCGATGCAAAGAAAATGTGCTGGTCGCCATGTTGAATACATTCGTTCCCATAACGTCCGCCGGCATCAGATCGGCTGTGCACTGCACGCGCTGAAACTCCAGATTGCAGATGCGCGCCAGCGTCTTGGCGGCTAGGGTCTTGGCGATGCCCGGCACGCCTTCGATCAGAGCGTGCCCTCCGCACAACAGCACTAAGAGAAGCTCGTCGGCTGCTTCTTGCTGACCCACGATGACCTTGGCGAATTCCGTTTTTAGGTATTTCGCCAATCGAGAGAGATGTTCCACGTTCACGGCCTCCGCTTAGACTGCGGTGTTTTCGAATCGAGCTGCTGCCGGCAATAATCGAGATCTTGAACCAGTCGCAGCGCCTCGCTGGGGCTGAGTTTTTCGCCGCGCGAGGCGGCGGCCGCGCGGGCCAGAGTCTGCGCCATCTCGTTTCCGTGCCATCCAAGACTGGCTCCCAGTGCCCGCGCTAACGCCGCGTCGGAAACGTCCGGGGGCAAGCGCAGGCGCCGCGTCATCGTCATGCGAAAATTCCGGTAGACTACGCCAACGGCTGCGGGCGTGGCGTCCGCGCGCTGGTAGAGCGCACCCAGCGTATCGACGAATTCCAACGGCCACAATCGCGATGCGCGCGCGGCCGGCACTGTGGGTCCGCTGCTGCGGCCAAACGTAAAAAAAACAGCTGCGGCCAGCACACCTATTTGCGCCAGGCCCCAAACGATGGGCGTCTTCGCGACGTATCCCCACAGCGAGCCGCGTTCGCCGTGAAAGTATTCGTCCCAATAGATGTGCGCCGGGAGGTCCGTGCTATCTCCTCGGGCACCCGCCGCGTCGAGAAGCAGGTTCAGGTTTTGCTCATCCGTAATGTGCGCGTTCGTAAGAGGCGTGGCTGCCGCCCACCACAAGATTCGCCCGCGTCCGACCTTCCAGCTCGTCACTACTGGGCTCCGCGGATCTCCGTAGAGTGGCACCTGCGCGTCGTCGAGCGTACCCCACAGAGCTGCGGGATTGAGCAGAATCTGATCCGCATGGCGCGTGAACGGGCTGGGAACAAGAGCGTCGAACGTTTGACGTTCGGTGTCCTCCGGCTGTGGCAGGAGATATGCCGGCGGGAAAAAATCGCCGATTATAATTCCGGTGAACAAGACTCTCCCGCCGGACTGAACAAAGCGCATCAGTGCGTCGTGCTCGGCATGGTTCGGTTTATCGTCTGGATTCGCCAGAATCAGCACCGCTCCATTCCCTTCGGCCGGCAAATCCACGGGAGAATTCTCCCAGCGCTCCACGGGGAGGCCAACTTGCTGGAGAAGCAGGAAAGCGGCTCGTGCGCCGCCTGGGCCGGAGGAATAGGTCGAGGGAACGACGCCCGCGTCTTCCCCGCCTGCCGGCGTCAGGAAAGCGACGGCGCAAAGAAGCAGCAGGAACGCGCCGCCCGCAATCAGCAGCAGCCGCCGATCGGCGGGATTTATTGCCGGCATCCTAGCTCCTCGACCAAGCCTAAGGATTCGAGAAAATCCTGCTGCGTGGCGGGCGCGCCGGCGTACCAGATCCGTTCCAGGCGTGCGGTGAGCGCTTGTAAGGCGTCGCGCTGCTTAGCGGCTTCGTGGACGCGATCGGAGGCCATACGCCGCATTCGCTCACGCGGTGTTCGCCACCGCTCACACGGGATGACCCGGGACTCTTCGAGACAAACTATGCCCGCCCAGTAGAGAGAGTGCACCGCGTCGCGAAAACTGCCACTGTCCGCGGCCAGCTTGGCGGCCCGCATCCATTCTTGCCACGTCTGCGTCACCTTCGACGTCGCGGGGATATTGAGTTCTTCCACGCGTGCGCGGCGCTGCCAAGCGCGGAACACCAGCATCGCTACGCACACGACAGCGCCGATCAAAAGCAGCCAGAACAGGCCGCGAGCGGCAATCGGGTAGCGGCTCATGCGCGCAGCCAGTCTAGACAGCATCCTGCCGACCCAGGCCCAGAACTGCTGCTCGAGCCGCTCCCATGCGCTCTGTTTATACTCCGTATCGAACTCGCGAGCCGCGAGGATGCGCTCGAGCTTTGCTCGCGAATCAGGGTGCTGCTCGCCGCTGGCCGCGTACCCGTCCGCTTCGGCGGCCAGCTCCCGCGTCCACTCCGCTGCCTTCTGGACATCTGCAGCTCGCTGCGAAGGATCCTGCAGGGCACCATCGAGCCGGGCGCGCAACGGATCGCTGGGGACCTCGTAGGTGTGTTCCGGCGTTTCAACGTCCCAGTGTTCAGGGACACTCTTTTCGATCGCGCTGATTTCTTCGGCGTCCTTGGGACTGGCTTCGAGCGCCCTCTGAATTCTTCGCAGCTCCGTTTGGAAGGATGTCAGATTCATGGGGGCGCTGTTGGGCTGAGAGACCGATCGCGGCGGCGATTGAGGTCGCGTGGAAGCAGACGCGTGCAGCGCGTGCAGCGCGAGCAGCGCCAGACACAGCGGCGCGAGAAGCCGCGCACATCTGCTCCACACGCGCCCGTCGAGGGCTTTTTTCGCAGGCATGCCCAGGGCCGGCACGCTTCAGCCGAGCAGGCTTCCAGCGCTGGTGGCCGGGGCGATCGCGCCACCCGGGTTCATCATCATTTGGAGGTCAAACGCTTCCTTGCGGATGCGAAGATCGAAATAAAAAGCCGACGCCGCGATCGTGAACACGGGCATGACTAGCGTCGTACTCAGCGCGTTCAACACGTTGGCAACGGCGACGACCACCCGCAGCATAGCAGGGTTGCCTCGAGCGGCAACCAGCGCAAATGAAATCGGCATTTGAAATAGAAACGCGAGCGCAAAAACCAAAACAATGTACAAGAGAAAGATTACGAAGGCGCGGCCCGCTGCGTCCTTGGTGAGCGCCATGCTGCGCTCAAGCGAGCTGCGCGGCCCCAAATTTTCCAGCACCGCCGCGGGCACCGCGATCATCAACCGGCACAACAGATAGATACCGGGAATCACCAGCAGGATGAGCCCGACGAGCACAACGAGGCCATTCAGCAGGGCCACGCCATAGAGCGTGCCCAGGTCTCCTCGCACTTTTCGAAAGCTCTCCCCAATTGCCGGTGTGCGGCCCAGATAAAGCTCGGCGACCGCCGAGACCGTGGCCCCCTGCGATAGTAGGTAAGCAATCGACAGAACGATCAGCGTCGCAAAGCCCACCACGATGCTCGCGCCGGTCAGCGCAGGACGAATGACAGGCGCCGCCCCCGGAGTGCCGGGCGTCACGGCGGTGAGACCCAGGAACACTTGAGTCAGTTGCAACGCCAGAACCAAGAGCTGGGGTATGGCCGCAATTCCGAAAAACAACACGAAATGCGAGCGGTACAGCGTAAAGGTGCGATCCAGGATTTCACCCAGGGAGAGAGGACGCAGGTCTAGTGTAGCCATGAACCGCCTCCATGCGCGGGGATCGGGGTTCCCCGCGCGCATTTGAAATCGGGTCACTGTACCAGAAGATTACGACAAACGGGTTAAATCTCACGGCACAGCGTCCAGCGCCGGCGGCTCTTGGCGATCGTCATAGTGCCAACGAACATCGGAGATCAGTTCAGCCGATGAGAGCATGGTGTCCACGAGCACTAGGGCATCAAGGTCCACGCTTTTGCGCTGCTGGCGAAAAAGCCGGGCCGCCAAACCTTGCTTGCGTTCAAGCAAGCCTATCCAATCGGGGTCTCGGAAATGGATAAGGAACTCATATACGGCTTCGCGGAAACGGAATCGCACCATCCATCCGGCGGCGTTCTGCTGCGCGATCATGGGTTGCGCTGCGGCATCGTGCTGTGTCAATTGGTGCATGAGCCAATTGGCCAAGTCACTCCCATAAGGACGCAGGCTTACGAAGTGCTTGTCCGGCGTCGAAGTATTGAACGCGGCGCTTCTGAAGGTGACGATCATGCGGGTCGAAAGAGGAGGCGCGGATTCCACGGAAGTATTTTACATCCACTCTCGGCTCGAGCTTACCCGCGCCATCTGGACGGGCTGTTACGGGTGGATCACGGTTACTGCGGAAACTTCTGGCGGATCGCGACGGTCCGGTCCAGCTCATCGACTTCCTGCAAAATCTTCGGTCGCAGGTCCTGGTCCATACTCGTTTTTTTCAGGTACTCGTAGACGCGTTCTCGCGCCGCAGGCGATTGCTGTCCACCGATAAAAGCGCCCAGCCAGTCGAGCACGAAAAAGATTTTGCGATCGCGCTTGATTTGCGGAAGGGCTTCGAGCGCTGGCTGCAGGTACGGCTCGGTCAATTTCGATTGGTTCCAGTAGTTGAATGCGGATAGGCTCTGGTCGACCCAGTCTTCCGGACGCGATGCATTGTGAAGATAATCGTCGAAATAGTGCTGCTTGGTTTCTTGGTTGGGGCGGGCCGCCTCGGCGACGTAAGCGTATTCTTCTGCGTCTCCGCTTCGGTCGGTCTGTTTCTCCGAGTTCAGCAGAGCATCGGCTTCAGGATCGCCCGAAGCAATCAGCGCGGTCACTATGTTCCAGCGGTCCAGAGGGCGCAAATCGATACCCGGAATAGACATCTGGCCATCGAGGAGTGCCTTGAGTTTGGCGAGCCCTGAAGGTGTTCTCGCCAGGCGCACAAAACCGCGGAACCACACGATGCGTAGTCCCAGTTCGGGCGATTGGGCCATTTGATTCGCAGCCGCTGTCTCGAACTCGGGGAGCAGTTCATTCCGCGCGTCATCACTCAGATAATGGTGCAGTGCCGTCGTAGCACGCACGAGGATGCTTTGGGTTAGCGACTCATCGCGCTCGGCCGGCAAGAGCCTCGACGGCAGATTCGCGTAATCGCGTGGGGCCAACTCGGCCTGCCGCACCGAATCCCATAGCGAACCCCAGAGAAGCGAGCGCTGGAATACGTCCGGCATCGCGCCGATTTGCTCCATCACGCGGGAATGAAAGTCGTGCAGGAAGAAATCTTCGGACCGGTTGTGACGGCGATTCCCTTCCGCGATCTGGACGAGATCGTGCCAAAGGCCAACGACAGTGTATACGGGCTCGCGGCCGG
>Ga0182024_10006630_pt1 | contig 25334 bp, 27 predicted proteins | sample P32metaG_FD_120480 | JGI IMG/M metagenome (GOLD analysis project Ga0182024, IMG submission 120480) | Permafrost microbial communities from Stordalen Mire, Sweden - P3-2 metaG (Illumina Assembly) | ecosystem: Environmental > Terrestrial > Soil > Wetlands > Permafrost | place: Sweden: Stordalen...
GCACATCGAGATCGGCGCGCAGGCTCAGATATGCGCCGACGATCCCGCCCCCCAGCGTGGTGACGATAATGAGCGCCTGCAGCAGGTGGCCGAGATTGATGTCGGGCGAGAAATGCGGGTGAACCATCGCGCCGAGCCAGGTCGAAACGCCGCCGGAGGTCTCCGGCGCCGGGTCTTGCGTTGCATGCGTCCCAGGGAGCATCACAGCGTTCCCGTGAGGGTCCAGGCGAGGTTGGCGAGGGTCGTGTCGGGCGAGGCCGGCGCGATGATGGTCAAGACATCGCCGCCGGCGAAGCTGGTCGCGCTGGCCATCGTGAAGCTGGCGCTCGTCGCGCCGGCAGCCAAGGCCATCGTGCCGACCGTCGACCCGTTCTTCTGAATGGGAAAGTTGGCGAGGGCGGTGGCCGCCGTGCCGGCCGTCCCATAGCTGCCCGCGAGCCCGGCCGCGAAGGTGACCGGGGTGGCGAAGATATAGCGCTCGATCACCTGGCTCGCGCCGGGGCTTCCGGCCCACGAGCCGGAGACATAGGCCGGGCCCTGCACTGCGCCGTCGCCGGTCAGCGCGTAGCTGGTCGGCGTCAGCCCGGCGAGGCTCTGCAAGGCCTGGCCGAAGGTGTTGAAGGCCGGCAGTTTCACATGGATCGTCTGGCCGATGAAGCTGGAGGGATAGCGATAGCGGAAGAGGGATTGGTCGTTCGGGCCGAAGCGCGCGAAGTTCGCGCCCGCGGAATGGCTGCCGATCGGCGTGCCGTAGATCCCGCGCCGCAGGTAGGTCAGGTTGTACTTGTAGGAAGCGGCGAGGGTCGCGGTCTGGTAGCTCACCAGCTCGCCATCGCAGTAGCACAGCATCACAAAATTGTCGGCGTCGGCCATCGTGCCCGACAAGAGCTGCCCCTGGCTCTGGGTCAGATCCACCGACAGCGTGTCGGCGGTGTCGGGGTCGGCATGGCTCGGCAAACTCGCGGTCAGCGTGCCCTGGCGGCCTCCGCGGTAGATCGTGCCGCCCAGCGCGTAGGTATTGCCGTCGCTCGACACCCAGACCTGGCAGCCGCCCCAGTTCGTCCCGCCCGAGGCAATCAGCCAGACTTCGAGGTCGCCGCCCGACAATCCCGATGGCGGCTCGAAGATGATCGGCGCATTGGTGTTGCCGGGAGCGACCAGCAAGTCGAGGCCGGACCCGGCCGTCGTCAGCTTCGGATAGAGCGTCGCGGTGCCGACCCCGATCGGGGTAATGGTTCCGGTCATTTCAGGGCGTCACTCCCGGGACCTCTTCGGCGGTGACGGTCAGCTCGCCGTTGTCGTCCTCGTCGATCTGCGTGATCCGCACCGCCGCGCCGGAGAGGCCCAGCGTCGCGTCGGTCAACAGCACGATGTCCATCGGTTCCAAGAGCGAGTAGCGCCAGCCGAGCTTCCACTTATAGGTGTTTCGCACGTAGGCCTTGCGCTGCAGCTGGAGCTGGGCCGAGATCGTCGCGCTCGTGGGGTTGGTGAACTCATGGGCCTGGACCGACGGCTCGCTCCGGAGCCCGTATTGGTCGATCAGGCCCTGGTCCCATACCGGCAGGATCTGCGGGTTGTAGGAGTTGCTCGAATCCATGTATTCGACGCTGAGCCAGTTGGTCGCGGCGGCCGGGTCGCTGCGGGTCAGCATGACCGGGTCGCTGCCGCCGCCGAAATCGAGGAAATCGGAGTCGACGAGGCTGTACTGCCAGGTCAGGTTGGGCGTCCAGCTGGCGCCGTTGTCGCTGAGCGCGGTGTCGCCGTAGGGGATGATCTTCAAGAGACTGCCCGACCACACCACCGCCGCGACGGCGAGTTGGGCGATCTCCTCGATCCATCGTGCGCAGGGCTGCTGCCGGTCGAGCAGCAATGACATCGCGAGCTGGGCCGCCTGGCAGTAGGTGGCGAAATCGGCGATCGAGCCGGCGCTGTCGAGGTTGGTCGAGGGAAAGCCCGCGCCGTAGCGCGGGTTGGTCAACAGATCGGTGACGATCGAGGCCGGGTTCGCGTCGCCCGGGAAACCCGATCCGACCGTGCCGACCTCGAACCCGGTGATCTCGAACGAGACATTCGGCAGGGCCGGGGTCGACCCCAATTGCAGCGGCGTGCCGGTGACGTAGGAGGTGCCGGAATAGCCGAGAACCGGGCTGTTGGTGTCGCTGCTGGCGAACACCGGGTCGGGCGCCTGGCCGTCGTTGCCGTCATAGACATTGACCGGCGTTCGGTCGATCCCGGCGATCGAGCCGTTGGCCCAAACGCGGTTTTCGAGGGTCGAGCCGTTGAGAAAGCCGTTCGGCGCCCCGGTATAGCTTACCGGCCCCTGGCATACCCCGAATGCGACATCGACCGAGTAGTTGGCATTGGATCCCTTCTTGCCGCCCGAGCTGCCAAGCCCCTTGCCGCCCTTGCTGGTGGTGCCGAAGCCCTGCTCGCCCCAGAACTCCAGGAGGTTGATCGAGATCCGCTGGGTCCCGTAGCAGAGCGGCACCGGGCTGCCGGCCTGGCTGGTGTTGTAGCGCAACGACGCGATCGTCGCCGGCTTGAAGGCATTGCTGAACGGCGTCGGACCGCCGCCCTTGCCGCCGGGAAAATCGCCGCCGTCAGGCATGAGCCTCACCGAATGGCGTAAAAAACCGCACCTCGCGCCTCTTCAGCGGATGGAGCGCCGCGTCGCCCCACACGACGCCGATCGCCCAATAGGCATGGATCAGCCGCGGCCACGCGACGACGACCGCGCCGTGCGAGAACACCCGCCCGAATTTGAAGAGCGCGATGTCGCCCGGCTGCGGCGGTCCTTCGATCTCGCGCGTGTAGCCCAGAAGCCCCTCCATATAGCGCTCGGCATCGCGGTGCATGTGCCAGCCCGGCACATAGAAAGGCGGCTCGACGTGCGGCGCCACTCCGGCGCGCTCGTATACCTCGGCCAGCAGCATCAGACAGTCGACCCCGGCGCCCTTGACCCGCGCCGCGTGGTGGAAGGGCGTGCCGATCCACGTCAGGGCTTCGGCGACGACGGCCTGCCGAGCATCGCTCATCGGCTGCACCCCGGCCCAAGGGCCAGCGCCACTGCGGCGGTCCTCGCGAAGGCGGGGATCAGCGCCATGAGCAAACAGCCGATCGCCTGGCTGACATGTGGGTCGAACACGATGTCCACCGGGCCGACCGCGCCCTCCATCGCTAGGCCGGCCATCGCTAGACCGCTACTTCCGGCGGCGGGATGTAGGGGAAGCCGCCAAAGCGCAGCAAGTTCTGGAAGGTCACGTTGCAGGTCCCGCTCGTATGGTCGCAGCCCGGCAGCATCGTAAAGGTGTCGCCCGCGGTTATCGGGAAGAGCCACGCCCGGATCACCTCGATCTGCGAGCCGTTGCCGATGCTGACAATCGTGCGCGTGGATCCGGCGTTGGCGCCGGTTAGGCCGGTCACCGTACCCTCGACGTAATTCGGCACCGTGGTGGTGCAGTTCATGGTCGCCTGGTCGGAGCCGGCCGCGGCAGTAACCGTGGCCTGGCCCACCCCGGTGGAAGTGCCGAGCGCGTTCTTGCCGTTGACCCGGTCATAGCCGCACATCGTGTCGCCGAAGACATGCGCGCAGGCCGCGCCGTAGAGCCGGCGCGGCATCTGCTGGATCGCCAAGAGGTTCATCAGCGACTTGACCTTGACCGCGATCGTCGAGCGTCCGACATCGCAATCGGCGATCCGGCCGTAGAACCACAACAGACAGCCGAGACTGGTGTCGAGTGCGCCCGAGCCGGCGGTCTGCGGCGGGGCGAAGAAGCGGTCCAGCTCGACCGTCGCGCCGTCGAAGATCCCCATCCGCACCGCGTCCGCGATCGGAAACGTGCCGACCAGATCGTTGGCGCCGGCCATGATCTGGATGTCGAGCTCGGCCGGTTGGACGCCGATCTTCGTCGTGACCTTCGAGCGCCCGAAGCGCGGGCCGAGCGCAAAAATCTGCTGCGCGCCATGATTGAAGCTGCCGACCGGAAACCCGGCGGCGGGGATGGTCAGCGCCGTGTCGCCGCCCGACCAGCGCAATACCTCTCCGCTAGTCAGCGCGAACGTGTAGAGGTCGACCTGGACGACCGCCAGATCGGCGCCATCGTTGAGGTAGCTGGTCAGCGCGGCCGAGCATGGTCTCATGACAGCACCGATTGCAGCTTGACTTGCTTCAACGACCAGAGCTGGTACATGAAGTTCTCGAATTCGACGGTGTCGTCGGCGAACCGCACCCGGAAGTAATAAGTGAAGTCCGCGGCGATCGCCTGGCCGGTCGGCGGTGCGGTCGTGAAGGTGACGAGGCCGGTCGTCGCATCAACCGTATAGCCCGATGATGATTGCAGGACGCCGTTGAAGTAGATCGCGCTGACCATGTTGGGCGCGACGATCGGCTCGCTGAAGCCGCCGAAATTCCGCACTAGCTGAAACACCGTCGTGCTCGAATTGCCGGTGCCGATCGATTGTGCCAGAACGGCATCATCGGTCGGATCGTCGAACAGGAACGGCGTAAAAGATCCCTGCTGTTGCAGAAAGAAGCCGGCGAGCGTGCGCAGCTCGTCAAAGCCGGCGCCGAGCCCGCTTGGCGCCCGCGTGTCATGCTTGTCGCGCAGGATTTCGTAGGTCAGCGTGAAGGTCCAGATCGGATTGACCTGGTCGATGACGCGCAACTCGCGCCCGGATATCGCCTTCTGCGTGCGGGTGGCAAAGCGCGCCGCCTTCGAAACCGACCAGCCGAGGCCGGGAAGGGCTGGGAAAATCGCGGTCACGGAGCCTCGTCAGATCGTGCGTGGGGTCAGCGCGTTCGAGCGCAGCATGTTGCGCACGACGCCGGGATTGCGGCCCATCAGCCCGGTGAACCAGCGCTCGACTGCTGGGCCGTCGGAGGGTCCGTGAAAATGCAGGTGCATGTCGCCCGTGCCACCCTGCGCGATCATGCCTTGCAGCCCTTCGCTGATATGCGCCGGCAGCACCATCTCGCGCGAATGCAGGAGGGCGGGTTGCGTGCCCGCGAAGCTCGGCAAGGCCCAGCCGCCGGCGGCCGACGGCACGATGCCGCCTTGCGAGAATGCCAGCAGGCCGCCAAGCCAGCCGAACAGGCCGCCTCCACCGGCCGCAGCCCCGCCGACGGTGGCGGCCGCGCCGGTGGCTGCGATCCCACCGCCCGCCGCGGCGGTGCCGGCGGCCATCGTCGTCGCGAGCGCCGTGAGCGCGGCGGTGTTGGTGGACAGCGCGGCGGTGTTCGCGGTCTGCTCGCCGTTGTCGAGCAGGTTGCCGAGCCCGAGCTGCTTGTTCACAAGACTGCTGAGCCCGCTGCCCAAGACGTCGCCCACCCCTTTGCCGGCTGCGGGCGCGCCCAGCCCGAGCAGGCCGGCCAGCGGCCCGGCTGCCGCCTGGGAGAGCACCGTCTGGGCGACGGTGGCGAGTCCGTCCTCGACCGAATTGGTGGCGACCACGGCCGCCTTCTGCCAGGTCAACGTCCCCTGGATCAGCCCTTCGGCGGCGCGTTTCCAGCCGGCCCCGATCTGGTCGAAGGCCTGCGTGTAGGGCCTCGCGATCTTCGCCGCCGCCTTGCTCGCCGCGGCGGCCATCCTGTCTTGGTCGACCTCGAACTGGTCTGCGGCCTCGCCGCTGGCCGCCATCAGCTCGGCGAGTGAGGAGCTGCTCTCGGTAAAGCCGGTGCGTCCGCGCATCGAGCGTTCTCCCTAGGTCTAGCGATCGAACCGGCCGGCCGCTTCGAGCGCGGCGGTCAGCTGCTGGTCGGCGGTCTGGGCGAAGGGCGGCGCGCCCGGCAATGTCGCGATCAGGTCGTGCGGCGCCAGCGCCCTGGCGTGGTCGCGCCGGTGATCGCCTGCTTCAGCGCGTTGAGGGCCGAGAGCGCGCCGCCGATACCGGCGCCGATCTTGATCTGCACCTTGTCGGCCAAGGGTCACTTCAATTTTAAGCGGGGTGCGCCAGGCCCCCGCAAAAAAGCTTCCGCGGGGGCCTGTTGATTGGCGGTGCTGCTACTCTAATTCGATCGAGGAAAACTGGGTCCGCTTCGCCGCGGCTTCCGGGTCCTTGGACCCCCGCCACTCGATGATGTGGGTGTAGGCGAGGGTGACGCCGCCGCAATACGGCACACCGGCGGTGTGCGACACGATCCGGTGCAGCCCGTTGAGGCCGGTCGAGAGATCCTGGTGTTGACGGGTGATCCGGGGTTTCACCGAATTTTCAAAAAACTGGTACAGCTCGATCTTGCGGATCCCCGGACAACGGCGGCCCACGAGACGCGAGACGATGTCATAGAGCTTGCTCTGGTCGTAGAACTGCTCGGTCCGCGCCGTGAGCAGATTGTGCAACAGGTTCGATTCGACGCTCTGCACCGTATCGTTCGGCCGCAGATGCAGCAGGAAGACAAAGGCGTCGAGCTCGCCCGGGAGTTTGGCGTAAACCGTGACAAGCCCGTTGCCGATCGGCCTGCCATTGACGTCGGTGTCGTGGCGATGCGCTATCGTGGTGGCGAGAAAATTCTCGTCGATCGTCATCGTCGCGCGCAGCCAGCGCACACATTCCTCGACCGAGACGCCAAGGCACCCCGGCCCGTCAGCCGGCTGGGCGGCAGAGACCGGTGCCGGATTGGCGCCGGCCGCCAGCCCGAGCGCCAGGCCGCCGAGAAGCAGCCACCGCATTGCCGTCCCTTAGCGTCGTTTGTCGCGGCGCAGATTATGCGGCACAGCCGCTCTTCGACAATGACGTTAGCCGATTGCGGCGCCTTGGTTCCGCCGCGCGATTTCCATCGCCCGGACCCGGTTGCGCGCGCGCAGCGCGTCGCGGTCGAGCGGCGCGGGCATGCCGAGATCGTCGCCCCGCGCCACATCGAGCCCGGGCGGAGCGGCGGCGGCAATCTCCTCGATCGGCGGTGCGCCTGCGGGTGCGGAGCGGGGCACCCAGCCGAGCGTGCGCGCGATCGTCTGCAGCATCAGATGCGCCGGCGGGTTCTCTTCCCAATATCCGAAAATCTCCCCGGCCTCGGCGAGCGTCATGCCGTCGATGACCCGGTAGGAATAGGAGCAGCCGGTGGCGAGAGCGCCGTAGACGGCGCCGAGCTGTTCCCGGAAGTTTCTTCCGGGCTCGCCACCGGCCGCGCTTCCCCCGTGGCGTTCTCCATGGGGGTCAACCCGGCGACGCGCAGAACAGCCGCCACGGCGGCGTTGAGTTCCTCGAGCGTCGCTTCGAGATCGAGCACGGCCTCGGCAGTGAGGTCGGGCTGCGCCGGCGCGAACCCGGCGGTCACTACCTTGGCGGCGGCCTCAATCAGCGCGCCGCCCGATTTGCCGGTCATGTCGTCGAGCGCATCGAGCAGGTGGCGCAATTGGCCGAGCTTCAGCGGGCGGACCTCTAAGCCTCGTCCGCCCAGGGTGACGACGGTCTTGGTCATCCCCGGCTACTCGTTGACGCTCAACGTGCCGATCGTGCCGGTCACATCGGCGAAGGCGCTGAAGTCGAATTCCTGGATCTCGTAATCGTCGATCTTGGTCGGCAGCGACAATTTCGTCGCGGTGCACGCGTTCAACATCAGCGCCAAACCGGCCGGCGTGCCCTGAACCGTCTTGGTCGTGTAGAAGGTTGCCTTGAAGGTCGGCGTCGAACCCATGAACTGGTTGGTCAGCACCAGCTTCTTGCCGGAGCTGGCGGTGTAGAGATAGCTGATCAGCAATGACGCCCCCGCATCGGCAGCGGCGAAGGTGTAGATTCCGGTCGAGAGGTTGACCGAATATTGGCCGGCGGCCGATGGCGTTGTGACTCGAGTGAAGCGGTTCCCGGCAGCGGCGCCGGTGGCGTAATAGAGGCCGAGATCATCGACGTAGCTGGCGGCGTTGGCGACCGTTACAGTATAGGGAGTGGTCGCCGGAACCGTCGCCGCCTCGTTCTCGGAAATGGTCAGCTGGCCCGTCGCCGGCGTCTGCCCGAAGAATAAATCCCCGTAGATCGCGCCGAAAATGCGGGCGAATTTCGCCTTGCCGCTGATCTTGCCCTGGCCGCGGGCGATATCGACCGGGAACTGGAACTGGCCCCACAATTCCTTGGTCTGCCAGTCCCAATCGATCTGCACGTCTTGGAGGATGCCGAACTGGTCGGGGCCGATACCCGATCCGGTCGCATCGGTTCGGTTGCCCCACAGCGCCCCGGCGCCGAATGCGAGCTGCATGTCAGAGGACTCCTCCAGAGAGATTGACGAGGCGCCGCTTCAGCTCTTCCTTGGCGGCAAAAGCATGGTTCCAGGCCAGCGTCACTTGGGCCACTGGGGACCGGGGAAATGATCGGCCCACCAGCGCTCCACGAGGTCCTCGAGCGGTCCCGGTGCCGCCGAGCCGCTCGGTGGCGGCCGCGCAACGTCGAGGCCGGCGGTTTCTTCCATGGGTCAACTCCTGCTAGAGGCAGAGGATTTCAACCGGGATGATCGCGACCGCCTGGTCACGGAGCACCCCTTCATCAGTTAAAATTTTGCCGGCGATGTAGGCGTGCTGAACCACCGCCGGCAGCCCCAGGTTCTGCACCCCCGTCGCCGGCGATGGGGCGAGCGCCGCCTCGACGCCATCGACCAGCGGATTGAGCACCGTCGCCGGCGCCACATAGGGATTGGTCACATGCGCGTACACGTAGAGCTCGACGCCGAGCGTCCAAACCGTCGGCCCGCCGAGCGTCGCCACCGATGCGAGCTCCGACTTCTGGCGCATCAACAGCGCGGGCTGCTCTGCCGGGGTCAGGCTGCTCCAGTGACGCAATCGGCGCGACGTCGTGACAAAATTGGCCGCGTCTGCAACGAGCGCGAACAGCGCGGCATAGATCGGTTCGCGCGTGATCATAACGCGGCCGCCACCAGCGCGGGATCGGTCGCGGTGGCGGCGAGGCGCCGGGCAAAGCCCGACACCGGCGCCTGGGCACGATATTGCCCGAGCAGCAGCTTCACGTCGTCGGTCATGTCCTGCTGGGAATAGGTGACGGTTTCGCCGCCGCCCAGGGCACTCGATACCTCGCTGATGTGGGTGCGCTCGCGATATCGCATGGACACCAGCTCGATGCAGGCTTGGGCGATGTCCGGCGGGGTCGTCGCAAAGCCCGCAGTGTAGCTGACCATCACATTCTGTGCCCGCCGGGTGAATACATAGCCGCGCAAGGCCAGCTCGGTTGGGCTGAACACATACCCGGCGCCATAGCCGCCGTCGCTCGGGGACGGCGGTATTTCAAGGCCATCGATCGACAATGACAGCACCGCGGTGACCGGAAAGTTGGCGAAGGCGAGGCGCTGTCCGCCGGTCCCGTCGCGAACCTCCTGCCAATCGCCGAGCGCGATCTGGCGTTGCAGCCAGCTCTGGACAACCTGGCTGGCCCCGGTGATCAGGCGCGCCAGTAATACGTCGTCCGTATCCGGGTAAGGGTCCTGTCCGGTCTGCAGCCAGGCCTTGACATCGTCAAGAGTAGCCAGATCGCCAAACGCCATCGCTCCATCCCTTGAAATAACTCACCACGGCGTCAGTGAGGCGACGAGAAGGAAAGATCATCCTCACCCTCTCGCCGCCGCACTGGTGAACGAGCGCGATTACCCGTTGCCGATATTGGTGATGACCCCCATCGCGAACGGCGCGTAGACCGCCAGCACCTCTTCGGCGTAGACGCCGACTTGGCGCTGACGGGTTATCACCGGCCAGTCGATCTCGTAGTAGTCTTGCCGGGTCTTTACCTCGGCGACGTTCGGCACCTCGTTCGACTGGTACTGGACGGGCAGGTTCTCGGCCCAACCGATGATCGTCCCGGCCGGGATCCTCGGATGAATGCGGATCGGAATGCGCAACCCGCCATTCAAGGCGTACGGATTGAAGTAGAACGATACCGCGCCCGCCGCCGCCAGATCGTACGCGTTGCCGTCGCCGCTGACCTCATAGCGCAGCAGCGGCCCCGAGGCGTTGGACAGCACCTTGTTGGTGATGTTCTTCAGCTCCTGCGCATTGACGTAAAGGACCGTCGGCGAGACCTCGAAATTGTTCCACATGGTCTGGAACATCGTGTCGATCTCGACGACCGAGCCGCGGCCCGACGCGGTCAGCGGCGTGCCGGTCCCTGCGGTGCCGGTTGCCAGGCTGCTGACATAGGCGTTGGAGCCCGATTTCAGCGCAGCGGTGAGGAGCCCGTCATAGGCATAGCTCGGATTGGCCGAATTATCGGCGGTCACCGCCGACACCGCCTGCTGCCCGCCGGTCAGCGGCGCCGCGACGGTCGCGCTGTTGATCGTGGTGATCGCCTGCAGCGTCTCCGAGCCGGCGGTGCCGACAAACCAGGCATAGGCGACCGCGCCCTGGATCGCCGTGACACTGGCGAACAGGGTCTGACCCAATGTTACCGCCTGGGTCGCATTCGCGCTCTTGTTGGACGAACCACCCGACAACACGAAGGTCTTGCCGTCGGCGCCGTTGATGGTCTTGGTTGTGGCAATCCCCGAGGCAAGGCTCGAGTTTTGGTAGCCTTCGAGGGTCAGTGCAACGACGATGACCGAATAGGTCGCGCTCGGTAATGTCGCTCCCGAGCCCGAGGCCGACAGCACCGGCGCTGTCGGGGTGCCCAGTTGCAGCGAGGCATTGCCGGCGAGGATCGCCATCTCCTCCTTTAGCATCAGCTTCTGCAACAAGCGGAAGGTCATGCGCGCCTGGATGTCCTCGAAATGGCGCCCGGCGCTGATCGCCTCATAGGTGGCCGCGTCTTCCTCGCCGATCGTCACGTAACTGGCCGATTTGGAAGCGGTCGAATAGGACATCTGGCCCGAGCGCTGGCCTTCCGGGACCCAGCCCATCGAGTCGAAGCCGGAGCCGGTCAGCGCGGTCACCTGGCGCCAGTTGGTCGCCGTGCCGGTGCCGCCGCCGATCCGCGGTATCACGTTGCGGATCGGCGTCACGACCGGATAGAGGTTCTTGGCCGGCGCTTGCAGGTCAAAGGCAACAAGGCCGGTGCCGGTGGAAATCGATTTGGTGATCCGGTCGTCGGGCGTGCGCAACGCGCCCTTCACCAGATCGAGGGTGTCCTGGGTCGGGTTCATCGGTGTTTCCTTCCGCTCGGGCATCAAAAAACCCGGCATTGGCCGGGTCTGGGTTAGGGTTCAGGCCGTCGGCGCTACCAGGTCGCGACTCCCGCCGACCGGCCAACGGGAACTATCGGGTTGGCGTGCGCCGCCTTGATCAGGGTCAGGGTGCGCTCCTCATCGCTCATTCGCGCGAGCGCGGCGACGACGTCTTCGGCGGGTGGGATCGTGCCGCCGGCATCTTTCCGCTTCGAGAGCCCAACAAATCCGCGCGCGACGGTCTGCGGCGGCAGCGGCGTACGGGCGATCTGCTCGACTCGTTTTTGCAGTGCATCGAGGCGCGGCATGATCTCGCCGGCGAGCTTGGCAAGACCGGTGGCGACGGGTGCAAAATCGGGCCGGCGCACCTTGCGCAGATTGCCGGCGATGGCCAGCGCGGCCAGGTCGGCCTGGGCCGATCCGTCGCTGCCATCGACCAGTTCGGCGCTTTCCTCGGCGACGAGAGATTGGAGGAAGTCGCACAATTCGGCGATGATCCCTTGCAGCTGCGGCGCCAGAGGCGAATCGTCCGCTTCTGTCGCCGCCTCGATCGCGATGCGGTCGTAGAGCCAGTCGAGATCGAGGATGAGTTGCGCCAGGCGCCCGACCTCGGCAAGGCTTTTGCGCGCCGGTTCGGCCGCGCGGCCAGGCCCGGAGACGGCCGCCGGCGGCCCGTCGCGATCGACCTTCTCCTGCCAGGCGGCGACGATCCGCGCCTTGATGCGCTCGAGTTGGGCCGCCGTGTAGCGGCGCGCGTTGCCGGGCTGGTGAATAAAGGCCCAGGCGGCGCGGATATGGCGCTCGGTGTCGATCGGATAGCGCTTCTTTCCGTCCGGGCGATAGCCGGGATCGGCATAATCGACGTCGCCATAGGGGTCGCCGTCGCCCTCGGCCGCATCCTCATCATGCTCACCGGGGGCTGTCGCGGCGGCGGGCTCATGCCCTTCGAGGCAGCGCACCGCCTCCGCCTTCGCGAGATGGCGGTGGCCGGCAACTCCACAATCCCAGATCTGCACGGGTGCGCCGGTTGTCGCCGCAATAGTGGCCATACTGCCTCCTGTCGCCGGGCCGGTGGAAAATTTCCAGCAATCGAATACCGCATCGGGGTTGGCCGGGCGGTCGACCACCGAGATTTCGGTCAGGCGAAGCGCGGTGATCAGCCGCCGGTCGGCGGGATCACGGGCGGTCACCCTGCCGCCGATCGAGAAACCCTTGTAGACGCCTTCGACGACCTTCTGCCAGGCATCGGCGTCGACGATCTTGGCCCCGAGATAGAGGCCCTTGTCGTCGACGGCGGCTTCCGTGGCGACACCGACCGCCGAGGGCTGATGCATCTCGCGGATATTGGCAAAGCGCATGTAGTCGTCTAGCGCCGCGGTCAACGCCTCGCGGGTGACGGTCTCGCCCTGGTCGTCCTCAGCCTCGGTCGACGCATAGCCCCACACCATCCGCTGTTCGGCATCGACCTTGGCGATCGGCCAGTAAAAGCGCATCGAGAACTCTCCTCGGTTCGTGCCCGTCCAGGAATTGCGATCCACCGCCCCGCCCGCTCAAAGCTCCAAGGCGCTGATCGAGACGGTGGCGATCGAGGCCGTGCCGCCGGTTATTGCGGTGAGACCGACATCGACCCAATAGGCGGTGCCGACAGTGAGCCCGGTCACGACCGCCTGCACGCTGAACGGGATCTTGTTCGTCACGGGGTTGTTGTCGGCGATGTTGTTGCCGACCGCTGTCCCGGTAAGCGCCGCGCCATTGGTTGGCGCCGTGCCGGTGCCGTAGCGGATCTGCAAACTGGCGCCGTCGCCGGTCGTGCCGTTGGTCAGGGTCCCACTGACGATCAGCAGCACATTGCCGCTGTGCGCCGGGATGATCGCCCCGGCGAGCCCCATCATCAGGCCGGTCGTGCTGGTCGTGCCGGCCGGCGCCGCTACGTTGGCCTGCGTCGCGTTAGATGGATGCGGGCCGTAGACCGTGGTGCCGGCCTGTGCCGGGACGACGGCGGCGCCGATCAGCAGCAGGCACAAAGGGATCAATCGTTTCATCGGTGCGTCAGCCTCTTCGGGTTGATTTCTGACATCAATTCACCGTCCACGTGCCGGTCGTGCGGTCGGCCGCCCACTGGTTGGAAACGCTGGTCGCGAAGATGCAGGCGGTCGAATAGACCGCGCCTGCGGTGATGTTGCCGGCTGCGGCGCTGTTGGTCGTACCGATCGCGATCTTGGTGGAGGCCGGCGCGATCACCTTCAAGGTCTGCGCCGCCGTCACGGTGAAGCAATAGCGCAAACCGGCGGCATAGGCAGGCAGCGTAAAGTCGACTTCGCCCGCGGCGCCGGTGTTGTCGAAATAGGTGTTGCTGTCGCCTGTCAGCACCGAATAGTTGCTGGTCTTGGTGACTTCCAGGGCCTTCTGCCCGGCGATCGTCGTCGCGGTCGCCGCGCCGAGCGCCGGGGTAACGAGCGTCGGCGAGGTCGCCCGCACATAGCCGCTGCCGGCGGTGCCGGTCGGGGCGGTGCCGTTGTCGTAGACCGCGCCCGCTGGATTGAGCGTCCCGGCGCCCCTGTCGCCGGCGGTCGGGGTGCCAAGCGCCAGGCCGCCCCCCGCCGTAAACTGTGCAATGAGGCTGGGACTGAAGCCGGTGCCGCCGGTCAATCCAGTGTTCGCCCAAATGTTCACCGTGCCCGTGCTGGCTTGCAGATCCACACCGGCCGCCGAAGTTGCCTTGGCCGTCCAAGACCCGCCGCTACTCAGCGTCGCCTGGGAACTCAGGCTTGCTTGATTGCCGTACACACTGAAATAGCCGCTTTGGAATTCGCCCTGCGTGCCATTCGCCCCGCTCGTGAAGTCGAGCGGGAAGTTGGCCGCCTTGTTGACGCCGACGCCGTTGTTGTTGAGTTGGATCGTCTGGTTGCCGGTGGTCGCCGTCGAATAGAGCCGCCAGGCCGCGTTCCCGGCCGCGCTGTACCAGTCGATCGACTGGCTCTGCCCCATCTGAATTGCCGGCGCGATGCGGCCCGACGAGGTATCGAGCCCGTTTGCGTCGAACACCAATCCCGAGCGGTACACCGCGCCGTTGCCGAGGATATGCACCGCGTTGGTGCATTTGTTCGGCGACATCGCGAGGGTGATCGTCTCGCTTGAGACGGTTGAGGATCGCGTCAGCTGCCAGGTGCCGACGCCCGTCGTCGTATTCCCGGTCAACTGCCGTAGGATTTCGGTGTCCGCCGTCACCCCGGTGCCGGTCAGGACCTGACCGGGATAGAGGCCGCCCGAATTGACCGCCGTAACCGTCAGAATCGTGCCCGCGATCGACCCCGTGATATTGCCGGGAATGCTGCCGACGCCGCAGTCAATCCGGTAATTCTCGTTATCTCCGGTGATGTTGGGCGTGTAGGGGTCGATGTCGGGAGTAATGCCGCGATTATATTGAGAACTTTCCGTCATCAGCATTTGCGCAGAGACGGCGGCCGAGGAGACATGCCCTTCCAGGTACTCGTTCCAGACCGAATGCGCTACCGATTGGTTGTCTAAAAAAGTTCTGTTAAAATACGCTATGACGCCCGCCGATGACCCGCCAGCGTTATCGGATGAATAGCTGCCGTCAAAGAGAGCGACTTGACCGATCGGGCTGATCGTGATGACGGTGGCGCTCGCATTGGGCAGCGCGTTCCCAAACAGAGCGCCCCCAAAAGCCGGCGTATTCGTCGTGCCGAGGCCGAGGTTGTTGAGCGTGGCGGGCAGGCTCGCGTTGGCGGCGTTGAGAGCCATACCGGGCGGTGGCTGGATCGGCGGCACCTGGGCCGCCGCGGGTAGCGAGAGGGCGAGAGCCGCCGCCCAGATAGCGAGATAGCCAAGGCGCTTCATCATCACCAGCTCCTCGCGGCCATCTGGCAGGAGGACGAGCTCGAATAGATCCGGATGCGTCCGGTATGCGGCATCCCCGCCATGCTGAGCGAGCCGCCCGAGCCGCCATTCGCGGCCGCTCCGCCGATCACGATGATCGTCGGGGCGAGGCTGCCCCCTTGGTCGTCGAGCACGACCACGAGGCCGGCGGTGCATTGCGCCTGGACGATATAGCCGAGCCGCGGCACCGCGGGCGCTGGGATCGTCGCGAGCATGGTCAGCCCCGACAGCGATCCGGCATTGGCGCTGTAATCGAGGCCGCTGTTGCCGGGCGAGGCCATCGCCTCGGCTGCGCCGAGTTGGCGGTAGCCCGGCACCTCGACGGCCTTACTCTGCGCCGCCGCGCTGCCGATACCGCCCATGGGAAGGCCCGCAGCGAGCGCCGCCGAGAGGAAAGCCGCCCGGAGGCGGCGTGCGGAGATTTTCATGAGGGAATTACCGTCGGTTACCGTGAAATTCGCGGAGGTGTGGGTGGCGCGGGCGGCCCCTAATTAGTGTCACCGCCGTTGCACATTTTCATTTTGGCTTAACCGACGCGCTAGGCGCCGGTGCCCCAAGCGGTACCGCGCCGGCACTGCCGTAGACCAGCGCCTGGTCGCCGCCGGCGACCGGGTCGAAGCCGAGGATGTCGCGCGCCTCGTTTACCGTGTAGATCCCGTCCCGGACATAGATGTCGAGCATCTGGGCCTGCTCGGCCGGGTCGGCCGGGCGCAGATCGACCCAGGTGAATTCGAGGTCGGCATGGCCCATCCGGTCCTGGATGACGTGGTCGGCGAGGCGCTTAACCCAGCCCATCAGCGGCGCCAATCCCTCGGCGAGCGCAGCCTCCTGCGCGGTCTCGGCGGTGGCGCGGTTGACCTGGCGGGTGAACGCGCTGGGCGGCAACGAGAAGGCGTAGCAGATGATGCGCGCCAGCCATTCGTCGAACTCGTCCTTGTAGGGCGCCTCCTTGAAGGGCTGGTACTTCGCTCCGCTTGGGCCCCATACGAGCCGCGAGCGCGCGCCGGTATTGCCGGCGAGAACGCTGTCGAACCACTCCTGGAACTGCCCGATCTGTTCGACGTTCCACCCGTCCGGCGCATTCAGCAACCCGGGCGGCACATTGCCCTCGGTGAAGTGCTGCAGCTGCATCCCCTGCCGCCGCAGGGCGATGTTGACGGTCATGACGATCTGCTCGACCGGGCCGAAGCCGTAGGCCTTGTGCGGGCGCGGATTGCGCGGCAGGTACAAGAGCTCGTCGCTCGTCAAGAGCTTCCACGGCCGGCCGTGGATCACCTGCTCGAAAGCCGGTGCCGGCGGCTTGGGCCGGCGTCCGGTCTCGTCGAACAACACCTTGATGGTGGCACCGTCGACGACATCGAGACCGGTGATCTCGCCGCTGCGGTTGCGGCGCAGCTCAAGTGCCGGCGCATCGAGCACCAGAACGTCTTCGAGAAGCTCGCGCAACCAGGTCGCGAACGGCCGCTCACCGTCCGGTCGGCGCCAGAAATCGGCGAGGTGTGCGCTGCGCGTCGTCGCGTCTGCGGTGGGAAGCTGTGTCGTGCGCGGCTTGATCGTCCAGTCGAGCTTCTCGATCTGGTCCTTGCGGGTCTCGATCGCCAGGCGTGTGATGTCATGGGCATCGGCCAGTGCGCGCAGTTCGTCGAAGGCGATCGGCTCGTAAGCGCGCGGCGTGTAGATCGTGTTGACGCCGACCGGAAAATCCCAAAGCCGCACCCGCTCGGGCTCGGGCGGCGCCAGCGGATAGCCGGGCGAGAAGATCCCTTGGCCCGGTTGGAACACGGTGCCGAACTGCGCCTCGAGGCCCTGCTGACCCCAGGTATAAGAGGCTGTCAGGGGCTTGCGCGTACCACTTTCGGGAGGCATCAGAAGCTGCTCCAGGCTGATCGCTTCCAGGTATTGGGTGCAGTGCAGGCGTAGAGGTAATTCGAGTCGAATTGGAGCGCACCGGTCTGGCAGGCGGCCGAGCTTGAGGCCGGCGTCCCGATCGGCAGCGCCATGCCGTTGATGTTGGCGGTCAGCGGGGTCGCGTAGATGATGCGGAAATTGCTGCCGTCGAATTGCAGGATGACGAGTTCGTACGCGCTGGTGTTGTTCGAGAGCGCCAGCGAGGTCTTCGCCCCGAGCGTTCCCGGCACCAGGATCTTCTCGCCGGCGCCGCCATTGACCGCGACGCTCATCGTCTTTGAGTTGTCGGTCGCGACGCCGATCGTCCAGCCGGGCGAGAGCGTGCCGATTGCCGGCAGGGTCACCGCGAGGCCGGCGCCCGGCGCGTTGAAGCTCGACAAAGCGTTGCCGCCATCCGCGGCGGTCGCCGTGTAGGTGTTGACGGACGGGAACGACCATCGCGTCGTCGCGCCGGCGCTGCCCGGGAACGCCAGGCCTTGCGCCGTCAACGGAGTCACCTGGGCGACGCGAAAATTCGACCCGTCGAATTGCAGGACCGCGAATTCGTAATTGCCGGCGGCGAGGGCCAGAGAAGTGACCGACGGGCCGCTGCCGGGATAGAGGATCTTGCCGCCGCTGGTCGGGTTGACCTGGACCGCGGCGAGCTTGCCGTTGTCGTTGGCGATCGCGATCGTCCACCCAGCGCTGATCGCATTCGTCGACGGCAGCGTCACCGTCAGATATCCGAGCGGCGAGTTGTAAGCCGAGATCGCGTCGCCATTGTCGGCGAGGGTGGCGCTGTAGGCGCTCGCCGATGGGAAACTCCACCGGCTGATGCCGCCGATGCCGGCCATGCCGAGCTGCGTTGCTGTCGCCGGCGTCGCCTGCTCGATCCGGAAATCGCCGCCGCCGTCATATTGCAGCACGATGAATTCGTAGTTGTTGCCGGCGAGGCTCAGCGAGGTCACGAGTGCGCCGCTGTTCGGGTAGAGCAGATGCCCCCCGCTCGTGTTGTTGACCTGCACGGCGAGGCTCTTGCCGTTCTCGGCGGTAAAGCCCATCGACCAGCCCGATGACAGTGTGGTCGTCGACGGCAGCGTCACCGTCAGTCCCGCTCCTGTGTTGTAGCTCGACAGCACATTGCCGTTGTCGGCTAGCGTTGCGCTGTATCCCGCGCTCGACGGGAAGAGCCAGTTGCCGGGCCAGTTGCCGGGTTCGATCCCGTTGCCGAGGCGCGTGTTGCGGGTTGAGGTGCGCACCCGGTAGTTCGAGCCGTCGTTGACCAGCTCGACATATTCGTAATTGCCGGGGCCGAGCGTGAGCGTCGAGATCTGCTTGCCGCCCGACAGGATGAAACCCGAGGGCGGGGTCAATGTCATGCCCTTGCCGTTGTCGCTGGCAAACCCCATCCACCAGCCGGTCTCGACCCCTGCCGGCGCCGGCAGGGTGATCCCCATCGACGCGCCAGGCGCGTTGTAGGACGAAATCGCCGTGCCGCTGTCGACGCCGACGGCGGTGAAGGTCGCGACCGCCGGGAATTGCCACGGCACCCGATTGCCGGTGCCGATTACCTGGATCGAGGATGATTGCGGACCGCGATTGACGACATTGCCGCCATAGTTCGGGTTGATCAGCACATTGCGCGTCGAAGCTGTCGCACTCACTGCGGTCACGCAGTTGAAATAGGGCGAGACAAACGTGTTCTGCCCGTCATGGGCGAAGGTGATCGAGAGGCACGTCGGCGAGACTTCGAGATCGAGCGCGAGAAAGGTGTTCGAGAAGTTGTAGCCGTTCTCGAGCACGAGCCCGGCGCCGCCGGTGCCCTGCGCCGTGCCGGCGCCGCTGATCCGCGAGAACTGCGTCTGTTCGAGCGCGAGGCCCGCGGCGCCGCCGCCCGAGACGCACACCGCCCAGAGGTCGCTGTCGAGCACATAGTTGAACTGGCAGCCGCCGGCGCCTGCCGCGGTACTGGCGTTGTTGACCGTGAGATGATCGATCTTCGCCGAATTGTGCGCGTCGGCGAAATTGTAGGTGCCGAGCATGAACGGATAGGAGGGCCGCGACACCTGGCCGTTGATGTCGGCCGCGGACGGCAGCCCGGTGTGCAGCGTGATGCTGACCCCGGGGTTCATCGCGTCGACCGGTGCGGCGAAGCTGCCCCCGCTGTGCAGCGCAACGATGACCGTGCCGCCGACCGTAAACGGCGCCGTCGTCGAGACGCCGAGCACGGTCGCGCCGGTACTGTAGCCGGCGGTCAGGGTTGCCAGGTTCTGCTGGCCCGAATTGGCGAGGATGTCGAGCGTGCCTTCGATCTTCAAATAAAAGCAGCCGGTCGGGCTTCCGGCCGACCCGCCCGAGCACAGCACCTGCAGCACCGGGCCCGAGCTGATCGAGCGCCCGTCGAGGATCGCGCCTTCGGATATGAGGCGGAACCCGTTCGCCGCCTGGCTGGCGTAATCGGCGGTGAGGAGGCTGGTGACCTTGTACTTCCCGGCCGGGACATGCACCGGCCAGTTGCTGGCGATTCCTGCGTTGATGGTGGCTTGAAGTGCGCTGGTGTCGTCATGGCTGTCGTCGCCGACCGCCCCCCCGGCCATGCTTGGGCATTTGACATCAATCCACGGCCGCCCCGAGCACATCAGGACGTCGCCGTTGAGGGTCGCCGTGCCGGTCGTCGACAGCGTCGAAAAATTGCCCGGCGACTGCGCCAGCGCGCTCCAGGCGACCAGAACTCCCGCGATCAGCGCCGCTGCCGTGAGCGTACGGTCGATCCATTTCGTCGGCGACATCCGGCTCACCACCGGCGCGCCGCAAAGCCCTGGCCCGTTGTCGCGCCGTAGAGGCTCACCGCCCCGGCGGGCTTATACCCGGAGGGGGTGGCGAACAGACCCCCATTCGCGGCGAGCTGGATGCTGGCGCCGCCCGCCGAGGCGACCCCGACGTCCGAGATCCACAGCGCGGCGGACGAATTGTTCTGCACGACAAACCCGTTCACCGGGACGAGCCCGCCGAACAGCGCTTGGGCGCTGCCCCCGGTGGCGACCGCGCCGCTGCCGTCGCTCGCCACGGCGCCGGCCGTGTTGGTCACCGGCAGCGGGTTTTGCAGCCCGACCGGGCTCGATACGCCTTGCGCGTTGGTCACGGCCGGCGCGTGCACCGGCACGAGGTTGCCGTTGCCGTCGACCTCGGTCGCCAGCGACTGCACCGTGGTGTTGGCGTCTTTGACGAGCAGCGTCATGGAGCGTCATTCTCCTTTGCAGCGAGCCGCCGATAAGTCTCGAAAATGCCGTCCCCCGCACGGGGCTGGACCAGCAGCTCGGTGATGGCCCAAACCAGCGCGTCGACCCGGTCCGGCGAGTAGCCGGCCGCTGTCCGATCGAAATCGCTGGTGAAGGCGCACATCTGGTCTTCGAGCTGCGGGTAGGCGCCGAGGTGGTGAATTCGGCCCTGCTCATAGAGCGCGGCCACCGGCTCGGCCCGCGCGACCTTGCCGCGCGCCGCCCTCACTGCGCTGAACGGGACGTTCGGGTCAATCATCCGCAGCGTCGCCTCGACCATGTCGCCGCCATTGTTGATTTCGGCGACAATGCGGTCGGCCTGGTGGGCGCCGTAAGCGGCGATAGCGATGCGTGCCCACTCCGCCGGCGCATAACGGCCCGAAGCGTCGGCGAGCACATAGCCGTGGCCGTTTCCGTCCCGGCCGACGGCAATGATCCCGGTTTCGTCGGCTTTCTCGCTTGCGGAGACCGCGGGATCGATCGCGACGACGACCCGCGAGAGTTCCGGTAGGGCGCTCGTCCGCGTCGCCTCGATGATGCCGCGCTGCCACAAGCCGCCGGGCATGTCGTCGAGAATCTCGGCATCGAGCTCCTGCCGCCCGAGCCGGGTTCCTTGATAGCGTCGCACGATCTGGTCGAGAAAGGCGGGCGCCAGGTTGGCGCGATTTTCGGCCGTCGTGCCGCGGCTCACCACGACCTTCGGGTCGGCGATGAGGGCGCGGATCGGCTTTGTCGGCCGCGGCGTCGTGGTCACGATTGCCCGCGGGTCGTTGCCGAGTCGCAGCCCGAACATCAGCATGTTCCACGCTTCCGGATAGCGCCACGCGGCAAGTTCGTCGCACCAGGCGAAATCATGCTGCGGTCCTCGCAAGCGTTCCGGTTCCTCGGCGCTGAAAATCGTCGCGACCGCGCCGTTGGGCCAGGTGAGGCGACGGTTGGATGGCTCGTAGAGCGGCCGGTCCCAGGGTGGCGCGATCGCCAGCAGCCCGCTTTCGCCCTCAACCATCACATCGCGCGCATCGGCCGCGGTTGGTGCCACCAGCGCTATGCGACGCGCCGTATGCGCCCCGACCCGGGCCCGTACCAATTCGGCGCCGGTCCGCGTCTTGCCAAAGCCGCGGCCGGCCAGCAGCAGCCAGACCCGCCAATCGCCCGGCGGTGGCAATTGCTCCGGTCGCGCCCGGTACGGCCATTCGTATTTGAGCCTGAGCGCCTTGTCGCGCGGCAGCGACCAGACGAGCCTATTCCTCACCGGCTCCGGCAGCGAGGCGAGCGAGCTCGCGTGCAAGGAATTCACGAGGATCCTCTCCCTCATCCTGCGGCGCCTCGTTCTCGTGGCGCCGCGGCGGCAGCGGGAACATGCCGAGATACCGGGCGATCGCGTCGAGCGCTGCCTTCCTGTCGTACAGCTTGACCCGGGAATGCTCGGGGTCGGAGCCGGGCACAATCTCGGAAATCGCGGAGACGTCCGCGTTGCTCATCGTGTCGAGCGACTTGATCCGCAGCCCGCCAGGGCCCCACTCGACAATGTGACGCAAATCCGCAAAGGCGATATGGCCATATTCCTCTAGGACGCGGTCGGCGGTGATGCCGAGCCGGGCGGCGCGCGCCGCGATCTCTTCGAGATCGGCCGGGAGCGCTTCCTTCTGCGCCTCTTTTTTTGGCCCGCGGCGCGCTTTGCCCGATGTCGGTCGGGAGCTGCCGCGCCGCGGAGACCGAGTTGCCAAGAAGGATGCTCTATCGAGATTGCGATCGGGCGCCGTCGCCGCGCCCAGTTCCGTCAGTGTGGTGATCTTTTATCACATTGATCCGGATTTGTCAAGATGAAAATGCTTATATGATAATTTTTGTGCGATGCCAAAATGCGATTCTAGCGCGCCCAGCCCGGCGATGAGGATGCCCGACGCCGATTCCTGGCTGACTCGACGCCCGCTCCAGCCCTGCTGGAGAGCCCATTCCTTGAGCGAACGCTCCCAGCCGAGGACATGCCAGAGGCACGATCCCGCCGGCGAAGCGATCCCGCCGACTGCCTGGATCGCGCGCCACACCGCCGTGCGCGCCGCCTCGATGCGCAGCGCGGGACCGTCCCTGTCGGGCCGCGGGCTGCGCTCGCCGGACCGCAGACGCGACGGGTCGAATGCGCGCAGCGGGTCGAGTTGAGCCGTCGCGAACCGGGCGCGAAAATCCTCGCCGGCCTGTCGCATGCTCCCGGTTATCGAGCCGCGCCGTTGCATGATCGCCAGCGTGTCGACCGCGCGATACGGGCGGGAGGGATGGCCTGCCGAATCGCCGATCGCGTGCGCCGGCCGCTCGATGGCGCCATGTTGGCGACGCTCCGGCGTCGGCCCGGAATCTTGCACGCCGGCGGTCGCGGTTCTTGGTGTTCGTTGTGTCGCCATCTGGATCTCCTCAGGAACAATTGGTGAACATCTTGGGCGCGAAAATGCGCGCGCAATACGGTCGAGCCGGTGCAACAGGCGGTCTGGAGGGTGGCGCGCCTCACGTCCCTGTCGCCCGCCGACCGCTTCCGCCAGCGCTTCGATCTCGCGCAGCTCTCGCTCCTCAGTTGCGCTGCCCTTGGTGAGATGGCACAGGGCGTGGTGTCGTAGGCAATAGGCCGAGCCGGAGCCCCGCGGCGCATTGCAGAAATTGACGCGGCCCGGGGCCGGGTCGGCACTATTGACAATAAACGCACAACCGCCCTCGGCTTCCGTATCTCCCCGTGCGTGCTCATGCGTTTCCACGATTTTGCCCGCCATGCGATTCGCCCCTTGTCAAAGCCGCATGCTGCATATATTATCAATTGGAGCAATGTCAATGAGACAATTACGCAGGCCGTAATCATGGATGCGATCTGGTTTCAGCAGACACTCGAGCGGGCCGGCGCGTCGCAGGCCGACCTCGCCCGGCATCTGCGCCTGGCCCCATCGGCGGTCTCACGCATGGTGAAGGGCGAGCGCCAGATGAAACTCTTGGAGGCGGTGCAAATCGCCGGTTTCCTCGGGGTTTCCCAAGACGAGGTGCTGCGCCACGCCGGCGCCAATGCCGAGACGCCGCCACGAATCGGCCCGGCCCGGCGCGGCCGCCCGCCGCGCGCCTTCGTCGCTGCGGTCGCCCCGCCGCGTGCCGAGCCGATCCCGATCCGCAGCGCCGCACGCGGCGGCGCCGATCAGCAGATGTTTCTCGAGGACGGGCCGATCGGCTATACCCCGCGTCCCGCTAATCTCGCCGGGGTCCGTGGCGCCTACGCGATCTACATGGTCGGCGACAGCATGGAGCCGCGCTACAGGCAGGGCTGGCTATTGCACGTCAACCCGTTCAAGCCGTCGACCCACGGCCGCGACGTCGTCGTCTTCAAAACAGGTCAGGCGGTGCTGATCAAGCAGTTCGTACGCTGGGACGGCGACGCCCTGGTGCTGCACCAGCTCAACCCGCCCGAGGAGCTGAGGGTCCCCCGCGACGAGGTTCTCGAATGCCACCTCGTCGTCGGCGTCGACCAGGAGGGATGACCGATCGGCGCCAAGCCGCATCGGCCGGTCTCAATTTAACGCAAGGGGCGCCCGTTGAGTGAGGCCGGCCGGCCGGCCGTCGCTGCGCCGGGCATCGGCTACCGGCTGCTGCGCCGGGTCATCGATGTTCGGCCCGGGGAGGTCGCGGTCCTCTTCTGGTGCTGGCTCTACATCTTCGCGGTCTTGTCGTCCTACTACATCATGCGTCCGATCCGCGACGAGATGGGCGTCGCCGGCGGGGTCAACAATCTGCAATGGCTGTTCACCGGCACGCTTGTCGGCATGGTGGTGCTGAACCTGCCCTTCGCCTATCTCGTCAAGACCCTGCCGCGCCAGCGCTTCATACCGCTGACCTACCGGTTTTTCGCCCTCAACATCATCCTGTTCGCGGCGCTCTTTTACGTCGCCGATGCGGCTCAGACGGTGTGGGTCGGCCGGGCCTTTTTCATCTGGGTCTCGGTCTACAATTTGTTCGTCGTCTCGATCTTCTGGCAGATGAATGTCGATCTGTTCAGCCCCGAACAGAGCAAGCGTCTGTTCGGCTTCATCGCCGCCGGGGCGACGCTCGGCGCGATCGCCGGCTCGGCGCTGACCGCGGCGCTGGCGCGCTACGTCTCGCCGATCGTGCTGCTCCTGGGCGCGGCGGGATTGCTCGAACTCGCGGTGTTCGCGGTCGGCCGCCTGTCGCGCCTCTCGCCTGCTCTGTCGCGCCGGCCCGGCAGTGAGGCCCGCGGCGAAGAACAACCGATCGGCGGCAGCATCGTCGCCGGCATCACACACGCCTTTCGCTCGCCCTATCTCGTCAATGTCAGCCTGTTTCTGCTGCTGTTCGCGATCACCTCGACCTTCCTCTATTTCCAGCAGGCCGGGATCGTCAGCCACAGCTTTGCCGACCGCGGCGCGCAGACCGCGTTCTTCGCGACGATCGACCTCCTGGTGAACACGCTGACCTTGATCGTGCAGCTGTTTTTCACCGGGCGGCTCCTGGTGCTGTTCGGCGTCGCGCTGGCGCTCGGGTTCCTCCCCGTCCTGACGATGATCGGTTTCGGAGCGCTGGCGTTCGCGCCGACGCTCTCCGCGATCGCGGTGTTCCAGGTGCTGCGCCGGGCCGGCGACTATGCGATCGCTCGGCCGACGCGCGAGATCCTGTTCACCGTGGTGCCGCGCGAGGACCGCTACAAGGCGAAGAGCTTTATCGACACCTTCGTCTATCGTCTGGGGGACCAGCTCGGCGCCTGGGGCGTGGCGGGGCTGCGCGGGCTCGGCGCCGGTGCGACCGAGCTGGCGCTGGTGGCGATCCCGATCGCGCTCCTATGGCTCGTCAACGCGCTGTGGCTCGGTCGCCGCCAGGAAGCCCGCGCAGAGGCGCAAGCCGCGGCGAAATAGACCGAGCCCTAAGAGCCGTTCCGGAAAGGAGTTGATTCGGTTGAATCGGTCGTGATTCGATATGTGGTTTGAGTTTGTTTTGGGAGGCACCACATGGGGACGGACGATCATCGTCGCGCGGCGGGCCGCAAGGAGCTGCGCTATCCGAGCGATCTGAGCGATAGGGGCGGTGAACTTTGACGATGGTGGCGTCGACCATGGCGTACTCCATATCCGGCTGGTCCGAGGCGGCATCGAAAAGCCGTTTGAAAACATCAGCTTTGACCCAGTCTCGATATCGCTTGAAGA
>Ga0182024_10006631_pt1 | contig 25332 bp, 19 predicted proteins | sample P32metaG_FD_120480 | JGI IMG/M metagenome (GOLD analysis project Ga0182024, IMG submission 120480) | Permafrost microbial communities from Stordalen Mire, Sweden - P3-2 metaG (Illumina Assembly) | ecosystem: Environmental > Terrestrial > Soil > Wetlands > Permafrost | place: Sweden: Stordalen...
CGGCCGCACTGACCATTTCCAATGGGTATCAGCATGAATCTCTACGCGATAAGAGCCATTGGCCGATTAACTGAAATCCTCAGTCCGACAGGCTGCTAGGCGCCAGTGGAGGCGGCGAAGCGAAAGGCGCGGCGGGCGTTCAAACTCTTTGACGCAGCCGACTATCTCGATAGCGAGGAGACCATCGCTGAGTATTTGACGGCCGCGCTGGAGGAACCGGACCCAGCCGTGTTCATGCGCGCAGTGGCGGACGTTGCTAAGGCGCGAGGTATCGCGAAGATTGCCCGCGCTACAGGACTTGGGCGCGAAAGCCTATACAAAGCGTTCGTACCAGGCGCCAAGGTGCGCTACGCGACAGTGCGCAAGATTCTCGATTCCCTCAGCGTGGCATGACTGTCGCGGCCGATTAAACCCAACCAATGCGATCTTTTTTATTTCATCACCCCGTAAATTTGGCGCTTGTTCGATCCTCGACGTCCAAGAACAGCCGGGAACGTTCAGCTACAGCCAATCATCGGCCCGGGTATCTGCAGGGGTATCTTCGCAAGAAAAAATAACGAAATGCCTAGAATTGCCGGCATTTTCAGCTTGTTTGCGAGTCCAACCGGGTCAAATAATGATTCAATACAATGGTTTAGCGAGTATCACAGAAGCTAGCAATCTCGTTCCTCTGATTTCGTTACACATTTCGCGCAGTGGGATACTCATCGGTACGCGCATTACACGAAATGACGGCCCCTCTTAAGTCAGGGCAGCGACCGGGCCAGATCACGGTGTCGGTGAAGCCGGTGCCGGCGGCAGACCACCGCGCGACTGTCATTGCCCGGTGGCTTGCGGCTTGTTAGGGTCTGGATATGGAAGGGCTGAGCTTCGCTCGAGATGCGCTGCTGTCCGTCGCGATGACGCTGGCAGTCTGTGCGTGCGGCTCTAAGGCTGGCACGGGGACTGCCACCGTGTCCTGGACCGCGCCGACTACGAACACTGATGGCTCACCGATGGGAACGATCACAGGCTATTACATTTACTATGGCCCCAGCCCTGCTGCGATGACGCAGACGATTCGGGTCACGGATGATCCGAGCGCGACCTCCTATGTCGTGAAGCACTTACGTCCCGGGACGTACTACTTCAGCGTCGCCGCTTCGACGGCATCGGGGATGAGCGCCCAGACGCCGCCGGTGGCCACGACGATTCGTTAGCGTTACCGCCGGCACCGGGCTCGATACTCAACTCAAAACGCGGTCCGGGGATTTCGCGATCTTTTCATCTGGTGACAGTCGGCGCTGGGTCTGAATTTCGAGCCCGAGCATCGTTCCGCGCTAAAAGATAACAAGTATTCAGTGGCGTGGACTGCGCCACCACCAAACCCCGTGTTTATCAGTCTCCCGGATGATTCTACCGGCTCTCCAAAGATAATTGAGTGCGCCACGGCTTCACCCGTGGCCATTCCGAGAATCGCCCCCGTAATGGGGCGCGCGAATAGACTGCCAAATACATCAACGACTCGCTGCGGTTTCGAGAGGGTATCCTCCAACTTCTCCAGGTTACGTTCGTGTCCTTCGATCAACTGATCACGCAGCGGATCACCATCCGTCTCAGTTGGATGCACGGAAACATTGGACGATATTCGCGGCAGTACCTGGTCGCCTGAGATAAAGAGCTGCAACTCAGGGCAATAGAAGCAGGCATGTTCAGGCGAGTGGCCGTTACCGACCACGACTGAGCGAATTCTCTGCTCGCACGATCGCGGCCATTCGCGAGGCGATTCGGGCCGCAGAACCTGGAGCCAATTCGGTCATAGTCACCTCGGCTGGTGTCATAGCAGCCATTACGCAGCAGATTCTCGGTTTGCCCAGTACCAGCGTCTATTCTCTCATTGAGCCCATGTTGAATTGCTCAGTTACACGGCTGCTACACGACCGGCAGCGTATCTCGCTTGCATCTTTCAATGATTGCTCTTATCTCACTGCCTTGAAACATATGCACGAAGGACGCAATATCCTGACTCACCGATGATCCGGTCATTGGATAATCGAATATGGGCTGTGGGCTGCTTGTGCTCTAGTCGAAATGGCAACCGGTCACCAAATATTCATTTCGAATATGTATGCTCACGTCAAAGTCGCGTGCGGCATGGATCCTGGCGGTAACGTCATGCGTAAGGTCTCCCTAAGATCATTCTTGCGCGGAACCTTGTTCGCGACGGTCGTCGGCCTCGTCGGTCTGGGAGCACTCCAATGCTTCGCCAGCGGCAGCAACTTTGCCCCGGTCCAGAAACGCATCCGACACGTCTTCATCATTACGCTGGAGAACAAAAGCTACGACGATTCATTTGGCAGCAGTACCCAAGACCCGTACCTGGTGAACACACTCAGGCCGATGGGCGCGCTATTGACGCACTACTACGCGACCGGGCATGTGAGTTTGGACAACTATATTGCCATGATCAGCGGGCAGTCTTCCTCGAAGCAGACCGAGGCCGATTGCATCAGCTATGACGACTTCCGGATGACCGGAATTGCACCCGACGGCCAGGCCGTCGGTGACGGCTGCGTTTACCCACCGCGCATCAAGACTCTGCCAGATCAGCTCAAAAGAGCTGGTCTAACCTGGAGAGGCTACATGGAGGACATGGGCAATGACCCTGCACGTGAAAGTTCCGTCTGTGGTCATCCTGCCCTCAACACCAAGGATCCGACGCAATTACCCGAGGCGCCCAGTTCCTCCGTACCTACGGGTGATCAGTATGCCGGGCGCCACAATCCGTTCATCTACTTCCACTCCATCATCGATTCAGCCGATTGCTCTGCCAGTGTCGTGAACTTGAGTAAATTGGATGCCGATCTCGTTGCATTGACGAGTACGCCAAACTTCGTCTTTATTACCCCTAATCTATGCAATGACGGACATGATGGCGACGGAACCGGCGCTCAAGGTAAGGGGTGCGTCACAGGTCAGCCTGGCGGACTCGCATCGTCCGATCTTCTCCTCAGGACATGGGTGCCGAAGATCCTGGCATCGGCTGCCTATCAGAGTGATGGGCTGCTGATAATCACCTTTGACGAGAGCAATTTTGCCACCCTCTCGAAAAATGTCGATGCGTCCACTGGCCATACCACCGTCACCGCTACTTATAGCGGTGAGGCATGCTGCAATCAGCAAATCGGCCCGAATGTGGTTCGTCCCGCCACCGCGATTTTCCCCGTCAATGTCAATCTAACCTACCGGCTCGTTCTGACGGGCGTGGGCGGCGACCGCATTGGCGCGGTACTGATCTCGCCGTTTATTAGACCCGGCACGGTCTCCAACGTACCTTACAATCACTACTCGATGCTCAAGAGCCTCGAGGATATCTTCGGCCTCCGCCCACTCGGATATGCGGCTCAGCCTGCACTGGCGTCGTTTGGACCGGATGTCTACACCAGCCCATAATCGTCCTTGTGATTTTGAGATTTGCTCATTTGATCGGGGACCGCATCGCTTGCGCCATTTGGCCCTCTGCATTGATCTGGGCAACGCTGATCTGTGGCCTTTCGACTGGTTCTGTTTGCGGCGCGCCGACGGCTCATAATGCCGCCGTCATCACGGCGCTGGGCAAGGAGATTTTCTTCGATCCCTCGCTATCGGAATCCGGTCACATTTCGTGCGCCACTTGCCACGATCCAAGCCATGCTTATGGACCGCCGGACGGCGAGGCCGTCCGCCATGGGGGAGCGGATCTCCGAATGCCCGGGTTCCGCGCCGTACCGTCACTGCGCTATACGCTGAACCGCACGCCGGCTTGGTCCAAGCAATATCAGTCCAGTCCAGTGGAGCGTGCGATTGAAACCGATAGCGTGCCGATCGGGGGATTTGGTTGGGATGGTCGGTTCAATTCGCTGCGCGAACAAGCCACTTTTCCACTACTTGCCGCCAACGAAATGGGCAATCCGAGTGTCGAGGCGCTGATCGCGAAGCTTGCCAGGACGGCGTATGCATTCAGATTCCGCACTTTGTTTGGAGCCGGAATCTTGGATCATCCGGAAGCTGCCTTCCAGGCGGTGCTTCTGGCTATCGAGCGTTTCGAACTTGATGATACCTCGTTCCACCCTTATAGCAGCCGTTTCGATGCGTTCCTGGACGGGAAATTAGCATTGAGTCCCGCGGAGCAGCGCGGGTTGAGCCTGTTCTCCAACCCCAGCAAAGGTAATTGCGGCGCCTGCCATATCGCTGCGGTTGGAGCAGACGGATCGCACCCGCTGTTCACAGACTTCAGCTTTGCGAATCTCGGTGTACCGCGAAATACCGAGATTCCGGTCAACGCCGATCCCGCCTACTTTGATATGGGGCTATGCGGACCCCTGCGTCGGGACCAGATAAAGCAAAGGCAGTGGTGCGGAATGTTCAAGACCCCTTCCCTACGCAATGCCGCGGCACGGCATGTCTTCTTTCACAATGGTCGCGCGCATACCTTGCTAGAAGCCGTGCGCTTCTATGCGGAGCGCGACATTCGGCCCGAACGTTGGTATCCGAGGGCCACCGGGCTAGTAGAAGCGTTCAACGACTTGCCGGCGTCGCTGCGGGACAATGTCGATCACATCGACGGGCCTCTCAACCGTGGTCCTCGCGCTCCGGTAGCATTGAAAGAAAGCGAAGTGAATGACATCGTCGCATTCCTCAATACTTTGACAGACGCGGATCTAAGGCAGTAATAAGCCGTGGCTTCTATGCGGTGCCAGTGCTGAACTCACTAACGATGCCGCGTCCGCGCGGATTGTCGGGGACGCCGTCCCAGCGCTGTTCGAGAGCACGTGTGCCGGACGAAATCAGGTAAAACTGCCGACAAAACTCACCCGGCGAGTGTTACCGCCCGATGACGGCGCTTGCGAACGGTAATTCAGCGCGACGACCTTGATCCGTCCGCGGAAAGCTGCCGCCGCTTCGGAGGCCCTTAGGCTTACCGGGGCGTCGCAGCCTAATCGGGGCGGCCTAATCTGGAAAGTGGAGTCCCGTCGTCGACCTACTATCCCACCCTCGCTTCACCCCAATCGCTATTGCCTCCCTCGTCCTTTGCCAACTGGTTTTGCCGTAGCGCCCAGCACGCGGCGAGGTAGGCCGCCATTGCCGCAATCGCTACCGTAAGGATCAGACTTCGCATAGGTACCTACTATCCGATGCGGCCAACAAGGGGACTATAGGGGGAATTGCTCGGTCAATCGTAGGACAGTGAGCGCAACTGGAACAGAAGGTATCGCCCGGACCTGAGCCGTCAGTTCTTCCGTCAGGCACACAACACAAGCAGTGCACCACTGGCTAGCGGGCTTTCATCCCTCGAGTGATGTCAGCCGTCCCACCGCCGTGTTCGGCACAGGATTAGGCGAACCGGCAAGATGGCAGGTCAAAACGGCGTTCAGCCATCCCCGCTTCACACGAAAAGGCCCGCTGGGACAGGAGCCAATAGTCGCTCCCCGCCTTTTGCTCGGCGCCGCTCTCAATTCAGGGTGCACATGAGATGGAGCGCACACACCCCCTGATCGGGGCTAGGTAGAGTGGCTGTGGTCCTCAATATGACCAACTTAGCCAATTTTACAATAAGAGCGAAGCGGGTCACAGCGATGTGCCACCGGGCGCTAGCGCATGGGCGGCCGCTCCTGATATGGCTGGCCCTTCGCCACAGGTCGTTTGTCGATCGATTCAACTTTGGCATCGCCGCGCGTCTGATCACGGCATTTATTGGCGTGGGCGTCCTGGTGCTGGTCGCCAACTTCGTCGTTGTAAAAGGGGTCTTGATCGAAAAGACCACGGAAATAACACGAATCGCCCCGCCTCCAACCGGTCCCCCTATCGCGGTGCGCAAAGTCGAACCAGCCCCCCAGCCGGTCGTGACAACCCCTGTCGCCCCACGGCGTGTTGTCACCTCTGAAGCATTGACGCTTGCGCTGGACCGATTTGGGCGCGCTGTCAGGGATCGAATGGCCAACAGTGCGGAGGAGACCCAGGCCGAATATCGCGCCTCAGAGGCACAGATGGACGAGACCTCTCGCAGTTTCGTCGCTCAGGCCAGCTCCATCTCCGGGAAGTCCTTCGCCAAGATCATCTCAGGCATCAAAACCTACAGTGCCGACGGGGATGAGATGGTGAGATTGGCGGATGATCGCCATGCCGAGGTGCGGCAATACGCCACGCTCTTTGAGCGGCTCTACGCGCGGGCGAACACGTCGGTCAAAGATGCCTGGAAAGTGTTCGGCCGGGTGGTGGCGCGTCAATCTCTGCTCCAGCTGAGCGACGATCTGGATGAGCTTCGCCGGGATTCCACCGCGCTCGAATCCGCTGAGAGTGCCGATGCGGCCGCGCCCCTCATCACGACTGAAGAGGCGGTCGTCAGCAATCTCACAACCAACGAAAAGAGCTTCCGGCGATCAGAGGGGGATGAATGGTATTCGGCCATGAGCGAAGATCTCACGCAGCTGGTGAGCTTGCGCGAGTCGATCATCCAACTCAACGCACAGCTGGGCGCGCGAGCCCCTGATCTGGCGGCCTCCGCGCGCAATGTCGCAGCGCTCATACCCGCCAAGGTTGAATCAGCGCTGCTCGTTGCTGTCCCCAAGGCGAAGACGAAGGCCGCTCCGAAACAAACCCCCGTGGCGCGTGCGTCATCTGCGCCGTCTCTACCCGCTGTAGCTTCGGAGTGGGATGACACTTCGGCGCCCGCGATCGTCGAGACTCACTCGATCACGCAGGAATCGCCCGAGGATCAGAAGAAGCGCGCGCTGGTCGCATGGATCAGCGGGGCGGTCCTGGTGCTGCTCAGCATCATCGCTTTCGGTACCGTATTGAGTGTGGTCAGGCCCGTGCGGCGACTCCAGGATGCGACGCTGCGTTTGGCCAAGGGCGACACCGCAGTCCAGGTGCAGCGTGGCGGCATTCGGGAGCTCGACACCCTGGCCATCGCGTTTAACGCCATGGCCAGCGAGCTCGCAGCGGCAAAGGCAGCCACACGGGATTATCAGGCGGATCTGGAGGCAAAAGTCGCCGAACGCACGCAGCAGCTGCAGGACCTGGCTGAACGCGACCCATTGACCGGGCTTCCGAACCGGCGGGAACTCTTTGTACTGCTCAATGCCGCTCTCGTGCGGGCCCGCACGCAAGGTTGCCTGGTGGGGGTGTTCTTTCTCGACATCGACAATTTCAAATACCTCAACGATGGGATGGGCCATGCCTTTGGCGATCGTGTCCTGATCAGTCTCGCAACCCGTCTGCAAGAAGCCACCCGGGAGATCGGCTTCGCGGCGAGACTGGGCGGGGATGAATTCACCGTCGTCTTCGCACGGGCCGCAAATCTGGAGGACATCAGGCGGGCAGGACTTGGGGTGGTGCAGGCTTTTCAGAAACCCCTGTCGGTCGACGGCCGGGATCTGATTGTCAGCGTGAGCGTCGGGGCGAGTGTTTTCCCCGACCATGAGCAGGACGCGGATGCTCTATTGAGAGCCGCGGATGCGGCCCTGTTTCGCGCCAAGGCGCTGGGTCGCAGTCAGCTGTCGGTGTTCACCCCTGAGCTGGTGGAGGCGGCCGCGGCTAAGTTCACGACCGAGCAAGGGTTGCGCCGGGCGATCGAACGCGGCGAGTTTGAGCTGCAATTTCAGCCAGAACTCAATGTCGAGACCATGGAAACTTCCCTGGTCGAGGCATTGATCCGCTGGCGCATGCCGGATGGCAGTCTGACCTTACCCGGTCGATTCCTGGCGATTGCCGAGGAATCCGGATTGATCATGGAGATCAGCGACTGGGTGTTGCGATCGGCCATTGAAACCGCCGCTCACTGGCATCACGGGGAATGGCCGGAAGCGCGGGTTGCCATCAACGTCTCGTCGCGGCAATTGCTGGATAATCGATTCGGCGACCGGATCTGCGATTTGCTGCGGGAATATAAACTCCCGACTCACTGCATCGAAATCGAATTGACCGAATCGGTGCTGCAGACCGGTGCGGCCACTGTCGATGCCTTGCGTGCTTTGCGTGCCCAGGGAGTAGCCATTGCCCTGGACGATTTTGGCACCGGCTACTCCTCACTGGCCTCGGTAGAACAGTTGCCGCTGACCCGGATCAAATTGGATCAAAGTTTGATTGCCGGCGTTGATACCAGTGCGCGGTCGGCCGCGATCGCGCGCGCCATCATCGGTATGTGCCAGGGGCTGGGTCTGGAAATCACGGCAGAAGGAGTTGAGCGCCCCGAGCAGTTCGCGCTGCTGGCGAACTACTCTGGCATGTACCTGCAAGGGTATCTGCTGTCGCCGCCGGTCTCACGAGAGCAGGTCGCGAACGCCCGTCGCGACGTGCGCCAGCGCGCCCAGAACCTGCTGCTGAGTACTCCCACCGCAGAGCCGACGAACCTGATCGAGAGAGGATCAATGAGGATACGGCGGCTGACAGAAGTAGGGTAGCCACCTTGCAGTCCGGTCGCTCCAGATTTTTCCTTGAAAAGCCTGCGGGCGCCCTCAGTCAATGTGCTTCAAAGGCAACGCTGCCCGGTTCCGCATGCGCATAATCCTTTTCCTATTCATGCTGCTTTACGTGCTGCCAATCGTCGCGTCAGCAGCGTTCTACTGCTTGGGCGAGCGAGATACCGACTGGCGCTCGGCGGATCGCTCGAGTATGCGCTTCCTGCCGCCGCCACAACGGATGCCGGGCGCGGTGGTTAGAGTTTTCTGCGCGCGCACGGTCAGCTGGCGTGCAATCGCGGCGACGCACAGCTGGGTCGTCATCAAGGATGCAGGCGCGCCGGCCTACGAGCGATTCGACTATACGGCCTGGGGCGGCCCTATCTGGAAGGATCGCTTCGTGCCGGATGGCCGCTGGTTCGGCAGCGAGCCCGAGCTGATATTTGCCGCCGACGGCGCTGAGGCCGCGCGCATGATTCCGACGATCCGCGGCGTCATCCACAACTATCGCTACCAGCGTCCGGGGGACTATCGACTCTGGCCCGGTCCCAATTCCAATACCTTTGTTGCCGCCATCATGCAGGCGGTGGCGATGAAAGCCGCGCTGCCCTCGACGGCTGTCGGCAAGGACTTTCCTTACGATGGCCGGTGGGCCGGATGGGCCCCTTCGAGGACCGGCGTACGGTTGAACCTCGGCGGATACCTCGGCATTACAGTCGGCTGGTACGAAGGCATTGAGCTCAATCTGCTCGGTGCTGTCGCAGGCCTCGATATCCGCAGGGCCGCCCTGAAGCTTCCGGGTCTCGGGCGTTTAGGGTTTCCGCTTTATTCATCGCCTCTGTCGGCAGTACGCGACGGTAGCGAATCGGATGCACGAGTACGGAGTTGACTAATGACAACAATCTATCTGGGTCTCGATGGCAGGAAGGTCACGATGTACGCCCAATGGCGCAGTGCCGAAGACTACCAGGCAATGCGCGAGAATCCGGAGCCGTTGCAATCAGTTCGCCACCGAAGAGCCTCGAATAGGCCTGGAGACCCCTTTTTCTGAGCTTTGCGTCGCAAATCCCGTATCGACGCACGTTGTAAGCTTCAGCTCTCGACCGAGCCGGAAGCCTTCATGTCGCTATACCTGCCTATAGCCTTCCTTGCGATGCAGCTCATTGTGTTGAGCTGCTTCGGACCCGCAGTGACCGGACCCGCGGCCTACATCCTGATGGTGATCGCGCCGCTGTTTGCGGCTGTGGCGACACTCTGGCGCGGGCGATCGCACCCCACCTCCGTTCGCTCCGGTTGGTACGCCCTCTCGTTGTCCCTGACGATCTGGGCGGTGGGCGCCTTCGGAAATTTGTGGCAGGAAATGATTCTGCATCGTCAGAATGAGATGTACCGCGCCAGCATGCTGGCATTTAACCTGGCGGTGGTACCGACCACGTACTTGCTGGCCAGCGATTGGCGGTTGCATGGGCGGCAGCTGTTACGCGCCATCGACGCGCTGGTAGCGCTCGCGCTTGGCTGCGCGTACTTCCTGTACACCTGGAGCATGATCAACGACCATTCGGCTCCCGCGGAAGCGGGCGTGCCCTACCTGGTGTGGCTGCTGGATCTGCAAAATATTTTCCTAGCCGCCGGAGCGCTGGTTCGCTGGTACATCGCGGAAAACCGCGATGAACGCGACCTGTTCCGAGCACTTAGCGTTTACATGCTTGTCTACTTCGTCATTGTGTTCATCAATGACCACTACTTCGCCGGTAATCCCGCCTTCGGGCCGCAATACGCCACGCTCGTCACGCTGGCCTTTGCGGTGCTCTGCAGCTTCGCCTTACGGGCTCCCTCTGCTCCGCCGGTTCGCGCGGCAAACTCAACCCTGGTGCGCATGGTACGCAGCGGCAGCCCGATCCTGCTGGCGCTCGCGCTGCTCACGGCGTCTTTGTTTCTCATCCGGGTGGATTATCTCTGGGGCTGCGCGGGCATTTTGATCGCCGTGCTCGGAATCGGTGTGCGAACCACCCTGATCCAGGTGCTTCAGATCGAGCATCGAGAAACCCTGCGGCGGGAGGCATCGGCGCTGCAAACCATTGCCTGGACCGATGCGTTGACCGGCGTGCCCAATCGCCATTTCTTCACCGAGTCGCTCGCACGCGCCTGGCGCGGCGAGCGCCGTCCAGGACAGCAGGCGATCCTGATGATCGATATCGATCATTTCAAGCTACTCAATGATCGCTATGGTCACCCGGTGGGCGACGGCTGCCTGCGCGATGTCGCTCGCGCTCTGCAGCGCGCTTTGGTGCGTCCGGAGGATGTGCTGGCGCGCTACGGTGGCGAGGAATTCATCGTACTGCTACACGACAGCCCTGCGGCCGGCGCACAGGTCGTGGCGGAGCGGCTGCGTGCCACGGTGCAGGACTTGCGCATTGAAAATGCGGGTAGTCCAGAGCGTGTGGTGACGGTCAGCATTGGCGTTGCCAGTGCTGAGCTCACTGACGAGGCCGCGGCCGCGCGGATGGTTGAGGACGCCGACCGAGCGCTGTACGAGGCCAAGTGTGCCGGGCGAAATCAGGTCAAGCTGGCGACAGAGCTCAGCACAGATGAGGATGCGCACGCGGCGAGTGTTACTGCTCGACGCCGGCGCTTGCGAGGGTAATCCAAGCGCCAGCCGCTCCCGCGGACTTCAGCCATTGTCCCGCGCCTGCGCACGCACATAGGCCGGGCGCGAGACGATGCGCTGCACGTAGTCTCAGGCTATAGTAAATCGCATCCAGGGCGACTGCGAACAAGCCAATTCAAGGGGAAGTCCATTGAACCAGCGGTGGACCAGGGTACCAGCGTACGCGGCCGGGTTGTGTATCGCCGGCGCGTTAATGGGCACCGGCTGCAGTCAGGGCGGATCGGCTGCCAAATCTCCACGGCCACCCGAGGTCGAGGTCGCCCAGGTCACGCAGCAGGACGTCAGCCTCCACAGCGAATGGGTCGGTACCCTGGATGGCTACGTCAACGCGCAGATCCAGCCGCAGGTCAGCGGCTACCTGATCAAGCAGGATTACCGGGAGGGCTCCCTCGTCAAGAAGGACGAAGTGCTGTTCGAGATCGACCCGCGGCCATTCCAGGCGGCGCTCGATCAGGCCAAGGCGCAGCTGGCGCAAGCGGAAGCGCAACTCGGAAACGCGAATTTTAACGTCAAGCGCGACATTCCCGAAGCTGAAGCCGGCGCGATTCCACAGAGCCAGCTCGACAATGACACGCAGGCGCAGCTCGGTGCAAAGGCGTCCGTCGAGGCGGGCCGCGCGGCGGTGGAGCAGGCCACGCTGAATCTGAACTTCACCAGGGTGCGCTCGCTGATCGATGGCATTGCCGGCATCACCCAGGTTCAGGTGGGGAACCTTGTGGGCCCAACGACGGTGCTGACAGCCGTCTCGCAGGTGAACCCGATCAAGGTTTACTTTCCGATCAGCGGGGATGAGTACCTGCGGATTGCCGACCGGGTCAGCCCCAGCACGGTGAATCTGCTGTCCAACGATTCGAGCATCACGCTGCAGTTGATACTGTCGGACGGTAGCACCTACCCGAGTGCCGGCCATATCCTGTTCGCCGATCGGCAGGTCGATGCGCAGACCGGCACCATCCGGATCGCCGGCGCGTTTCCGAATCCAGACAATGTGCTGCGCCCCGGCCAGTATGGGCGGGTCCGGGCCGTGACGAAGAACCTGAAGGGTGTGCTGCTGGTGCCGCAGCGAGCGGTCGGCGAGCTGCAGGGCGTGGCCCAGGTGGCGGTGGTCGGAGCGGACAACAAGGTCGCGATCCGCAGCGTCCAGACCGGCGCGCGCGTCGATGCGTTCTGGATCATCGAGAAGGGTCTGAAGGCAGGCGAGCGCGTGATCGCCGAGGGCACGCTGAAGGTCCGCGATGGCGTCACGATCACACCGGTGCCGTACAAGCCGGCCACCGGGAGCCCGTAGCCGTGCCTGAGTTTTTCATCAACCGCCCGATCGTCGCGATGGTGATCGCGATTCTGACGGTCATCATGGGCACGATCGCGATACTGCGCCTGCCCGTCGCGCAGTTTCCCAACATCGTTCCGCCGGAAACCAAGATCCAGGCCACATTCGTCGGTGCCGATGCTCAGACCCTGGCGCAATCGGTCGCCACGCCGATCGAGGAACAGCTGAGCGGCGTGGACAACATGAACTACATGTACTCGGTCAACGCCACCGCCAACGGGCAGACCACGATGATCGTGGATTTTGGCGTGCAGACCGATCCCAACACCGACCTGATCCTGACGCAGAGTCGCGAGACACAGGCCGCAGCGCAGCTGCCGGCCAGTGTAACCCAATACGGTGTCACGGTGCAGAAGGCGACCACCGCGCCGCTGATGCTGGTGGCGCTCTACTCACCGCACGGCACCTACGATGCGCGCTTTCTGGCGAACTACGCCTACATCAATCTCGATGATCCGCTGACGCGCGTTCCCGGGATCGCCAACCTGCAGATCTTCGGCGCCGGGCAGTACGCGATGCGGCTGTGGCTCAAACCGGACCTTCTGACCAAGCTCGGCATCACGGCAGCGGATGTCGTCAACGCCGTTCAGGCCCAGAACACCGTGAACCCGGCGGGCCAGATCGGCGCGGAGCCCTCGCCGCCGGGACAGGAATTCACCTATTCGGTACGAGCACAGGGCCGGCTGGTCACGCCCGAGGAGTTCGGCGACATCATCGTGCGCGAGAACGCCAGCGGTGGCACGGTGCGTGTGAGGGATGTCGCTCGCGTCGAGCTCGGTGCCCAGGTCTACACGCTGATGGGTCGCTTGAATGGACAGCCGAGCGCCATCATTGCCCTCTATCAGCTGCCCGGCTCCAATGCGATCGAAGATGCCAAGGGTATCCGGGCGCTGATGGAGCAGATGAGCCAGCGCTTCCCGCCGGACATCGCCTACGCCATCTCGCTCGATCAGACCAAGGCCGTCACCGAAGGCATGCGCGAGATCATCATCACGCTCGGCATCGCGCTGTTGCTGGTGATCGTGGTGGTCTATATCTTTCTACAGGGTTGGCGCGCCACGCTGATTCCGCTGCTCGCGGTGCCCGTCTCCCTGGTGGGGACGTTTGCCTTTTTCCCCTTGTTCGGCTTCTCGATCAACACGCTGTCGCTGTTCGGGCTGGTGCTCGCAATCGGACTGGTGGTGGATGATGCGATCGTGGTGGTGGAGTCGGTCGAGCGCCACATCGAAGCGGGTATGGCCCCGAAGGCGGCAGCGCTGCAGGCGATGCAGGAGATCTCGGGCCCGGTGATCGGCATCGCCCTGGTGCTCTCCTCGGTATTCGTGCCGACGGCCTTTATTCCGGGCATCACCGGCCGGCTGTATCAGCAGTTTGCCGTGACGATCGCGATCTCGGTGGTGATCTCGGCCTTCAACGCGCTCAGCTTAAGTCCCGCGCTCGCGGCACTGTTGCTGCGTCCCAAACGGGAGGCGCACGGACCGCTGCAGCGTTTCTTCCGCTGGTTCAATCGGATGTTCGCGCGCACGACCGAAGGCTACATCCGTCTCAGCGGCGCGCTGATCCGCAAGAGCGCACTCGCGGTGGCGGCGCTGCTGCTGTTCGCAGTCGCGGCCGTGATTCTCGGCGCTCGACTCCCGACGGGCTTTCTGCCGGACGAGGACCAGGGCTACGCGTACATCAATCTGCAGTTGCCCCTCGCTGCATCGCTCCAGCGCACGGCGCAGGCGGCCCGACAGGTCGAGGGCATTCTGGGCAGCCTTCCGGGGGTTCAGTACACCACCAGCGTCATCGGCTTCAGCCTCCTGAGCTACGTGCAGACCAGCTACAACGCCTTCTTCTTCGTGACATTGAAACCGTGGTCGGAGCGTAAACAGCGAGCACAGCAGTTCCAGACCATCAAGGCGCGGCTGAATCAGGAGCTGAGCAAGCTGCCGCAAGGGACCGCCTTCAGCTTCTCCCCGCCTGCGATCCCCGGTGTCGGCACCTCCGGCGGCTTTACGTTCGTGCTCGAGGACCGCGGCGGTCACGATATTCCGTACCTGGCCGCCAACGTCGATAAATTTCTGGCGGCCGCCCGTAAGCGCCCCGAGATCGCAGGCATCAACTCCTCGATGCTGCCGAGCGTTCCGCAGCGGTTCGTGGAGGTCGATCGCGACAAGGTGCTCAAGCAGGGTGTGGCGATCGCCGACGTCTACACCACGCTGCAGGTGTTCATGGGCGGGTCGTTCGTCAATTACTTCAATCGTTTTGGCCGGCAGTGGCAGGTCTACGTGCAAGCCGAGGGGACCTATCGGAACGATGCCGACGATGCCGGCCAGTACTACGTCCGCAACAGTGCCGGCAGCATGGTCCCATTGTCGGCTCTGTCCAAGGTCGAGCCGCGTTTCGGGCCTGAATTCGTCATGCATTACAACGAATATCCGTCCGCCCAGATCAATGGCAGTGCGGCTCCGGGCTACAGCTCCGACCAGGCCAACGCAGCGCTGGAGCAGGTATTCGCCCAATCAATGCCGCGGGACATGGGGTACGACTACCTGGGGATGTCGTTCCAGCAGAAACTGGCCGAGCAGGGCATCTCCTCGACGACCATCTTCGGCATTTCGCTGCTGTTCGTGTTCCTGATTCTGGCGGCCCTCTATGAGAGCTGGTCGCTGCCGTTCAGCGTGCTGCTGAGCACGCCGGTGGCCGTGTTCGGCGCCTTTGCGGTGCTCTACCTGCGGCGGCTGTTCATGCAGGCCTTCTTTCCGCCGTACATGGTGCAGATCGAGAACGATGTGTACTCCCAGATCGGGCTGGTGATGCTGATCGGTCTGGCGGCCAAGAACGCCATTCTGATCGTCGAGTTCGCCAAGGTCGAATACGAGAAGGGCCGGCCGCTGGTCACGGCGGCCCTGGCGGGCGCCAGACTTCGTCTGCGACCGATCCTGATGACCTCGCTGGCCTTCATCTTCGGCTGCATCCCATTGTGGCTCGCATCGGGTGCAGGCTCGGTGGCGCGGCAGATCATGGGTACCACGGTCATCGGTGGCATGCTGGCCGCTAGCGCGATCGCAATATTTTTCATTCCCGCCATCTTCTACGTCGTGGAAAAAGTCTCGGGCGCCAAGCCGCACGCGGCTGAGGATTCCGCGGTGGCCCCCAAAGGCAAGCCGGTCGCATGAAGGCGGCCGTTGCAACCTGCCTGACTGCGCTGCTGCTTGGCTGCGCGGTCGGACCCGACTACCAGCGGCCGAGCATCGATGCACCGACCGCTTATCGTGGACCGGAAGCTGCGCCGTCGACGCCGGGCGGCGGCGAGTCGCTGGGCGATGAAAAATGGTGGGACCTGTTCCAGGACCCCGTGCTGCAGCAGCTGATCCGAACAGCGCTGCAGCAGAACTATGACGTGCGGATCGCGGCCGCCCGTGTGCTGCAGGCGCAGGCGCAGCTCGGCATCACACGCGCCAGCGAGTTTCCGATGGTCAATGCCGGAGCGCAGGGGTTCGCCGAGCGCAACCCGCAAATTGCCCCCATCATTCCGGCTTATGAGGCGAAGGCCGCTGAGGTGGATCTTTCGGTCATCTGGAATCTCGATTTCTGGGGCAAGTACCGCCGGGAAACCGAGGCCGCGCGTGCGAGCCTTCTGGCATCGGAGTGGGGGCATCGCGCGCTCCAGACCTCGATCGTATCGAGTGTCGCCACCGCCTACTTCCAGATTCGGGAGCTGGATGCGGCGCTGCAGGTGGCGCGGGATACGCTGGCCTCGCGGCAGAACTCACTGCATCTGACCGAGGTGCTGGCCCAGAATGGATCGGCCTCGAAGCTCGATCTGAGTCAGGCGCAGCAGTTGGTGTACACCGCAGCCGAAACGATTCCCGATCTGGAGCGCCAGCTCGCCCAGCAGGAGAATGCGCTGAGCGCGCTGCTCGGCACGAATCCGCAGGACATCCCCAGGGGGCTCGCTCTTACCGAGCAGCCCGATCCACCCAGTGTCCCGCAGGGGCTGCCCTCGGAGCTGCTGGAGCGCCGGCCCGACATCCGCGAGGCCGAACAGAACCTGGTGGCGGCCAACGCAGAGATCGGGGTCGCCAAAGCGGCCTACTTTCCCAGCATTTCACTGACCGGCCTCGCCGGTTACGAAAGCTACCAGCTCAGACAGTTATTCAGCAGCTCTGCCAGTGTCTGGAATGCCACCGGATCGCTGATGCAGCCGGTGTTTGAGGCCGGAAGTCTGCGCGCCGGCATGCAATTTGCGCGGGCTCAGGAGCAGCAGGTGCTGTTGACCTACAAGCAGACGATCATCAATGCCTTTCAGCAGGTGTCTGACTCGCTGGTCGCGTACCGGAAGGACCACGAGTTCCGGCAGCAGCAGGAACTGCTGACCTCGGCGGCGCAGGATGCCGATCGTCTGTCGAACATTCTCTATCAGCACGGTGGTGCCAGCTTTCTGCAGGTGCTGACCAGCGAGACCAATTATTTCACCGCGCAGCTGAACCTGGCACAGGCGCAGCTCAATGAGCGACTGGCCCTGGTCCAGCTCTACAACGCGCTCGGCGGTGGCTGGCAGCAATAGGGAAGCGAAGTGAATCATCTACCGAGCCGCGACATCGCCATACCCGATCGGCCCGCCAGGTATCCCACCAGGTGCTGCGCGAGTTCGCGTGCATCGGCCTCGGCACCGTTGATGAAGGTGGACTTGCGGCGCCGCAGGAGCGGCAGCCCCAGGGCGTAAAGCCCCGGCGACTCTGTGACCACGCCGCCCTCATGACGCAGCTCGCCCTTGTGGTTGATCACGGGCACCTGCAGCCAGCGATAATCCGGGCGATATCCTGTAGCCCAGAGCACCGTGCTGATCTCGCCGCTCCCCAGGTCGAGCGACAGGCGCGTCGATGAGGGCACACGCGTGGGCGCGAAGCGTTCGACCGGACCCACTTGGGCTTCCCACCCCCGCTCGCGTGCCCAGGTGTCGAAGGTATCGAGCAGACGCTCGAGCTTGAGATCCGCGAGCGCAAACTGATTGGCGAGACCTCCCGAGAACAGCGCGCGTCCATCGCGGACCGCTGCGAGCTTGCCGACGAGCTCTACTCCCGCGGCCGACAGCGCGTTCAGATCCCGGGTGAGACGCTCGCGCGTGCCGACCAGTTGCGGTGAGGGCAGCCGCCGGGCGCGCTGCAGGTCCTCGATTTCATCGTAGCGCTGATTCCAGACGCCGGAGTGCTCCATCCACCAGAGGCTGTCGAGGCCGCGATAAATTCTTGGCAGCCGCACGTGCTCACCGACGCAGAGCGTGACCGGCAGGCCTGCGCGATGGATTTCGTCCGCGAGCTGCACACCCGTGGCCGAGGCGCCGACCACCAGCACACCTCCCGAGGGCAGCTGCTTAGGGCTGCGATAATTGAAGGCCGGTACGGACTGCACGCTCGGCGGCAGGGCCCGCTGCAGATCGGGTACTCGCGCAGCGTTGTTGGCGCCGGTGGCAAGCACCAGCGCCCGGCAACGGATCTCGCCGCCGTCGCTAAGGATGCGGTAGCCGTCCTCGATGCGGCGCACCTCGCTGACCGCTGTCCGGGTACGCACCGGCGCGGCAGAGGCGAGCGCGAACCCTTCGATGAACTCTATGACCTGCGGCAGATCCATGAACCCGTCCGGATCGCAGCCCTGGTACGCATGGCCCGGCAGCCGGCTCAGCCAGTTGGGCGTCAACAGGCGCAGCGAGTCCCAGCGCTCCTGCCGCCAGGCGTTGGCGACTTCTCCGCGCTCGAGCACGACGTGATCAATCCCATGCTCGCTTAAGACACGACTCATCGAGAGTCCGGCGTGTCCGGCCCCGATGATGACGGCTGCGAAGCGTTCGAAGCTCAGACGACCTCGACCGTCACATTGGTCGGGTTGGTGATGATGTCGAACACCGCCGAGCGCTTCTGGGACTGCGCGACCAGCGCCTCGATATCTTTCTTCGAGGCATCCGCATCGACATGGAAGGTCACCTTGATGTTCTCATAGCCATTGCGCACATCCCCGTCGACACCGAGGATCCCGGCAATGTTCATCTTGCCCTCCAGCCGCGCTTCGACCGAGCGCAGCTGAATGCCGCGATTCTGCGCGACCGCCGCCACACCCGCGGTCAGACAGCTCGCAAGGCCGACCAGCACCAGCTCAACCGGGGTCGCGCCCTTGTCTTCCGATGCAAACACTTCGGGATGATCCGTATCGAATGAGAACTCGGTCTTGTGCGATTGCTCGGCGCCAAGACCATGGAATCCCTGCACGCTCGAGCGCGCATGGGTGCCGTTGAGCCACTTGCACGTTGCCCGCCAGGTGAACTCACCGGCGGCCGGCGTGTCCTTCAGCGCTTCGCGCGCGGCGAGCAGGGCCTCGACGTTGACACCGTTGTTGACCACCTGAGCCATCTGGGTATCTCCTTATAACGGCTGTTTAATAATCCGGGCGCCGGCAGCCCGCGCCACCCCGATCCTGGCTGCGACGCTGCCAGCGCAGCCGAGGATAGCCAAATTCCGGGCACTTTTCGGTATTTAGTGCCGTTAAGAGCTGATGTTGGATGTGTGCGGTTGGCAGCCTAAGATGACGCACCCTTAAGCGCCGGGAGCCTTACCCCTTGGAACCGCTCAGACATTTCGGCTTCGAGACGCGCCAGCTGCATGCCGGCCAGCGCCCGGAACCCAATACCGGCGCACGCGCGGTACCGATCTTCCAGACCACCAGCTATGTGTTTGAGGACCCGGAATCCGCGGCGGCCTATTTCAACCTCCAGGAGTATGGCAATACCTACTCGCGCATCATGAACCCGACGGTCGCGGTGCTCGAAGAGCGGGTCGCAAGCCTCGAGGGCGGCTGTGGCGCCGTCGCCTTTGCCAGCGGCCTCGCCGCGCAGGCCGCAGCATTGTTCACGCTGCTCGAGTCCGGGGATCACGTCGTGTCCTCCTCGGCGCTGTACGGCGGCACGGTCAACCAGTTCAAGCACCTGCTGCGCAAGCTCGGTGTCGAGTTGAGCTGGGTCGATCCGGATGATCTGGGCGCCTGGAAGGCCGCGATCCGCCCCAATACCAAGGCGTTCTTCGGCGAAACCATCGGCAATCCCGGCGGCAATGTGCTCGACATCGCTGGCCTGGCCGGCATCGCACACGCCGCGGGCTTGCCGCTGCTGGTCGACAACACCTTTGCGACCCCCTACCTCTGCAGGCCGATCGAGTGGGGCGCGGACATCGTGCTGCATTCGGTCACCAAATTTCTGGGGGGCCACGGCACCAGTATCGGCGGCATCGTGGTCGACGCGGGGACGTTTAACTGGTCGAACGGCCGATTCCCGGTCATTGCCAATCCATCCCCCGCCTATCACGACCTGCAGTTTCACGAGACCTTTGGACTCTATGGCTACCTGATGAAGTTGCGCGCGGAGACCCTGCGCGATCTGGGGGCCTGCATGAGTCCCTTCAACGCATTCCTGCTGCTGCAGGGCATCGAGACACTGTCGCTGCGGATGCAGCGCCACGTGGAGAATGCGCTTAGCGTCGCGAAGTACCTGGAGACGCACGCACTCGCTTCCAGAATCACCTATCCCGGCCTGCGCGCCAGCCCGTACCGAGCGCTCGCCGAGAAGTATCTGGCGCGGGGCGCGGGCGCGGTGTTCTCATTCGACATTGAGGGCGGACGAGCGGCGGGACAGGACTTCATCCGCGGATTGACCTTGTGGTCGCACCTCGCGAACGTCGGGGATGCCAAGAGTCTGGTCATCCACCCGGCCAGCACCACTCACCGGCAGCTCAGCGAACAGGAACTCACCGCCGCCGGCATCGGACCCGGCACCATTCGGCTCTCCGTCGGCCTCGAAGAGATTGACGATCTGCTGTGGGACCTGGAACAGGGCCTCGCCCGTGCCCGTGCGCGCGCCTCGCTGTCGGCGGAGAGCGTGCAATGACTGCGAGCGATTTATCGCGCTACCAGGATCCGCTGGCCATCCAACGCGTTCTGCTTAAGTCCAGGACCATCGCGGTCGTCGGGCTGTCCGGCAACGCACTGCGTGCCAGTCATTTCGTCGGCTTTTACCTGCAGCGTCACGGCTACCGCATCTTTCCGGTCAATCCGCGCGAGCCCGAGATTCTCGGCCAGCGTTGTTACGCCAGTCTGAAGGAACTGCCGGAACGGGTCGACATCGTCAATGTATTCCGTGCACCAAGCGCGTTGCCTGAGATTGCCACCGAGGCCGCTGCGATCGGCGCGGGCTGCCTCTGGACTCAGTTCAACGTCATCAATGAGGATGGGGCTCGGATCGCCGAGCAATCAGGCCTGACGGTGATCATGGATCGGTGCATCAAGGTCGAGCACGCGCGCTACCTCGGGCGCATGCACTGGCTCGGATTCAACACGCAGCGCATCACCTCGGTCCGCGGGGGGCTGCAGTAACGCCACAGTAGCCAAGCCGCCCACAACGAGCGGCTTGGCTTCTCATCAGAACCCTCGATCAGAACCGATCGTAGTAGCTGTCTACCTTTGAGCCGTATTCATAATCGTAGGTGGGGGTACTGGACTCGCCGTACTTAGGCGCCTTCTCCAGTGCCGCCTTATCCAGAGGCACGATGTAACCGCCCCGTTCGTTGGAATATCGCAGAACATTCCAAGGAATCGGATAGCGATCGGTCCCGACTCCGAGGAAGCCGCCAAATTCCAGCACGGCGTAACGGACATGGCCGGACCGCTTGTCGATCATGAGATCGTCGATCGACCCCAGCTTATCTCCCGTCGCGTTATAGACTGATGTGCCCTCGACCTTCTCGGACGAGATGACATTGCTTCGCGTATTCTGCGTATTCATCGCTGTAGACATCGGATACTCCTGCTTATTGCCAGGCGCACGTTATGGCAGCGAACCACGCGCGCAGATAGTCGGCGAGTGGCGTGACTGGTGTAGCCAACTGTCCGACGGACCTGTCTGGGTCAAAGCGCCGCGTTGAATCTGGCGGCTACGTTACGCTGAGGGTCTGCCGGCGCGTCGCTGCACTGGACGGCCCAGAATATAGGTGCCGGCGACCGCCCGATCATCGCCCAGGATCATATAAAGGTGCAGTTGCTCCGACAGCGTGCGGGCCAGCCGCATGCGTCGCGCCAGCAATGGCGTGGCCTCAGGATCGAGCACGATGAAATCCGCTTCCGTTCCAGGCGCGAAATGGCCGATATGCGCATCGAGCCGCAGCATGCGTGCCCCGGCCAGCGTCGCCAGGTAGAACGCGCGCAACGACGAGAACTGTTGACCTTGCAGCTGCGCCACCTTGTAAGCCTCGCCCATCGTGCGCAGCATGCTGAAGCTGCTGCCGGCACCGACATCGGTGGCCAGTGCGTAACGCATCCCGGCCGCATCGCTCGCCGCCAGATCGAACAAGCCGCTGCCAAGGTACAGATTCGCGCTGGGACAGAACGCCACTCCCGCACCGCTCTCCGCCAGGCGCCGGCGATCGGTGTCGTCGAGATAGATGCCATGCGCATAGGTCGCGCGTTCTCGCAACAGGCCGAAGCGATCGTAGACGCCGAGGTAACTGCGCTCGAGCGGAAACGCCCGGCGGACCGCCTCAATCTCCTGCCTATTCTCGGCCAGGTGCGAATGAATGAAGACATCCGGGTACTCCCGGGCCAATGCGCCGGTGCTCGCGAGCTGCGCTTCGCTCGAGGTCAGCGCAAAACGCACGGTCATCGCATAGTGCAATCGCTCGCGCCCGTGCCAGGTTTCGATGAGCTCTCGCATATCGCGCTCGCCCGCGGCGGTTGTCTCGCGTAAGCCGTCCGGGCTGTTGGTGTCCATGAGCATCTTGCCGGCTATGATCCGCAGCCGCCGCGCCGCGGCGGCCTCGAACAGCTGCTCCACCGAGGTACGGTGCACGGTGCACAGCACCTGCGCCGTCGTCGTGCCGTTCTCGAGCAGCTCATCGAGAAAAAATTCGGCCACATTGCGCGCGTGCGCGGGATCGGCGAAGCGCTGTTCGGCGGGGAACGCATAGCGTTCGAGCCAGTCGAGCAGGTTGCTGCCGCCGGCGGCGATGATGTCGGTCTGTGGGCAATGCACGTGCGAGTCGATGAAGCCCGGTACGATCAGTCGTCTCCCGTGATCTACGACCTGCGTGTCGCCGTCGCCCTGTACTTCGCTGGCGGCACCGACCGCCTGCACGCGGCCGTCGCGCACCAGCAGTGCGCCGCGCTCCCAGTACTCGAAGCAAGCCGGGTCGTCGTGCGCGCCAGGATCACTGCGAAAGTGCAGGATCGAGGCGCGATGCAGCGCAGGACGAGTTTCCATCGGCAAGCGTGAACTTCAGCTCAAGGCGATGCCGGCGGCACGCCGTGCTGCCACTGGTCCCAGCCGGAGACGATCGCATCCACGAGCGGCATGCCCGCCAGCGCCAGGTTATCGGTGGATATCTTGATCGAACCCTTGAGCGAGCCCTGTGCCCGAAGTGCCTGAAAGGCCTGCTGGTGCGGGTACTGACGATCAAAATCCGATCCGCTGCGCATCACCGCGACGCGCTTGAGATCCACCAGGCCAGACTGCGCGCCGCGCGTGAGCGCGTTGAGCGTGGCATTGTCCTCCTGCTGGGTCGTGCAATAGACACCCGCCCCGCGGGTCAAGAGCAGCGTCCAGTCGCGCGCGTGCTTACCCAAACGCTCGCCGACCCACCAGGTATCGCCGGAGAGCGTGTCGCCCTGGACCACCTGTGGCGGTGCGTTCGCGGGCGCTTGCGGGTAGTGGGCGCGATAGCTGCGCACATCGTCGCTATCCTCAAGCGTGGCCGCCTTCGACAGCGCCAGTGCGCGCTGCAACAGGTCCTCGTCGAGCTGAAACAACTCGGTCCGGTACTCGAACTTAGGGATATGGCCGGGCCCGTCGGTCAGCACGCCGAAGTAGCCATCCGACCAGCCGGGCGGCAGCTCGCGTGCGTCGATCTCGTGCGCGATTCCCACGTCGACGACATAGCGCGCCCAGGCCACCGAGCCGATGGTGCCGCGCCGCGGGTCGATGCCGGCAATGCCCGAGACGATCACATAGGTCTGGCGCAGATCGAAGAGGCCGCTGTAGAGCACGGCCATCATGGAGGCGGCCGCATTCGCATGACCCATGCCGGTGGTCATCTGGCAGACCGCGCGCGGGTCGCAATGCACGGATGGATAATCTGCCGAGAGGCCCGGGACGCGGATCTCGCTTAAGTTCTGCAGCGCATGCACCCAGGGCGCCGCCTCGGGCGCAAACATGTTGACGATCAGCACCTTGACGGCCAGCCGTTCGCCGGTTTGCGACGCCGGGGCGGCTGTAGCGATGAACGACAGCCCGCACAGCAGCGATGCGCCACGAGTAAGGGCGCGGCGCCAGTTTGGTTGCTTCATGGAATGCAGTCCTTGTGCTCTTCTGAAAGGTGGCTGCCTAGCCGACACGATCGGCAAGGCGGAAGCCGGCAATGCGGCCGATCTCATCGAGCGCGCTCGCGAACTCCTCGGCCCGCTCGCGCCTCAGCCGGGATTCGCAGCGCGCGATGATCGATGCAGGATCGTGGCCGCGAACCGCGAGTATGAACGGAAACCCGAAGCGCCGCTGGTAGGCGCTGTTGAGTTCGGCCAGTCGCGCGGTCTCAGCCAGCGTACAGCCTGCAAGTCCCGCGCGGCGCTGCTCGCTTAGCGAAGCGGCGGTCAATGCCGGCGACTGCACGCTGCGTGCACGCAGCGCCGGATGGGCGCCGATCAGTGCCAGTTGCTCGGTCTCAGTGGCGCGCGCGACCACGCGCTGCAGTGCTTCGAGCAGTTGCGGCACCGACTCGAACGGCCGCAGAGCGGCGGCGCGCTCCGCGACCCAGTCCGAGTGCTCGAACACGCCCGACAGTGCGCTCACGAACTCAGGCGCCGTCATGCCGTTCAGAGCCCCCAGCGTGATCATCGGGCGCTCGCCAGGGCCTGATCGACCCAGTTTTGCAGCAGCGCGCGCTCCTCAGGGGTCATGCCGGTGAGATTGCCGAGCGGCATCGCGCGTGTGGCGAGCTGCTGCTGTATCTGCGGCAGATGCCGCATGAGATCCTCGAGACTCTCCAGCACGAGCCCGTTCGGGGCCGCCGGGAAGCCTGCCTGCGTCGGGTGCGTGGCGTGACAGGGGACGCAGCGCTGCCCGACAATGGACTGCGCGCGGGCGAGCGCCTCGGTGTCTGCGCCGTGCGCCTCGGCCCGCGGCCCGGCACGCGGTGCGATCGCTGTCACGACCGCCACGATGCAAAACGCCGAGATCACGGCGGCGGCCACCGCCCAGCCTCGCCATTGCGCCTGCCGGTGCCGCGCGACAAACCAGACGCGGATACCAGCGCCCGCCACGCTCATCGCGATCAGCACCAGCCAATTGTGGCGCGCACCGAAGCTGATGGGGTAATGATTGCTGATCATTGTGAACAGCACCGGCAGCGTCAGATAAGTGTTGTGCACCGAGCGCTGCTTGCCGCGCAGTCCCGGGGTGGGATCGGGCTGGCGCTGTTCGCGCTTGGCGCGCACCAGCTCGCGCTGGCCCGGAATGATCACGAACAGCACATTGGCTACCATGATGGTGCCGAGGCTCGAGCCGAACAGCAGGAAGGCGCCGCGGCCGCTGAAGAGCTGACAGAGCACGAACGCTTCCAGGCAGAACAGCAATGCCAGCACCAGCCCGAGCGCGCCGGGGCGCCGCTGCAGCCTCGAGCGGCAGAGCGCATCGTAAAGGAGCCACGCGCCTGCCAGCAGGGCGAGCCCAATGCCAATCGCTGCGGGCTTGGACAGCGCCTGGACCGCCGGGTCGATCAGATAGGCTTCCGCGCGCTGAAAGTACAGCAGGCACAGCAGCGCGAAGCCCGACAGCCACGTGGTGTACGCCTCCCAGTAGAACCAATGCAGCGTGCCCGGCAATTCGCGTGGCGCGATACGGTACTTCC
>Ga0182024_10006632_pt1 | contig 25332 bp, 21 predicted proteins | sample P32metaG_FD_120480 | JGI IMG/M metagenome (GOLD analysis project Ga0182024, IMG submission 120480) | Permafrost microbial communities from Stordalen Mire, Sweden - P3-2 metaG (Illumina Assembly) | ecosystem: Environmental > Terrestrial > Soil > Wetlands > Permafrost | place: Sweden: Stordalen...
CAGCACCTGGAAGCTCGCTCGCATCTTGCGCACCATGTCATAGGGCGCGAAGGACGATGCGATCGTGTCCGCCTGCAACCGGATCGTGTCGCCGTCGCTGAGCGATGCGTGCCGTGTCACCTCCACGCTGACTCCGAAGGTCTTGAGCAGCTCCGCCATGGCGCGCACATCGGCCAGCCGCGGCACGTTGGTGAGCGTGAGCGCGTCCCGCGTCAGAAGCGCGGCCGCCATCAGCTTCAGCGCCGCATTCTTGGCGCCGCTGATGGGGATTGCGCCGGCCAAGCCCGCGCCTCCTCGAATGCGAATCCTGTCCATGATCCCTCGGATGGGTCTCGAAAGCGTTGCTTGTAGCGCGGGAAAATTTCCCGCGACAGACAGAAAGCGGGACTAGCGGACCGGCGTTCCCCGCGAGGCTGGCCGGGGCGGCGGCGAGGGATTTTCCTTAGGTTTTTCAGGGACTTTTGCGAGACCTGCCTCCTCCATAGCGGGAGGGCGCTGCTTCCTGCGTTTGAGGTTGGCCCTCAGTGCCGCCGCCAGCCTTTCGGGGGGCAATTTTGCCATCGAAAACGGACTTTCCTGGCTGGCCTTGGGCGGATCGTTAAGTTATAGCAGCGCACGCTCAATTAAGGTCCGGCAATTAAGGTCCGGGCGAATAAGGTTCGGAGCCGGTCGCCGCAGTAGCGTAGTGGTAGCGCAATCCCTTGGTAAGGGATAGGTCGTGAGTTCGATTCCCACCTGCGGCACCATTTCAATCGCGTCTGCTAGACGCGATTGAAATGCCAAATCGGCCCGAGCGCCAATCCATCGCCACATCTCATCACTCATCGTCAGAACCGTGCTCCGCATCATTCTCGGGGCCTGGAACAAACTCCAGCAATTCTCCCGGCTGGCATTGCAGCGCGCGGCACAGCGCGTCCAGGGTGGTGAACCGGATCGCCCGGGCCTTGTTGGTCTTGAGGATCGAAAGATTGGCCAGCGTGATGCCGATGCGGTCCGCCAGCTCCGTCAGATTGATCTGGCGCTCCTGCATCACGCGGTCGAGATTGAGCTTGATCATCGCGGCCCCCTCAGATCGTCAGCTCATTCTCATGCCTGAGCGCCAAGCCTTGCCGGAACACCTCGGAGAGGGCGAGCACCAAGAGGCCCGAAAAGAACAGCGGACTGCCGAACAGGAAACCGCCTTTTCTGGGAAGCATCTCGTAATGCGGCGCGGGAAAATGGACCGGCGTGCCGGAGACCGTGATCACCGCGTGCCGCGCCAAATAAACAAAGAGTTCGTAGGAGAATAAACCTTCGGCAAAAGAGGAAATAAACGAAAAAACGATCAACAGGCCGGCGACCGCCTGGACCAGCCGGATCGTGTCCCGGCTGAAGCTTTCCCCACGTCCCACATTGCGAAACAGGCGGCGCAATAGCTCGAACAGCAGGGCGAGGAAAACCAGGTTCAGCAGAATCACCGGCAAGCCGTAATGCTTGAGGATCTCGACCAGGCCGTCGGCCTTTTCGACAGCCAGTGTCAGGTTTCCGCCAAAGGCGGTGGCCAGGAAATCGCTATCGGCCCCCGCAGCGCGAAGGGCGACGGTCCCCGATTGCCCCGCCAGATCGACAGACGCAGGCCCCAAATGGGCGCCCGGCGGCATGTGGGGGTTGACCAGTATCATTATCCCTATGATCAGCGCCGCCACGGCGAACAGCGCGGCCAATACCAGGAAAACCCAACGGAAAATGCGGGGGAGAAGGCTGACAGAGGTCATGGGTGCAACTCCTATTATCGATAATCGATATATTTATCGAATTTCGATAAATGTCAAGCGAGGGGCGATTATACCTTTGCCATAACACCCCCAAGTGCTATGGTCCAGGGGTAAGGTCATGAAATTGGCCTTTGCTCGGCGCTATAAGCGCCCTGTCCGTGACCCTGTTGGGGAAAGACAAGACGTGACCGTCTGCATCGCCGCGCTATTCAGGTGGAAGTATCACGTCCCTGACGGGGCTCCAGAGGATATTGGGACCTGTGTGGTCACCCTCTCCGACAGGATGATTACCGCTGGTGACGTTCAGTATGAGCCCAATCAGCAAAAAATGGCATTTCTCACGCCAACCGTCGCGCTGGTAATCGCCGGGGACTACACCGTTCACTCTCAGGCCATCCGGTCCGTCATGAAGGCTTGCCACGCCAACCCGAACGTTACCGTTCACCAGGCGGCCACGATGTATGGGCAGGCCATACAAGTGGTCCAGCGCAAAGCCGCTGAAGATTTAATCCTCGCCCCGTTAGGTCTGAATACAGACATGTTCTTAGGCCAACAAAAGGATTTCTCGGAAGGATTCATTGCATCACAAACGGAGAAATTACAGGCATTTGAAGGGGCCAACGTCGAGGCGTTGGTTGTCGGTGTCGAAGGTAATACGGCTCACATCTATGAGATCGACAGGCGCGGCTCCATCTATTGCTATGATGACGTTGGCTTTGCGGCCATTGGAATAGGCGCTTATCACGCGCGATCCTCTCTAATGCAGGTCCGCTTTATGAATAACTGGAATTATGTGCCCGCCATTGCTGCAACTTTCGCGGCGAAGAAAGCTGCGGAAACCGCCCCTGGAGTTGGCACTTTTACCGATATTAATTTGGTATATAGGACCGGCATAGAAAGGCTCAGGCAACAAGTGGCGGATCAGGCTGAGATTATATATAAGGATTTCGCCGAGAAGCGGCTTATGCTTTCATTCGACGCGGCAACTAAATTGGCAGATTTCATTCGTGACCTCCCACCGGACTCCACCCCAGACGCCAAAGAATCTTCCCAAGGACAACACGCCATTGCCTACGCGGGAGATAATCAAGCGGAGGGACCAAGCGCTCCTGAAGGCGCTGAAGACGAAACCAAAGCCGCTGAGTGATTTTAAGGGTCTTAGCCTGACCAAAGTGGGTCGAGCAAAGCCAAAATGAAACGTAGTTTCGCGCGACCACGCCGAAACGCGTAACTCCCCTAGCCGCTGACAGTGTGATAGGTGAGCCGCTTTCCTTCCGCGCCTTTGATCGCGCGATTGGCGCGTTCTTTGTCATCAACGCCTAGAGCAACGCGGTTATTCATCCTGAAATCGAACTCTGCCAGATAGCGGGGCAAATGCTGTTCTTCAATGTGGTGGTACGTGCCTACAAGGCCGCGTTTGAACAAGCTGAAATAACCTTCCGCAGTATTGCAATGGACAGTGTGCCTTTTGCCTTTGCGGGCGAAGGCTTTGTCATGGTCAACCGCTTCATGGTGCCCGATAGGCATTAGATATCCATAGCCTTTCGCGCCATCCGTATGCAGGGTCGAAGCAGGATCAACATTCTCGCGGACTGCTTTGCGGACCTCGCGCATACCATGACCGCCATCAATCACTTTGGAGCGAACATTTCCACCGCGTTCGACCAGCGACACAAACCGCTTATTCTGCATGCGGTCGCGGCGACCCTTAACGCGGGTCTTACGGCTTCGGGCAAGTTCGGTTTCGTCCGCTTCGACTACTTGCCCCTCGCCGCCCAAGGGAGGCTCAGAACCCGCCACAGGCGTCATAGCCTCGCGGATGCGATGCGCCATGAACCACGCGGCTTTGTAAGTGATCCCAAGCTGACGGTGTAGCTGGTGGGCGCTGATGCCTTTCTTGCTGGACGCCATGAGATGAAAGCCGAGCACCCACTTGTTGAGCGGGATATGGCTCTTTTCCATTATCGTCCCCACGGTCACAGAGAAGGGCTGGCGACAGGCATTGCACATGTACATGCCGGGCCGGTGGCTCTTGCCTTTGACCAGCGTGTTCTCGCCCAGGACGCCGCAATGGGGGCAAACCGGACCAGACGGCCATAGCAAGCCTTCCAGATGGACGCGGGCTTTTTCGGTGTCGGTAAAGATCGGAAGGGTAAGGTTTGTCATGGGGTTCAGCCTCAACTGTTACCCCAAGTATATAGGTAGATTTTGTTATGTCAAGGGTATAATCGCCAAGCGAGGCACCCCAGATCACGTTACGCGGCTCAAAAAGCGCAATTCCGGGCCCGTTCCGGGCCGGAACTTGCTTTCTCCACCGAATCGGACGCCGAAATGGCGGATGGACCTGACCTCCCTTTTCAGCCAAGCGATCGGCTTTCACCAGGGCGGAAAGCTGGATGAAGCCGGCCGGCTCTATGGGGAAATCCTCAAGCAGGAGCCGGGCAATTTCACCGCGCGCCAGCTTTTGGCGCTGGTCCGCTTTCAGCAAGGAGAGAACCGGGAGGCGCTGGAGCAGATCACCGCCGCGCTGGCGATCAAGCCGGATTCTCCCGAGGCGCTCGTCACCCAGGGCAATATCCTGATCAAGCTCCATCGCCTGGAAGAGGCGCTCGAAAGTTTCGACCAGGCAATCGCGCGCAAGCCGGACTATGCCGAAGCTTTGTACAATCGCGGCAATTGCCGCCTGTACCTGGACCGCCATGAAGACGCAGTGGCGGATTATACAAGCGCGCTGGCGCTCCAACCCGATTACGAACCCGCTCTCACCAATCGCGGCAACGCGCTCGGCAAGCTTGGGCGCTTTTCCGAAGCGCTGGCGGATTATGAGAAAGCGCAGCTGCTCCGCCCTGGCGATCCCCTCGCCCTCTATCACCGGGCCAATGCGCTCAAGGACCTGCAGCGTTTTGCCGACGCGCTGGCCTGTTACGACGCGGCGCTGGCCGGGGATCCGGATTTCGCGGCAGCCTGGAACAACCGGGGCAGCGCATTGCGCGAACTGGGCCGGCCGGGAGAGGCGCTGGCCAGTTTCGATCGCGCCCTGGCTTTGGCTCCCGGCGACGCGGCGGCGCTGTTCCACCGCGCCACATTGCAATGGACCGCATTCGAGCGCTACGAGCCCGCTTTGCGCGACCTGGAGAAGGTGATCGCGCTGGATGCGGACTACCCCTATGCGCGGGGCAATCTGCTGCATCTCAGGATGTATGGCGGCGACTGGCGCGATTTTGAGGAGCAAAAAGCCTTGATCGACCAGGGCGTGCGCGCGGGCAAGCGGATCGTCGAACCGTTCGTCTATCAGGCGCTCTCGGATGTGCCCGAAGACCTTGAAGCTTGCGCGAAAATCCACGCCGCGCATTATCCGGCAGGGCCCGCGCTGTGGCGAAAGGGGCCGCGCCCAACGCGCAAGAAAATAAGAGTGGGCTATGTCTCCGGCGAATTCCGCGCCCAGGCTACCCAATATCTGGCGGCGGGTCTTTACGAGCGCCATGACCGGGCGGATTTCGAGATCATCGCGTTCGACAATGGCCAAAGCGACGGCAGCGCGATGCGCCAAAGGCTGGACGCCGCGTTCGACCGCGTCATCGATATTTTCCCCCTCACCGACCGGGAGGCGGCCGGAAAAATCCTGTCCGAGGGGATCGACATCGCCGTCAATCTCAACGGCTATTTCGGCAAGCAGCGGATGGGGGTGTTCGCGCTCCGGCCGGCGCCCATCCAGGTCAATTATCTGGGGTTTCCCGGAACGCTGGGCGCGCCTTATATCGATTACATCCTGGCCGACCGGATCGTGATCCCCGACGAGGAACGGCGCTTTTATTCCGAGCAAGTGGTTTGGCTGCCGGACTGCTATCAGGTGAACGACGACAAGCGCATTGCCGCCGGTACACCTCCCCCACGCGCCGCCGAAGGCCTGCCGGAAAAGGCCTTCGTCTTCTGCAATTTCAATCAGAGCTACAAGCTCACGCCCGAAATGTTCACCCACTGGATGCGTCTGCTGAAACAGGTGGAAGGCAGCGTGTTGTGGCTGCTGGAGAGCAATGCCGCGTTCCCCGTTCATCTGCGGCTGGAGGCCGAGCGCCAGGGCGTGGCGGGCGCGCGGCTGGTCTTTGCCCGCACCAAGCCCCTGGACGAGCATCTGGCGCGGCTTTCCTTGGCCGATCTCTTTCTCGATTCCCTCCCCTACAACGCCCACACCACCGCCAGTGACGCGCTGTGGGCTTGTGTGCCGCTTCTCACCTGCCGGGGACATGCCTTCGCGGGGCGGGCGGCGGCCAGCCTGCTCACCGCGGCCGGCCTGCCCGAGCTGATCGCAGCCGATCTGGGCGCCTATGAGGCGCAGGCGCTGAGACTGGCGCGCGAACCGGAGCTGCTGCAAGATTTCCGGGACCGGCTGGCGCAGAACCGGGCCAGCAATCCTTTGTTCGACACCGACCGCTTCCGGCGCGCCATCGAGGCCGCCTATCGCCGGATGCGGGAGATCGCCCAGCGTGGTGAGCCGCCCCGGCATTTCGCCGTTCTTGCATAGAGTGGATTTCACTGAGACGGAAATCGCACCCTATGTTTGTCATTCCCGCGCAAGCGGGAATCCAGAACCTGTTCGACGATTTGCTGGATGCCCGCTTGCGCGGGCATGACAATAGGCTTTAAAAAAGACGGCCCGGACTTGGTGAGTCCGGGCCGTCCTGTTTCCCGCGTTTAAGCCGGGATCAGAAGTTGAAGCTTATGCGGGCATAGTAATAGCCGCCATTGGGATCGAAGGAGGTTCCTTTCAGTGTCTGATAGACGCTGGCATTGCCGTTGGCCTGCACTTCGCCATTGCTCTTGTTGGGGCCCGCAATGCAACTGCCGCCAGGCGTGAGGAACGTGCCGCCGGTCACGCAGTCGGTGGCCCCTGCCGCGCCGGTGCTGGCCGGCACTGCGCCGTTGACGCCTGGGCGGATGTTGAAGACATTTTGGGCGCCGAACGCGAACTGGAGCTGGTCGGTGAGATTGTACCTTCCTTCCAGGTCGGTGATGCCCACCCCCGCCTGATTGTTGGGGATTTCCTCGCCGCCATTGTTCGGGCTGGTGAAGCTGTGGTCGGGACCATAATAGGTCTCGCGCGCAGTGGCGCCAAATTCATCCAGGCTCCAGTCCGCCGTCAACCCGACCTTGATGTTGGGCAGGCTGTGGGTGAAGCTGTAGTTGGTGCCAAAACTGAAGAAGGTGGCGTTCGGGTTTGCCGCCAGAAGCACCGCCGGCACGGGATCGACCCGTCCGATCGAGGTTTCGTTGAAGTTGCCCGCCACGGTCCAGTTCACCGATCCCATATCGCCGAAGTCGGTGGGATAGTTGATGGTGGCGTCCACGCCCTGGGTAAGGGTGTTGATGCCGTTCAGGAAGGCGGTTACGCCATTCTGGGTCGCGGTGGGATCCAGCACGACGCCGAACAAGGCGATCGCCGGATTCACGACGGTCGGCGCGTTGATCGAGCCGCCGGTCGAAGTCACCGTCGACGAGGTGGTGATGCGGTTGCCGATGGCGATCGAATAGGCGTCCACCGTCACGCTCAGATCCTGAATCGGATGGGCGACGATGCCGACCGAATAGCTCTCAGAGGTTTCCGGCTTGAGGTTGGAAAGGCCCAGAAGGTTGGCCGCCGCCGAGTCGGCCGGAAGCTGAATGGTGGCAGAGGTGGGCGACACGTTGACCGCGGTATAGAACTCCTCCGACAGGGTGGGGGCGCGGAAACCGGTCGAAATGGTGCCGCGGACGGCCCATTGCGGGGTGATGTCGTAACGCGCCGTGACCTTGCCGATCTCGGCGTCGCCGAAATCGGTGTAATGCTCGACGCGGCCCGCGACATCGAGCTGGAGTTGCTCGATCGGCGCCAGCGCGAAGTCCACATAGCCCGCGTAGTTCTTGCGGCTGTGATTGCCGGAAGCCGTGGGCGTGAAGCCGGGGAAGGATTGCGCGCCTTCCTTGTAATAGGAGAGCGGGTCGCCCGCGGCGATGCCGAATTCGTCTTCGCGCGCTTCGGCGCCGATCGCCACCGTCAGAGGCGAGGCCATGCCCACATTGAAGGGATGGGTGGCGTCGATGGTGCCGGTGAGCTGGCTGGCGGTGAAGCTGCCGTCATAGAAATTGAGCGGCGTGGTGTGGGTGTCGATGAACAGCGAGCGGTTGCCCGATTGCCAGGTGTAGATCTGGTCGATGTCCTTGCCGTAGCCGATATCGGCGTCCACCGCCCAGCCCGCGACATTGAACTTCTCGCCGACATTGTACTGATAATCGTCTTCCTTCAGCACTTCCATGGGACGGAAGCCTTGGGGATAGAGGACCAGTTCCGGCGCCGTGCCCAAAACCGTCTCGCCGGTGGCGGTCGGCAGGAGCGCGCCGGTTTGCGGGTTGGTGAGGCGCGAGCTGAACAGATTGCCCGCCTGGCCGGTTGAGATCACCGTGCCGGTGGCCGGGTTCAGGCCCGCGCCCGGCGTGCCGGGAGCCGCGCTGAAGCCTTGGGCGGTATCAATCGCGAAGGGGCCTGTGCAATTCGGGCTGAGGCCATTCGCGGTGCTGGAACCGGTGTTGTAACCGTCCGGATTGGTCGCCGAGCAAGGCTGGCTCGAGCCTTGGGTGGCGATAATCTGGTTCGGCAGGCGGAAATTTTCGAACGATTTGCCGAATTTGTGGCCGATGGTGCCGAACGCGTAGACCGAGAAATTGTCGCTGAAATCATACTCGGAATTCACTTCCGCCGCCGTGAGTTGATACTCGGGATTGCCATTGATCGAGTTGGTGCGCGGATAGCCGGTTTGGCCGGGCTGCAAAGTGCCGGGAATGCCGTTGCCCAAGGTGGAGAGATTGGCCACGCCGTTGGTGCCCACGCTGGTCACCGTGTTCTGCGGCACCAAGGCGTTGAGATTATTGACCATGCGCTCATCGGCGCCGCCATACTGGGTGAAACTCTCATACTGCTTGTCGATGGTGAAGTTGACGAAGCCCTTGTCGAACAAGGGCAGGCCCATATTGTAGGACACGTCGTATTTGGCGCCATTGGCCTTGCCGCCGGCGAAGTTGCCGCGGTCGTAATAATCGCCGGTGGAGGCCGTGAGCGAACCGCCCGAAGATTTGTTCTTGAGGATGATGTTGACCACGCCGGAAACCGCGTCGGTGCCGTATTGGGCGGCCGCGCCGTCCAGCAGCACTTCGACGTGATCGATCGCGCCCGAGGGGATCAAGGAAAGGTCGGGCGCGGAGCTGCCCGCCGCGAAGCCGCCCGCGTCCACATGGAGGTTGCCGGTGTAGTGACGGCGATGGCCGTTCACCAGGACCAGCGTGTCGTTGGGGGAAAGGCCGCGCAACGCCGCCGAGAGCGTGAGGTTCGCGGTGTCGCCGCCGAATTGCTGGGCGGTGAAGGAGGGAACGGTCTGGCCCAATTGCTGGCGCAAATCGGCCGAGCCGGTGCCGTGCTGGAGCGCGTCGGTGCCCAGCACCGTGATGGGCGCGGCCGAGTCGGCGGCCGTCATGCCTTGCACGCGCGTGCCGGTGACGATCACGGTTTCCGCTTCCTGAGCGGCCGATTGCTGGGCGAACGCGGGCCCTGCCAGCAACGCAAAGGTGGCTATGGATGAGCCAACAAGCAGCGTTTGTTTAATCGACATATGCATTAAGTCCCCCTCGTGTGCGACATTGATTAATGGTGCGTCTCCAGCACCCAATAAGCCACTCTTCGCTTTCAGCATGGGAAGGCGTCGCGGTCCCCCCAACCGGCAGCGACAATCCGGACAACAATGCCCGACCGGGTCAACGTGAGCGCTGCCTTACGCAATGTAAACTATACGTGAGTATAGGGATTTTTCGCTTTCGCTTGGATTGTTGCGCGATTATCGCGCAGATATTCGTCTGCGCGCGCCAGACTGCGAAATCGAGTTACCGCCGTGTCAGACTTTACAGCTTAAACGCTGTTTCGATTTCTCCGCCTGCGGAGAAAAAGGCGAGAAAACCATCACGAGTCCAGGCAAAGGACGGCGGGCCGAATGTTTCGATCCGGGCGGAAATCGTCAACGCCTGCCCATGCGGCGCCGCCAATCCGGCGCGCACCTGTTCTTCCAGGCGGTCGATCTCCCGCGATTCATCGAACACCAGATGCTGTTCGATGACGGATGACAGTGTCCCCGGCGCGAATGCGCGCATCATTTCGAGCATTATGTTCGCGCTCGCCACATCGTAGCGCAACGATGTCACGCGCATGATGCCGGTGGAGGGATCGAATTTTGGCACGCCGCGCAAATAAACCTGGCCGCAGGACGCGAACCAGCCGGCCGGATCCCACGGGGGATCGGCGCAGAAGCGCGTCTCCACCACCACATCATCGGCCGAAGGCAGGATGCGAAGCTCGGAGAACACCATTTTCATGCTGGCGGCGCGAAGAGGCTTTTGCCTGAGCCGGTCCAGCGCCAATTGCCCGGCCCGCGCATAAGGCAAGAGAAACGGGATTGCGATCGAGAAGCGATTGGAGGCTTCTCCAAGCGGCGCCGGCTGCGGCAAGGACGCGGGCGGATTGAGAGGCTTCTGATCCTGCACCACCACTTCGCCCCTGGCCGTCACCGCCAGCGACAAAGTGAGCGCGCCATGGCTGAGCTGCGGCTGCAGAACGCCAAGACTTTGCGGCTTCAGCACCAGCCATGAGACGGGTTTCTTTCCCACTTCGATCGGTTGAAACGCGCTCGTCCACAGCGCCTCGATCCGGGGCTTCAACTCGATCCGCGAAATTTCGCCATCCAGCGCGCGCCAGATGGGTCCGGCGAGGCTCTGTTCACTTTGATCCCACACCTCGGTGACATTGGTGGTCAGGGGCCCTACGCGCAAATGGGCATTGGTAAGGGCGATCCGGCCGCCAAGGTGAGAGCGCAGTCTCCAATCCGGCCCGAGCGAGAGCGCGGTCTCAGCCATCGCGGTCCCCTGGGCGTCGCCTTCCGCTTTGGCAAAAGACAGAAAGCCTGATGCCTTGAGCGCGGCATGAAGCTGAAACGGCAGCTGAAGCGCCAATTGGCCATTCTCTGCGGAAACGGCGACGGGACCGGTACGAAGCGCCGTTAGATCAAGGCGGCAACGGCCGAACGGGCATTTGACGTCCTGATCCTTGAGATCGGCGATCCGGTACTCGGTCTCATTATCGATCAGACGCGCGATCTGGGATTGTGGAATGGTGATGGTCACGGAGAGGTCGGAGAGCGGTAGCTCCGGCGCAGGCTTGGGCGGCGTGAGCGCCGGCCTGGGCGCCTCAAACCGGCAACCCGGAAGGACAAGCGGCATAAGCAGCAAGAGGAAAAGGAGAAGGCGTGTCTGCAACCTGATATCCTGCTCGCGAATTATCGTACTGCAACGTTTCGCCAGGATATTCGTTTTGGGAGGTCGCGTGATGATGAAATCAGCTTTTCTTATATGCTCCTTGGAGCTTGTGTTGGCCGCGGGCGCTTATGCCGCCACGCCACCCGCCACGCAGGCCCCCGCCACCGTTACACGCTTTTTAGGTTCGGGAAATTCACCCTATTCCGCCGCCACGGCGGGAGAATTCGCCGACGCCTGCAAGACCGACCCCAGCAGCTGCGCCGCCATGGTCGGGCAGGTGATGATGGATCGCATCCAATTTTCGCCCACCTCGCATATTTGTTTGCCGGGGGTCGGTTATGCCAACGCGGTCGGCCCCTGGCTTGCCGCCCATCCGGAAGCAGCCCGGATGCGCACCGGAGACGGAATCTATCTGGCCCTTACCACCATATATAAGTGCGGCCAGCCAAATAACTATTAAGCGGCCTCGAGGTGCGAAGCGACAGGCCACAAAGATAGGCAAAAATAAGGGCCGGCTGCGTTTCGCGGCCGGCCCTCGCCTTCGCTACTTGAGGGCGTTTTTCTTACAAATCCGCCAGGCAAATCCGTCAGGGTGTCATGTGCAGGGTGGTGTTCCACGATGCTTCGATCTGTTTCACCACGGCGTCGGGCATGGGAACATAGTCGAGCTGGCGGGCATCAGCCTGGCCGGACTTGAGCGCCCAGTCGAGGAATTTCAGCACTGACTTGTTCTTGTCCGCGGGATAGTCGTCACGCAACAGCATGTAGGTCGCCGCGGTGATCGGCCAGCTCTGCGCACCGGGCTGGTTGGTGAGGATCTCGTAGAAATCCTGCACCTTGGAGAAGTCGGCGTTGGCGGCCGCCGACTCGAAGGCTTCCATGGTGGGAGCGACGTGCTTGCCGGCCGCATTGACCATGTCGGTCCATACCAGATTGGACTGCTTGGCATAGGCATATTCGACATAGCCGATCGAGCCCATGGTCTGCTGCACGCTGGCGGCGACGCCGGCATTGCCCTTGCCGCCGATTCCGCCCGGCCAGGACACGGCGGTGTCAGCGCCGACCTTGCTCTGCCATTCCGGATTCACTTTGCCCAGATAGTTGGTGAAATTGAAGGTCGTGCCCGAACCGTCGGAGCGATGCACCGTGAGGATGGCGGTGTCGGGAAGCTTCAAACGGGGATTGAGCTTCTTGATGGCGGGATCGTCCCACTTGGTGATCTGGCCCAGGAAGATTTTGGACAGCGTCATGCCATCCAGCACCATCTGGCCGGCGGCCACGCCGTCAAGATGGACGACGGGCACGATCGAGATCACCACTTCGGGAAATTGCACCAGATGATTCTGGGTGATTTCGTCATGCATTAACGGCTTGTCAGAATTCGCGAAGTCCACGGTCTTGGATTCGATCTGCTTGATGCCGCCGCCCGAGCCGATCGCCTGGTAGTTCACCTGGTCGCCGTTCTGCTGCTGGTATTTCTGCGCCCAGACTTGCAGCACCGGATAGATCGCGGTGCCGCCGGCGCCCGTGAGATTGGCGGCCAACGCCGACCCCGACAGGAACGTCGTGGTCAGCATCGCCGCTAGAATTGCGAGAGAGGATTTCATTGGTCGTCCTTTCTGGCGCGCCGAGGCGCGAGGATTAATGCCGTGAAGATAGCGGAGGCCGCGGAAGAGATTTCCACGAAGACAGGTGCCCCACGAACCCGAATGGGCTTAGGGGCATAATATTGCGCCTTGATGACAATGCGAATTGGAATCCCAGGAGCTTAACCTGAAGGGTAATTTGCTAGGCAGATCGTAGGGCGGGCATCGCCAGTCCGGTGTGGGCAAAGCGCCACAGGGGTCCCCAATGCGGCGATCCCGAAAAAAGCGTCTTTCAGCTTTTACAAATGTGTCACAGAACCCCTTTACAGCCTCACCCACGCGGCCGCTCCTGGCCGAGGGGTAGAGGGTAAAATTATGAAAACGAAATTCCTGCTGCGCTCCGGCGCGGCAATCGGCGTCCTGATTGCTGCAACCTCCGCTGCGCCGGCCGCTTGGGCGGATGCCACCACGGATGTGGGTCCTGCCACCGTGACCTTGGGCGGGTTCCTGGCGATGGAGACCCTTTACCGCTCGCGCGACGAAGGCGCCGATATCGGCAGCACCTTCAGCGGCATTCCATTCCCCTCGACCGCTACGGCGCACACCTCGGAACTGCGCTTCTCCGCCCGTCAGAGCCGGCTTTCGGTTTTGGCCCAGGGCAATGCCGATGCCGACACGCATCTGGCTTTCTATGGCGAGTTCGACTTCATGGCTGGTCCGGGATCGGCGAACTCCAATGAGAGCAACTCCTACAGCCCCCGCATCCGCAATGTTTACGGCACCGTGGATTGGGACGCGGAAGGTGTCGAGCTTCTGGCCGGCCAGAACTGGTCGCTGCTCACGCTCAACAGTCACGGCATAACGCCGCGCAACGAAGTCCCGCCGGCCACGATCGACGCGCAATATTCCGTGGGCTTCAATTGGGCGCGCCAGCCGCAGATCCGCGTCGTCAAGAATTGGGATCACCAGCTCTGGGTGGCGCTGTCGGTGGAAAATCCCCAGACCACTTTCGCGGGCGCGCCGGGCAACGGTACGCTTGCCGGGCTCACCGTCGTGAACAGCATCGCCGGCAGTTCGGAGTTCGACAAAACGGTGAATGTGCTCTCGCTCAACCATGTGCCGGACGTGATCGGCAAGGTGGCGTGGGAACCGATGATTGGCGGCAGCCAACCGCTCCATGTCGAAGCGTTCGGCATCTACCGCAACTTCTATGACCGCGTGGATGTCACCTCAGCCACCAATGCGTTGGGCTTGCCGGTCTCCAACGGCAATTTCAACGTCTCGGGAGGCGGCGTGGGCGGCTCCATCGCCTGGAGCGTCTTCCCCAAAGTGCTCGACATTCAGCTGACCGGCATGACCGGCACCGGCATCGGCCGCTATGGCTCGGGCCAGTTGCCGGACGTGACCATCCGGCCCAACGGCGTTCTTGCGCCCATCCAAGAGACGACTGCTCTTCTGGGCGTCACCTGGCACGCCACACCCATGCTCGACATCTACTCCTATGCCGGCCAGGAAGCGGAACAGCCGAAATTCTTCAACGTGGTTTCGGGCGCCACCACCACCCATCTGGGCGTTGGCAATCCCGCCGTGGTCACCACCGGCTGCGCCACCGAACTGGGCAGCTGCTCGGTCAATCTTGAGGCGGAAAGCCAGATCAATGGCGGCTTCTGGTGGAGAATCTATCAGGGCAAGTTCGGCAGCTTCCGCTTCGGGGGGCAATATTCCTATACCAAACTGCAGTCTTTCGCCGGATCGACGGGCGCGCATGCCCCCACCGACGACAGCATGTTCTTCACCAGCATCCGTTATTATCCGTTCTGACGGATATTTTTTCGGAAGCCAGGCCGCCGCGACCCCCTCGCGGCGGCCTTTTTTTCAGGGCCCGGGATCGAACATATAGCCCAGCCCGCGCACGGTGTGGATCAGCTTCCTCTCGCGGCCTTCGTCGATCTTGCGGCGCAGATGGCTGATATAAACGTCCACCATGCTGGTGAGTCCCTCGAAGGACTGGTCCCAGATCTTCTCCACGATCATGCTGCGCGACAAGGTGCGGCCAGAATTGAGGACGAGATATTCGAGGAGCGCATATTCCTTGGGGCTGAGGTCCAGCAAAGCCCCCGCCCGCGTCACCTGCCGAGTCTGGCGATTGATCTCGAGATCGGCGGCGGAAAGGATTTTCTCCTCAAGCTTGGGGCCGCGGCGCAGCAGCGCCTGCACCCTGAGACCCAGTTCCGCCATCGCCACTGGCTTGGTGACATAATCGTCGGCCCCGGCCTGGAAATTTTCCACCTTGCTGTCCAGATCGCCACGCGCGGTGAGGATCAGGGCCGGCATGGCATGGCCCAGCTCCCGCAGCCGTTTCAGCAATCCGGTGCCGCTTCCGTCCGGCAATTGCACGTCCAGGATGATCAGGTCGTAGCGATAGCTTTTGGCATGTTCGAGCCCGTCGGCGGCCGAACCCGCGCCGTCCACGAGATAGCCTTCGGACCGCAGGCTGCGGGCGAGGATGTCGAGCAATTTCTTCTCGTCTTCGACAATGAGAATGCGCATCGCCCCGCCTCTAACGGTTGAGGTTTGCGTCCGCCGGAAGAACCACGTCGTAAGGAAGGCTTTTCAAATCCGGGGACACCCAGCCATGGCGCGCGGTGACGGAAAAAAGCCGCCCGCGGCTCCAATAATCCAGCAGCCAATTGGAATCGCCCAAAGGCGAAGCCAGCAGCGCGTCGAGAATCCCGGCCAAGGACGGCGCGGGGGACTGGGCGAGATGCGCCCTCACCGCCGCCAGCGAAGCCCTGGTGATGGTCTCGTGATAGCCGCCCGTGTCGGTGTTGGCGGTGCCGGTCGCCTCATTGAAGGCGCGGATCAGGCCGGGCAGGTTTTCGTCCAGATCGAGCGCCGGGCGGTGCCGCAGCAGCCACAGCGTCACGGCGAAATGGGCCGCATGGGTCCATTCGGGCTTGGGCAGCGAGCGGTCGAGAAATTTCTCGCCCGCGCGCGCGATCTCCATGTCGCTGAAAAATTGCCGATGTCTCATGCGGCCAAAGAATAACCTCGCCGGGGAAAGGCGCGCTAGGCCTCCGCCGGATAGCCGACCAGTGTGCAGGCCTTGAGGAAATAATCGGACCGCCGAAAGGCATTGCGCTCGGTGTCGCTTATGGGCCGCCGGGGGCGCGGCGCGATCTCGTCATAGGCGGTCCGGCCCGAGGCGCCGGAAACCCGGAATTGATTCAGCTGCTGCATGTAATCTGGATTGAATGCGAGACCCAGTTTTTCACAGATCTCCTTGAGCAGCGCGTCCCGCCCGGCGACGAAATCCTCATATTTGACGATATGGGCCGCGGGCCTTGCGAGGAAGAAATCGCAGAATTTGCAAAATCGGCGGCAGAATTCGTCGATGTCGGACCGGATGGGATTCCAGGCATTATAGGTCTTGCCGGAGAGAAAACAGTCTATCGGATGGCGGATCAAGACAACGCTGGCGGGCTTGGCAAAATCCACCAGCGGCAGCACGGAGGACGAGAACCGGTCCGAGGCGAAGAAGTCGCCGTGCGACCATTCCCGCACCAGCAGATTCTTTCCATGCCCGATCTGTTCGTGGATGTATTTGAGCTGGAAGCGGAAGAGTTCCTGGCGGGCTTCCGTGATCTCGTCCCCGGACAATTCCTTGCGGTATCGCCCCAGATATTGATCGAGCGGCTGGTGGGTGAGAAAGCGGCGTCGGGAATTGCCGAGAAATGCGGGTGAATCTCGTTGAGAAGAACGCAATTTCCCTGAGCAATCAGCGCCTTCGTGAATACGGTGCCCCCCGAAAAGGCCAGATGATGGAGGATGATCATTCCCGCCCCTATCAAGAGAAACATAAGAGGGTCGGCCGGGTTGATCTTGTCTGGAGGCTAGCAAAACAGTCGCATAGTCGCTTCGCACAATGGCCAAAGGCTTTCATGCTGGTAATGTTGCCGGGGGATCGCGGCGCGGCTGCTCAGCAAGCCAGATGGCGCTGAACCCAGCGCGCCAAAGGCGCCAAGCCAACGGGGTCGACGCGGTATATGAGTTTCCTTCCTTCGCGCGACGAATCGACCAGCCGGGCTCCTTCCAGGCGCTTCAAATGCTGAACAACGGCCGTTCGGGAAATCGGAAGGCTTTTCGCAAGCTCGCCGGCGGTCATGGGCAAGCGCGAAAGGCGCTGGAAGATGACCACCCGGATGGGATGCCCGAACAGAGTAAACACACGCAATGCGGCCCGAAAATCCGCGGCATGGGCATGGGATCTGGCCATGCCGTACTGTCAGGCTGGACTAACATATTTGGCAAGCAAAATTGCGGCTGATTAAGTGAGCGAAATGAAGGGAGACCCCCATGATCAATGGCGCGCATGTCGTCATCTATTCAAAGGATGCGGAAGCCGACAAGGCGTTCATCAAAAGCGTCTTGAAGTTCAAATATATCGACGCACATGAGGGGTGGCTTATCTTCAAGCTGCCGCCTTCCGAAGTGGCGGTTCATCCATCGGACGAGAATGACATGCATGAGTTCTTCCTGATGACCGACGATCTGGATGGCGAGATGACCGCTCTCAAAAAGGCCGGGGTCGCCACCGATGAGCCGTCGCAGCAAAGCTGGGGACGCCTGGCACGCATCAAATTGCCGGGCGGCGGCACACTCGGTCTCTATCAGCCGCGACACGCACGCCCATAATCGCGACCGGGGCGTTTGCGAAAGCGCAAATCGGCCGGTCCAGCCAATACTCTGGATAACCCGCCAAATGGCGCGAGGGAGCGCGCACCTCAAAAATGGGGCCGTTGCCGGCTTTGGCTGCCGCGCGAGCAATGCTACGGTCCGCGGGAACATGGGGAGCCAGCGATGGGTGAGGAACGCAAGAAAATTCCCGCGGAAGCGGTGGAGTTGTACACGCGCTTTATTCACGGCGAGATCAGTCGTCGCGCCTTCGTCAATGGCGTGAAGCGCTTCGCGGTTGCCGGTCTGACCACCGGAGCGATTGTCGAAGCGCTGATGCCGAACTACGCGGCGGCGCAGCAGGTGCGCAAGGACGATGAGCGTATCAAGGCGAGCTATGAGACCGTGCCCTCGCCGGACGGCAACGGGTCCATTCGGGGCTATTTCGTCCGGCCCTTCAGCGCCGATACGCGCGACGCGACCCCGGCAAAACTGCCCGGCATCATCGTCATCCATGAGAATCGGGGACTCAATCCGCACACAGAGGATGTCACGCGACGTTTTGCGCTGGAGAATTTCATGGCCTTTGCGCCGGACGGGCTGTCGTCGGTGGGCGGCTATCCGGGCGACGACTATAAGGGCGGCCAGCTGTTCGCCAAGGTCGACAAGGCCAAGATGACCCAGGATTTTCTCGCCGCCGCGCGATGGCTGAAGGCGCGGCCGGATTGCACCGGGAAAATCGGCGCCACCGGCTTCTGCTTTGGCGGCGGGATCGCCAATACCCTGGCGGTCCTGATGGGCCCGGATCTGGCGGCGGCCGCCCCGTTCTATGGCGCCGCGCCCAAGCCGGACGACGTGGCCAAGATCAAGGCGGCCATCCTCATCAATCACGGCGCGCTCGACAAACCGGCGGTGGAAGGATGGCCTGCCCAGGAAGCGGCGCTGAAGAAATACAATATCCGCTACGAAGGTCACATCTGGCCGAATTCCGTTCATGGCTTTTTCAACGACGCCACGCCGGAACGCTACAACAAGGTCACCGCGCCACAGGCCTGGACGCGCACGATCGAGTGGTTCAATCAATATGTGCGGGGAACGCCTGCCTAAGCCCGCAGGGCGCCCTCAAGGCAGCCGGCCTCAAGACTGATCCCGCGCCGCCACCGCGGTGAGGAACGCGGCATAGCTCCAGGCCAGATGCCGGGCCGATGTCTGGATGCCGGTGTGCTGGTCGAACTGCTCGGAAAGATCGCCGCTTTCCGGGGTGAAGGCCCTCACCGTCTCCAGGAAAGCATCGCCCCCATCGCGGTCCTTGATGCGGTAATGGAATTCGGCGGCGGCCAGGGTGGTGAAATAGTAGGCCCCGCCAGAATAATAGCGGTCGCCCAGATAGCGCCCCAGGGCCGGCGCGCGCGTGTTGGGCCGGTCGTGATTGATGGCATAGGCGGCGTCGAACAGGCCTTCCAGCCGCGTCAATGTCTGTTGATAGCGCGGGCCCTGGACCCCGGCGTGATTGGCGCCCAGGATCACCGACATATCGAGCTGCTTTTCCGGCGCGCCGCCTTCGACCTTGCGCGAAGAAAACCAGCCCTGGCTGGCCATCCAGAAATCATCCAGCATGGTTTCAAGCCGCCGGGCCTCGGCGCGGCAATGCCCGGCCATCACGGTTTCACCGCGCGCCCCCAGCCAATCCGCGCCTTTTTCCAGCGCCGCCGTCGAGACCCGGAGCGTATAGGCGTGCAGGCCATTTTCCTCTTCCCAGATATCGAAACAGGGCCCGCGCGCATGACGCAGCACGAACGCCAGATCACGCCGCAGCAGCGTGGCCGCCTCCCCTTCCGCGCCCCAACGCAGCAGGCAAAGGGCGCGCAGCGCGGGCCCGTCATTCTGCGGCCTGGGCCAATCGGTGATGTCCAGCGTACCGTCGGGATTGACACGCGTATCGGCCTCGATCGCCGCGCCATGGGCGTGGTCCACATCCGCGCGCAGGAAACGCGCATAATCGGGCTGGGCGGCCGCGCGCCAATCCGCAGCCAGAGCACGGCCGTCAAGCGCGCCCAAATCCAGGCTGAAGCGCACATAATCCTGGAACAGGCGGTCGGCTTCGGCGAGTTCGCTCCGAAGCAAGAAAAGCGCGTCCATCACCAGCGCGCTGTCGCGGTACCAATGGAAAAAATAATCCGGCTCGGGGTCGTAGGCGGCAAGCACCGGCGAGGCCACCACCGATCCTGGCTTGGGTGTGATCACCTGGCTGAAATGCGGGCGCTGCTTGATGATGGTGACCGGCGAAATGCTTGTCAGCATCATCGCGGCGGCGTGGTCGCGTTGGCGCGCGATCCAGCGTGCCAGCCCGCTCATGCGCCTGGCCTGTCTGCGCCTGGCCTTTGTTCCGGCCCGTGAAAGCCCAGCCGCCGCAAACCGCGCTGCACTTCGGGCGCGCTCATGAACAATTTCCACAACAACTGGCTGCGGTAATTCTCGATCATCACGATGATGGGACCCTGATCGATGGCAAGGAAGGTGTCGGCCCACCAATCGCGCGTCTCATTGAAGGCGTCGGTGAAGCCGAACCGGCCCCAGATTTCTTCGCCATGCGCGGCGAGAAGATGCCGGAGCGCGGCAAAACATGCTTCGGGCGCGTAAGGGAAACTGGAAAGCGCGGCTGTGGGCGAAATCGTGCCATTGTCGTTGCCTGGCGCGTGCGCGGCATAACCCGAAGGATCGTCGCTGGCGGTCAGGCCCCAGCAATGGGCGCCATAGCCTTTGAAGCGGCCGGGATTGGCGAGGCAATGGGCGCGGTTGATGGCGAGTTGCGCCAGATTCTGCCGCCAATAATCGGCGTGGGCATCCCGTAGTCCGCGCGGGTCGAGCCCCAAAAAAGAATAATGGGCAAAGAAGAGCGGACCACCCAATTCGGGTCCCAGCGGCAAACGCACGCCATAATAATTTTTGCCATTGGCGTAATCCGGTCCGGCGCAGAAACCCTGCTCATAAACCTCGCAACTGATGGGCTCTGGCGCGCCCGCCGCCAGCACATACGTGATCAACGTCTCGCTCCAGCCGCGGATGGCATGGGTCATCGCCCAGCCGAAATTGGGGCTCCAATGCCAGTAAAGGACATTCTCGCCCTTGCGGTACCAGGTCCATTCCACGCCGTCCCACAAAGCGCTGATGCGGGCGGCCAATTTTCCCTGATCCGCAAAATATTGCCGCGCGGTGAGAAGCCCCATCATCAGGAACGAGGTTTCGACCAGATCGCCGCCGTCATCCTGGGCGCTGAAGGGAATGGTTTTTCCCGTCGCGCCATGAAGGAAATGGGGGAACGCGCCATGATGACGTTCGGCCCGCTCCAAACAAGCGAGCATGCGGTCCAGCCGCGCCAGGGCGTCAGCGCGGTTCACCCAGCCGCGTTCGACCGCCGCCACCAGCGCCATCAAACCAAAGCCGCTACCGCCCACCGCCACCAGATCGCCGGGCGGATCGGCGGTCGTAGTGGAACGGTCGCGCGCCATTCCGCTGATGGGCTCGGCGCCTTCCCAGAAAAAGCCGAATGTGCGGCGCGCCACGCGTTCCAGCAGCGCCTCGTCGTTCAAGGCGAGAAGCGCTCCCGGCGTCTCCTCCATCAGCCGGGCTCCGGCTTCGGCACCGTTTCCGGCCGGATCAGATCGCATTCCATGATGGCGCGGCGGAAATCGGCGACCCTGAGCAGCGTGGCGCGCCAATCGGCGATGGTGGAGAAATTGTCCACGAACCAGCGCAGCGAGGATTGCACCTGGTTGAAGGCGCCCGCCGCCATCATCAGGCCGCCGAAACTGATATTGCCCGCGAAATAGGCCGGCGCCGCCACCAGGATGGGCGCGACCAAAGTGAGCCAGCCATAGCCCGCGGTCACCCAGGTGAGCTCGGTCAGGCCGTTGACCAGGCGCCGCATCGCCTTGAGCACGCCCTTGAGGTCGAAGGCGATGCGCGCGGCCGCGCGCGCTTCGTCATTGTCGCGCTCGATCTGGTCGATATGCTCATTGGTGCGATTGAGCGACGTGCGAAGCTCGGATTCGCGCTGATAGCGGTCGGCGTTGCGCCGGATCAGTCCGCGCCCCACCCAATAACTCAACAGCGAACCCGATCCGGCATAAAGCACCGCCGCCCACACCATATAGCCGGGGATCGCGATCATCCGTCCGTCAAAGTGAAAACTCAGGCTGCCCGAGATTCGCCACAACACATTCGCGAAGGTGACCAGCAGAATGGAGGATTGCAGCAGCTCCACGCCCAGATCGGAGGAGAGTTCGGTGAGGTGCCGCGCATCCTCATGCATGCGCTGGTCGGGATTGACGCCCACCAGCCCCACCTTGGCGAGACGGAAGGCGCGGTGCGGCTTCAGCCATTCCCCCACCAGGTCCTGGACCAGGCCTTCGCGCAATTTCAGCTTGAGCATCTCGGCCAGCCAGCGCTGGCCCACATTGAGGACCAGAAGCGCGCCCACAATCACCGCGAACACGCCCAGTTGCGTGAGGAAGCCGCCGAAATCGCGATGCGCCAGCGCGTCGTAGAAGGGCTGGTTCCAGCGATTGAGCCGGATCTGGCCATAGGCCGTGGCGGCGATGACCAGGAATATCGCCCAGCCCAGCACGAACAACGTGTTGCGCACCGGCGAGGCCAGCAGCGCGCGGATCATCATGCCGAGCTGCGGCAGAAGCCCAGCCCCGCTTTCGTCCGGAGTGCCTTTTTCGGGCCGGTCGAGATACATGGCGCCCCGACCTTGCCATTCCCTGACGCGAAACGGGATAGAAAAAGCAGCGCACCACGCTAAGGTGACACCCGCTTCATTTCACTCCCTGGGAGCCCGCGCCGTGAGCCGCATTGATTCGCTGATCGCCGCCATGAGCCTGGCCGAGAAACTGGGCCAGATGACCATGACGACGGCGGGCTATGCCGTCACCGGGCCGGTGACCACCACCGATCTGGAGGCGGGCATCGTCAAGGGCGCGATCGGCAATGTCCTCAATCTCTATGGCGCCGAAATGGTGCGCGCGGCCCAGCGCCTGGCGGTGGAGCAGACCCGGCTCAAGATTCCGCTGCTGGTGGGGATGGATGTGATCCATGGCCACCGCACCATCTTCCCCATTCCCCTGGGCGAGGCGGCGTTGTTCGATCCGGCCGCCTGGGAGGCAAGTGCGCGGGAGGCGGCGAAAGAAGCCGCCGCCGATGGCGTGCATTTGACTTTCGCCCCCATGCTGGACGTGGCGCGCGATCCCCGCTGGGGCCGGATCGCCGAAGGTCCAGGAGAAGATCCCATGCTGGGCCAGGCAATCGCGCGCGCCAAAGTGAAAGGCTTTCAGGCGTCGAACCTGGGCGGCGCCGACACGCTGGCGGCCTGCGCCAAGCATTATTGCGCCTATGGCGCGGTGACGGGGGGACGTGACTATGCCGAAACCGACGTGTCCCAGAGAAGCCTGCGGGAAATTTATCTTCCGCCTTTCGAAGCGGCGGTGGCGGCGGGCGTGGCCACCATCATGCCCGCCTTCACCGACCTGGACGGCGTACCGATGAGCGCGAACAGCGCGCTGTTGAAGGACTATCTGCGGGGGAAACTGGGCTTCGACGGCGTCCTGATCAGCGATTACAACGCCATCGCCGAACTCATCCGCCACGGCGTGGCCGCCGACCTGGCCGAAGCCGCCGCGCTGGCGCTCAAGGCCGGTATCGACATGGACATGATGGCGAACGCCTATCGCGACGGCTTGCCCGAGGCGCTCGATCGCGGGCTGGTCAGCATGGCGGACATCGACGCCAGCGTCGCCCGGGTGCTCAAGCTCAAGGAGCAATTGGGCCTGTTCGACGATCCTTATCGCCGTGGCGGCCCGGAAAGCGCGGACGTCCTGACGGCGCGGCGGGCTTTGGCGCGTGACGTGGCCGGCCGCTCAATGGTGCTGCTCAAGAATGACGGTGTGGCGCTGCCGATGGCGGGCGGGCGCGTGGCCGTGATCGGGCCTTTGGCGGACGCGGCGGGCGAGATGAGGGGCTGCTGGTCGGCGGCCGGCCGCGCCGAAGATTGCGTGAGCGTGCTGGCGGGACTGCGCGCCGCTCTTCCCGGCCAGGAGATCGGCTACGCCGCGGGTGTGGCCATCGAAAGCGATGACGAAAGCGGCATCGCCGCGGCGGGCGCACTGGCCGACAGCGCCGATACGGTCATTCTCTGTCTGGGCGAATCCGCGGCCATGAGCGGCGAAGCGTCATGCCGCGCGCATCCCGGTCTTCCCGGCAAGCAAAATGCCCTGGTCGAGGCTGTGCTCGCGGGCGCCAAAGGCAAGAAAATCATCGCCATCCTGTTTTCCGGCCGGCCGCTGATCGTGCCAGAGGTGATGGCCGCCGGCGCCGTGCTGGCGGCTTGGGCCCCGGGCAGCGAGGCAGGCAATGCGTTGGCCGACATTCTGTTGGGCAAACTCTCGCCTTCGGGCAAGACGCCGGTGAGCTGGCCCCGCGCGGTGGGACAGATTCCCATCTTCTACAATCAGCGGCCCTCGGGGAGGCCGGCCAATCCCAAGGACCATTACACCAGCTATTATCTGGACGAGGATGTGACGCCCCAATTCCCCTTCGGACATGGACTGAGTTATGGCGATTTCGTCTATGCCGATCTCGGCGTCAGCCCTGCCCAGGCGGGGCAGAGCGACAGCTTCACGGCCAAAATCACCTTGATCAATCACGGCCTGCGCGAGGCGCGCGAGACCGTGTTCCTGTTCGCCCATGACAAGGTGGCAAAGGTCAGCCGGCCCAAGCTGGAATTGAAGAATTTCGGCCAGATCAGCCTCAAGCCGGGCGAGAGCGGCGTGGTGACGCTGACCTTGGCGGCCAAGGATCTGATGTTTCCGGGACTCGACTTGGAACCATTGTACGAGCCCGGAGAAGTGGAAATCCTGGTGGGGCCGTCGGCCGATCCCGGCCGGATGCTGTCGGCGACGGTACGCCTGGTTTAGACCCTAGAGCGGGCCGGCCAGGCTTGCCGGCACCAGCGCCACCATCAGGACCAATCCCGGCAGCGAATAGACATACTTGCCGTGATTGACCAGCGCGACAGTGCCGAAAAAGATAATGAAGGCGGCCAGGATCACGCCCCAGATGCGGGTCACGGGATTGGACAGGAACAAGGCTGTCAAAACCTCCAAGGTTCCGATCACGCGATGAGCATTGAAGGGAAAACCCCAGCGCCGGTAGGCCAGCTTGAGGGAGCGTGGCCCCGCCAGATGCAGCAGACCGACGATGCCGAACAGAATGGTCAAAAGCAGCGCGTCGAGTGTGGGAATTGACGGCATGTGACCCCTCCTGTTCGTTGTTAGAACGGGAGATAGGATCGCTTCCGTCGCCTGAACAGAAGCTGAAAGCGGATGTCTGGCATAACGGGCGCGCATGGAATTTGCGCCCAAAAACGTTGCCGCCGCGCAACGGGGCGGAGGAAAAAAGCGTAAATACCCCTTTAAAGCCCTCCTAAAGCCCTTCGGCCGGCGTCAGACGCTGCGGCGTCCCGCCAGGATATCGCGGTCCACCGGCAATTCGCGCAGCCTGATTCCCGTCGCCGCGGCGATGGCGTTGACCAGCGAGGGCGGGCCCGCGGTGCAACCCGGTTCGCCGATGCCGCCAGGCGCTTCGCTGCTCTTGATGATGTGCACATCGATCATGGGCGCTTCGTTGATGCGCAGCATGCGGTAATCGTTGAAATTACCCTGCTCGATCCGCCCGTCCTTCACCGTGATGTTGCCATAGAGCGCCGCGGTGATGCCGAAGATCAGCCCGCCCTGCACTTGCGCCGCCAGCGTGTCGGGATTGACCACCCGGCCCGCATCCACCACCGCATGGATACGCCTGAGATGGACCTGGCCGTCATTGTCCACCGAGACTTCCGCCACGGTGGCCATATAGGTGCCGAACGCGAATTGGGCGCAGACGCCCCGTCCGTGGCGAGCGGGCAGTGATTTGCCCCAATCCGATTTCTCCGC
>Ga0182024_10006633_pt1 | contig 25332 bp, 16 predicted proteins | sample P32metaG_FD_120480 | JGI IMG/M metagenome (GOLD analysis project Ga0182024, IMG submission 120480) | Permafrost microbial communities from Stordalen Mire, Sweden - P3-2 metaG (Illumina Assembly) | ecosystem: Environmental > Terrestrial > Soil > Wetlands > Permafrost | place: Sweden: Stordalen...
CGCGGCGTGCGCGAGCCGGGCACGGGGCTGGGCCTTTCCATTACCCACGCGATCGTCGAAAGCCACGGCGGCCGAATCCACGCAACCAGCGCCGGGCCGGGCAAGGGAAGCGAATTTGTCGTTCGCCTTCCCGCAATTGCACAAGGGAGCGTCGCATGACCCTTCCCCATCCAAGGCAGATGCATGAGGCACGCGTTTTGGTCGTGGAAGACGAGCCGCGGCTGCGCGAGTTGCTCCAACGCGCGGTGACGGGTTGGGGATTCGACGCCGCCTCGGCGCGCAGCGGCGAGGAGGCCATCCGCCTGAACGACGCCCGGCCGTTTGAGATTGCCATTCTCGACTTGAATTTGCCGATGATGGATGGCCTGGAAGCGCTGCACCGGCTCCGCGACAAATCGCCGGGGATGCAGGCGATCATCCTGACCGGCTTTGCCAGCATTGATGCCGCCAAGCGCGCCGTGCATCTGGACGTGGTGGAATTCCTGACCAAGCCGTGCCACCTGGGCGAATTGGAACAGGCGCTGGATCGCGCCCTGCGCCGCATGGCCCCGACGCCGCCCGAGGTGCTCGACCAGCCCGACCTGCCAATCCCCGCGGCCGGCGTGACGCTGGAGGAAGTCGAGCGCCAGCACATCCTCACCGCCCTCCGCCGCAATAACGGCAATCGCACCGCCGCCGCCCAGGAACTTGGCATCAGCCGCCGGACGCTTTACTACAAGCTCGAAGAATATGAGCGACAGGGGTTTTCGGCTGAGTAAGCGAGCGTCCCACCCCCGTTTCGTTTATGATTTCGTACGAAATTGAATGTCGAGCGTCTTAGGACCTTTTTCGTTCGATCGGGTGGTGAGCGCCGTGGAGAAAGTGCGCCAGCGATTGCTTCGTGCCACCGCTGCACTTGAAGCAGCCGCAATCCCTTACGCGGTGGCCGGAGGCAACGCCGTAGCGGTGTGGGTGTCGCGCGTCGATGAAGCCGCGGTCCGTAATACACAGGATGTGGACGTTCTGCTGCGCCGAGAGGATTTGGGTCGCGCCGTCAAGGCGATGGAAGGCGCGGGATTTCTGTACCGCAGCGCCGCCGGCCTTGATCTCTTCCTTGACGGCCCTACGGCCAAGGCCCGCGACGCTGTTCACCTGGTATTTGCCAATGAGAAAGTCCGTCCCACCGAGCCTCTTAATAACCCCGACGTGAGCGAGTCGGAAACTTCCGATCACTTTCGCGTTCTCTCGCTGGAGGCTTTGGTCCGCGTCAAGCTAACAGCGTTTCGAGACAAGGACCGCGTCCATCTGCGTGACCTGATCGGGGTCGGTCTTATCGATGCAACGTGGCCGGCCCGCTTTCCAGCCGAGATCGGCTCCCGTCTTCAGGTTATCCTCGATGATCCTCAGGGCTAACCTCGCATCGTTTAGTTCGAACTGCTCTTTTGCCGGTTCAGTTGACGGCCGACAACAGCAGTACAAACGCCACGATGCTGGCAATAGCAACGAACCCGGCGATTTTCCATTGCACATTCTTGGTCAGCCGGAGAAACCGGCGACGGGTGGCGAGCACGAGGGGGCCCGTCGGAATCATCACAATATAAATGACGATCGACGCCCTCAGCGATCTTTCCTCGGTGCCACGTGGCCAGCCTTCTCGAAATAGAATCCATGCCATGAACACTCCGAGCGCCGAGGAGGCGAAGGTTGAAACCGCCAGCATGATCCACGCCCGCAGAAACGGCTCGGTCACTCCAACCGACAGCTTCAATTCCCTCCCGCATTCCGGGCACCGAGGGCTTGTCAGTCCCCTTAAGTTGTACCGGCACGCCGGGCACCAGGCGTCGCGCCCGCGCAGGAATTCAACCAACGCATCGGTGTCCGGGTCTGACTGCTCCTGCTCCATGTTGTTGCCCTGCGCGGTTCGACAATATACTCGTCCCATCTCATGAACGTCACCGTCAACGGCGAGCCGCGTGATCTCCCCACCGGCGAGACAATTCGAACGCTGGTCGCGCGATACAACCTCACCCCCGACAAAGTCGCGATCGAGCTCAATCGACGGCTGCTCCGATCCGAACGCTACGACACGCCTCTTAACGAGGGCGACGAAGTCGAAATCGTGACCTTCGTCGGAGGCGGATGAGACGACCCCGCGTAGCGGTCGGACCGAAGGTCCACCCGGTCCCCCATCCGCACCAAAACGATCCGAAAACTAAACCTGTTCACTTGAGACTGGTCAGATACTCCACCAGATCCCGCAGGTCGCGCTTGGAAAGGATCTTCGCAAATCCCTCCGGCATGGCGGACTGTCCGCGCTCGCGGCTTAGGATGTCGGGCTTGCTCACCTCAATCTTCTTCCCATCGGCATCCATCAGCTCCAGACCATTAGCGGTCTCCTTTTTCACGATGCCGGTGACGGTCTTGCCGTCCTTAAGGCGCAGGATCACGCTCTCAAAGCCCGGCGCGATCTTGGCATTGGGGTAGACAATGGATTCGAGGAGGTAGTCGCGATTTTGTTTCGACCCGATGCCGTCGAGAACCGGGCCGACGATGCCGCCGGCGCCATGGACGGTGTGGCAGCGCAGACAGGAGGCATCCGGTCGCTCGTGGAAGATCTTGTCGCCGCTGGCGGCGTCGCCGCCTTGGAGGGAGACGCGCCAGGGAGCCAGCGAATCGGCGGCAACGTCCCAGCCGGACTCGATCTTCTGCAACCGCTGCTGGATCTCGGGAGATTGGCGCTTCGACGCCGCGTCAAGCACGTCGAGCTGCAGTTCAGGCTTGATCTGATGCGAAAGGATTTGGTCGAGCGACCGCGCAATGGCATCGTTTGCCGATTTCCCCGGCACCTGACCGAGGGCGGCGTAGGCCGCCTGTTGCTCGCGGATCGTGCCCTTGCCAAGCAGCGGCACAATACGCTCTGCCGCGTCGGGGAGCTTGGCCATCGCCTCAATTGCCGCGGCACGCAGGCGGTCGGTCGGATTCTTCATCGCCACATCGATCGCCGCCGTTAGCTTCGGATCGTTCTGCCCCGCCAACGCCTGCAAGGCCCCGATGCGCACGTCGGCCGACAGTTTGTTGTCAGAGACCAGCCGCAGCAGGACGCCGGAGTCGCTCGCGCCCAGCTTCTGAATCAGCGAAAGGGCCGCGACGCGAACTTTGTCCGGCGCGCCGTTGAGAATCGACGCCAGCGCGGTCCCGGCGGCATCGCGCGCCACCTTGGCGTCGCGTTCGGCCAGAGGCCGCACCAGATTGGTCACGCGGTCGCGCTCGAAGGGCTTGGCCCAATCTTGCAGGTCCTGCAAAGCCTCCACGCGCCACCGCGCCGGAGCATCGGGATTGGCCGCGAACTTCGACAGCGCCGCGGCGGCCTCCGGCGTACCGAGCCGATAGGCGGCGTTGACGGCGCGGATCAGCACGAAGTCAGGCAACTTCGAGTCATCCAGCATCGCGGCCAGTCGAGGCAGCGCCGCGACAATCGGCAGGTCGTTGATGGCGCGGGCGGCCTCCAGCACGAGCTGCGGGTCCGAATCGTGCAGAAATGCCGCGACCTCGGGCCGTTCGAGCCGGCGCATCGCCAGCAATGCCGCCAGCCGCACGGACCGAGACGCATCCTTCGCGGCAGATTGAATGGTTTCCCAATCGTTGAGGTCCGTGAGCGCGGTCACCGCAGCGTGCCGAATGTAGACGTCCTTGTCCGCGTTCTCGCGAACCAGGCTGAGAATCGCCGGCAGCGCCTCCTTGCGGCCCAGCTTGGCAAGTCCCATCGCGGCGAAATACCGATCGCGCAAGTTGGAATCATTGAGCGACTTCAGGAAGCCGTCGTACGCCTTGGCGACGCGGTGATCGCCCAGCACGCGCGCGGCCTGGGCGCGGACTTCGGCGTCTGCGTCTACAAGCAACGGGAGGATCGGATCGAGTGCGGCTGGCGAGCTCTGGCCGATCTGCCCCAATGCCCAGATCGCATGGATTCGTGCGAGCTGGGACTCATTCTTTTCGGCTGCCGCCGTCAGCAGTGCCACCATCGCTGCGCCGCGGTCGGCCAACTCGAATTGCGCGGCCTGCCGAATGCGCTGATCGCGATGGGTCAGAAGTTCGATCAGTTCCTGGGGCGATCGTTTCTCGAAGCCTTCGGCCAGCAGATCTTTCACCTGCGCAACGATGGGGTCCTTCATCGCCTGCGGATCGGTGATGTGGTAGATGCGGCCGACGCCGCTGACCTTCCAGCCCTGCACCCAGTCGGTGACGTAGACTCCGCCGGCCGGGCCGAAGCAGATGTCGGTGGCCAGAGTATCCCAGAGAAATTCCTTTTCGTTGGCGATCTTGAAGCCCGCGCCCTGCGGTTCCATCGTGAACATGTGGACGCCCGAACCGGTGAACCCGCCGCGGAAATCGCATTCGAAGAAGTGCCGGTCGTAGGCGGAAGAGAGCCCGGTGCCGGGGTAATACGCCACGCCGCTCGGGCCGGCGCCCTTGTCTGCAATAGGTGGGATCAGGTACATCGCGTTGGATTTGTCCTGGGTGATCCAGAGCTTTTCCGCCATCCACGGCCCGCCGCCGACGGGATTGTGGTCCCATTGGTAGCCGACGCGCCATCCGCTGTCGCCGCCCTCGACAACGTAGACCCATCGCGCCGGGTCGCCGTAGTCGGGGTTGTTGTCGCCGGTGAAGAGGTTGCCGTATTCGTCGAACGCCAGGCACTGCGGGTTGCGCAGGCCGGTGGCGAAGATCTCCAAACCGGATCCATCGGGATTGCAGCGGAAGACCGAGCCGGATTCGGTGTTCTCGACGTGCCGTCCGTCCACCGATTTTTCAATGTTCGCGCCGCGGTCGCCAATGGAAAAATAGAGCTTGCCGTCCGGCCCGAGTCGCGGGCCGTGCAGGTCGTGGCCCAGATAGTTGTAGCGGACGCCGTAACCGTAGCTCAGCACTTTTTTCACGTCGGCGTGCCCGTCGCCGGTGGTGTCTTTCAGATACCAGAGATTGGGAATGTTGGTGACGAAGACCCCGCCTTTATAGGGCAGAACTCCGGCGGCCACGCCGTCGGCCATGTCCTTGAATTCGGCAAAGACCGTGCTCTTGTCGGCCTTGCCGACCCCGGCGGTGTCCTCGAGCAGCCGAACCACGTCCGGCATCTGCGCAAAGCTGCGGGCATTGGGGCCCATCTTGTGACGGACGAGCTTGAGCCGGTCCTCAACGGTCTTGCACGCCAGGTCATCGTCGAGCCAATCCGCATGGGCGCGCATATCGATCACGCCGTGCTCGAAACGCCAGGTTTCGATGACATAACAGCGTCCCTTGCCGTCAAAATTGAGCGCGACCGGATTGGCCAGCATCGGCTCGGCCGCCCACAGCTCCACCTTCAGCCCCGGGGCCGGCTTCATCTTGGCGATCGCTCGCTCCCCGGCATCGGATGCAGTCTGGAGCTTGGGAATGTCCCCGGATTCGGCCTTGCCAAAATCCTCGTCCGCCGCCAACAGCGGGAAGATCCCGACAGATGAAAACACACCCGCGGCGATCACCGCGGCAACGGCAAATCGGTGCTTTTGCATGGAGAAGGGAAGCTTAACGCGCGTGTCCCGAGCGGTCCACCGGGTCGAAATGGCGTCCGCATGTCGTGGGGTTGGTTTTTTCGTAGCACCGGCGTCCCGCCCGTGGGCGGGTGGGTGTCAATGCTGACGCCCTGTTCGGAGTGGAAGACCATGTATCGCTACTTGGTTTTTCCCAAAGAACCCTTCTTTTGTCATCGCGCCGGTTCGTCCACGGGCGGGACGCCCGTGCCACGAAAAACTGCCGCGTACCCAGGCTACTCCTCATCCACCCGCTGATACCGATACACCGCCCGATACAGCCCGGTGATGTTTTCGCTGGGGACAACCTGCGGTCGATATTTCTCGGTACGCGGCTGGAGGCGAAGGACGGATGCGCCCTTCTCGCCGCACTCGAAAAAGACGCGCTTGAAGGTCGTCTGGCCGTCCTGGAAGTGGACGAAGCAAATACCTAACAAATGATGCCGGCAAAGCACGCGGATCTTATAATGACCCGCAGGGCTGTGGGCATTCTTTGTGGTTAGGAGAGCAGCACGCGCCCTCCGCCCGATCGTTCAGGACTCGGCCGCCCCGGATTCGGGGATACCTGCCGTCGGGGCGTCGGCGGTGGCTGCTTCCAGGACGTGCGGCGTTTTGGGATGACGCTTCTCGCGGCGATGGAAGTAGATCCAGATTCCTGCGCCGGCCGCCAGGACGATCATGAACAGCAGCGACCACTTTTTGCCGCGCTCGACGTGTTCCTTGAGCCACTCCATCCGGCGGCCGAAGAAGTAGCCCAGGCCCAGAAAGATCCCGCCACTGACGACGGCAGCCAGGCCGTCGGCGATCAGGAATTTCCAGAAGGTAAAACGAATGGTTCCCGCAACCACCACCATCGTGCCGCGGACGCCGGCAAACATGCGGCCTACTGCAACGACCCACACGCCCCACCGCTCGAACATGCCGTGGACCTGCTCGATGCGCTGTTCATTGAGGTGGCGGCCGACGACGGGAATGCGCTTGACTTCGAGGCCGAAGATCTTGCCGAGGTGATAGAGGACGATGTCGCCCCCGATGATCCCGCACCAGGCGGCGATGGCCGCCAGCGCCAGGTTCATCCGGCCGGTGGCCACGAACGCGCCGGCGATCAGCAGCGGAACGTCCTCGGGGAGCGGGAAGCCCAGGCCGCAGGAGAAAAGCACGCCGAACAAGGCGAAGTAGCCGTAGCGCTCCATCCACGCCTGAACGTGTTCGGCAAATCCGGCGAGGATAAACACTGATCCAATCATGCCCCAATGTGCGTACCCAATGTCGTCAACGCCGCAGTGGCGTCAAGTGAAATGCGAAACCGGAGAGGTTATCCACGAAGGGCACGAAGAGCACGAAGGAATGTAAAGAGAGAAACGACAACAGGCCGCACACCAGATCGTCGGATGGACACAGCGTGAGTGATTCTCCAATCTGCGCAAACCGAACCCCGTCCGCGCACCGATCTTCGTCCAGCTTCTTCCGATCGATGTCTTAATGTCGTTCCTCAAAGAGCCACTCGTTTTGGCGGAGGTAGTCAACGGTTTTCTCGATGCCCTGGCGGATGGTGAGTTTGGGTTTCCAGCCCAGGGAGCGGACTTTTTGGGTGTCGAGGAAGATAAAGGGGCTGTCGCCGATCCATCCGCGTTCGCCGCCGGTATAGGTGCGGGTTGGATGGACGCCCATCTTTTCGCAGATCCAGCTTAGCGAGTCGTTCACCTGGGTGTATTCGTCGGTGCCGAGGTTGTAGACATTGACCGCGACCTCGGATTTCCGCGTCACGGCCAGCATCGCGTCGATGCAGTCCTGCACGTAGAGGTAGCTCTTGCGCTGTTTTCCGTTTCCAAGGAGGCGGATGGTGGACGGGTCTTTCTGGAGCGATCGGTAGAAGTCGAACACGTGGCCGTGCGAATAGCGCTCACCCAGGATCGAGACGAACCGGAAGATAAAGCCGCGAAAACCGAATCCATTGCAATAGGCTTCGATCAGTCCCTCGCCGGCGAGCTTGGATGCGCCGTAGAGGGATGTTTGGATGGGGAACGGCGCATTCTCCGGCGTCGGGATGACGTCGTGCTCGCCGTAGATCGAGCCGGTGGAGGAGAAGGCGATCGACTTCACCCCGTGCGTCCGCATCGCCTCGAGCACGTTGTAGGTGGCGATGGTGTTCTGTTCCAGATCCCGGCGTGGGTGCTCGGTGCCAAATCGAACGTCGGCGTTGGCCGCGAAATGGAAGACAAAGTCGTGGCCCTTCACCGAATCGGCTAGCTTCCGCTCGTCGAGCACATCGCCTTCGATCAGTCGAAAGTTCGGCTGCTTTTTGGCCAGATCGAGAAAGCGATGTTGGCCCGTCGAGAGATTGTCGTACGCAGTGACGGCATGGCCCTCGGCCAGCAGCCGGTCCACAAGATTGCTGCCAATGAATCCGGCCCCGCCAGTGACGAAGTAACGCATACGTTATTTCCCCCAGAGAATCCTGATTTCCCGATATCCCGGCTTCACCATATCCGCCGTCACATGCCCTCCCTCGAGGGTCGTGAGGACTGGCCGCGAAAAACGCAATTCCATTCGGTCGGCGGTCGCGGGCGGAAATTGAATCGTCTCGATGGGCTGTTGGGCCGCATCGGCGAAATCGAAATCGGCGTTGTACACCTCCCGCCCGTCTTTGGACAGTGTGATCGCGACATGTTCCCATCCTTCGCACAAGCTCGTAAGCCTCTGATGGAAGATTAGACCATGCAACGTGGCCGCATGGGAAAACTCCACCGTCAGCATCGCCGGCCCACTGTCTGCGGCAACCCACTCGGTCTCGGGGTCGTCGTCAAATGCATACTGGGGACCGAGGATACTCGGCGTCGCCGTCACGCGGAGCGCCGGCTCGCGGGTGATGAAACGCCTCAGCGGCGAATACAACGGAAGCAGCGCACATAGCAGCAACACTACAAAGGCGATCAACGCATCCCGTGCCGAAAACGCTGTCGAGGCATTGAATCCGCCCGCAGCAACGGCCGTTCCGATCATGTCGGCAAGCCGTTGCCACAAGGGCAATGTCAGGCCCGCAAGCAAGACAATCCAGCCGACAATACTGACGACATTCGCCCAGCGAACACCTGCGAACGTGACGAGAATCTTGTGCGGTCCGCGGGACACCGGAAGCGTAAGAAACCGCCCGGAGTTGTAATAGTGGACACGACGGCCGTTGTCATAGACGCCGAGCAGCCCTGGATAATAAAGGATCGGCAGCTCCAGCCAGGCGGGGTTGGTCGCCACAAAATCGCAATGCGTTCGCGCGCCGTATCGCACCGCCGAGATCGGCACTGCGATGCGCGGCAGCCGGCCCTTGCCCGGCCGGGCGTCGATCTGGGCCTGACGAACCGCCCAATCGAGATTGTCCGGGTCGGCATCAGATACGTTCGTGGCCGCCATGGCTTGTGGCGTGGTCAGATACTCCGTCAGCCGATCGAGGATCTGCGGATTGGAATATCGCCGGGCGTTCACCCAGGTATCTTTTATTGGGCCCCGCGGGATGTAAGAGGCCAGCGCGAGGCCAACGCCTGCCAGCACGAGTGGGGTTGCCCAGAACGGCACGCGCCGGGGAAAAAGCCGCGCCAGCCCACACGCCGACAGCGTCGCTCCGGACAGCACCACGAAAAGAAGCATCCGGTAGGGAAACTGCGCGAACCATAACGTCGTCGGCAGGTGTTTCCAGAAGTCAAAAGGCGACCAGGCCAGGAAAAAGGCGACGGCGAATTCGCCCAGCAACAGGAGGATAAATCGCCGCCTGGGCGCGGGCGTGCGACGGGGCAAAACGAGCCCTAACAGGGCGAGGATGACCCCCCCGAGGATGGGCCAACCGACCTGCAATCCCAAGCTTGGCGTGGTCGCGCCCTCCGGTGTGTTAGTCAGCACCGATGCCAGCAAGATGTGAAGCTTTGTCAGGGGAGCGTAGAAGAAAGGGTCGGAGGTCGATACGCCGATTTGCAGCAATTTGACTGTGTGAAATTGCGGGACCAAATACCAGAGCATAAGGGCGGTGTGAATCAGCCCTGCCACGCCCAGCCGCACGAGACGCGGCCCGGCATGCCGCGACAGAAGAAACGGGACACAGAACAGCCCTGTGAACAGCACGCCATACAGATAGGTGATGTTGTGGGTGAGACCGATCAGTGTCCAGGCACACGCGCACCAAAGGACGCGCCTCCAGCGCCGCGAGGCAAGGCATCGCAGCGTCGCGTAGAAGGCGGCGGGCATCAAGCAAAACGCCACCAGCTCGGTAAACGCGCCACGGGCGTTCAGATCAGTCATCAGGTAGGGCGCGCACAGAAAGACGGCCCCGGCAACCGTCGCCGCCCGTTGGCTGCCGGAGAGCCACCGGCTCAATTGCATCGTGAAATAGCCAGCGCATAGCAGGGAAATGAGCGAGGTGATCTTCCAGCCGGTGTAAGGATCACGTGTCACGACTGACAGAGCGCCCGCCACGGTGTAGGGCAGATTTCCGTAGAACTGGAACGTGGGAAAGCGATATCCGCCGTGGGCAGTGGGCGCGACGCGAATTGGGAACTGGCCTTCAATCAGCGCCCGCTCGGCTTGCATCGTTATTGCCATCACGACCGGCAGATCCCCAACCGGCCGCACGCGGGACGAGCGGAAGGGAAACATGAGCCCAAGGCCCATCAGCAGATAAAGCAGCAGCGGGCCGGCCGCGCGGCGGGCGCGGGGCCATGAATCCGACGGGTGGACCCGCCGCGACTTTTCCAGTGTGCTATGGGGAGAGGGGTGCGAAACCGTCATCGGTTGTCCGGAGGGTGCGGGCGCGACAAAGCGCCTGTCAATCAACTTGCGCCCGCGTGAACTCCTGCCGGTTGTGCGTCGGAACCGACCTCCCAATTGCGGGCGGCAGGAACCTTAAAGCGGCTCAATCCGATTTTCAGAATGTCCTTTGCATTTCGCCAGTTGCCGGCGACGAGTTCGAGCCGGCTGTCACCGTCGTCCTGCCAGCGGATGCCGACCTCCTTCACGCGATAGCCGAGCGTTTGGGCCAGGCGAAGGATCTCGACGTCGAACATATACCCGTCGATCACCTGCCGGCTGAAGATGTCGCGAGCTGCCCGGCGGGTAAAAAACTTAAAGCCACACTGCGTGTCGGCCACGCCGCGAAGCCCGGTGACCAGTCGCATGCCGAAGGCGAAGACCTTGCTTCCCATCCGGCGATAGAGCTTTTGCTTTCGGACGATTTTCGATTCGCCGACCCCCCGAGAGCCAATCACAATGTCGTAGCCGTCACCGAGACCAGGAAGGATTTTTTCGATCTCTTCGATCGGTGTTTTGTAATCCGCATCGACGAAGCCGATGACATCCCCGCGGGCCGCATGCACCCCTTCGCGAACGCCACGCCCCTTTCCGCCCCGCTGGGCTGAGCCCAGCACGGTATATCGCAGATCCCCGGCGGCAAATTCGCGGGCGCGTTCCCTCGTGCCGTCGTTTCCGTCGGCCGAGACAATGATCTCGTAGCTCTTGCCCCGCCGCTCCAGGTAATCCCGCACCGCGGTGAGCGTGCCGACAATGGTCCTGGCCTCGTTGAACGCCGGAATAATGATGCTTAATTCGGGGCCGGTGGTCGGCACGGACGAACTCCTTCGGAAATGGCGGCTCGAACCCAAACCGCAGACGGATCGGCGGCGTAAACGCCAGCGCGACCTCTGCGATTGGCCGCCAGAAATACCAATTGCCGCCGGTCGATGCAACAGTTGGCAGAGTTGGGATAGGGTCCCGCGGCACAGCTACCGCCGAACGAAAACATCTATCTCCCGGTCGAAAATGCGGTAACGGCCGATCGTCGTCATGTCCCGATGGCAGATCGCTTCAAGTTGGGGATGCAGCCGTGCGAGTTCCAAGTTGATTGGGTAATCGTAAGGCGGCGCCGGCCAGATGCGGTGGGAAAGAATGGCAAATTGACTGGATCCCAGTAGGGCAAACACTTTCGCGTCGGGCACTTGGAGCAGTGACGCGAATTGATCGCCGGCTTGTAGCAGATAGCCGTGGCGTTCGTAAGTGAGCACGCCGACGCTCTGCACGTTCAGGTAGTCGGTCACCGAATCATTGAAAACGGCAATGTCGCGCCAGCCCCTCGCTTTGGCTTGATCGGCAATCAGATCGCACATCGCGGTTATCCTCTCGACCCCGCGGCGGTGTTGGCTCATCCAACGGGTGTGCGAGTAGGAGCGCGCCTGCACGGTGATTCCCACGCCCAAGAGCACAATCGCGGCGATGCCGAATGCGGTCTGGCATGGCGGGCCGATCGGTTCCGGTTGATCAGCGCGCGTCAAAGAGATAAACCCGAGCATCACCAGCCAGATCAGCGGCGCAACCATGATGTCGGCAACCACTGGGGATTTTGAAACATCAGCCGTGAGAACCGCCAGGGGAAGCAAAAGTGACGCGGCGATGAAAGTCACTGCCGGCTTGATCGGAAAAGTCGTCGGAGCGCTCTCGCGAAGGGCGCCATCTCGAACTCGCCGTCGCAGGAATACGATCAAAGCACACGCAAGCACGACCGCCGCGGCGATCGCGAACGAGTAGCCGGCGTGATCCAGGTAGAGACTTCTGGGGTAATAGGCCAAGGCGTCCCAGAGATGCGTGGTGCCGGCCTCCGCGGCGCGAACGTCCTTCTCGGCTCCTGTCACGTGGTTGACGACGTAATAATCATGGATCGCGCCGCGACGACTCCACAGAATCGGGCCGGCAAGCAGCGCGATCGTCGTACATGCGACAAGCAGCCCGCGAATTCGCTGTAACGCCAGTTCCCTGATTTGGCCGGGGCGAGGCAACGCAAAGATCGCCAGCGACACCACGACGATCGCCAACAAACCAACGACGTAAACCGCGGCGATAAACCGGAAGCAGATCAATACTGCCCCACAGGCTCCCGCCAGCGCAGACCATCGCGCCCGCGCGAAGACGCTGGACCGGATCACGAAGCAGAGAAATGTTCCGTACAGGCAGAACGCGATGAAGTCGATGCGAAAGTCGTAGATGCCGCCGGCCTCATTGAATGGCGATTTGGCCGTCAGCAGCAGGCCAAGCCCGATGAAGCCAATGCTCCACCGGCCCGTGAGCCAGCGCAGCGACCCCACGAGCGCCACCTGGAACAGCGCGAAATAAAAGAAGTTCAGCGACAACGCGGCAAACCGCGACGCGCCGCCGATCGCGCGGAACAGGAGAGCCGCCTGCAACTGCAAGAACGCCCCCTGCGGCGCTTCCGGCTGATGGGCCACAGCATGCCACACGCCGTGCGAGCGCATCTGCTCGAACAATTCGTAGCTCTGTTGCAGGTATGCGACCTGATCGGTATTCGGCGGATATGCCCAGACCACCTCGCGTACGACGAACCGGCGAAAAAGAATGAACTCCGCGATGAGAAGAACGGTCACTACCGTCCAGCCGATCGCAGGTGGGAATCGACGCGAGAAGGTGCCGGAATAGTCGTCTCCGTTGCGAACCATGACTTGCCCCACGTCCACCATCTTACTCCAACGACCCCCACGCCGGGGCAAAGCGGCGCCGGCATCAGACCATTATCGAATTGTGTTCCGCCGCGCCGCCCCGGATTCTCGACCGAGCGCCGGAGCACAATTGCAGCGCACCCGATCCGGGGCGGCGCGGTGAAAGGCGCCTCCCTACGCGGCGCACTCGATCCCGCTCTGCCCCGGCGTGGGGGTGGGGAAATACGCCCTGCACGAAGGTCCTCAATGAGTCGGAGCGGTTTGTGGCGCGGCGCTCTCGATCTCGATTGACTGCAGCTTCGCCCCGACGGGCCTGCCGTCAGGATCCCGGAAGTGTTGAAACTTTGAAAACGAAAGTTCGATCCGGCGATGCCCCGCGTTCGCAGGCAAATCCGCGGATAATTCGACATTGCCTGGCCCGGTGGTTTTCCGCGCCATCTCCGTCCCGTCAACGAGCAACGTCACATCCGTGGAGAAGTTTTCGGTATCGATCCTCGGCACGACCAGCCGGCAGACAACCTTCGCCGGCACGTCGGGCTGGCTGAGAATCACGAAGGCCCGGTCGCCGACCCAGCCATCGTCTTCATAGATCCCGGAGTATTCCAGATTAGGATCTGTCAGATCCTGCGGAAAATACCGGATTGCCGTCGGCGACTTCAGGGCGTGGTAGTCATCTTCGGAAACCAGTGAAATGTCGCGAACAAAACCGACCATCCGACGGGGATCGAGTCGCACCTGCCGGCCCCACAGCCGCATCAGTCCGCGGGGCTCATAATCGAAATACGTGCCGGCGGTGCCCATGTCGATCCCGACGAAGGGGCGGCCGTCGATGATCTGCGGCGTCAATGGGCCCGAAAAGACGCGAGCCGACCCGCGGCCCAGCATCGGCAGGGGCGATCGCTTCGCGCCGATCGCGGCCGCAGGCGGCAGGCGGTTAACCCGGTCACTGGCAAGTGAATCAGTCATCGACACTTCCACCCGCACCTGTTTGGATGGATTAACCACCTGGAACAGAATGTACCGTCCGGCGCCGGCCATCGTCCGGTCTGGGAAGTACAGGTCCGTTTCCAGTTGGTAGATCGCCACCTTCGGCCGGCCGAAGAAAGCCGCGTCGCCGAGCTCCGAGGAAATAAAGATCAGATGATCGCGAAAAGCGTCGGGCGGCCCGCAGCGGAAATTGCCGCCGTCGGCTTCGGGATCGTGCAGACGGTTGAACGGCTGCTGCCGGCCGGTCTGGCCGACGATCATCAACGGGTGAGCCGAAGAACCGGTATTCTGCCCCAATTCATCGAGCAAAAACGCATCGCTGGCCGGCGTCCCGTTGGCATCGGGATGGAGATTAAAAGCCCGCCGCGGATACAGCGAAATGTATTGGTAAAGAAGGGTTGAGACGCGCTGGGTCGTCTCTGGACCCATCAACGCTGCCGGCGCGCGCAGCTCCATAATATTGGGAAGAAAATCGGTGCTCGGAAAGCTGGTAACTCTGCCCCGCGATTCCAGCATCTGGAACTTGGCGAGCACGGGGTTGTAGGTGTCCAGTTCCAACGGCGCCCCGGGATGGGCGGCCAGCAGCTCCGCGTATTCCCGGACCAGGTGCGTCGAGGACGCCGCCGGAATCTCGCTGAACGCGCCCCGGCCCTCGCCCAGACTCGTCCGCACGTAGGAAAGATGGGTATGGGCGCTCAGCAGGCCGAGCCCCACGAGCGGCAGGATTTGTACCATCCGCCGCCGCCATAAGGACATCCACCCCACCACCACGGCCGTCAGGATGAACGGTTGGAAATACATCGCCAGCTTGTACATCCCAAAGCCAGCATGCCTGCGGAACAGCACAACAAAGACGGCCAACATCACCATACTCATCACCGCCGGAGCCTGCCGGCGGAGGGCCGATCGAAGCAACACCAACCCCACTATCGCCGATAACAGGATCGAAGCGACCACGAGAAACGACACCCACTTCTCGTCCAGAAATGCCTGGCCCATCGGGTACATCCCCCAGAAATAGGCCGGCCCGGACGGAATCATGTAATAGGGAAAGACCGTGGTTAGAGGATCCTCCACGATCAGCGCCTGTTTCACCACGTACACCACCGAGAAGGCCAGAAAGCGATTGAGCAAAACCACCATCACGGCCACTGCGATTCCGAGGACGGCCAGACCAACCCGTGGTTGGGCCAACCACGACCGGAAATTCAGCACGCTGTATAGCCCGTAGCCGACCACGATGAACGGAATCAGCTCCTGATAGAAAATGATGAGCCCCGTGGTCAGCAGCCCGATGAGAATGCCGTGCCGAAGGCGCGAACCGGTGGTCCATTCTTCAATGGGCCGCATCAACACCGCCACCAACGCCGCCAGCACCGCCAATCCGATGACCTGTGCGATGAGCTGATACAGCGACCCCAGCGCCACCAGCGCCGAAACGCCGACCAGCGCCATCGCCAGCCAGACCGCCGTCCGCGAGCGGATGGCAGAATAGGCCATCGCGCCGGCGGCGCTGATCTGGCACATCATGAAGCACAGAATCACCGGCATGAAGATTTGGAGCGGCGATAAGCGCGTCAGCCCCGCCACCGTCGCCAGCACCATTTCGGATCCGGGGCGATGCAGAATGTGCAGGAACCAGAGAAACTGCGTGTAATCCTGCCCGGCCAGCGCCCGGGAATCAGGAATTTGGTAATAGCCGTAGTGCAGGATGCGCGCGGCGCCCATGCAATAATTGGCCATGTCGTCGTTGCAGAAGCTGAGCCAGTCAAACCCGAACCGCAGCATCGGCCAGCCCGTCGCCATCATCGCAAGGCAAATCAGCAGCGCATAAGGCCAGAACTGCCGCGATGGGATGCGCCGCCCGCGCAGCCAGAGCACGATTAGTGCGGCGGCAAGGATCAGAATCACCAGCACGTGCGCGAAATACTTGATCGGCACGCCAAGCTCATTGACCAAAAACGTCGGGATCACCAGCGCCGTTGCGCCAATCGTGGGGGAGAGCAGCAAAAGATAGAGCGGCTCCTCATCCGACAGCAGCGAGAGCATCGCGTATCCGACGACAGTGAAGTATGCAAAAAGGCCCAGGCACAAAATGGTCGCGAGCAACGTGTTGCTCCTTTGGATGGCAGTGAAGACCGGGCCGCAAACCTTCGCCCGGCCCGTGATGATTGACGCTCCGCCCCGCCTCTCCCGAGCGGCGGCGGGATTGTAACGACAGAGGGGGGGATGACAAGGTTAGGGGCGTTGTGGGTTGTAGGTGATGGGTTGTGAAGAAGGGTTCAGGGTTCAGGGTTTAGCGAGGATTCGAGCTCCGCGTTTTCGCGTAGCGGTCGGACCGCAGGTCCACCCGTTTCCGCTCTAACGTCCATACAGCGCAGAGTATTCTCCCAACCGATCCAGCGCGCCCCTCAGTTCTAAGCTACCAGACAATCTCCATCTCCAGTTCCCGTCCGGGTGCCCCGGGACGTTCATGCGGGCATTCGATCCCAACTCCAGCAAATCCTGAACGGGCGCGATTGCGACATTCGAGACCGATGCCCACGCCAGGCGGATCATTTCCCACGAAGGGCCCCTCTCGATGCCCGGCGCATAGCGGCGGGCCTTTTGCTTCTGGTCCTTCGGGGCCGAGGCCCACCATCCCGTCGTGGTGTCGTTGTCGTGGGTGCCGGTGTAGATCACGGTGTTCCGGAGGGCGTTGTGCGGCAGGTGCGGGTTGGTGCTGTCGCCGCCAAAGGCAAATTGCAGCACGCGCATGCCGGGGAGGTTGAAGCCGTCGCGCAGTTTCTCCACGTCGGGTGTAATGAGACCTAGATCTTCAGCGATCAGCGGCAAGCCGCCGAACTGCTTTTGAAACGCGCGGAGCATCGCCTCGCCGGGCGCTTTGGCCCAGCGCCCCTTCTGCGCCGTCGGCGCGGCGCCGGGAATCTCCCAGCAGGCCGCGAATCCGCGGAAGTGATCGATCCGCACCAGATCGGCTTGATCGAGCGACGCCTTCACCCGCGCCACCCACCAGCGGAAGTTCTCGCGCTGATGCGCCGGCCAGTTGTAAAGCGGATTGCCCCACCGCTGTCCGGTCTTCGAGAAATAGTCGGGCGGCACGCCAGCGACAACTTTCGGCCGGCGGCGCGCATCAAGCTGAAAGAGATGCGGATTGGCCCACACGTCCGCCGACTCCGGCGAGACGAACATCGGCACATCCCCGATCAGCTTCACGCCCTTCTTCTTCGCATGAGCGCGAAGCGATTCGAGCTGCCGAAAGAACAGGAACTGGGCGAACTGATGGCGATCGATTTGGTCTTGAAACTGCAATCTCGCTTCCCGTAGGGCCGCCGGCCGGCGCATGACCAACTCCGCCGGCCACTGGGTATAGGATCGATTCGGATGGGCATCGCGAAGTGCCATGAACAGTGAAAAATGACCGAGCCAGTCGGCTGCCTCATCGCGGAATTTCTCGAATGCCGGGTGCAACCTGCGCGCGCCCCCGGCTCGAAATCGCCGCCAGGCGACGTCGATCAACGATCTCTTCAGCGCCGACGCCTTGAGATAATCGACCCTGTCCGGCCGCGAGCGAACCGCCGGTAGATCCGATTGGGCGATCAACCCATCCGCCAGCAGCGCGTCCGGACTGATCAAATCCGGGCTCCCGGCAAACGCCGAGAAACATTGATACGGCGAATCCCCCGCCCCCGGCGGCCCGAGCGGCAACACCTGCCACCACCGCTGCCCAGCCCCCGCCAGCGCATCAATCCACGCGTGCGCCCCCGGCCCCAGATCGCCAATGCCATAGGGCCCCGGCAGCGACGTCACATGCATCAACACGCCGCTACTGCGGCTTCCCAGCGGCGCGAGAGAAAGAGCGTTCACGCCCACTGTGTTACAGAGCGTAGCCGCCGATGGGAACTATCTTTCCCAGAAGCCGTCACTTCCGACACAGGTTTGCACCCGCCCCCAAGGATTTCCATGTGGGCCAAACCAAGCCTGTCTTTCGGCGGGCAAACATAGCGCAGCTTCAAAAACGTTTCTCTGTGGAAAACCGCTTATCGTTCATCACGTGCAAAGCACACCGCATTCACGCTTAGCCGCCCCGCTTGCCGGGCGCGACGGGGAGCGTGAGACTGCGACACCGCTTATCTCAGCAGGAAGCATACCGAACCAGACTGCGTCCCCACCCGCATTGTCCTTCCCGTCGCGCCCGGCAAGCGGGGCGGCTAAACTTGGCTGCGAATCGTGACCATGGATTTGCCTTTGCTACGGTTGAAAGTTTCGCACCAGTTCCACAAACATTCTGATCCCCACCCCCAGCGAATCATCGGTGAAGTCGAAGCGGTCGCTGTGGAGGGGCGGGTGGGTGTCGCGCTCGAGCGGCTCGACGCCGACGAGGAAGAAGCAGCCGGGGATCCGCTGGAGATAGTAGGCAAAGTCTTCGCCGCCCATTGAGGGGCGAGGGACGGGATAATAGCGGTCGGGGCCGAGGGTTTGTTTGGCAATCCGCGCGACGTAATCGGACATGGCCGGGTCGTTGACGGTCGGCGGATAGCCTTCGATCCAGTCGAAGCGCAGGTCGCAGTCGTTGGCGTCGGCGATGCCGGTGCAGCGGCGCTCGATCGACGCGCGGATGCGCTGGCGCGATCGGTCGTTCAGCGTTCGGGCGGTGCCTTCGATGACCGCTTCATCGGGTATGACATTGGTCGCGGTGCCGGCGTGGACTTTGCCGATCGTCACCACCGCCGAGTCGGTCGGGTCCATCTCGCGGCTGACGAATTGCTGGAGATTGAGCACCGCCTCGCAGGCCGTCACCACCGGATCGAGCCCCATGTGCGGAAATGCCCCGTGGCACCCGCGGCCCACGAAGGCGGCGGTGAACGTGTCGGTTGCAGCCAGCAGCGTGCCGGCTTTGGTCGCGACGGTTCCGACCTTGAGGCCCGGCCAGCCGTGCAGTCCGAAGATGGCGCTGACTTTCGGCCCGACGCGACCATCAAGGACGCCGGCTTCCACAAGCCGCTCCCCCCCGCCGCCGCCTTCTTCGGCGGGCTGCCAGAGGAATTTGACGCACACCGGCAGCGCGTCGGCTATCTGCTTAATCGCGCCCGCAGCGCCGAGAAGCGTCGCGATGTGCCCATCGTGCCCGCAGGCGTGCATGCGGCCGGGATGCGTGCTGGCGTAGGCCAGCCCGGTTCGCTCGAGAATCGGCAGCGCGTCGATGTCGGCACGAAGCGCGACGCAAGGTTTATTCGGATCTCCCACCCACGCGATCGTCGCGGTCGGCGCATCCGGCACGCCGTCCACATGGGCGATCCCCACCGCGTCCAGCTCGGCCCGGATCGCGGCGGCGGTCTTGAATTCCTCGTACCCCAGTTCGGGGATCTGATGCAATTGGTGCCGCAGGTCAATCGCACGGCGGGTCGTGAGATCGATGGGAGGGTCGGGCGTCATTCCAGCAATCAGGCTACGCCGCGAGGGGGTTGGGTTCAAGGGTGGGCAGGAGTCCGCAGGGATATGGGCGTGCGCCAACGTCCGGGCCGCAACCAGTACAGCGGTGGGGCAGGCATTCCTGCCTGCCACGAATTGGCGAGCGGGGGCATTCCTGCCCCCCGAGCCGATTCGAGTCCGCTCGGCGGAGGCGAGTACGCCCCCGCACTCGCAGACTCGAGGCAGACAGGAATGTCTGCCCCACCGGCAGACCATCGACCTATCCCACCGAATCCTTCAACAGCGGCGCGAAGGTCTCGTGCCAATAATCGTCGAATTTCTCGGCGCGCTCGCGACGGAAGTTCTCTGGAGAATTTCCAAGCTCGGCCGGGCGGCAATCCAGCGTGAGCGGAATCTGGATGATCTCCCCCTGTCGCAGGATCAGCAGGTGGATCATCGAGCCGGGCTCGGCGCCGCGGACGGCGTTTTGCAGGTCAGTGATGGTGGTGAAGACCTGAGGTGGCTTGGCGGTGCCGAGAATCACGTCCCCCTGCCGCAGCATCCGCGAGGCGCAGAAGCCGGCGAACCGATCGGCAACGACGATCCCCGGCGCCTGGCCATTGTCGTTGGGCTGCTGGAGATCCTGCTGCCCCAGCACTCCGTCCATGGCGATGCCGAGGAAGCCGCTGTTGGTAGGGTCTTTCACGTAGGGCTCGCCGGAGAGATAAGCCTCCTGCACGATCTGCCGCAGCACCACCGCTTGCGCCGGCGCCAGCGGACGGCTGCGGCGAAGGAGCTGCTCGAGCATCGGCAAGTCGCCGCGACTGAGGTGCATCAGGTGAACCTTGGCGGCGTCGCGCACCGCCGAGTCCGAGCTAGCCAGGTCGACCAGCCATTTCGAAATTGAATTGCGGTCGGTGGGAGCCGTCGTGGGCTGCGTGGTTGGCGCGTCTCCCGCCCGGACGAGCGGTACGCCGCAGGCCACGATCAGCAGGAAGACTCCGAGGCGCGACGCCGAATATGCACGCCCCGACGCGGCGAGATCGCGTGCGCCCTCTGGTCCCCTCTCCCTCCGGGAGAGGGTTAGGGTGAGGGGAAATCGGCGGCGCCTCACCATGCTGGTCAACGACTTCTCCGGCTTCCCCTCACCCCAACCCTCTCCCGGGGGGAGAGGGAGTGATGCCTGGACCTGCCCCGCATTTGCAGTTGTTTCGCACGGTGAAAACATCTCATCCCTGTGCTATTTCGACGAGCTTGTCGGCGGATCGTTGCATCCAATAAATCTTTCGCTGCACCATTTCGAGAAACGCCAGACCTTCCATGCGGCCGAAAGTTCCGGTTGCCGCGATGGGGAAAACGGATTCGGCAATCAGCGCCTCGACCATCAGCCACGGGATGGCGCGGATCTCGGCTTCCGACAGCAGCATCACTTCATCATAGCCCCGCAGAAACCTTCGGTAACGCGTCTCGTCGAGATATTCAGGCCACTTGGAGACGTCCTCGTCGCCGCCGATGATGGAAAACTGCAACGCGCCGTTGGCAATATCGATGATCCGCGGCAGCAGGCGGGATGAGTCGTAATCGATGACTGCCACCACGCGATTGTCGCGAAAGAGCATGTTGCCCGGGTGCCAGTCGGCGTGAACGATCTGCTTGGGCCACTGGTCCAGCCCCTGGCTCTCGACCATCTGTGCGCCGTGGCGATAACTGTCGAGCAAAAACCGAAGCAGCGCGTTGATGTTTCCCGCGCCGGCCGACACCGCGTTGGGAATCAGCTTCAGCCCCTGCTCGACGGACGGGGCCGCATGATAGCTGCCGGGCGCGGCCTGCCATTCCGATTGAAAATCGTGCAGCAGCTTGTGATAGAGCCCCAACACGCGCCCGCTATCGAAGGTGGATTCCAAGGTCTGCGGATATCCCTGGCCGGGGATGTATTCGAACAGCTCGTAGACGCCGTTGCGCCACTGCAGCATCGAGTTGTTTTCGCGCCGCGTGCCGATCAGGTGCGGGAGGGGAAACTGCTTGCTGGCCAGATAAAGCTGGATGGCGTGGCTGAAGGCGACCTTATACGGATCGTCCTTTCCGCGAGCGCGGCGCTTCAGAAGGAACTTGCCCTGCTCGCTGACGATCAGAAGTTTGGGAGCTTTGCGGGACCCGCGGGCGTATTCGGCTACCGAATCAATCACGCCGATGTCGAAATGCGACATCACGATCGTGAGTTCTTCGGCGGTGAAATTCTCGCGCTGTCCCGTCTGGCGGACGGTGCCGGTTCCCGATACTCCGCTCTGACTCGGTGAGGCGCCACTCTGCATCAATTACCCGACTCCGCTCGATCACGGTCGCTCTAACATGCGGCGGTTGGGCCATCATACTGGGAGCGACAAAGGCGTCAATTGCCCACCGAATCGCGTTCGCGAACATTGCATTTGATTTGGTTACAATCAGGGCAATGTCGTCCCAGACTGAAGATCGCGTGGCGCTGGTCACCGGGGGCGCGAAGCGCGTCGGCCGGGCGATCGTGGAGCGGCTGGCCAATGCGGGGGCCGACATTGTCTTTAGCTATCTCGGCAGTCAGTCGGAAGCGAAAGAACTCGAATCGGCAATCGTCGCTCAAGGCCGGCGGTGCCGGGCGGTTCGAGCGGATTTGACTGAGCCCCAGGCCGCGGTCCAGAGCATTGCCGAGGCGATCGTTCGCGAGTTCGGCAAGTTGGACGTGCTGGTGAACAACGCCTCGATCTACGAGCCGACGCCGCTGGATCAATTCGATCCGGCGGTCGCCCGAAAGATGTGGGCGATTCACGTCGAGTCGCCGCTGCTGCTGTGCCGGCGTCTCGCGCCGCTGCTGCGCGCGTCTCGGGGGCACATTATCAACATGGTGGATCTCCTGGCCGAGCGGCCCTGGCCGCGATATCTGGCCTATTCGGCAAGCAAGGCGGCGCTGTGGAATCTCACCCTCGGCCTCGCCCGGGAACTGGCGCCGGAAGTGACCGTGAACGGGATCGCACCGGGCGTGGTCGAATGGGCGATGGATTATCCGCAAGTCGAGCGGGAGAAGTATCTGAGCCGCGTTCCGCTGGCCCGGGCGGGCACGCCGCAAGACGTGGCGGAGACGGTTCATTTTCTCTGCGCGGGCGGGAGCTACATCACCGGGCAAATCATTCGGTTGGATGGGGGAAGATCGATTACGTGACCCGGAATTCGGATCGATCCAACAGCCTACGAGCACACTACCCGTCGCTGAACCGATGTCTACCCCGGCTTCCCCTCACCCCGGCCCTCTCCCAAGAGGAGAGGGAGAAAGATGGCGCGCGTTGTAGTGCAGGACTCAGTAAATACAACATTCGCCCCTACATGTCGGAGGGGATTGGAAGCTTCAAGCGGAATTTAGAGCCCTGGCCCGGGGTGCTGGTGACGTCGATGGCGCCGCCGTGGACTTGGACGACGTGTTTGACGATGGAAAGGCCCAGGCCGGTGCCGCCCATTTCGCGGGAGCGGGAGCGATCGACGCGGTAGAACCGCTCGAAGACGCGACTCAGGTCCTCGGGCGGAATGCCGATGCCGTTGTCGGATATTTCGACGACGACGAAGTCGCCTTCCAGGATGCCGGTGACGTGGATGCTGCCCCGCTCGGGGGTGTACTTGATGGCATTGTCGATGAGGTTGGAAATGGCCCGTTCGATGTAGTCGGGATTTCCCAGCACGCGCGGCAGGGTCCGCGAGATCTCAACGAGCAGCGCCTGGTCCTTGCGCTGGGCAGCGGGGAGCAGCAGGTCGGCGGCACGGCGCACGACGCCGCACACGTCGAAGCTCACGCGCCGCGGGAGCTCGGGCGAGCCTTCCAATTTTGAAAGCTCGAGCAGATCGCTCACCAGATTGGTGAGCTGATCGACGTGGCGTTCGATGGTGGCCAGAAACTTGGGCCCGGTGACCGGATCACTGATCGCGCCGTCCCGAAGCGTTTCCGTGAAGCCTTTGATGACGGTCAGCGGCGTGCGCAACTCGTGGGAGACATTGGCGACGAATTCCTTGCGCAGCTCCTGGTATCGCACGCTCTGCGTGGTGTCGTGCGCGACGAGAATTAGTCCCTGGGCCGGTCCCTCCGCCGGATAAGTGCAGGCGGTCACTTCAAGATAACGTCCGGCGGCAGGACTGATCTGAAACGCCTTGCGCTCGCGAGAGATCAGCACCTCCGCGGCGGCCTTGAGGATCGCTTCGTCGCGCACGATCTCCCAAAGGGGTTTGCCGGCCACCCCGGCAACGGGGAATGAGAGCAACTCACCCGCGCGCTGATTGACGACGACAACGCGCTGCTTGGTGTCGGCGGCAATGACGCCTTCGCTCATGCTGGCGAGCATCGCCAGCAGTTCGGCGCGGTCCTTGTCGGTCTGGGCGAGCAGCCGGCCGAGCGAGTCGGCCATCGTGTTGAGCGCGCCGGCCAGGTGGCCGATCTCCCCGTTCTCCGCGAGCAGGAGCCGGCGGTTCAGTTGCCCGCGGGCCAGGGCACTGGCGAAATCGCGCAGTTCGAGAACGGGCGCGGCGCTTCGCCGGGCGAAGTAGAAGCTCAGTAGAGCCCCTGCGGTGACGGCCACCAATACCACCAGCGCCAGCGCGGCGTACAGCAGCTTCAGTTCCCGGTCCAGATCGGCCAGGTGCATCGCAAGCCGGACATAGTGCGTCTTGCCATCGGCGGTGCGCAGCCGGCGGGCGTAGTAGAGCAGATCGAGGCGCAGCGTCCGGCTGTAGCGGATGGCCGAGCCGTCTCCCCTGGCTTCGGCCGCGATCAGCTCGGGGCGGTCGTGATGGTTTTCCATTGAAGCCGGGTCGGCTTCGTTATCGCCGATCACGCGGCCGTCGTCCTCGATCACGGTCACCCGGCAGTGGATGGATTGGCCGATGGCGCGCGCCTCTTGCTCGACTTCCTCCGCGCGGCCGGCCTCTTCGCTACGCGGCAGCGCGAGAAACGTAATGCCGAACGCCTTCACAAAGCAGGCGGCCGCGAGAGCTGCCGTCAAGGCCAGCAACGCGCCCGCAATAGGGAAAGCGACGCGAGTCAGGTCTGTCGTCGCGCCAAATCCGGCGAGCAGCGCCTGATACGTCAGCCACTCACTTACGAACCCGTTGAGCGGCGGCAGCCCTGAAATGGCGATCGCGCCAATTAAGAAATAGAGCGCGGTCGATGGCATGCGCCGAATCAGGCCGCCCATTCGTTCCATGTTTCGCGTGCCCGTCGCATGTACAACTGCGCCCGCCCCTAGAAAGAGAAGACACTTGAAGATGCCGTGATTGAGCGTATGAAACAACCCGGCGATCAGCGCCAGCGCGGCAAGTTGCGGATGTCCATAGGAACGAAATAGAAGCGCCGATCCGAAGCCCATCAGTATGATCCCGATGTTCTCGATGCTGTGATACGCCAGCAGTCGCTTGAGATCGTGCTCCATCAATGCGTACAGCACGCCCAGCAGCGCCGACAGTACGCCGATGGTCAACACCAGCATCCCCGCCCACGCCGGCAGGTCGCCATAAAAATCGAAGAACACGCGAGCCATCCCGTAGACTCCAGTCTTGATGACGATCCCGGACATCAGCGCGGAGACGTTGCTCGGTGCGACCGGATGAGCCGCGGGCAGCCAGATGTGCACGGGAATCATGCCCGCCTTCACGCCAAATCCGACGAACAAAAGCAAGAAAGCAAACCCGCCCAGAACTGGTGATAGATTCCGCCCTGTGCCATGTAAGGACGCAAACTCCAGACTGCCAGCCGCCGCCGTGGCGAGAATCATGAAACCGATGTACAGCATTCCTGTACCCGCGCGCGACATCAGCAGGTAGAGCAACCCGCCCCGCGTCGCCTCCGCCGCCTCATGATCGAATACCACCAGGAAGTAAGAGGACACGACCATCAG
>Ga0182024_10006634_pt1 | contig 25331 bp, 18 predicted proteins | sample P32metaG_FD_120480 | JGI IMG/M metagenome (GOLD analysis project Ga0182024, IMG submission 120480) | Permafrost microbial communities from Stordalen Mire, Sweden - P3-2 metaG (Illumina Assembly) | ecosystem: Environmental > Terrestrial > Soil > Wetlands > Permafrost | place: Sweden: Stordalen...
CCGCATCAGCTACCACAACGTTGCCAAAGCGCTTTATTCCCCGAGACTGCGGACTATTTTTGAGACTTTGATCCGGCGTTACGACATGGTCTTAATCGACGCGCCGCCAATCTTGCATGTGGCCGATACCCGCATCATCGCGCCCCTTGCGGACGCTCTGATTCTGGTGCTGCGCTGCGGCGTTACCGACCGGGAGAGCGCCATGGAAGCTTATCAGAGGATCCAAGAGGACGGGCTGACACTGCTCGGTACCGTGCTCACCGATTACGACCTCAGTTCAGACCGCAAGCGGCAATACTACTACGATTATGGCGACGCAAGCCGAGCCTAAACAGTTGGAAACCGCGCCTTTCGAGGCCGCCTCGGCTCAGAGCCGAGCGCCCATGCGAAGTATCTTCGCAATCCTGGCTGGCGCCCTCCTGGTGGCCGCTTTTTGGCCAATCCTGGTGGGCATTTACGAGAGCTGGTCCAATGAGTACGCCTATATGGAGCACGGGATACTGGTGCTCCCGGCCGCAGCGTACATGGTCTGGACCAAACGCCAGCAGTTAGGCTTAATTCACAACCGGCCATCCGCCTGGGGAGTGTTGTTCCTGATTTGGGGCGCGCTCCAAGCCGCTCTCGGAGTTCTCGCGCATTGGGTTTGGATAGCGCGAACGTCTTTCCTGGTGTCCTTGGTTGGCTGTATTTTACTGGTCTATGGATTCAGAATGCTGCGGGCGTTAACTTATCCGCTGTGCACCTTAATCCTGATGATCACACCACCCACTTTCATTTTTGAAAGGCTCACTCTATCGCTGCAACTGTTAGCCAGCAGCTTAGGCGCCAGTTGCCTGGACGCGCTGGGCTACTCGGTATTGCGCGAAGGGAACATCCTGGAGATGGTAGGGCTTAAGCTTTCCGTGGAGGAGGCCTGCAGCGGCATCCGTTCTTTGCTGGCCATAATTTTCATGTGCGTGCTGTACAACTACTTCTTTGTGAACAGCCGCTCCATGAGGGCCTGGATTTTGTTCATGTCCATACCGATCGCGATTATTGGAAATGCGGGGCGAATCGTGGCCAGCGGTATTGCGGGTCAATACAATCCCGCCTGGGTGGGCGGTGCGACTCACGAAGCTTTCGGTTACGTCAGCGTTTTGATCGCGGCCATCGGTTGCATCGCGTTGCACCACGGCACGGAATATTTGCAAGGGAGGTGGCGTTCACATGGCTAAGATGGCCGGATTAATGGCTTCATTTCCCAAAGGAGCCTGGGTGGCGGCCGGCCTGCTGTTGGCGATACAGGCGGTCGGAATACGCCAGCTCTCCTTGCCGGAACGCGACTTACCGCTGCCGCCTCTGCAACAGCTGCCGGTTCAGGTGGGCGGCTGGAGTTTATCGAACGAGCAGACTCTGGAACCGTCCGTAATGCAGGCCTTGAAGCCGGACAACTACGTTTTACGCGATTACGCAGATCCTAGCCGCGGCAATCCCGTCAATCTTTTCGTTGCCTACTTCAAATCGCTGCAAAATGCCTATGGCCCACACTCGCCGAGGGTCTGCTTACCCGGTAGCGGGTGGCTGGTCCATTCGTTGCGCATACGACCTCTCAAGGTGCCGGGACGCGCCGAAGGCATTCCGGTGAATGAGTATGTGTTAGAGAAAGACAACGCGCGAATTCTGGTTTTGTATTGGTATCAAAACGACCGCAACGTATGGGCGGAAGAATTCAGAGCCAAGCTGACGATGTTGCCGGACCTGATTCGCTATCGACGGTCGGATGTCAGCCTGGTCCGGCTGGTCACGCCGCTGGAGACCGCCGACGGAAGCCAGGAGCTGAATCGATGTCAGGAGTTCGCCAGACTGATTTTCCCTTCGCTGGTGGAAGATTTGCGAAAGGGCGATTAGGCCGGAGAAATCGTGCGAGTCGTTTATCTAAATCCCTGTGGTCAGTTGGGGGGCGCCGAGACCAGCCTGCTGGAGATCCTGGCGAGCCTCCGGGCGGCCGCTCCGGATTGGGAATTGTGGCTGGTGCTGGGCGAAGATGGCCCGCTGGCCGAAGAGGCGCGCAGTCTAGGCGTTCGGGTGCTGCTAGAGCATTTTCCGCCTGCTCTGGCCCGGCTCGGTGATTCGCAGACCGGCCCCCTGGCTTTGCTGGCCCAACTGGCCCGGGCAGCCGTGGCGAGCGTCCGCTACAAAATACGCTTGGCTCGAGTCGTGAAGTCGCTCCATCCGGATGTCATTCACAGCAATGGGTTCAAGATGCATCTGCTGGGCGCCTGGACCCGTCCCGGGCGAACTCCGTTAGCCTGGCATATTCACGATTATGTCAGCACGCGCCGGCTGGCCAGCCGTTTGCTTTGCCTGTCCCAGCGGGCTTCGAACGTGGCGATCGCAAACTCTCAAAGTGTGGCGGCCGACCTGCGGACTTTGATGCCGGACCTGCCGATCGTCCCGATCTACAACGCGATCGATTTGGACCGGTTCTCAACGGCGGGCACGAAGCTGGATCTGGATTCGCTGAGTGGTCTACCGCCGGCCGAGCCTGGAACCATTCGGGTCGGATTACTAGCCACATTCGCACGCTGGAAAGGGCAACAGGTATTTCTGCGGGCGCTTGCGCGGTTGGCTCCAGAAGTACCGATACGGGGATATATCATCGGCGGGCCGATCTACCAAACCAACGGCAGCCAGTGGTCGCGCCAGGAACTGGAAGAGCAAGCCCGCTCGCTGGGGCTGGAGCGGAAGGTGGGCTTCACCGGCTTTGTGCGCGACACTCCGGCGGCTCTTCGTTCATTGGATATCGCTGTACACGCCAGCACCGCACCGGAACCGTTCGGGATGGTGATTATCGAGGCCATGGCGTGCGGCAAAGCCGTGATCGCGGCCCAGGCCGGTGGAGCTTCCGAGCTTTTCACCGATGGAGAGAACGCGCTGGGCCACGCTCCGGGAGACGAGGCTGGCTTGGCCCGGCAGATCCTGCGGCTTGTGGACGACCGCGAATTGCGCGAGCGGTTGGGGAAGGCGGGCCGCCGGGCGGCTGAAACGCATTTTCATGGAAAACGCCTCGCCCAGGAACTGCTGGCCGTCTATCGCAAGGTTGGCGCGATTCCCGACGATAGTCCGTCTACGGCGCCGACTCCTCAGCCGACCGCAGCCGGGAGTGAAGTATGTTGATTTTAAAGATGGTCAGTACCGGTACGTCTAGCCACCAATCTAAACTTCAGGGTTCATTGACAGTTGTCATGAGCAAACAGCATACTCCTATCACGATGAGTATTCAGACCCTGGATGCTTCCTCGGCTCACGGTTTCGCCGGGAGCCCGCAGGAATCGCAAGTGCGCTTGTTAGCGGTGGGGGTGCAGGCGTGACGGTCACTCAACCAGCGACGCCGCCAACCTTGATCATCCGCCCTCCCAAGGGCTGGGTGAAGCTTAATCTGGGTGAGCTTTGGGCGCACCGCGAGCTGCTGTACTTCCTGGTTTGGCGCGACATCAAAGTCCGCTACAAGCAAACCGCTTTGGGAGCGGCGTGGGCGGTCCTACAGCCGGTGCTGACCATGCTGGTGTTCAGCGTCTTTTTCGGAAGGCTGGCGAAGATTCCATCCGACGGCGTGCCCTACCCCATCTTTACCTTCGCTGCGCTGCTGCCCTGGCAACTGTTCGCTTACGCGCTGAACGAATCCGCGAACAGCCTAGTAACCAGCCAAAATCTGATAAAGAAGGTGTATTTCCCGCGGCTCGCGGTGCCGATGTCGTCGGTGCTCGCCGGGTTGGTAGATTTTTCGATCGCTTTTGGAGTTCTCTTGGTGTTGATGTTTTACTACCGGATCGTTCCCACCGCGGCGATCCTGTTGTTGCCGCTGTTCGTGCTGCTAGCAGTGGCGACGGCGTTATCGGTAGGATTGTGGCTGTCGGCGCTTAATGTAAAGTTCCGCGACGTCCGCCATACCATCCCGTTCCTCACGCAGTTCTGGCTGTTTGCCACGCCCGTCGCCTATCCGAGCAGCCTGGTGCCCGCGCGATGGCGTCCCCTGCTCGGGCTGAATCCGATGACTGGAGTGGTGGACGGTTTCCGCTGGGCTCTGTTTGGCCGTTCCGGGGCGCCCGAATCGATCTGGGTGTCTGCCGTGGCTGTAGTGGTGCTTTTGATCGGCGGCCTGATGTACTTCAGGCGAATGGAATCTACGTTCGCGGATATGGCATAACACGATGAGCGACACTGCAATACGAGTTGAGGGTTTGGGCAAGCTGTTCCAGATCGGGACGCCGGAGCAATACCAGACGTTGCGCGATGCTTTGAAGGAGCGCGTGACTGCGCCGTTCCGGTTTATGCGGAATGGCGGCTCGGGCAAAGCATCGACCGAGACGTTTTGGGCCTTGCGCGACGTTTCCTTCGAAGTCAAGCATGGCGAGGTGATTGGGATCATTGGCCGCAATGGCGCGGGCAAAAGCACGCTGCTGAAGATTCTATCCCGCATCACCGGACCAACCGAAGGCTACGTCGAGATTCACGGCCGGGTCGGCTCGCTGCTGGAGGTCGGAACCGGTTTCCATCAGGAGTTGAGCGGGCGCGAGAACATCTTCCTGAACGGCGCTATCTTGGGCATGAAGAAAGCGGAGATCCTGCGCAAGTTCGACGAGATCGTGGCGTTTGCTGAAGTGGAGAAATTCATCGATACGCCGGTAAAACATTATTCGAGCGGGATGTATGTCAGGCTGGCTTTCGCGGTGGCAGCCCACTTGGAGCCGGAGATATTGATCGTGGATGAGGTGCTGGCGGTCGGCGATCAGCGGTTCCAAGAGAAGTGCCTGAAGAAGATGGGTGAGGTCGGCAAACAGGGCAGGACAATTTTCTTTGTCAGCCACTCGGTGCCTTCCATTCAGCGCTTGTGTAAACGCGTGATTGTCCTCGACAAAGGTCGAGTCTCGAACGACGGCCCCGCGATGGAGGCGCTCGCCGAGTATCTGTCGGGAGACCAGAAATCCACGTACTTTGCTACGCCCTCAAATTCCAAGCCAACTATTACGATGGCCGGCATCGAAGAGACCCGACGCACCTTAGGGTTGACAGTGGAGTTTCATTCCCCTTTCCAGTTTGCGCCGGTGCTGGGATTCGTTATTTACGATCCGGTGGGTAACCCGGTCTTCGGGACGAGCAATCGTTTGGAACCGCCTGCCATAAAGATTCCCTCGACAAGTTCCGGACGCATCGAGGTGGTGATCCCGACGGAGCATTTCCGACCCAATCGCTACCTGATCTCGCTGTGGCTCGGCGACGGATATACCGATTATTGCGAACTCCCCAAGGTGCTCCAAGTGGAAATAAGCGGCCTGCAGATGGACAAGTCTTCCCAAGAAGTCGGAAGCATGCGTCTTCCGGTGGAATGGAACATTCGGAAGATCGCCGCGGTGACGGAGGAAGCCGTTAGTCTTTTCAAAGGAGCGTGACCATGATTATACCGACATTATCCGTTGTAGTCTGCACGCGCAATCGGGTGAATAGTTTAAAGCGATGCGTGGATGCGCTTGCCGCTGCCGCCACAGCGCACGCTTGCGAACTTGTCATCGTCGATAACGGATCTAGCGATGGAACACGCGAGTACCTGGAATCCTTTAAAGGCAGCGCGATAAATCGACTTCTAGTCAAGTCAACCTTTGAGGCGAAACCTGGCTTGGGCAGGGCGAGAAACACGGGCTGGCGCACTGCCAGCGCGAACATAATTGCGTTCACTGACGATGATATTTATGTAGCAAACGACTGGGTTGACTCGATCTCTGCAATTTTCGAAGAAAATCCCGAGACGGGGTTCGTAGGCGGCCCTGTTCTGCTTTATGACAGTACCGATTACAACATTACAGTACGGGAAACAAGGGAGAGGATTCTCTTCCGGCCACAGGAGTTCATCTATCCAGGTTGGATCGGAGGCGGGAATATGGTCTTTAAACGATCGGCTCTAGAGCGGATCGGAGGGTTCGATCAAAGGATGGGAGCTGGAACGCAGTTTCCTTGCGAGGACGTAGACGTAGAGGCAGCGGCTCTGTGGGCGGGAGTCCCGGGTCTGTACGATCCGAGGATGGTGGTTTATCATCACCACGGAAGAAAGACGGAGCGCGAGGCGCAGCAGTTGATGCGAAGTTATGATAAAGGCCGCGGCGCCTATTATGCCAAGTACATCCTGAAGAAGGCCTCCAGAGGGGAGTACTCGCGGGCGTGGATCGGTAGCGTCAAGCACGAATTTGTCAGCGCGATCCGCGGGGGCCGCTTTCCGACCATGGGCCGATCTCTCCGGGAGCTTTCGAGCGGCTTGCGTTTCGTAGTCTCAGGCTTATTTGAAGGAGCGCACTAATCAGTGATCTTGTCGATCACGATCAGGTAAACCAACATGCTGCAAGCGAATTCAGACAAAGTCATGCAAATGCTGCACGCATCTGACCAAGTTTTAGACATTGGCGGCTGGGCGCATCCCTTCAACCGTGCTAATTGGGTGATGGACTGTGAACCCTACGCGACGCGCGGTTATTACAATCGGACCTTCGCCAAGCGGAATCCGTTTCCGCCGATCGGGGGAACGGTGGAACACTTCTCCGAGGAGACCTGGATTCAACGCGACATCTGTTCCCGAGAGCCCTATCCTTTCAAGGACAAGGAACTGGATTTCGTCACCTGCTCCCATACTCTGGAAGATCTGCGCGATCCTCTGTGGGTGTGTTCGGAGATGCAAAGAATCGCCAAGGCCGGGTACATCGAAATTCCATCACGCATCTGGGAAACTTGCCGGGGCCATGAGCCGAAGATAGCCGGACTTTCTCACCATCGCTGGCTGATCGACATCGACGGAGACAACATCCGGTTCATGCAGAAGTTTCATTCCATTCACCGCCGGCGGTGCTCGCTTCCGGCTCGTGTTCTGAAATCTCTCACCCCGGAGCAGTCCGTCACCTGGCTGTTCTGGAATGGAACTTTCTCCTTCGAGGAGGCTGTCGTGCATGGGGAAGCGCAGAATCGCGAACTAGAACGATTCGCGCAGCAATACTACCAATACCCCCGCTGGTTGGTTCAGGCCGAGGATGCCATCCGTGTGGGCGCCTCCCGATTTGGGAACCTTACGCGCAGACTGGCGAAATTTGCATAAGACATGAGGCCCGAAGTGAGATGGTTGGAGAGGATCTTGTTGCTAGAATGGCTTACGCTGAGCTAGACAGATCGCGCTTATCGGCGAATGAGAGGACGAACCTCGCTGATCTCGGCGTGAGCGTGGTCATCTGCTGTCATAACAGCTCGGCTCGGCTACCCGAGACGCTCGCTCACCTGGCCCGCCAGAAGGTCGCGAGCGACGTACGCTGGGAAGTCCTGGTGGTTGACAATGCCTCCACGGATGGAACCGCTCAAGTTGCCGAGCAGCTGTGGCCCAAACCATCTCCCGCCCCGTTACGAGTCGTTGCTGAGCCTCGTCCAGGTCAGGCTCATGCCCGCTTGCGAGCATTGGCGGAGGCTCGCTATGAATTCCTTAGCTTCATCGACGATGATAATTGGGTCTGCCAAGATTGGGTACAAATCGTCCATTCCGAGATGCTGGCTCACGCCGATGTAGGCGTTCTAGGTGCATCCAGCTGCCCGGCATTAGAGGTAGCGCCCCCGGATTGGTTCGACGGCTTCAAATTCCTCTATGCTATTACTCCGGACGTTTGGCAAGCTGGCGACTTCACGCATCGGCCGGGCGCCATATGGGGTGCCGGGATGGCCGTGAGGAAATCGGCATGGTTGCGCGTCCGCGAATGTGATTGCCCTCAACTTCTAACGGGTCGCCTCAAAGGCTCCATGGCTGCTGGAGAAGACATCGAACTCTGTTACCAACTGCGCCTGGCCGGCTGGAAGCTGTGGTACGAACCGAGGCTGCATTTCCAGCATTTCCTGCCCGCGGGCCGCCTGTGTTGGGATTATGCGGGCCGCTTACTTTACGGGAACGGCGAGGCCGGGGCAAGGCTTGGACCATATCAGTTGAGTCTGGATCTTTTTGATGAAAGGCCAAGGGATCCTTACAAGTACGGCTGGCTTTGGACTCTGTTGGGGGCCGTTCGCGAACTGTTGCGCCATCCGTTGGCTCTGTTGGCGACCTGGCTGTATCCCAAGGAAGGTGATCCGCGGGTGCTCACACTGGCCCGTCTGCGTGGCCAAATCCGAATGCTCATCCGGCTGCGAGCGACATATAAGTCCCATCTTTGGGAGATCCAACGATTCTCACAGCGAGTACGCGGGCGGGGAGCCTCGGAAAACTCCGACCGGAAGTCTTCCCCGGCCTCGGCGGACAGCGAGGGAAGGAAAGCACATGCAGTGCCAAGCATACGTTAGCGAGCAAGTGCAAGACCAGGAGCTGAAAATTCTCCCGCGCGTCGTTCATTTGGTGCCGGCGCTCTTCGGCACAGATGGAGGAATCGTGGGGGGGGCCGAGCGCTATGTGCTCGAGCTGGCGCGCCACATGGCTGAGCGCGTTCCGACCACCCTGGTCAGTTTCGGCGACGCAACGCGGAGTGAAAGCATGGGATCGTTGCGAATTGAGGTCATCGGCGATCCCTGGCGCGTGCGCGGCCAGCGTAGCAATCCCATGGCGTTGGCGCTCTTTCGCCATTTGCGCAAAGCGGACGTGATCCATTGTCATCAACAGCACGTGCTAGCCAGCAGTCTAGCTGCGATTTTCGGAAAACTGGGCGGCAAGCGTGTCGCGGTGACCGATCTGGGTGGAGGCGGATGGGACTTTTCTAGCTACATCAGCACGAATGGGTGGTATTTCAAACACCTCCATATCAGCGAATACAGCCGGAAAGTCTTCGGACAAGCCGACGATCCGCGAGCCATGGTAATCCTTGGGGGCGTTGACACCGACAAGTTTTCGCCTGCACCGGAAGTGGCCCGCGACGGGACGGTGGTCTTTGTTGGACGGCTCTTGCCGCACAAGGGCATTAACGATCTTGTGAATGCGGTCGGCCCGGACATGGACCTGGAGGTGGTCGGATCGCCCTACCACGCGCGCTTTGCGGGCGACCTCAACTTGCTGGCGGCCGGCAAGCGCGTGCGCTTTCGCCATCAATGCAGCGATTCCGAGCTGGTCGAGATTTACCGCCGCGCGCTATGCGTCGTTCTGCCCAGTGTCTACCGCGATATGTATGGAGGGCAAACCAACGTTCCCGAGTTGCTCGGGCAGACCTTGCTCGAGGGCATGGCTTGCGGCGCGCCCGCGATCTGTTCGAACGTAGCGTCCATGCCGGAGGTGGTGGTAGACGGTGTGACCGGATTTGTTGTACCGCCGAACTCACCCGAGGTGTTGCGTGAGCGGCTGATTTTACTGCACCAAAACCAGGAGCTGGCGCGGCGGATGGGCTGCGCCGCGAGAAAGCACGTTCTCGAAAAGTTCACGTGGCCGGCCGTAGTGGAGCGGTGCCTGCAGGCGTATGCTTCCTGAGAACTCCAGACCATACAGGGCCACCGAGATGGACCCTGGCCGCCTGCCAGGGATGCTGCGGCCGTGCTCCGATCGCATTACACGCGGCGAGGCCCGCCGCCGGATCGCTCTCAGTGGAGCGGGATCGCAGGATCACCCCAGCGAGTTTATTGTACGACCCAATGTTCCAAGTGCGGGATGTCATAACTGCGCTTCGACAGAAATTACCCCAATAGGAGACTCAACCATACTATGAAAAGAGCATTAATAACCGGTATTACCGGGCAGGATGGAAGCTATCTGGCCGAGTACCTCTTGTCGCTAGGCTATGAAGTCCACGGCGTAGTGCGGCGAGTCGCGCTCGAGGACCCCGAGCAGCGGCTGGGCCGCATCGTTCACCTGCGCGACCGCATCCATCTCCATCCGGCCAGCCTAGAGAGCTATCCCAGTCTGTTTCAAATCTTCAGCCGTCACGACTTCGATGAGTGTTATCACTTGGCGGCCCAGAGTTTTGTGGCCGAGAGCTTCGGCGACGGTTTTTCCACCATGGCCATCAATGTCAATGGCACCCACTTCGTTTTGGAAGCTATTCGGAATCTTCGGCCAGCTTGCAAATTCTACTTTGCCGGCTCCAGTGAAATGTTCGGAAAAGTAGTCGAAATACCGCAACGCGAGATCACGCGCTTCCATCCCCGCAGCCCCTACGGAATCAGCAAGGTCGCCGGCTTTTATCTGGCCATGAATTATCGCGAAGCCTACGACATGTTCTGCTCGAACGGCATGTTATTCAATCATGAAAGCCCGCGGCGCGGGTTCGAGTTTGTAACCCGGAAGATCAGCTATGGCGCCGCGCGCATTCGCCTGGGCCTGCAAAAAAAGTTGCAGCTGGGCAACCTGGATGCGCGGCGTGACTGGGGCCATGCCGAAGAGTACGTGCGCGCCATGCATCTCATGTTGCAGCAGGATCGCCCGGACGACTTCGTCGTTGCCACCGGGGAAACCCACAGTGTTCGCGAATTTTGCGAGTTGGCTTTCGCCGAGCTGGGACTGGATTACAACGACCACGTGGAAATCGATCCGCGGTTGCGCCGTCCGGCCGAAGTGGACCTCCTGGTGGGCGACACCTCCAAGGCTCGCGAGGTTCTCAAGTGGGAGCCCCAGCGAAGTTTTCGAGACCTGGCCAGGGATATGGTGCGCTCCGACCTGCACTTGCTCGAAAGCAGATTGCACACTGAAACCGCCGCGCTTACCGCCTAAGGTAATTGGGCAGACCGTTACGCGGCGCTAGTTGGCCGCGCGCGGTCCAGACTCAAGACCGAGAGTGCTACTGGATTAAACTATGAGACGAATCACCGTTGGGTATAGTTTGGCGGCCGTCCGGTCGCATTCCTTCCACCACGATGCATCCCACGGGGCTACTGTCAAAGCCCTTCTCTCTGCATTGTCCAAGAACCTTATCATCCAACCGGGGACGGATTTTTAATGCTAGCAATTGGCCTTTGTCTTGCAGCGTTCATCGCGTGTTACTTGGCGGGACGCCGCTCGCTTGGCCAAGGCATGGTGGCGGTGCTCGCTTTCGGATATTTTTACGGCATAATTCGAGCGAATCTACTCACCACCTTTTCCCACTTCATATTCGATGCGGCCGTGGCCGGACTTTATCTCTCGGCGCGATGGACCTCGGCGGGGCCCCTGGAAAAGAAACTCCTGAAGCCGGTGCAGATGTGGACGCTCGGCCTCATGGCCTGGCCAGTCCTCTTGGTTTTGATGCCATTCCAACCCCTGTTGGTTTCCCTGGTCGGGCTTCGCGGATGCATCTATTTCATTCCGCTGCTCATACTGGGCGCCCGCTTAACGAAAAAGGATCTGCTTCAGTTCTCAGTCGGATTAGCCGTTTTGGACCTGGTTGCATTAGCGTTCGCGGTGGGGGAATACTTTCTCGGAGTGGAACGGTTTTTCCCCCTGAATGCGGTAACGGTAATCATGTACAACAGCCATGACGTCGCGGGGGACTTGCTTCGAATTCCGTCGACATTTGTTAACTCGCACGCTTATGCCGGAACCATGCTTAGCACCATGCCGTTCCTGATCGGGTTATGGATTTACGGTCAGAACCGCTTCTTCCGTTTGATCGCCATGATCAGCATTCCCGGGGTGCTCATCGGCGTGCTCATGTCTGCCACTCGTCTAAATTTCGTCATGGGTTGTGGAATGGTCATTTTCGTCTTGTTCAGAACGCGCCTGAAATCCCAATATCGGATATTGTTCTTAGTCATTATTGCCGGGGTGACGATCGCTGCACTTTCCAATGAGCGCTTTCAACGGTTCAAGACGTTGGACGACGCCGACTATGTGTCTGACCGTATTGCCGGAAGCGTGAATCGCAACTTCTGGGAGATTCTGATCGAGTACCCGATGGGCAACGGTTTAGGCGGTGGCGGAACCAGCATTCCTTATTTCCTTGAAGGACAGGTACGAAACCCTATCGGAATGGAGAATGAATACGCCCGAATTCTCAGTGAGCAGGGCATCATCGGATTTCTAATATGGGCAAGCTTTTTGATCTGGTTCCTCTGGCACGGCCGAGCTGCTTTTGGAAACGTTCCCTGGGGAATCGCCCGGAAACTTACGTGGTGTACCGCACTCCTCGCTATGGGAACCGGCATGATCGGAACCGGCCTCTTAACTTCGATACCGGAAACCATGCTTTTGATGGTAGGAATGGGATGGGTCCTGGTTTCCGGAGAGACCCAGCCGGATGTTCCCGCACATCCCATGCGAATTTCGCTCAAGCGTCCGAGGAGAGGCTATGTTCCGGCTTTGCAGTAATCCGCCGCGACATCGCAAGCCATTTAAGCCCGAGCATCAAACCGCTTAGTAAGCAGTGTTCTGCCGGGCTTCTTTTCCGCGCGTTGTGACAGAATTGTGCCGCCCTTGACGTTGAGCGCTTGTGTCGGCCGGGTTCACCTGCTCCGCCGCTTTGCGTGATTGGCAAGGCCGGGTGTCCGAGGGCGCAGTTCGACAGCTATGTTTCTCGCGAGACTTGCCCCTGCCCAGCGTCCGTGAGTTCCTAATGCTTCTTAATAAGCATTCCGAGCCGTCAGCGGACCGTGTTTTCCGAGCTTGCAAGCTGCCAAGCGCCTGAGCTGCCGGACCGTGGCGGACTCTCTCACTACGCATATCGATAGTTTCGCGGAACACTCTCCGTCCTGCTAGTTCGGGGCGGCCCGGGAGGCGTCCTGTCACCCGTTACATCGGTGAACGAGTGCACTCCGATGCCCGGATCCAGGTGCGTCCAGTGCCATGGCGAGCCAGTCCAGCGTTTTGGTGCATCCGACTCTTTCCGAAGGATTTGGCTAGGTTGCGGCGGAAGCGATGGCGAGCGGGATTCCGTGATTGTAACGCGAAATGCCGGAGCGGCCGATCAACAGATGGAGAGAACGGCCGTGTGGTGCTCCGCGGCGTTAGTTTCGTAAACTAGGGAGGTCCGAACGGATTCATCCCATGGATGCCAGCGACGTTCAAAGTTTCGCTCGCCGTGCGATTTATAGCAATGGCAAACAGTCCACGATGCTCGGCTTTCGGCCGATGTAGGATTTGAGAAGCGGCATCGAAGCGATCCGGCTGGACTAGAACACACGGCGATCGCAAAACGGCCACTGAGTCTCGATCAGTTCCAGGGTAATTTGGGGAATGAAAATCGTCATAGCAACTCAGAACCGCGGCATTGTGGGCGGAGTCGAAACCTACCTACAGTCCCTCGTGCCGGCCCTGATGGAGAGCGGCCATGACATCGCCCTGGTCTACGAACACGTTCCGGCTGATCCCGCCGGCCCCACTGTGGATCCACGCGACGCAAGGCTGCCAGTCTGGTACGTTGAAGAGCTTAAACGCAGTTCCGGGCACTTGCGAGAGCTTATGGACTGGGCGCCGGACGTGGTCTATTCGCAGGGCCTAGATTCTGTGGAGATCAATCAAAACCTGCAAGAGAACTTTCCTACCGTCCTTTATCTTCATGGTTACTCGGCCACTTGTACGACGGGGCGGAAATGTCACGCCTTTCCTAGCATCCGAACCTGCACGCGAAAATTTGGGCCAGCCTGTCTTTTATTGCACTATCCGCGCCGTTGCGGCGGAATGAACCCGCTGGTGGCCTGGAAAATGTTTCAGACCCAAAGCGCACGCAATGCCCAGCTGGCCCACTATCGATCCATCCTCGTCGCCAGCACGCATATGTACTCCGAAATGCAGAGGCACGGCATAAGCGCCGACCGGTTGCACCTGCTGCGTCTGCCGCTTTCCGATCTCTCTCATGCCTCGCCCGCAACGCCCAGGATACCGAGCGGCCGGTTGCTGTTTGTCGGGCGCCTGGCCGACGTCAAAGGGGTTGACTTTCTCATTCGTGCGGTGCCGCACGCGGAAAAGAAACTGGGACTGAAGCTGACCTTAACCATCGCCGGAGATGGGAGCGAACTACCAAGACTGCAACAGCTGGCGGCCCGTGAGGGAATCGCTGCCGAGTTCACCGGTTGGGTAGACAACTCGCGGCGCAGTGAACTCATGCGGCGCGCGGATCTGCTGGTTGTGCCCAGCTTGTGGCCGGAACCCTTTGGCCTGGTCGGAATCGAGGCGGGAAATCTCGGTTTGCCGGCGGCCGGTTTCGCAGCCGGTGGTATTACGGATTGGTTGATACCGGGCTCGACCGGCGAGATCGCACCAGCGGACCCGCCGACTGTGGAAGGCCTTGCAAATGCGATCGCAAGAGCTCTAGCCAGCCAGGATCACTATTCCAGTCTGTGTCGCGGGGCCTTCGAGTTCAGCCGGCGGTTTACACTGGAAAGCCATCTCGCGGAATTAGAGGCGATCCTCTCGGCCAGCGCTTTCGCATCTAAGGCTCTGATCACTCCGGGAGTCGCAAGTTAAAATCGTGGTCACCAATAGCGCCACACCTCGCGAGCATCAGTCATCCCTTGACCGGGCGCTTGCCGGCCGAGCGCCGCTGCGCGTCGGAATCGTGTGCGATTTTCTGGAAGAGGGCTGGCCGAGCATGGATCTGGTCGGCGATATGTTGACCCAGTGCTTTCAAACGCAACTGGCCCGTGACGTCACCGCCATTCAATTGCGGCCGGCCATGCGCCAGAGGCTCACGCGGATCCCCTTTATCGGCGGCCAGCGAACCACCCGCAACTGGGAACGCTTGCTGAACCGTTTTGTCGATTATCCAAAATGGTTGCGGCAAAACCAGAGGGCTGTGGAGGTGTTCCATCTGGTGGACCACAGCTATGCGCAACTCATCGCTGCCCTTCCCGAGAAACGCACCGTCGTCACCTGCCACGATCTGGACACCTTCCGTTGTCTGCTCGAACCGCAACGTGAGGCTAGGCCCGCCTGGTTTCGCGCCATGACTAAGCGTATTTTGGATGGATTCCGCAAGGCCGCCCGCGTCATTACAGTTAGCCAGTCAACTCGTGATGAGCTGCTGCGCTATGATCTACTGCCGCCCGAACGCATCAGCGTCATTGCGAATGGGGTGCATCCGTCCTGCACGCCTTCGCCTGATCCGGCCGCGGATGTGCTGGCCGCTGGCCTGATGCCCGACGGAGTCCGCGACGCACCGTGGTTGCTGAATGTCGGAAGCACCGCGCCACGCAAGCGCCTGGATGTGCTGTTGCGCGTCTTCGCCGAGATGCGGAAAGAGATCCCGGATGCCCGGCTCGTGCGCGTCGGCGGCTTCACCGAAACTCAAATGAAGTTGATCCAGGAGCTCGGCCTGGAGAGTGCAGTGGTGAATCTGCCGTTTCTCGAGCGCCCGGTTCTGGCGGCGGTTTATCGGCGGGCCACTCTGCTGCTGCACACCGCCGAAGCGGAAGGTTTTGGACTTCCCCTCATCGAGGCGATGGCCTGCGGCTGCCCGGTTGTTGCGAGCGATCTTCCGGTCTTGCGTGAGGTGGGAGGCGCCGCGGCCTGCTACTGCCGCGTGGCTGACATCAGCGCTTGGAAACAAACGACGCTCGAACTGCTCCAAAGCCGATTGGCAAATCCCAGCGACTGGCAACTTCGCCGTCAAGCAGGACTTTCTTGGGCCGGCCGCTTCTCGTGGCTGGAGAACGCTCGTAAGACTGCTCAGATTTATCGAAGCGTCATCGAGGAAAGATGAGTTTGTCTGCAAAGATAGTGGCCCGCGAGCAGCCCGCTCCTTCAACCGAGCGAGGACTCATGTGGCATATCATTACCTGCGAGTATCCTCCGCAAATCGGAGGTGTCAGCGATTACACCTGCCAAGTAGCTCAGGGCTTGGCGTCCTCGGGCGACGAGGTACACGTATGGTGCCCGGGAAGAGCCGGGAGTCCACCACAGATCGACGGCGTGGAGGTGCATCCCGTCCTCGGTAAGTTCTCGGCCAGCGACCTTAAAGCCGCGGGCCGCGCGCTCGATAGCTTTCCGCAGCCTCGGCATCTGCTGGTTCAGTGGGTACCGCACGGGTTCGGCTACAAATCTTTGAATCTGCCTTTTTGCCTGTGGCTTTGGCAGCGCGCAGCACGGCATGGTGACCGGGTGGACCTGATGGTGCACGAGCCGAGCCTGCCGTTCGAGAAAGGCCGCTGGCGCCAAAATGCCGCAGCCCTCGTGCATCGTCTCATGACGGTGATTGTGCTGCGGGCGGCCCAGCGCGTCTATGTATCAACGCCAGCCTGGGAGCCGCGGCTCCGGCCTTACGATGGTGGGCGTCATCATACCTTCCACTGGCTGCCCGTGCCGAGCAATATTCAAAAAGTGAACGATGCCGCGGGAACTGCGAAAATCCGCGCGCAATACGCTGCCAATGGGCCGCTGCTGGGTCATTTCGGGACCTTCGGCTACCCCACCGCATCCATGCTGCGGGCCACTATTCCGGCTTTGTTACAGCGGGCCAGCAGCGCGTCCGTGCTTCTGATGGGGATGGGTAGCAGCGCCTTCCGGGAAGAACTCATTGGCCAATGCCCCGGTCTGGCAAATAGAGTCCACGCAACCGGAAAAATTGAGGCGCACTCTCACCTTTCACTGCACCTGAGTGCCTGTGACCTGATGCTACAGCCATTTCCGGAAGGTGTGACGAGCCGGCGAACCAGCCTCATGGCCGCGCTTTCGCATGGGCGGGCAACCATCACTACCGCCGGGACGGACACCGAAGACTTGTGGCAAACCAGCGGCGCGGTCGCCCTGGTGCCAGCCGAAGACACTGCGGCATTCGTGGAGGCGGCCATAAGACTTCTCGAGAGCCGCGAACAGCGAGCTTCGCTGGGAGCGGCTGCCCTGGAATTTTACCGGCGGCAATTCGGCATCGAACATGTTGTCGAACAAGTGCGCAGGATAGAAGAGCCAGCGTCTGAAAATTGAACTTTGGGGGGACTGATTTTCAGGCCGGTCACTGAATTCGCTCCGCTTTCTGGCCTTTGTTCTGGTGTATTTGAAAAAGTCATCGCCCTGTGTTCGCCTTGCCGCCTTCCAGAATACGCGGGTGGAGGACGCTATGACTTCGAGAAAGCCCGCAAAAAGTGCCATTCCATTTCGCGCCGGTACAAAAGGAAAGAATTTCGTTGGCCTTGAGCCGGCGGAAACCCAGCCGCGCGCACTGCAACTGGGTCGCATGAGGCTGAAGCTGCTTGCTTCCCTGCTTTGCTGCCTGGGTTCTGCGGCTGCTCAGTCCATCTCGATCACCTCGCCCTCCTCCGGCGCGATCATGGCCGGAACCGCTCAGCAGATCACGTGCTCGGTCTCTTCCATCTCCACGCTTGCTTGGGTCGAACTCATAGTCGACGGTGAAACACAAGGCTATTGGGCGGTGAACGAACCACATTCCTGCCCGGTAATCACCTGGAATCCTTATGCCTTCGGTAACGGGGCGAGCCATACCGTCCAGGTAATCGCGCTGGATGCGACCAAAGCAGCAATTGCCACCAGCGTTGCGCAGACCAATCCAATTGAGAACTACAACCCTCAGGGAACCTGCGCCTTCAACGCCCCACCTTCCAACGCCTGTGCTGACTTAGCGACTTCCATTGCCTATGCTTCTAGCCTGACTTGGCCCGGGAGCAATCTCGGCTGGTGGAGCGGACAGAGCTATGTCAGTATCAAGCCTTCAGGTGGATCGCCTCCCGCCATTGTCGGCTCCAGTTCGGTTCAATCAATCCTGGGATCGATGAACCCAGCCAGCATCGCCAGCCCGAGCCGCACGACCACCGCCGCGCATCTGATCGTTGTCCAGATCATGGGCGGCAACTCGAGCGGCATAGATGCGCTTACATCCTTGACCGATAACGACGGGGGCGGGAGCACGAACCTTCTGGCCTCAACGTCCACCACCGGCTGCACGGCCCCGCACAACGTCTACGCCGCGGTGCGAACCTGCTGGCACGCCAATGTCGGGACCAATGCCTCCTATCAAGTCGCTGCGGGGTTCTCCAATGCTCAGGCTCGCGGTGCTGTGATTCGCGTATGGGAAGTTTCGGGCGCTCCGACCACGAATGCCATTGATGTTTCGGGCTCCAATGGCGGTAATTTAGCGAGTTCCACTAAAACTATCGTTATGGCTTCAGGCCCGCTCGCGGCCCCCGGGTCGAACGAAATGATGATGTACTTCGTTTCCATCCAGCCGACCGACCTGGCGACCTTCGTCAACGCCACCGCAGGCCCCGAGTATACCCTAGTCCAAGACGCAAACCTCTACACCGCATCCGAATACACCATCGACACGACCGGTTGGTACGGCCAAATGGCGGCATCGATCACCGTCAACGGGGCCAACGCAGGCGAATCTAAGACCTTTAATTGTTATATCGACGGAGCTTCGTCGTGTCAGCCGCAGGCTGGAAACTTCTACTTCGCTGCGCCGAACGGCTACAATGCCTTCACCACCGCAACCAGCGGCGTGCTCTACTTCGATACCAATACGACCATCAGTTCAGAGGGCAACATCAGTGGCTTCTATAACGGCAGCCATCAAGCGCTCATCATGGCCTATGGCGACGGGTCGAACTGCAACGGCGGCGGATGCCCATGGTCTACGATGGGCCAATGGGAACAAACCGCCACGTTTGCTAATCCAGTTCTGCCCGTCGAATTGACCATGACCTACCGGGATCAAAAAGCGGTTTGTCCTGGAGCGATCCCTTCGTCCTGCTCTAGCACTTCTGCGGTTAGCGGCACCGTTCATTTCACTGACGGATCGACGGCACCCGCCACGCTTTCCTCGTGTGGCGCGTCTTCTCAAACCAGTTACGCCACCGTAGCGCTTACGTCCAACACCTGCGCGTGGTCTCCGGTCGCACTCGGTTCGGCTGCGGCCACGGTCACAGAGGGCACCTATGGCCTCACTCGCACAAATTGGTTCAATGTCGTCGCGGCGAACAACTACCCGAACATCGGCACGGATGCCACCATCCAACCCGGCTACGTTCCCGGCAATACCTCGAAGATAAGCTCCATCTGGACCATCCCCTGTTTCACGACGTTCGACGTCGATAGCGGCGACGCATTCCCTGGCTACACCGCTTCCCAGTGCGCTCAAGATCTTGCCGCGTCCGGGGTCACCGTGGTCGAAGAAGCCCTCGGCAATGGTTCCGGCGCGCCTCCCGGCAGTACTCCCGGATGGAATTATCCGTCTTCAGAATCCGCTTATGACGCACGCGTGCAAGCCGATATCAACGCGGTTTGTTCTCCGCTCAGCGCCTCTGGCCTTCACGTAGGCTTCCAGTCCGACAATTTTACAGCCAATCCCGGAAACAGTTTGGGCCTGTATTCCGGTCAGCAGGGCTATGCTGGTACATTCACGACGAAGCCTCTTACCTACATCTATAGCGCATGGTTCTCAATTTGCCCTAGCGCTTCCCCGCGTCTCAACGGGATGAAGGATGAAATTACATACTCTCAATGGACCGGTGCCTTCCCGGTCGTTCCCGGAGGAGGCCAACTAGGAGCGGCAAATGGCCCCACGCAGATCGTAGTCTCTGGTGGAACTGCCACCGTCACATGGCCTGGATACCCGCACTCCGGCACGGGACCGGTGTTCAACTCCGCTGGCACTTTCGTGCTCTCTGGGTCCGGGTGTGTCATCGGAACGGGCGGGAACTGCTTTGACTACTCGACTACCCAAGTCTCGCCCACTGCCATGCCCACGCTGGTCGCGAACTACGCCAGCAACACGACATTCACCTTCCCGGCGCCCCCGGGTGTGGCGAATGGCACCTATACGGCGTCTTCGAATAACTGCGGCTCCTCCAGCAACGGCACGTGCGCCAATATCGTTTTCAATGTCTTCGCGCAAGATACCATGGACGCGACGGGCACGATCATCGATGGCGTGGCGGGCGGCACCCCTCCGATTTCCTGGCCAACGAACTCGAACTTTCTGAACTATCACACGCAAGCTCATCTAGGAAACTCGAAAGCGCTGCTGACCTACCAACCGCACGGTGGCGCAAACAGCTATGCGAACGAAAATAACTGGTGCGGAAACCCGAACATCGCCGATTACTGTGATCTTTATACGCTAGGGTACGCAAACTACAATCAAATCTCTAGCAGCATTCCGGGAAGCATCTCCTATCTGGGCGACGTTTGGCGGCAGAGCTACGGCAACCTGTTTGCCACCAAGCCAACGACCATCTTGGTCCAGGCCAGAGGGGCCGATTACGCCATGACTGGCTACCCGGTAGCGGTCACCAATTGCGTGGGCAACGCAATTACAACCGCCACGCCCCACTCGCTTGCCAATGTTCTTGTGGGCGTCAGCCGATTATGGGTAAGCGGATCAACGGGGTGCAACGGAGAATATTACATCCTCAGTACTCCTACAGCCACGACCATCACGGTTTCTCAGAATTTAACCAGCTCGCCGTCAGCGACGGGCACAATCACTTTTGTCGGCGGTGGCTCCTTCTCTGGCGTTAATTTGGGCTATTTCGGCACAGCCCAAGGCGGATTCAACGACCCCAATTGCTCGACCGACGGCATCAAAAATCACCGAGGACAGAATTTCACCACCTCAACCGGCAACTCAACCTGGGACTCGGGCGCCTGGAATTACAGCATCTTCAATGTGGATGCCTGCGATTCGAGATTTGGCGACGTAATACGGCAGATCCCTAACCTTTCCTCAACCGGTGGAACCGCCCACATTATCCCAACCAACTCAATGACCCCGGGACAGAATTTGTGGTACCAATCCGATGGACCACAAAACATCTTCAGCCAATTAAGCTATGCGATGATCCTTGGAGCGACCGGATCGCGCATGTATGGCTTCTCGCTAGCCGTGAACGCATTCGATCGGACGAATCCGTCAGCCGGATGGCCGTACTCAAGTAACACTTCTTATCTCACATCGAAATTCGAAGATGGATCGACTTACAATTTTGATGACATTCAGGCCGGGTTACATCCGAAACAGGCCATTACGCCGTGGACTTTAGTGGAAAACACCTGCGCGGCTTATGCGAATCTGCTATGGAACCGGCTAACTCCTTGGTGGTTTGAGCCCTCGCTTCCAGCACCCGATTATGGATTCCAATATGAAAGCGGGGCACATCAGGACAGCTCCGGCAACACCATGCTGGCCATCCAGCAATTGCTCAATGGTAGTTCTACGCTAAAAACCACGCTCACCCCATACCTGATCTCCGGCCAGCCGATCATCAGGTTTGTAGCGAGCTGCGACGGCGGGATTGCAGTTACCACGCTAAGCCCTGGGACTGCCTCGGACACAGTCACCGGACCGGCTGGGTGGTTGGTGGCATATTTGTTCTTGCAGAATCCCGCGAGCGTGCTGAATCAGCCGGCGATCAGCGCCTTGTTGTCCGATATACCCGGGGCTGCGAAGGTTCAAGTTCTCTACTCATATTCGCCTTTCGTATTCGGCCAGCAGCACGATCTCTTGCCTCAGATTTACGCCTGCGGGGCAGGCGCTTGCACCCTGCCTGTGGATCGAAACATAGGATCGATCTACTACGAAATTCAGTACCTCGATCTGGCTGGGCACGTGCTATCAACCGGAGCAATGGGGCAGCTTTAATTCGACTGATCCGCCCCAAAACCCATGGCGCACATCTCCACAGCTAAGGTTTTCGTCAATCATTGACGAATTAACGTTAAGACAGGAGCGCTACGGGCCAAGAAAATTCCCATGGGAGCATAGGGCCGCGGAAGCCCAACCTCAACCGGGTGCTGAGCGCCACTGCCACCAAGCATTGACATGCCCTACAATTGGAGCATCCTGACATGCCATCGCTAGTAAAAGCAGTTACCGTGCCGGTATGAATTCAGTAGCTCGGCCAAAGGAATTGGGGAGTGGTTCTGGCCTGGTTGGGACTCCTTATTCAGCGCGTCAGTTGAAGGTGCTTCACATTGGCAAGTTCTATCCGCCCCATAAGGGCGGGATCGAGAGCCACCTCCAGGCTTTAGCCGGTGAACTGAGGAAATCCGTCGACTTACGAGTTCTCGTCGCGAGCGACGATCACCGTTCCCACGAGGAAGTGCTTGATCGCGTAGTTGTCTCACGAGTCCCGACGCACCTCACCCTGGCATCTACCCCTGTGTGTACTGGCATGATCTCAAAAATCCGCGGGATTGAGGCCGATATAATCCATCTTCACTGGCCCAATCCCACAGCCGTACTTTCCTATCTCGCCAGCAAATGCCCGGGCCGGTTAGTCATCACCTACCATAGCGACGTTACTCGTCAGCGATTGTTGGGCGCGTTATTCGAGCCGTTCCTGCACTCCCTGTTGCGCCGCAGTTCCGCCATTTTGATTACGTCGCCTAATTATTTGGAGAGCTCCCCGATTCTCGCGCACTATCGCGAGCGATGTCATTTGATTCCCCTGGGAATCGATCTAAACCAGTTCAATGAGGTTGACCCTGCCCAGGTAGCAGCGCTTCGGAACACCTACGGAGACCGGTTGATTTTGAGCGTCGGCCGGATGGTTTATTACAAAGGTTTCGAATATCTGATCCGGGCCATGAGTCAAGTTCGTGGAAAGTTGCTGATCATCGGCGATGGCCCGCTTCGTGCCCAGCTGCAGAAACTAACTGCGGACCTGGAGCTGACGGATCGAGTCTTCCTCTCGGGCGAAGTTCCTGGTACGCTGGCGCCCTACTATCAGGCATCCGACGTGTTCGCGCTAGCTTCCGTGGCTCGCAGTGAGGCGTTCGGTATCGTGCAGGTTGAGGCCATGGCCTCCGGTATTCCGGTAGTCAACACCCGCATCGATTCCGGTGTTCCCTTTGTTTCTTTGGATGGACAAACCGGCTTTACCGTGCCGCCACGAGACCCTTCGGCGTTGGCCGTTGCATTGAATCGCTTACTGGACGACCAGGCCCTTCGACGATCCTTGGGAGATGCTGCCCGCCTGCGGGCGCGCCAGGAATTTTCGCTGGAGATGATGGCCGCGCGAACCCTGGCGGTATATAGCGCCGTCATGGATCGCAACAACAGCTCGCAAACGAATTAACCATGTATCCCGCCCCATTGCCAGCGCGAATTTGGGTCGCTTTTTACCTCTCCATCCTCGCCCTCTATCTGCTGACGGCGTCAGGCCGTCTGGAAGGCTCCGACGAGCTGGCAATGTTTAACGTAACCCGATCCCTGGTCACCGAAGGAAGCCTCAGCTCGGATCCCTGCGCACCCACCCCCCGGAGCAATCACTGCGTGCCTGGATTAGACGGCAAGAACTACGCGGGTTTTGGCCTGGTTCCCTCCATCGTTGAGATGCCCGCTTACGCCGCGGCCATCCCCGTGGCTGCGCGCCTCCATCGAGACACTCTAGTCGTGGCAGGCCTGTTTGCCTCGTTATTTCACGTATTCTTTGCCGCTGCCGTGCCCATCGTGCTCGCGCTCTGGCTGTGCCGAATCGGCATACCGGTTCGGGCGGCATTCGGGGTTGCGATTCTTTATGCCGTCAGTTCCCCAGCCTGGTACTACAGCAAGACGTTTTGCTCGGAAATCTATTTTGCCCTGGGACTACTGGCGTGCTGTTATTTCCTGGCAGGAGAGGATCGGAATCTTCCTTTGCTGGCGGCCGGAGCGTGCTACGGTCTCACCATTGGTTCCCGGGTTTACGGGCTTATCTTGGCGCCCGTCATCGTGATCTATGGACTTATGTTGTGGCGCTCGCGAGAGCGTCGCCCGATGCAGATGGCTCGTAATCTCACCATGCTCGGTATCCCCATCGCGATTTCCGTCGGCTTGATTGCGCTGTCCAACCAGGTCCGCTTTGGCAGCGTGCTCAAGACCGGATACCATCTGGCGTTTCCGACCACCGCCGAACTGTTCTCAACGCCCCTACTCCAAGGACTGAAGAGCTTGTTTTTCGATACCGAAGTTGGACTTTTGATCTTCGTACCGTGGGTTATTGTCGTTCCGTTCCTCTGGAAACGTCTTTGGAGGTCTCATCCCAGTGAGGCCATTCTGGTAGTCGCCATGACGCTGGTAAACGTCGTCTTCTTTGCTAAATACAATGCGTGGCACGGGGGCTGGGCCTTGGAACCCAGGATGTTGTTTGCCACTATTCCCTTTCTCGCCATCCCGCTGGCTTCGATATTTGATCCAGGCCCCCAGCAACTGCCGAGAGTATTGAAGGCCAGCGCCCTGGCGCTCATCGGCGCTTCGCTGCTAATCCAGATCATTCTCGTTCCCTATCCCATGAGCCGATATTACGAGATGCAGTTTTATAATCAGCAGCACGGCGCCCACGCCTGGTGGGACGGCCAGCCGCTGCTCGAGGCCATCACTGCCGCGCCAGAGTTATTTTTCGGCGCCCGCAGCCCCGACGACAGCCCGGCCCACCAATCCTTGTTGACCTTCGCAAATAGGGTGAATCTGGTGCGTGCGGATTTTTGGCTGTTGAAGATCGTTTTACTCGGAATCCCTAAAATCATCGCTTCGGCCACCTTCTTCCTGCTTTTGCTTGGCCTAATCTTGAGCTGCTGTCGAACCAGCTCCTCTCTGCGGGCTTGGGAAGCTGAGGCCGCAAGGGGTCAGCCATCTTCCCCCGCCCCGATGGTCGTCAGTTCCGATTCCATCAGCTAATTTGCGCACTCAATGCACCTGGATGCCTCTTCATTGCAACTCGCGCTCAGCGAATGTGGCGACGATCGGCTTCGGATGCGCGATCACCAATAGCCGCCTGCACAAGCGATGGTCAGTGTGCAAGTCGCCGTATTGTTGAGTGTCCAATTTGCATTGGGCCAAATCGTTGCAGCCCAGGCAGCCACCTGATTCGTCAAACTCGCGCTCACCCCGTAGTACCTATACCAGGGCAGCATGTCCCAAATCTGTCCGCCGAAACCTCCCGGCATGTCGGTGGGGTTGATGGTTTGTGGATTGTCGGTGGCATTTGCCCAGCCGCCCTGGTAGTACTGCTGGGGCGTATACTGGCTGAGCTGGTTGAACCACGCTTGTAGATAAGCTTGCATCATGGTGGCGCGAGTCGAAGAACTAGGCGCATCCGGTCCCGTCCAAAGGGGCGGTTGGCCAAAATCAATAAGGTAAACCGGCGAGGTGGCGGTGGGTTGGAATCCCAGTTGACCCGAGGTTGCGGGCGAATTGCCCGACAGAGTAAATTCTTGAAGAGCCTTGGTCAACCACATCGTCATAAGGTTTGCTTCAGGAATGTTTGGACTCGCCCAGCGGCTCAACCCCCCTACATACATGTATACATACGCAAAATCAATGGGACTATGGCCGGCCTGCTGACCCTGCCCGTCATTGAGGATAAGTTGCAGGTGATACCAGACATACGATAGGTAGTTGGAGCTGGCCCCCGTGCCATTGCCGAGTCCGGTGCCCGTAGAGATCTTCAGCATATTGGGCGAAGCCTGGAAAGGCTGGCCGGTATACCAACCGCGTGGATTCGCCTTCGAACCAAACACCGCCTGC
>Ga0182024_10006635_pt1 | contig 25330 bp, 21 predicted proteins | sample P32metaG_FD_120480 | JGI IMG/M metagenome (GOLD analysis project Ga0182024, IMG submission 120480) | Permafrost microbial communities from Stordalen Mire, Sweden - P3-2 metaG (Illumina Assembly) | ecosystem: Environmental > Terrestrial > Soil > Wetlands > Permafrost | place: Sweden: Stordalen...
ACGCGATCACCGTACCGGTGCATCTCCCGCAGCAAGGGGTAGGGATTTTGCAGGCCGTCCGCGTCGGTCATCGCCTTCTGCAGTCTTGACCATACCGCCTCGACATCATCGGCGCCAACGCTCGTATCCATGTGTAGTCCTGATTGTAGTTCGAGCCCCCGCTCGGGCTCATTGTCAGCTCAGCAGATATCCAGCATCGATGCAGAGCGTCTGGCCGGTGATGGCCGCAGCGCCGCTACCGGCAAGGAACAAGACGGCCGCGGCGACGTCGGTCGGCGTTGCCAGCCGTCCGAGCGGGGGCAGTCCCGCCACCGCCCTGCCGGACGGTGCCGGCCCCGGCGCTTTGGCCGCCCCGGCAGTGGCGACGGCGCCCGGTAGAATGGCGTTCACCGTAATTCCGTCGCCGCTCAACTCCAGCGCCGCGCTGCGTGTCAACGCATTGACGGCCGCCTTCGATGCGTTGTACGCGGCAAGACCCGGCATGATCGGATGAATTGAACCCATGGACGAGATGTTGATGATCCGTCCTCCGCGGCCGGCGGAGCGCATGAGCCTCGCCGCCTCGCGCACACAGATGAAGAGTCCGCGGCTGTTGATGCCATGCACGAGATCCCATAGCTCTGTCGAAGTATCGGTGAGCAATTCTCGGTTCTGGATTCCAGCGCAGTTCACCAGAATGTCGATGCCGCCAAAGCGTTGCGCCACCCCGTCGATCGCCGCGACGATGGATTTCTCATCGGCGAGATCCATGCCGATCGCGATGGCGCGGCCGCCTCGCTGCTCGAGCGCACGCGCAACCTCCACCGCGCCGCCGGAATTGCGGTCGAGAATTGCCACCGAGGCACCGGATGCAGCCAAGAGACTTGCGATCTCGCGGCCCATGCCGTCCGCGGCGCCCGTGATTGCCGCCACTCTGCCATCCAGCCCGAACAGTGAGCCGAGAACGGCGGACGAATCCGACCTGTTCGTCATGGCTGGGAGGCCATCAGCGGCAGCGGGCCGAGAAGCCGGGTCAGGCGAAGCGTCTTGATCCGCCAGCCGGCCGGCTGGCGCGAGTATGTTTCGTGATAATGGCCATAGCCATGGACTCGTCCCTCGACGCCGTCCGGACGATGTCCTTTGGGCCAGATCAGCAGGTCTTCCATTGCCCAGATCCCGGTTGCCATTGTCGGCGAGAGGATTTGAATGAGCGGCATATGTCCATGGTGCACCGTCACGACCCCCCCGAGTAGGGTCTTCATGCAGGACAGGATGTTATCGATGCCGAAGAGTTCCAGTTGTGCCTCCGGAACATGCATGGACGCGTCACCGCAAAACACGCTGTCGCGCCAGGCATCCCACTCCTTGTGATCGAGGTGGTAGAAGTAGCGGGCCTTCAATTGCTTGATCTTTTCGATGTCCGCAAGCATCGCCGCATCGAGCATCGCCGGCTCTTGATGGATCATGTGGGTCCCCGTTTCCTGGCACGTAAATGATAATTGATAGTGCATCACTTATGAAGGGATCTCTTGGCGTGGCTACGCCTGTATTCTTTCATTAGTTGATAGTATGTCATTTTTATAATAGCATCGAGCCATCCTCGGACACTCGGCTACTGCCAAGGGTCGTCAGATTCATCAACGACCAGCGGTTGCTTGGTGAGGGATTTCCAATGATCGCGCGCTCCTTGAAGGTCGGTATCATCAGTGCGAACTGGGGCGTCAAATGCCACCTTCCGGCGTGGCGTGCCGTCGAAGGTGTGGAAGTCCTCGCGATCTGTACGTCCCGTGAAGCCAGCGCCAGGGCAGCGGCGCAAGCCAATGCCATCCCGCGCGCCTATTGGGATTATCGCAAACTGGTCGCGGACCCCGACATCGACGTGATCGATGTGGGCACGCGTCCTTCTCTGCGATATCACATGCTGAAGTCGGCGCTCGCCGCGGGCAAGCATGTCTATGCTGGGGTTCCATTTGCGGTTAATGCCGCCCAGGCCGAAGAACTGGTTCATCTCGCCGATGCCATGGGTTTGAAGGGAGCCTCCGACGCCTATTTTGAATACATTCCGGCGCATCGCGAGATGCGGCGGCGTTTCGAGCGAGGCGATATCGGTGAGCTCTTCTCCGCGGCACTTGATATCCAGATCAACCTTTTCAATCCGCCGGTGCCCGATTTCTCCTACCTGTGGTTTGCCGACAAGGCTAACGGGGCATCATCGCTGCGAAACCTGGGTTCGCACGCCATCACGTTGCTCACGGCCTTGTTCGGCGAAATCCGCGAGGTCGTCGGGCTGCAGACGACCCATCTAGCGGCTTGGCAGGTGCCTGGGGCGGGGCTCGTCCGTCCGCAGGTGCCGGATACGGCCGTAGCACTCGCGCAGTTTCGCCGCGGCGGCACCGCCACGATCAACATTTCGTGGGTCGCCGCCGGAGGCGTCGGTTGGAGACTGGACGTGCAGGGCTCCAAGGGACGGCTGAGTGCCGTGCACGCGGCAAGGTTTCCCAACAGCGACCAAGTCAAGTTGTATGCGGCCTCTGCGGAGCTGCCTTTCGGCGAGGAAATCCCGCTGTCGAGCGATTTCACACACGCAGCGCATGTCCGCGTCGATCACGAGTTCCGGCCTCTCCCCTGTTATCCGATGGCGCTCTCCTTCCATGAGTTGAAGCGCGCCATCGAGGGCTTGGGCGACGCGAGCCCCAGTCTCAGCCGCGCGCTGCACGTGGAGCGGGTCATCGAGGCAATCGCGCGCTCGGAACATTCCGGCAGGTGGGAAACCGTTCCCAAGCCGGACCCATCCGTTCATCTGAAATGACATCGCGCTTTTGAATGTGAGAGAGCAAACCAAGAGAGAGCAAGTCGAATGGACAAATCCTCAGAATTTGCCGGCCGGTCGGCGTTCGTCACCGGCGCCGGAACCGGCATCGGTGCGGCAGTCGCGCGTGAACTCGCCTCGCGCGGCGCTGCAGTGGCGCTCTTTGGCCGTCGCGCAGAGCCGCTGCAGGACACCGCGGGGGCGATTCGTGCCGATGGCGGCAAGGTGCTCGTGATCGTCGGCGACGTGGCGAATGCCCAGAACCTCGAGAGCGCCATTCAGAAAACCAAGGCCGAATTCGGCGGACTGCATTTCGCCGTCAACAACGCGGGAGTCGACGGCGGCACCTGCAAGCTCGCCGAGGTGTCGGTGGCAAACTGGCACGAGACGCTCAACACCAACTTAAGCGGCGTGTTCTTCGGGCTCAAATACCAGATCCCCGCCATCCTTGCTTCTGGCGGCGGCGCCATCGTCAATGTCTCCTCGGTATTCAGCGACCGCGGACTGTCGCAGCACGCCGCCTACACCGCCAGCAAGCACGGTGTGCACGGGCTCACCCGCGTGGCGGCCCACGATTATGCTGCCGAGAACATCCGCATCAACGAGTTGCTTCCCGGCGTGATCGACACGCCGATGCTCGATACGAATCGGGGCATGGTGGATCAGATGACGGCGTTCATTCCGCAGCGACGGCTCGGGCAGCCCTCCGAGGTGGCGCGCACCGTGTGTTTTCTGCTCGGCGACGGGGCCTCGTATATGACGGGAGCACGCGTGGCCGTGGACGGCGGCTTTCTCATCTGAGGTCCCGCGCGCGGTTACGGATCGGCCGCCGCCAGGTCCTCGCGGATCGACGCGTTCGTGGAGAAACAGAAATAAGCTGCGAGCACGCAACCGCTCGTCAGTATCAGGAGCGAGCGGCGCACGGCGAGGCTGCCCAACGAGGCTTGAAAGTGGTCATTGAGCATGCCGACGAACAGCGGACCCAAGCCTAAGACAACGAGGTTCATCCAAAACCCCGTGATCGACGCTGCCGTGCCACGCATGCGAGGCGTAACGATCGTCTGCGTCATGGCATGAATGGGCGTGGCGAAGCAGGAGAGCAGGCAAATCGTCACGCAATAGCAGGCGAACGCGGCATTCGCGGAAGGAGCGAGCAGGCTGCAGATGGCGATGGGCATACCGAGCAGCGTGCCGGCACCCGCGACGCGCATGTACCAACGCACGTCGTGCCGACCGAGGGCGTCGGCCACAGCGCCGGAAGCCGTCGTTCCAATGCACAGGCCGATGGAGGATGCGAGCCCGAGCTTGAATCCCACCTCTTTCGCATCCATTCCGTGCACGCGTAGGAAGAACGAGGCCATCCAAAGTTGCAGGCCATAGTTGACGAATTGACAGGACATGCCGGCGATCACGAGGAAGCGAAACGTGCGCATCTTGGCGAGCCGTGACAGTGCCGCGCCGAGCGGCGGCCGTTCGGCGGAGGCGGCAGCCGAGGGTCGCGGATCGGTGAGCCCTCGCGGAGGCTCGCGGATCATCAAGCGTATGAAGGGGGCGAGCAGCAGGCAGGGAGCGCCGACGGCCACGAAGATCGTGCGCCAGCCGAAGTTCGCATGCATCCATCCGCCGAAAAACAGACCGAATCCGATGCCGAGCGAGGCTGCCGCGTTAAACAATCCCAGCGCCGAGGCGCGGCGGCGCAACGGAAACAGATCGGCGATCATCGAATGAGCGGCCGGCTGATAGCCTGCCTCGCCCAACGCGACGCCCATGCGCGCGACCGCGAGCTGCCAATAGGAGCGAGCCAAGCCGCAGAGCATGGTCATGGATCCCCACACCAGGACACACCACACGATGACGTTGCGGCGTACGCCGCGGTCGGCGTAGCGTGCGATCGGAAACGCAGCCGTTGCGTACACCGCCGCGAACGACAGGCCGGTGAGCAGTCCCATCTGGGTATCGCTCGCCGAGAATTCGCGCTTGATGGGCTCGAGCAAGATCGTGATCAGCATGCGGTCGACGAGATTCACCGCGCTGGCGAAGCACAGCACCAGCAGCACGAAAACCCGCTCCTCGCGCGACCATGCAAGGCTCCGGGCCGCGACGTGGCTGAGCGCCATCGAGCCGGCCGGTTACAACAGCGTCCGGCCGCCGTCGACCACGATCTCCGCGCCGGTGATGAAGGAGGCATCCTCGGAAAGCAGGAATGCGACCGTTTTCGCGATCTCCTCGGGCCGTCCCATGCGCTTCATCGGAACTTTGGCGAGAATCGGCGCGGTTTGCTCGAGGTTGGCCTCGACCAGCGGCGTCAGGATGGGACCCGGAGACACTGCGTTCACCCGAATGCCGCGAGTCGCATACTCGATCGCGACCGAGCGAGTGAGGCCGAGAACCGCATGCTTGCTGGCCGTATATGCGTCGAGGCGCGGCAGACCGATATGGGCATATATGGATGCGACGTTGACCACTGCGCCGCCGCCCGCCGCTTCGATCGCCGGCAACTGGTGCTTGAGCCCCCAGTAGATCGCATTCAGGTTGACATCGACGACTCGGTGCCAGTCCTCCGGCGGTATGTCGGGCAGAGCGGCGAACAAGCCGCTGACACCCGCATTGTTGACCGCGTAGTGCAGGGTGCCGAACTTATCCAGAATCGCGCTGAGCACATCGCGATGAGTCTCCATCCGCGTCACATCCGCGGTCACGCCCAAAGACCGTCCGCCGGCTTCCCGGATCTTCGCGGCCGTGGCCTCGACCCCGTCCGCTTTGAGATCGATCACCGCCACCGCCGCGCCGCGCCGCGCCAGCTCCAAAGCGGTGGCGGCGCCCATGCCGCCGCCTGCGCCGGTAATCACCACCACCTTGTTGTCGAAGGAGCCGCTCGCATCGCTGGCTCGCGCATTGGACGCGCTTTCCCTCACGGCTGACTTCAGTCCGGCGAGCACATCGATGCTGCGGCGTACTCTCCCAATGATCGGAAACAGGCTTGCTATGGCGAAGGCGTGAAGCTGAGCGTCGACACTCGTGATGCCATCTTCGACGAACACGATTTCGTAGCCATGTTCCCAAGCTTGTCGCGCCGTGGATTCCACGCCCATGTTGGTCGCGACACCGCCGATCACCAGCGTCTTGATGCCGCGGCGGCGCAACTGCAAGTCCAGCTCGGTGCCGTGGAATGCGCCCCACTGCCGCTTGGTGACGACGATATCGCCCGGCGCCTGGTCCAGTTCCGGCGGGAACGCGGCCCATTCCGGGGGCAGCTGCGAGGGGCCGGGCATCGGCCGATCGACCGGTTGCTGCAGAGCGTCGGCAAAGTTGCCGGCCCAGGTCACGTTCGTCAGGACGACGGCAGCCCCAGCGGCGCGAAAGTGTTTGGCGACGCGCGCACCGACTTCCAGGATGGCCGCCCCGGAATTCGGCGCGAGCGGAAAGCCGAGGATGCCCTTCTGTAGGTCAACTAACAGCAAGGCGGTGGTGCGCGGATCTAGGTGTTGCATGATGATTCCGATGGAGACGAGTTCGGCTTGTGGGCGGGGTGTCGCCACATAATAAATGATATTTCGTCAGTTATTCAATCAACATTGACCGACTAGATGCTCTTTTATATACTGTCGTTAAAGCGGGAGAGGCAGGCAGCATGGCTAGGCCCAGAAGCGACGAGAAACGAAGCGCGATCATGGCAGCGGCAATCAGCATCATTTCCTCGGAAGGGCTTGGCGCAGCGACCGCGGCGATCGCCGCAGAAGCCAGAGTCTCAAATGGTTCACTCTTCACCTATTTCGAGACGAAGGCCGATTTGTTCAATCAGCTCTTCATAAAGCTTACGACCGAGATGGACGCGGTTGCCTTGGAGGGGCTTCCTACTGAGAGCGACGCCCGCAGCCAGATGCTGCATATTTGGCGCCACTGGCTTCGCTGGGCAGTGTCTTGCCCAGCGAAGCGGCGGGCACTAGTGCATCTGAGAGTATCGGACGACATCACCCCAGCGTCCCGTAAGACAGCTCACCAGTCGATGATCGGCATGGCGGCTGTGGTGGACCGAAGCCGAAAAAACGGTGAGTTGCGCAATGCGCCGCTGGGGGTCGTCATCGCTTTGATGAGCGGCATGGCGGACACGACCATGGATCTCATGATTGGTGATCCAACCAACGCGGACAAGCATTGCATGACGGCTTTCAAGGCCATGTGGCGAATGCTGACGTGATCATTTTTTTTCATCTAAATAAAGACTGACTAGACAGACATATAAATCAATGAGAAGACCGCGGGCCCGTGCAGCAAGGCGTTGAGCATTGGAATGGCGTGGACAAGAACCACAAATGGTGACGTTCAGCGTCACCAAGAAGTTCGGTAACGAAGGCACCACAGGCAGGACCAAACTGAAAATGGAGAGAAATATGCGAGTCGGAAGGTTGATGAAGCACCTATTTCTGCCGTTGTTCGGCTTGGGCGCGATAGCGGCGGCGGCCCCTGCGTCGGAGCAAGCCGCTCCGCCGCCCTTTGCTTCTGCTATTGGCGACAACACCAATTTCGTCTTTGTCGAAAACCATATCGTCATCAACAAGCCGTCGAAAGACGTTTACGACTTCGTCACGACCCCAGGGAACGTCTCAAAGTGGTTTACCAAAAGCGTGAACACGGATGGCGGGGTGAAAATCAGCGGAGCAGTCGACCGGTCCAACCGCGTGGGCGATCAGGTTTTCGAGAACATCAACTTTGCGGATGGGAGAGAACTCAAACTGGTGCAGACGACTGTCGTCAGTATTCCTGGCTTCCAGTGGACGGTCGTGGGACAGCGCATTGGCGGCGACGGCAAGCCTTTACCGGAAGTGCTCTCACTTGCGGTCTGGACCGTGCAGTCTCTCCCCGGCGGCAAGAGCGTGTTCAGCAGGTTCTTCGCCCTTATCCGCTCGGAAGGGAGCGTGCCGGTGTCGCGGGAGAAAAATCCCGCCTTGGATCCGGTGGCGAGCCAGGCGGCGCTGGAACGACTCAAGAAAGTCCTTGAATAGATGGCGGAAGAAGCATGAGGCGTCGGCGCTGTGCCCATGCCCCTCCTTTTATATCCATAAAAGAGTGACTAGACGAGCAATATAAACCCACAGAGGGCCGAGAACATGACGAACAAGATCGCTATCGTGACCGGCGGAAGCCGCGGCATTGGACGCAACACGGTCGAGAGCCTCGCAAGGCGTGGGGTCGATTCGATCTTCACCTACCATAGCCACGAAAAGGACGCAGAAGCCGTGGTCGCGGAAGTCGGCGCCGCGGGGGCGAAAGCTCTCGCGCTGCAACTGGATACCGGCAATACCGCATCGTTCGATGCCTTCGTCGAGAGCGTGAAGGAGGCAATCACCCGGTTCGGCGCGGACCGCTTCGACTTCCTGGTCAACAACGCCGGCAATAATCACCGCAACATGCCGTTCGCGGAGGCGACCGAGGAGGAGTTCGAAAGTATCTACAACGTCCATTTTAAGGGCGTTTTCTTCCTGACGCAGAAACTCCTCCCGCTCATCAAGGACGGTGGCCGCATCATCAACATCTCGTCTGGGCGAACCCGCATCTCCTCGCCCGGAGGATCCGTCTACGCCTCGATGAAGGGAGCCGTCGAAGTGCTGTCGAGACACATGGCGTTGGAACTCGGACCGCGCCGGATCGCCGTCAACATCATCGCGCCAGGCGCGGTTGCGACTGACTTCAGCGGAGGCATCGTCCGCGACAATCCGACCGTAAACAAACGCATCGCCGAGCTTACGGCGTTGGGTCGGGTCGGTCTTCCCGAGGATCTCGGGCCCGTCATCGCCGACCTCCTTTCTGCGGATTTTCGTTTCGTCAACGGGCAGCGCATTGAGGTTAGCGGGGGCGGGATGCTCTAGACCGACGATCAAATTTATTAAGCGGAACGTTTTTTTTTGGGGACGTGGTGGGCTGCCGCGGCGGGCTAACGGAAATCATCCGAGCTGATGACAGCGTTGTGTGCCTCGCTGAAACAACGAACTACTAAGGGGGATACTATGAGCAATCTAGAAGCAATCCGACCGGCTACGGCTTGGCGCCTTTCTGCCTTTCATCCCGGCGTGATGCGGACATCGTCGCTGGCGGGGGCGTCAATAGCCGCGCTTTTGTCCACGGCCGTCCCGACGCGGACCGCTGTCGCGGAGCCGTCTTCGATCACTGGATCAGTCGCGGTAGTTGGAGTTCCGACGGCATCCGTTGGTTCACCGGCGACCGCCGCGGCCACGACCGAAGCTTCGCAAGAGATTCAAGAAATCATCGTAACGGCGCAGAAGCGCAGCCAGCGTCTGTTAGATGTGCCCATCTCAATCACCGCAGTATCGGGTGACCAACTCGCGCAGCAGGGGATTACAACCACGGCTGATCTGCAAAAGGCCGTGCCCGGTTTTACGTATGCGCTAAGTGCGCTGGGTGGGCCGGTCTACACTATCCGCGGCATAGGTTCCTATACGGAGTCCATCGATGTTTCTCCCGCGGTAAGTGTCTACTCAGACCAGGTGCCGTTGCCGTTCTCGCGCATGGCTGAAGGCGCTGCATTGGACCTTGAACGTGTCGAGGTTCTTAAAGGTCCCCAGGGAACATTGTTCGGCCAAAACTCCACCGGTGGTGCGATCAACTACATCCCGGCGAAGCCCACGCGTGATTTGGAGGTCGGAGGAAGCTCGACTTTCGGCTCATTCACCGAAGCCGATGCCGATGCTTTTGTCAGCGGACCAGTCAGCGACGATCTGTTAGCGCGTGTGGCTTTCCGCACAGAGCATCGCGATGGCTGGCAATATAACTACGATCCTCCAGTGGGGGGTGAACCCCAAGCTAAAAATGGTGTACGAGATTTCACCGACGCTCGTATTCTCGTGGATTGGTTCCCGAACGAACAGTTGAAGGTCGAGTTCAACCTCAATGGCTGGCTCGATAATTCCGAATCACAGGCCAGACAGAAAATCGGCTATGCCGCTGGAGATCCCAACGGTTCCCAAGGTTCGCCACAGCATCCGAATCTTCAGGCGCTGATCCAGGCGTACCCCAATGCGCCTGCGTCCGACACTGCGGCGTCCTGGATTCCCGGAGAGAACCTGCGGCGCAACGACAACTTCGTTCAAGCTTCGGCTAGGGCTGACTATTCGCTGCAGTCTGGTGCCACGCTGACGTCCATTACTGCCTTCTCGCATCTGAATGTTTATGACCCGTGGGACGAGAGTGCAACGATATATGCGGACGAGTACGGTGTTGTCGCCGGTGAGATTTCCTCCTATTCAGAGGAATTGCGTGTCGCAGGGACGGCTCTTCAACACAATGCGCTGAACTGGTTGGTTGGCGCCAATTACGAGCACGACACGACTTCGAACAATGCATACACCGTCGACTATGGCACGACTGCAGTGCAGGACGGTTTTCCCGTCTACACCGCAAAAGATCTGAACGCAAATCGCGTTAATACGGAAGCGGTTTTTGGTAATCTTGAATACAACATTACCGATGCGTTGACCGCGCAGACGGCGGTGCGTTACACCCACCGGTCGGATGACTTTAGTGGATGTCTCTCCGATACTGGCGATGGAGGCGCCGCAAGGTTATTCAGCTTCATATCATCCTTAGCTACGCATACGACGCAGACCATAGCTCCGGGCAGTTGCGTCACGTTGAGCAATGCCTTCACACCGCTTCCCATCATCAATATGAGTCTGGGGGAAGCCAATGTTTCTTACCGCGCTGGTCTGTCGTGGAAGGTTGAACCGGATGTAATGCTCTATGCGAATGTTACAAAGGGATACAAGGCTGGCGCGTTTGAAACGTTGCCGGCCCTTACCGAAAGCGAGTTTGCGCCGGCCCATCAAGAGCACGTTCAAGCCTACGAGGTGGGCTTTAAATCGGAGTTTTTCGATCGCACGATCAGTTTGGATGGGGCGGGCTTCTACTACTACTACGTGGATAAGCAGCTGGAGGGTTATCAGGAAACCATATTCGGCAGTCTTCCCGCTCTGGTAAGCATTCCCAAGTCCCGTATCGAGGGCGGCGAGTTGAACCTGTTCTGGAAGCCGAGCCAGGCTATCAAGATCAATATCGGAGGGACGTACATCGACTCCGAAGTTACAAGTAACTATTACGGGTCGCCCGTCTTTGCCTCGTCGGGAAGTGCTACCGTCGATTACAAAGGAATGGCATTCCCATTTACGCCCAAGTGGGCCGTTACCTCCGATTTTCAATATGACATCCCGGTTTCGTCGAGGATCACGGGGTACGTGGGCGGCGGACCCAATTATCACAGTTCAACGACTGCTGCCTTCGCCGGTGGGCCCCTCCTCAATATCGATTCCTTCACGCTGCTGGACGTCCGCGCTGGCGTCAAAGGGCAGGATAACAAGTGGTCCGTCGGACTTTGGGGACACAACGTCAGTAACAGGTACTACTGGAATGATGTGAAGTCCGGTGCAGACGTAGTAAGCCGGACTACAGGGATGCCGCGTACCTTCGGAATGACGGTCAGCGGTCGCTTCTAAAGCGACTTTCTGGATTAGGTTGCACGTTGCGTCAATTGAAATAAATGATATAGTGTCAGTTATTGGCTTGTAAGTGAACGACGCCTGTGGCTCGGGGGATCGATGCTCAAGGTTGGCTTTATCGGATTGGGGAACATGGGCGAGGGCATGGCGCTCAATTTGGCGCGCGCCGGATTTCCCCTGACGGTACGCGACGTTCGCCCGGGGCCCATTGCACGGCTCGAAGCGGCGGGCGCGACCGCGGTGCCGACGAACTTCGAGGTGGGATCGCGCTCCGACCTTGTCTGCATCGCCGTATTCGATGAGAGGCAGGTGCGCGAGACCTGTCTGCCGCATGGCGCCGATTCAGGTGTCATCGCGGGACTGCGCCCGGGGGGGATCGTCGCTATCCACAGCACGGTGTCCGGCGACTTGAGCCGCGAACTGGCCCGCCACGGCGAGGCAAAGGAAGTGCAAGTGCTCGATGCGCCCATGACAGGTGGCGGCGATGTCGCGGCACGAGAGGGCAAGCTCACGTTCTTCGTCGGTGGCAGCGCGGAGTCGTTCGAGCGGGCGCGGCCGGCCTTCGAGGTCATGACTCAGAATCGCTTTCATGTCGGTGCCCTGGGCTCGGGCGCCGCCACCAAGATCATCAGCAACTTTCTCGCCATTTCGAATACGCTGATCGTGCGCGAAGCGTTACGCCTCGCGCGCGGCGCCGGCATTGCCGACGAGCGTCTATTGGAAGTCGTCAACAAGGGTGGGGTTGGATCGAACTGGGCGAGCATCAATTGGCAGAGAATTCGCGAGCAAGAGGCAAACTACACGACCGGCGCGGCGGGCATGGTGGCCATGGCGACGAAGGATCTGCAGCTTGCGCAGGCCCTTGCCCAGGAAACCAACACCTCCATGCCGGCGCTATCGGCCCTCATCGAGAAAGCTCTGCCGGACCTCCAAGCGCATAGCCTGACCACCTGAAGGCGCTCGCAATGGAATCCGCTCGGCGGGGGTTTTGCATCGGCGTGGACGTCGGCGGCACGTTCACCGACGTGGTTCTCTCCGACGGTTCGAACGTGTGGCGTGCGAAGGCACCTTCGACGCCCGCGGCGCTTGGCAACGGGGTGCTGAACGGGTGTCGGCTCGTTGCAGAGCGCGCTGGTTTGCGCCTCGAAGATCTTCTGCCGCAGGTCGCTCGTTTTGGACTCGGAACGACTGCGGTTACCAATGTGATCGCCACCCGCAGTGGCAGACGCGTCGGCTTGGTCACGACCAAGGGATTTGAGGATCTCGTGCCGATTGCCCGCGTGCGCCGCGTCCCGCGGCAGGGCTGGCTGGTGCCACCCGATTCACTGATCGACCGCGAATGGATCTTAGGCGTCGCGGAACGCGTGGACCGCAACGGCACGGTGCTGCGCTCGCTCGACCGGAACGAACTGTTGCAAGGTGTGCGGCTGCTGCGCGAGCGCCATCGAATCGAGGCAATCGCCGTGTCGTTCCTCTGGTCCTGTGCCAATCCGGAACACGAGCAACAGGCGGTCGAGGCGATCCGCGCGGAAATGCCCGACATGACCGTCGTTTCGGGCGCCGCGCTGCATCCCGTCGTGCGTGAATACGAGCGCACGACCTTTGCGCTGCTCAACGCCTATACGTCCGGCGCCCTCGGCGGAATCGAAGAGCTGGTGGCTGAGCTGCGACGCCTCGGGCTGCCGCGCCCACCGCTGCTGGTGCATTCCGGTGGCGGCTCGATATCGATCGAGGAGGGTCGCAAGGCGCCCGCCACGCTGGCCGAGTCCGGCCCGGCGGCGGGCGTAGTCGGCGCGCTCGCCGTGAGTGGCGCCGCCGGTGCGCCGAATGCGGTGGGCTGCGACATGGGCGGCACCTCGTTCGACATGTCCATCATCCAAGATGGCGAGGCGCTGCGGCGCAGCCGCGGCGACCTCATGGGCATCTGGACGGCGCTGCCCATGGTGGATATCGAGTCCGTCAGCGCGGGCGGCGGCTCGGTCGGATGGATCGATGCCATGGGTTTCTTGCGAGTGGGCCCGGACTCGGCCGGATCGACGCCCGGGCCCGCCTGCTATGGCCGAGGCGGCACGCGCGCGACGGTGACCGATGCTTTGGTGGTGCTCGGCTACATCGATCCGAACCGCTTCCTCGGCGGGTCGATGCGGCTCGATGCGGACGCTGCGCAAGCGGCGTGCGCTGCGCTGGGGAAGCCTCTCGGTCGGGATGCGGTGCAGATCGCCTGGGGCATCTGGGAGATCGCTCGGGTGGACATGGCGCGCGCATTGCGCGCGCAGTTCGCACAGAAGGGCATCGATCCGCGACAGTTTGCCATCGTGAGCATGGGAGGCTGCGGCGGCCTCTTCAACGTGTCGATTGCCCAAGAGATCGGTATGAAGCGAGTGCTGGTGCCCGAGCTCACCTCGGTGCTTTCGGCATTCGGAGCGGCGAATGCCGATGTGCGTCGCGAACGAATGCGCGCGGTCGGCCGTATGCTGCCCTCGGAGCCTGCGGCCCTGTGCGAGATGCTCGAGGGGTTGGCGACGGAGGTGAATCAAGACCTGTCCGCGGATGGCATCGCCGAGTCGGCACGCTCGATCCAATTCGAAGCGGATATGCGTTTCGCGCGCCAGCAGTCGGAGCTCACCGTATCGTGCGATGCTCGATTGGATGCGAGCTCACAGCAAGCGCTGATGGATCGCTTCCGGGATGAGTATTGCCGGCGCTACGGTCGCGGTGCGCTCGCTTTGGGCGCCGGCGTCGAGTTAGTCGTGCTTAGGGCGGTCGGGCGCGGTCGTACGGTTCGCGCCGAGCTCGCGCGCAGTGCCAATGCCGGTTCGGCGCTCGGCAAGGTGTCGGGGAAGCGCCGTCTGTGGATGAGGCTCGAGGGACGTATGGAGCGAGCCGACGTCGATGTTACCCCGCCGAAGAACTGCGCCCGGGGGATCGTTTCGAGGGTCCGATACTGCTCGACGGCGCGGATACGACGGTCTGGATACCCGCGCGAGCACGTGCCCGGGTCGATGAATACCGCACGATCGACATCGAGGTTGATGCATGACCATCCAAAATGACCTGGACGACGTCGCACTCGAGGTTTTACGCACGCGTCTCATGGCGATCGCCGAGGAGGGCGCGGTGACGATCGAACGCACGGCCTGCAATCCGGTCATTGCGGAGTCGCGTGATTGCTCGTGCACGCTGCTCGATGGCGCCGGCCGGTTGATCGTGGGCGGCGGCGCCGTCGCGCATCACTTCGGCGCATGCGACCACGCCGTGCAGGCCACCATGGCGGCGCATGGGGACACGATTCGACCGGGTGACGTGTTCATCGCCAACGATCCGCATAGCGGTGGCGGCCTGCACTATCAGGACGTGGTGGTGCAGCGGCCGCTGTTCGTCGACGACAAGCTGATCGCCTGGTCGGTCAATTCCGGTCACATGATCGATATGGGCGGAATGGCGTTCGGGTCATGGTCGCCCATGGCTGTCGAGTGCTACCAGGAGGCCTTGCGCCTGCCGCCGGTGCGTTTGTTCCGGGCGGGAGTCGAGGTCGCCGATATCTGGGCCATCTTACGCACCAACGTGCGGGTGTCGGAACTCGTCGAGATGGATATTCGCAGTCTCGTCGCCGGGAGTCTCGTGGCGCACGACAAGATGGCCGCGCTGACAAAGAGCATGGGCGCTGCGCAATTCATCGACGGCGTGCAAGCGCTGCACCGGCGCACCGAGGCTGAGATGCGGCGGCGCATCTCGCTGCTCGAGGATGGCGAGTACAGCATGACGACCTGGACGGAGTGGGAGGAGGAGATCTTCAAAGTGCCCTGCCGTCTCACCGTCGAGGCTGATACGTTGCACTTCGACTTCACCGGCGCCGCGCCTCAGACACGACACTTCTTCAATTCCAGGGAGCACATCATTCGCGCCATCGTGGTGAGCGACATCACCGATGTGCTCGCCCATGATGTGCCGCTGTCGGCGGGATTGTTTGCCCCTATCAAGCTCACTTGTCCGGAGGGCACCGTGGTCAACTCGCGGCCGCCGGCGCCCACCGCATCCGCGCATTTCGACGTGGCCCTGAATGCCAGCATGGCTGCCCAGCAGTGCGTGATGATGGCGATTGCTGCGTCCGGACCGGGGGCGCCGGGGCGGCATCTCTTGTCGGGCCCGGTCGCACCCTCCTGCATGGGACTTCATACGTGGTCCTATCGCAGCAAGGCAGGTGTGCCTGACGGCTGGCTGATGATCGACGGCGCCATGGCCGGGGGCTCCGCGGGACATGACCGCGACGGCTACGATCTGTTCAGTTTCATGGTTGCTCGCAAGGCGATCATCGAGGCGGTGGATGTGGAGTTGTTCGAATCGCGCTACCCCGCGTTGGTCACCGAGAAACGGCCTCGCCCGGGCGAGGCCGGAGCCGGCCGGCATCGCGCCGGCGCCGGCTGTCAAATGATCTACCAACCTCACGGAGTCGAGCAGATCGAGGGCGTCATGCTCGGCATGCGCGAGTGGCTTCCGCTGCCGGGATTTGCGGGCGGCATGCCGGGCGCGAATACCGAATTCGCGATACATCGCAGCGATGGGCGGCGCGAGGTCGTGTCGGGGCATGCGAGCGGAGTCGTCGTCCGCGAGCATGAGCAATTCGAGTTTCGGATCGGTTCGGGTGGCGGTCTGGGCGACCCGCTGGATCGCGAGCCCGCCGAAGTCGCACGCGACGTGCGCCACGGTCGCATCACGGCGGCGGAGGCCGAGGCGACCTACGGCGTGGTGCTTGTCGCGGACCAATGCGACCCCGCCGCAACGGCGCAGCGTCGCGCGGAAATGCTCAAGAGTCGGCTGGCGCGCTCGAGCCCGGCTCGAAAGCCCGGACCGCGCCGCGTTCTTGAGACGCGAGTTCAAAGTCAGCCTCTTTATCCAGGGGTCGTTCAGGTGGGGACTGTTGCTTACGCTGAGTTGAGCGGCGCCGCGCTCGCGCTCGCACCCGGCGCGTGGACGGACGGCTGTCCAACGCTCGAAGAGCTGCGCGGGAATCGCTTGTTGATTCGCTCCTATCTGGATCCGGTCACGGGCCGGCTGCTGCTCGTCGACGTACTGCCGCGCGGCGAGAGCTGCACCATCGCGACGCGGCCACGGCGTTGGCAGGCGGCCGTGCCGGCGAGCTGAGGTCGCACCGTCACTCGCGCGTCAGCAACAAACACCCGGCCAGCGGCCCACCGCCCGCGGCGGTGATACCGACTCTCGCGTCTTTGACTTGCCGATCGCCCGCCTCGTTCCAGAGTTGTCGGCACGTCTCCCACAAAAGGCCGAATCCGTGCAGCCGTCCGGCGGATAGCTGTCCGCCGCCGGTGTTGAGCGGTAAAGAACCCGACAGTGCGATACGCGTTCCACCTTCGACGAACGCGCCGCTTTCGCCCTTGCCGCAGAACCCCAGGGCCTCGAGCCATATCAACGTCAAAATGCTGAAGCCGTCGTAAAGATTTGCCACGTCGATATCACCGGGCTTCAGATCGGTGCGCTCCCACAATCGCCGGCCGGCATCGGTGGCTGCCATCGAGGTAAGATCCTCGAACTGGTCCCAGGAGTTACGCCCATAGAGCGCACCGCTCATGGCCTCTATGCGCAGCGGAGGCTTGCGCAGCGCCCGCGCAGCGTCGATGTGCGACACGATCACCACGGTCGCGCCGTCGATCGGGGGATCACAATCATAGAGACACAAAGGCTCGGTAATCATGCGGGCCGCAAGATATTCATCCATCGTGAGCGGGGAGCGGTACAGCGCCCGCTCATTCAAGGCCGCGTTCTTGCGGCTGTTGAGAACGAGTGCACCCAACTGCTCGCGTGTCGTCCCGAATTCGTGCATGTGCCGCTTCGCGACCAGCGCGAGCGGGTGCGCGGCGGACAGCCCGTTGAAGGGACGTATCCATGACATGAGACCCTCGACTCGCTCCGGCGCAGCCTTGGGGGAGCTCAGGGAGCGCCGCTGCAGCTGTGCGGAGTATTGATTGAGCGTGCGGAAACACAGCACGTGCCGAGCCTGGCCGGATGCAACCGCCATGGCGGCGTTCATCACCGCGCTCAACTGCCCCGGTGCCTCCGGCGAAGCCGCGAACCAGTTGAGCTTCAGATCCAGCGATTCCTTCACCTCGCGCAGCGTGACCGGCGCCATGCCGGGCGTGATGGAGACGCCGGGCCACGAACTCAAGCCATCGATGTCGCTATCCTTGAGGCCCGCTTCCTCAAGCGCCTCGAAGACGGCGTCGAGCGTGAGATTCAAGGCGCTGCGATCGGCGCGCCGACCGGCCATGGCCAGGCCGACCCCGGTTATTGCCGCGCGACGCTCCAGAATCTCGAGCATCTCTAGCTCGAGCTCTTGGACGCATCGTCGATGAGCTTGAGGGCGCGTTCCGGGCAGGCGCGCACGCCCCGTTGCGCCTGCGCTTCCAACGCCTGCGGTACGTTCTTCTCAGCGAAGCCGATGTAACCGTTCGAATCGAGCTCGAAGAGCTCCGAGACCGCCGCACAGCGTGCGTGCCCGGCACATCTCTTGCGATCCGCGACGATCTTCATCGGGTTCTTGCGCCTCTAGAATTGCGACTTGGGAAGTCGAACGACCATCCCATCGATATCGGCCGTGACCGTGATCTGGCAGGTTAGGCGACTATTGGGTTGCTGCTCGAGCAAGCCCTCCAGCAACGCGCTCTCCGCGGTGCCGGCCGGCGGAAGCTTCGCGAGCCAAGCGGGGTCGACGAATCCGTGACAAGTGCCGCAACTACAGCTGCCGCCGCAGTCGGCGACGATCCCAGGCACCGCATTCTCGACGGCCGCCTGCATGACGGAGCCGCCGGCCTCGACCTGCACTTCGTGCTGTTCGCCATTGTGCTCGATGAAAACGATTGTGGGCATGAACCGCGGGTCCCTCGAATAAAGTTGACACTAGCGCTTGGGAATCTTCAATCCGGTCTTCTCGCGATCCCAGGTGCCGGGCGTACAGCCTTCCTGCCGCAGCTGGTATTTGAGGACGCGTCCCACGGAGTTGCGCGGCAGGTCTTTGCGGAATTCGAAATAGCGCGGGATCGTGAAGTAGGGCAGGCGCTCTATCGCCCAATGGCACATCGCCTGCTCGGTCAGCGTGTGGCCGTCCTTCAGGACGATCGTGGCCTTGACGTCGTCTTCGCCCGCGTCGGAGAACACTGCATGCACGGCCACGTCCGCCACGGCCGGATGTCCGCGCAGGCCGGTCTCGACCTCGAAGCTCGAGATATTCTCGCCGCGCCGCCGCAAATAGTCCTTCTTGCGGTCGACGAAGTACAAATAGCCGTTCTCATCGAACTTGCCGATATCGCCGCTGTGCAGCCACATGTTGCGCATGATTTTGAGCGTGTCCGCCGGCCGATTCCAATATCCCTCGAACATGATATTCGGTCGACGCGGCCGGATGACGATCTCGCCGGGCGCGCCGGCAGGCAGCTCATTATCGTCCTCGTCGAAGATGCGCACCTCGAAGTCGTCGTTGACTCGTCCGGAGGAGCCCGGCGGCGCCTCTTCGTCGTGCCGCAGTCCGGTGACTCTTGCGGCTTCGGTCAGGCCGTAGCTATTGGAGCCGGCGCGCCGCACCCCGAAGCGCTGGCGCCACTTCTCCTGCAGCGCCGCGGGAAACGGCGAGCCGCGTACCGTATGCAGCTGACCGTAGCATGCCTTCGAGTGCTCCGTGTCCTCTGCTTCGGCAAGGAAGGTGATCATCGAGCCAAGAAGACTCGCCACGGTCGCGCGGCTACGCTTGATGTCGGGCCAGAAACGCGACACGGAGAAGCGCGGATAGATCGCGACTCGCGCGCCGACGAACATGCAGGAAAGAATCGAGCCGCCCGTCGCATTCATGTGAAACAGCGGCAACGCGGTCCAATTGCAGTCGTCCCGATGCCGATCCTCCATCAGGATTATCTGTCGGCCGAGATTGCAGACGTAATTGTGGCTGATCATGCAGCCTTTCGAGGGGCCGGTCGTGCCGGCAGTGTAGACGAGCATGGCGAGATCGGCCGGCGTGTTCAGATCCGCGAGCGGCTCGGTTGAATTCTCGAGCAAGCTCGCCAGAGGCAGCACCTCGCGCACGCCGGATACGAGCGCACCTTCCCGCTGAACGAGCGCCCTCAAGTTCGGCAGACCATCCGCCACGTCGGCGATGCGCTGCGCGTAATCAGATTCGGCGATCACGATGTTCGCGCCGCAATCGTTCAGCTGATGGCGCAAGAACTCGCCTTTATAGGCGGTGTTCACCGGTACGCTCACGGCCCCGGCCTTGTTGATCGCGAACCAGGACAACACCGCATGGACGTTGTTGTCGAGAACGCTGGCGACGGTGTCGCCTTTTTTCACGCCGAATTGCTGCAGGCTGCGGGCAAGGCGAGTGGATTCCCGATCGATATCGGCATAGGTGTACGAATCACCCGTGAAGTCGAGGAATACACGGTCGCCGAACTGGGCGCTCGAACGCGCCAACGCGGCGGTAACCGTATCTTGCACCGCGCGATTCTCTACCTCATGAAGATGCATTGCTTGTCCTGCGCACTCAATCTGGTTCATATAATGGACGAAGCGTCAGCTTTTTGTCCAGTGAGAATATTCTGATTCGATGCGAATGCGCTAGAGTCCACTGGACCCGCGATGGCATATCATATAAAATGACGGTGCGTTAGTTTCGGGGAAACTCTGATATGGAACTTGGCGATCTGATTCTCGTCAGCGTGGATGATCACCTCATCGAGCCCTCGGACATGTTTGTCCGCCACATTGCGCCGCGCTTCAAGGACCGTGCGCCGGTCGTGAGGCACGGCACCAGCGGCGCCCATCACTGGGAGATCGAAGGAAAAAAGGGGCCCGGACTCGGCCTCAACGCCGTGGCCGGTCGACCCAAGGAGGAGTATGGGTACGAGCCGGTGTCGTACGAGCAGGTTCGCAAAGGTTGCTTCGATCCGGACGCGCGCATCGAGGACATGAACGTCAACGGCGTTCTGGGGTCCATCTGCTTCGGCTCTTTTCCCGGCTTCGCAGGTGCGCGCTTCCAGAAAATGCAGGACAAGGAACTGGCGCTGGCGACCATACGCGCCTACAACGATTGGCATTTCAGTGACTGGTGCGGCAAGCATCCCGGTCGCTTCATTCCCCTCGCCATGCTGCCTCTGTGGGACGTCAGTCTCGCGGTGAACGAACTCAAACGCATGGTGCGGGTCGGCTGCCATGCCGTGACCTTCCCGGAGAATCCGTCGCTGATCGGCCTGCCGAGCCTGCACAATGAATGCTGGGAGCCGCTATGGGCCGCGTGCGAGGAACATGCCGTGGTGCTGTGTTGTCACATCGGCTCCGCGGGCAATGCGCCATACCCCTCGGATGAGTCGCCGATCGATGCGTGGATCACGGCGATGCCCATTTCGATCGCGAACGCTGCCGCCGACTGGCTGTTCGCGGGCTTCTGGAAGCGCTATCCGGGCCTCAAAATGGCGCTCTCCGAAGGTGGTATCGGCTGGATACCTTACTTTCTCGAGCGGGCGGATTTTACTTATGAGCAGCACAACGCCTGGACGCGCACCACGTTTGGCAAGGAAAAGCCGAGCGATATGTTCAGGAAGCATTTCATAACCTGCTTCATCGATGACGAATTCGGATTGCGCAACCGGCAGGACATTGGGATCGACATCATCTGCTGGGAAGCGGACTACCCTCACTCGGATGCCACCTGGCCGAAGTCACCCGAGAATCTGTGGAAGGGCATCCGCGCGCTTCCTTCCGGCGATATCGACAGGATCACTCACCGCAATGCCATGGCGGCGTTCGGCTATGATCCGATCGCGCGGTTCGGCCGGGAAAACTGCACCGTGGCCGCGCTGCGCGAGCAGGCACGGCACGTCGATACCTCACCGATGTCGCGCGGCGGCCTGAACCCTGCCGGCTCCTCGGATCGACCGGTGACCTCTGCGGACATCAAAAAGATTCTCTCTCATGTGTGAGCGTGCAGCGGGAGCCCACCGAGCGTGATCGCGTGTCTCGAAAACCTAAGGGTGCCGGACGGCCTCTACATCGATGGCGAGTTCGTGCAGGCTCACGCGACCGCGCGCGAGGAGATCATCAATCCGGCGACCGAACAGCCCATCGGCACGGTGCAAATCGCCGGTGTTCGAGAGGCCCAGGAGGCGATTCGCGCGGCGCGCGCGGCCTTCGATGCAGGTCCCTGGCCGCATATGCAGACGCGCGCGCGCATCTCCTGCCTCGAGCGCATGTACCAGGCGCTCACTCTGCGTGCGCAGGCGATCTGCGATCTCATCGTCGCGGAGGCGGGCGCGATCAAGTCCACCGCACGCGCCCGGCAGTTCGACGTTCCGATGAAGCACTTCCGCCACTATCTCGACACCGCCGAGCGCGATCCCGTCCGCGGGCTCGCGCCGGAGATAACGCCGAACCCTTCAGGGACGAAGACTCTTGGAACCGCCTTCGTCGTGCGCGAGCCGGTCGGCGTCGTCGCGGCCATTACACCGTATAACTATCCGTACTTTCTCAATTTAGCGAAAGTCGTGCCGGCGCTCCTCACGGGCAATACGGTTATCCTCAAGCCATCGCCCTACACACCCTTTCAGGCGCTGGTACTGGCAACGGTCGCCCAGGATGCCGGATTCCCCAAGGGCGTTTTCAACGTGATCACGGGCGGCACCGCCGTCGGCGAGGAACTCACCCGCGACGCGCGGGTCGACCTGATCAGTTTCACCGGATCGGATGCGGTGGGCAGCGCCATCGCGGCGCAGAGCGCGCCGAGCTTGAAACGACTGGTCCTCGAGCTCGGCGGCAAGTCGGCGCTCATCGTGCGTCACGACGCAAACGTGCGCATGGCCCTCGCGCAGGCGCTGCGCGGCTTCACCAGCCACGCCGGCCAGGGCTGCGCCATGAATACTCGTGTGCTGGTTCACAACTCTCTGCGCGAGCACTTCGTGGAGCAGCTCGCGCAGGCGGCGCGGGCGGTGAAGGTGGGCGATCCTGCCGATCCCGCCACGGAAATGGGTCCCCTGATCCGCAGCGGCGCGCGTGACCGGGTGGAGCGTTACGTCGCGCTCGGACTCGAGAGCGGCGCCAAACTCAAGGCGGGCGGCAGACGTCCGCCCGCGCTCGCGCGAGGCTATTACTTCGAGCCGACCTTGTTCGATGGTGCCGATCCCGATGCGGCGATTGCTCAGGACGAGATCTTCGGCCCGGTGGGCGTCGTGATCGGGTTCGACGACGATGAGGAGGCCGTGGCGCTCGCCAATCGCTCCCGGTTCGGGCTGCGCGGCGGCATCATCAGCGCCGATGTTGGACGCGCTTACGAGATGGCGTTGCAAATTCGCACAGGCGGCGTGACTCTGAACGGCGGCGCCGGTACGCAGCTGTCCGCCGGTCCGTTCGGCGGCGTGAAACGTTCCGGCTACGGCCGCGAGCTCGGCGAGGATGGCCTGAACGAGTTCACGCAAACGAAGCTGATCGAGATCCAGGCCGGTTAGAGGAGGCGACGTGAGTAAACAACCTGCCGATCCGGCGATTGCTCCTGAGCTCAAGCTCGATTTCGATTACTTCGACGTAAAGCCAGTCGACGGCGATCTGCACGCCGGCTGGAAGCGCCTGCACGAAGGTCCCGACATTTTCTACACGGCGAGGAACGGCGGCCACTGGGTGTTCACGCGGGCCGAAGATATCGCCGCCGCCTGGCTCGATCACGAGCGCTATTCGAACGCGGGCGTCGCCATGTCCCGCGACGAGCGCGAGATGCAGCTCTATCCCGGCGAAGCAGACCCTCCCATCCACGCAGCTTACAGAGGTCTGCTGCAGTCGTTCTTTTCCCAGAAACACGTGCACGCTCTCGAAGAACGGATGCGCTCGGTCACGACCGATCTGATCGACGGTTTCCTCGCAGAGGGAAGATGCGAATTCCAGTCGCAAATGGCGCGCAAGATGCCGATCTACATCTTTCTGCACATGATGGAATTGCCCATCGAGGATGCGCCGGGGCTGCTGCCCGCGGCGGACCTGCTTACGCGCGACTCCGATCCGCAATCCTTCCTGCAAGCCATGCAAGCCATGATGAGCTACCTGCAGGGAAAGATCGCTCAGCGCGAACGACGCCCCGGAAGCGACTTCATCAGCCGCTTGCTGACATCCAGCGTGGAGGGAAGGCCGATCACGCAGCACGAGGTCTTGAGCCTCACCGCCAACGTCATGTTCGGCGGGCTGGACACGGTGGTCTCGTCGATGGGCTTCTTCATGAATTTTCTCGCCCGGCATCCGGATCACTGTGCGCAGCTCGTGGCGCAGCCCGAGCTCATCCCGGAGGCGGTCGAGGAACTGCTGCGCAGACACGGGATTGCCAACTTCGGCCGCTCGGTCGCCAAGGATTTCGAGTACAAGGGGCTGCCGATGCGGGCGGGCGATCTGGTGCTGCTGCCCTCGGCCTTGCACAATCTGGACGAGCGCAAGTACGCGCAACCCATGCAGGTGGATTTCCACCGCCCCATCAAACATCACATCTCCTTCGGGACCGGCATTCATCGCTGTCTGGGGGCTCAGCTCGCGCGCGTCGAGCTGCGCGTACTGCTGCAGGAGTGGCTGGCCAGGATTCCGAGCTTTCGACTCGCGGACCGCCAAGCTGTCGTCGCGAAGTCGGGCAGGATCAACGGCGTTTCGGCCCTGCCGCTGTGCTGGCCGGGCTGAGCGTTCCGAATGGATTTCGATTTTTCGGAGGAACAAAGGCAACTGAAGGTGGAGGCGCGGCGTTTTCTCAGCGCTCGCTGTCCCATATCTTTGGTGCGCGCGACGCTCGAGGAGAACGCGGAGCGACGCGCATCGCAGGCGCTGTTCAAGGAGATCGCCGAGCTCGGCTGGTGCGGTACCGCCATCCCGGAAGCGAGCGGCGGCCTCGGACTCAGCCATGTCGAACTCTGCGCCATTGCCGAGGAGTTGGGGCGGGCGCTCGCGCCGGTGCCCTTCGCTGGCTCCATTTACCTCTTCGCCGAAGGAGTCATGGAGGGGGGCTCGGCCGAGCAGCGCTCGCGGCTGCTGCCGCGATTGGCGCGCGGCGAGATCGTCGGCTGCCTCGCCACCGCGGAGGGAAGCGGCGCCTACCAGCATCGCAGCATCGCGTCCCATGTGAAGGCCGGCCGGCTGAATGGGGTCAAGATACCGGTCATCGACGGTGGTGTGGCCGACGTCGCGCTGGTGCTCGCGGCGGAAGCGCCCGGAGCAAGCCTGTTCCTCGTCGATCTGACCGACCCGGGCGTACAGCGTACGGCGCTGCAGTCGTTGGATCCGAGCCGCGGCGTGGCGCGGCTCAGCTTCTCGGACGTACCGGTCGAGCTCGTCGGCGGCGCCGGCGAGGGTGGCGCGCTGGTCGAGCGCATCTTCAATCGAGCTGCGGTGGCGATTGCCTTCGAGCAGCTCGGCGGCGCGGACCGATGCTTGGAGTTCGCGCGCGACTATGCGCTGGAGCGGCACACTTTCGGGCGTCCCATCGGCTCGTATCAAGCGATCAAGCACCGGCTGGCCGACATGTACATCAAGAACGAGCTGGCGCGATCGATCGCCTACTACGCCGCCTGGGCACTGGCGAGCGCGGCGACCGAGTTGCCACGCGCGGCGGCGATGGCGCGAGTGGCGGCGAGCGACGCCTTCGGCTTCGCGTCACGCGAGAGCATTCAAATTCATGGCGGAATCGGCGTCACGTGGGAGGCGAGCCCGCATCTCTTCTTCCGGCGTGCGCGCCACTTAAGTCTCGTGTGTGGAGCGCCCGACGCATGGGCCGAGCGCCTGGCGGCGGATCTTTGCGAGAGAACACCCGCCCCGTCCATCCGCGCCGAGATCGCGTGAATTTCGAGGACTCACCGCAGGAGGCGGTTTATCGAGCGGAGGTTCGGGCCTGGCTCGATACCAACATGCGAGAACACAAGGAACAGTATGCAAATGCTGGCGCGCCGGATCTTGACGTCGCGCGCGCCTGGCAGGCGCGCAAGGCGCAGGCGCGCTACGCGCGCATCACCTGGCCGGTCGA
>Ga0182024_10006636_pt1 | contig 25327 bp, 21 predicted proteins | sample P32metaG_FD_120480 | JGI IMG/M metagenome (GOLD analysis project Ga0182024, IMG submission 120480) | Permafrost microbial communities from Stordalen Mire, Sweden - P3-2 metaG (Illumina Assembly) | ecosystem: Environmental > Terrestrial > Soil > Wetlands > Permafrost | place: Sweden: Stordalen...
AAAGACAAAGACAAAGAGAAAGACAAAGACACGGATGCCGCTCCGACCACCCGTGAATTTCCTGCGGGAAGTTATATCGTCCGCATGGATCAACCCTATTCACGAATCGCGGACGCCCTGCTCGATTATCAATACTGGAGCCCGGACGATCCGCAGAAGACGCCGTACGACGATACTGGCTGGACCTTTGGCGAATTGTTCGGCGTACAAGTACTGCGCGTTACGGATACAAGAGTACTAAGTGCTGCGATGGAACGCGTGAAGGACGTGCGGGCGCCAGGCGGCGTCAAAGGTGATGGGTCTATTTTCGCTATCAACAACACTGCGGAGCCGGCCCTGGCTACGCTTCGTTTCAAATTGAAGGATGCGTCGATGGACGCGGCCGAAGAATCCTTCGAGGCCGGCGGGACGAAATACAATCGTGGCTCTATCATCGTCCATGGTGTGAGCGGCGCGGATCTGAACAAGGCAGCTGGAGAAGTTGGACTGCAAGCTATCACGCTCGCCAGCGCCCCGAGCGTAAAGACCCATCCCTTGCGAGCAGCGCGCGTCGCTTTCGTGCACACCTGGTTGAGCACGCAGACCGAAGGTTGGTGGCGCCTGGCATTGGATGACCTGAAGATTCCCTACGATTACATCAGCACGCAAACGGTCGCGAAGATCGATGACCTGAACGCGAAGTACGATGTGATGTTGTTCCCGCCGGTCGGCTACAATGCGCCGCTCACGGCCATCGTAAATGGCCTGCCAATGTCATGGGGTAATCCGCTGCCTTGGAGGAACACGCCGGAAACGCCAAACCTGGTGGGCAAGAATGATTCCACCGACGACATGCGGCCGGGCCTCGGTTGGGAAGGCGTTGCACACCTGCAAGCATTTGTGGCCAAGGGCGGTGTGCTGCTGACCGCGACGGACACCTCGAGCTTCGCTCTTTCGATTGGGCTTGGCAACGGAGTGAGCGTCGGATCCGCGCAAAAAATGACCATTGTTGGATCGGTGTTGGGTGCGCGACTGGTGGACTCGACGAGCCCCATCGCCTACGGATACGGCGAAAAAGTTGCGGTGTATTGCGACAATGGTCCGATTTTCTCGCTCAGTAGCATTGCGGGTGAGCGTCGCCGGCGGCGGTTGGGGAATCAGTCGAAATCGCGGCCTACCGGGCGCGGCACGATTGACGATCCCGATTTCGCCGTCGGTCGCGTGGGCGTCGAGGCTCCCGAAGAGGCGAACTCCGAAATTTGGGAAAGCCCGGAGGTTACTGACGAGCAGAAGATGAATAATATTCGCGTGATTCCTCCGGAGAATCGGCCGCGCGTGATTCTGCGGTATGCGGACAACAAAGATTTGCTGATTTCGGGTTTGCTGGAAGGTGGCGAAGAAATCGCCCAGCATCCCGCAGTGGTGGATGTGCCCTCCGGGAATGGGCACGTCATTTTGTTTTCCATCAATCCGGTTTACCGGGGCGAGACGCGCGGGACGTATTCATTGGTGCTGAATACCATTCTCAATTTTGACAGCTTGAATGCCGGCCGGAAGGTCGAAGGGAAATAGATCTCCAGCCTTTCTTGCGAAGCTCCGGTCGGTAGTATTGTTATGGTTACTTCCGCGGGTGCTACTAGCGTCGTTGTTATGGTCAGGGGTTGTCGGCATCTGAGTCCCGCCGCCTGGGAAGAGGGCGGCTACCGATTCTGGCGTTTTGCGGCGGTTGGGGTACAATCCCGGCCATTATGGCGAAACGAGCGGCGAAGAAATCTACGATGAAACGGAAGGCTCGCAAGGTCAGCGCACGAAAGCGGTATTCCTCGAAAGACGGCAAGTTGTCGAAGGACGCGGTCACCCTGATTGTTTTGCTGAAATCGCGCGAAGGGCAGGAGACGTTGCTGGAGGCGGAATTGCGGGCGCTGGTGGGCCCGACACGGCGCGAGGATGGATGCATCCGGTACGATTTGCATTGCCGGCCTGAGGCGCCGGGCGCGTTTCTTCTGCACGAGGTTTGGGCCAATCGCGAGCATCACCGGCTTCACACGCTGACCCCACATTTTATTCGATGGGATGCGCGCAAGGATGCGTTGCTGGCATCGCGGGATGTTGCGTTCTGGACACAGTTGATGTGAGGGTTACGGTCTACGCCACCGAACCGGGGTATTTCAGGGCCATGCGTCGAGCTTTAAATTTGTTCGTGATGACCATGCCAGCTAAGCGGAGCGCGCCCCTACCTTGAACCAAGTTTTCCCGATTGGGAATGGACCCGCTTAGCTCTCTGGGGGCCCTACGTAGTAGCCGGGTCGGGAGCGGACCTGCCATTTGTTTGACCCTTTTTTGTCGATCCCCACTTTTATTTCATGATAGCCAATAGCGTTGGTGCCGACGGGCGCGTAGGTCACGGAATATTGAGAGTGGAGTTCGCCGCCAATATCGTCGACGGCTTTTTCGATGGAACGGTCTTTGAAGGTGGCGAGATGTTCGCCGCCAGTTCCCGCCGCCGCTAACTCCAAGGGATTTCCTTTGATTTTATCTTTCACGTGCTGCACCGCCCAGATGACGGCTTGCGTCAAATCGCCGCTGCCGTAACGGGCGGCGTCGGTTTCCGGCGTTTGCACCGTCCCTGGCATGGGTGGCGCGCCGAAAGTGCCGGGCGGCGTGATCTGCGGCGCGGTATTTTTTGGAGCGGCTTGCAATTCGGCCTTGGTCGTGGAGAGGCCGACGCTATAGATGGTGACGTTGGCGAGCTGGGCCTGGCGCAGGACGGCGCCGAACCGAGTGTCGCTGCCGAAATCGGTGGCCTCGGACAAAATCAGCATCACGCGGCGGCGGCCGGGATTGTCCGCGGTGGGTTGCGGCTGGCCGCTGAGCATCTCAATGCCTGCGGCCATGGCGTCGTAAAGCTTCGATCCGGACGTTCCTGCCTGCAAATGGTCGAAGATACTTTCGATCTGGTCTTGATTGGCGGTGAATTCCAGCAATTTGTCTACGGAATCGTTGAAGCCGATAACCGCTGCTTCTCCGCTGGTGCCCATGACCGTTTGCGTGATTATGATGCCGGCTTTGCGTATTTGCGGAAGCATGGCCTCGATCCGCGAGCTGGTTTCCACCAGTACGGCGACGGAAAGCGGGTCTCCACCCATATCGAAATGCAGGATTTGCTGTGCGACGCCGTTGTCGGTGACACGAAAGTCGTGGGCATCCAAAGTGTCGACCATTTGACCTTTGGAATCGCGCACGGTGATGGGGGTGCTTACCAGCGACACGCTGACGCCGATTTTGGCCTTCGGGGATTGCTGGACGGTGGTACCAGGCTGGGGCGTGATCGGCCCCGATTGAGATTGTGCGGCCAGCGACAAAGCAAAAGCGGAGAGGCCCAACCAGAGGAGGGGAACCGTGGCTAGGGAGAGACTCCCGAAGGTAACCTGGTGATTCATGCGCACCCTCCGCCACACAGTGTATCGAATTCGACGCAACTGCGGCGACAAGCGTTGCCGGGGGACGCCGCACTTCCTAGAATGGTAGATGGACATATCGGAGAGCGCTGAATGGCTGTGCGACAAGTGAAGTTGAAGCCGATGCATGCGCCGTTGGCGCCGCATAAAGACCCGGCCTTCCTGCAAAGCACCGCAGCGCGGCCCATTCGCATACTGGCGGAATATCTGCAGCCGCTGGTCCAACTGAAGAAAGAGGGCATCGCTGACACGATCGTGATTTTTGGATCAGCGCGAATCGAATCGCGGGAAAGCGCGCTGGCACGGCTGGGCAAATTGAAGAACCGGGCGGCGTTGGCAAGAGTGAAAGCAGAGCGAGCGGAACATCGGGAAACGCTGCGCGACGCGCGAAGCGCGCTGGAAATGTCGCGGTATTACGAAGAGGCGCGAGAACTATCGCGCCGGATTACGACTTGGGCGATGACCCTGGGTTCGCGGCCGCGGCGGTTCGTGATTTGCTCCGGGGGCGGCCCGGGAATCATGGAAGCGGCGAATCGCGGGGCCATGGAGGCGGGCGGAAAATCCATCGGGCTGTCGATTGAACTGCCACACGAACAGTTCGCCAACCCTTACATTAGCCCAGAGCTCAGCTTGAACTTTCATTACTTTTTCATGCGCAAATTGTGGTTCGCACAGATTGCCAAGGCGTTAGTGGTTTTTCCCGGCGGGTTCGGGACCATGGATGAACTGTGGGAAATGATGACGCTGTTGCAAACGGGAAAACTGCCGAAGAATAACTTGATCATCATTTACGGCCGCAAGTACTGGGACGAAGTGCTGAACTTCCGGGCGATGGTGCGCTGGGGAATGATCAGTCAGAACGAGTACAAGATGCTGCAATTTGCAGACACCGTGGACGAGGCCTTTGAACGTATCCAGAGTGGGCTGGAAAGGTACCACTTAGAAATCGAATCTGACCTGTAGATTTTATGTCGAGATAGCCTTCTGAGAGATTCTCAAGCTATTGATTCAGAGCGACTTAGCTTCGGATTCTACAGGATTTCCCTTACCGACCTCCCATGCTTTCCCGATGGTCAGATTTCCCTTCCCGGCCTACAGTAATCGTCGGCTAGCCCCCGAAGCCTGGCTATCAACGTTTGATAGGAGAAGCGAATGCAAACGGATCAGCGTATGGGAATTTTGGAGTACACCAAGCTGGCTGTGACCCTTGCGGCCCTGGCGGGCTTTTTGCTCTTCACAGGCGCGCCTCGTGTGCGCGCGAATGAGGCTGAATGCCAACACCGCACGGAAAGAGCGGACCACAATCTTCACGAAGCGATCAAGCACCACGGGTATGACAGCAAGCAGGCGGAACATGCGCGCCACGAACTGGCCGAGGCCCGCGAATATTGCTGGAACGAAAATCACCGGTGGTGGGACGTCGAAGCGCACGAGTGGCGCGTAGAACACAACTGGGATGAGGATCACGGCCGTCGGTAACGCACTAAGCGGAATCAAACAGCCTTTGTAAGGCGCGGCTGCTGTTCCCCGCGCCTTGTTGTTTTTAGCTGGATGGAAGAACGCCTACAAGTGAAATCAAAAAGGGCGCATCCGAGGATGCGCCTCTTTTAGTTTCTCAAAGTTGTGAGTGCAACGGTTCTAGTGGGTTGGTACGGGCAGTTCGTCTGAGAAGACCGCCTCGAAACGCCGTGTTTCGTCCTGATCGTGCAGCATTACCACGGGCACAACCCGCAGTGACTGGCCGCACGAACGGCACTGCGTTACTTCGCCTTGTAAGTCCTGTAAAAATCCGTCCGTGAAATGATATTGCGTCCGCTCGCGCCGGGCATTCTTCTGGCCCCGCGTACCGCAGTGCGGACAAGCGAATTCGACCCTGTCCTCCTGCGGATCGCGGTCCAGAGCGGCCCAGCCGGTGCGGCGCACGCCTACGGTTTCAATATTGTGCCGGTCCATTTGGTTTGCTCCTTAGATCCACGTCCACAAGGCATGAGATGCGTTAGGGTGACATTTTGATACAGATTTATAAAGTTCTTATTTTCCGTAAAATACGGCGCGAACGAAAAATTTGACATCATCGGCGAGTGCTGCTGTTGGTACAGTTTCGGCCAAGTTTAGCGGCAGACTTTGCCTTTTACTTTGGATGGTACTGGCGGGGGGACGCGCTAAAGCGCGCCCCTACATGGGCCTTAGCGGCGGGTTCGGGAACTTGTTTTTGGGCGCGGTGTCCAAGGGAACGAGGTCGCGCGCAACCCTCACATCCCTGCGAGCGCGGCGCCGGTTTTCTGCAAGAAATTGCGGAGGTCCGGCGCCGCAAAACTTTCCTTTTCGTTCGCAGCATTCTTGTGTGGAGGTGTGTGATGGCCGACCGATGCGGCCGTGTTTATGGCGAGCATTTGGGTGTCTTGAAGGAGTGTCTTGTTGAGGGCGACCCAGAGCAGCAAAGTCGTCAACGGAAAGAGCGGCGACGGGCGCTGATCTTATCGGTGGCGCTACAGGGTATGGTACTGGCGGTTGTAATACTGGTTCCATGGCTCGGTAAGCCGGCGCGGATCGCGCTTGCGAATGTTACGCCGCTGCCGCCGTATTATTCGCGGCCTGCGGCCAGGACGACGGCCGTCCAGACGCAGACGCGTCGGCGGGAAAATGCTTGCAGGTTATGCCCGCCGCCATCCATTCCACGCACGATTGTGCATCACGACCCGGCGCCGCCGGATAACGGCCAAGGTGAGCCGCGTTTCGACGGTATTGAAAATCCGGGCGCAATGGCGCCGTCGCCGGACTCCAGGGCCGTCACCGAACCCCCGCCGCCGCCGACCGAGGTGGAGAGGCCTCGCGTCCTGCATATCACCCACCTTGATCCGGCGATGCTAAGGCATCGGGTTGAGCCGGTTTATCCCACGCTGGCCAAGCAGATCGGGCGGTCCGGGCGTGTGGAGTTGCGCGCGATTATTGCGGCCGACGGGACTATTCAATCTTTGGAGGCGGTCGGAGGCGACCCTATTTTCTATCCATCAGCGCTCGAGGCGGTCCGGGAGTGGAGATATACACCGACGGTGCTGAATGGGCAGAAAGTGCAGGTGGATACCTATATTACTGTGATTTACAACCTGCAGAGGTGACCGAACCGAGCCCTCCGGCGCTTTTTGCAAGTGTTGCTCTTAAGCGTGTGATCGCACGGGTTGGTCGCTGAGGTCTGGACCCAATACTCAATCAGGTGAGTTAACGACGGTAACGCAGATGGCAAGGATAATGTCTTTACAGCATGGGTTCGCCGGAGTGGCGTGCGATGGCTTCGCGGGTGGTGTCGCGGAGGCGAATCAGGTCGCGCCAGCCCGGGGACTGGGTGCCGGTCGGGGTTGCGGCGGCAACCTGAGGGTAAATGGGTGGAGAGAGGGTGATGGTTACGCTGGTGGGTCGGGGGAGGATGGTTCCTTCGCGAAGGAATTGGCGGGTTCCGGCCAGGGAAACCGGGATGATTGGGGCGCCTGCGCCTACGGCTGCTTTGAAGGCGCCTAACTGGAAGGGGCGGACGCCGTCTTCGGCGGTAAAGGTGCCTTCGGGAAAGACGAATACGGATTCGCCTTGGCGTAAAAGGTCTTGCAGTTGTTCCGATTGGCGGAGGCGGGCATCGGCGTCGGTGCGGTCGAACCAGACGTGATCCATTTGCTGGAGGAAGGTGCCGATGAAGGGCATGTGGCGGACTTCCATTTTGGCTACGAAGCGATAAGAGACGCCGAGACCTAACATGATAGGGAGAACGTCGAAATAGCTGGTGTGATTGGCGGCATAGATTTTCGCGCCGGGGGTGTCCATATATTCTTTGCCGATAACCTGGACGCGGATGCCTACCAGCGGGAAAAGTACTTTCAGGGCTGAGGAAGTGAAGCGTCCCGCGGCGCGATGATCTGAAATGAGGCTCACGATGGCGCAGGTTGGCACGATCCAGAGGAAAAAAACCACGCCGAAGTACAGGCCATAGAGCGTTTCGAACCCGCGATGAAAAGCCGATCCGATGGCGAGGGCAGACCCTCGCAGTGCGCCGCTTGCACCCAGGCGGGCGATTTGCAGCCAAGCAGGAGCTTTCTCGGCGGACAAGGAACCTTTTACGAAGAGCTGCCTGGTTTCTTCGCGGCGCAATTTGCCGCTGGACGTTTTTGGAATGCTACCAGGAGGGAGTAGTTCAACACGGTCGGGTGGCAGGCCCAGTCCACGCGTTACTTGTTCCGTGACTGCCGCGGAAATGGCGGCTAGCTTTTTGGTGTCACGCTCGCGGACTTCCGCTACGACTATGAGTTTTTCGGTGCCCGAACCCTGGTCCTTCAGGCCAAAGGCTACGATGCAACCTTTGCGAATGCCTTCGACGCGGGCGGTTAGTTCTTCGATTTCGTGGGGGTAGAGGTTGCGGCCGCCTTTGATGATGATGTCTTTGAGGCGGCCGGTTACGTAGATTTCGCCGTCGGCGCGGTAGGCGCGATCGCCGGAATCGATCCAAGGGAATTCCTGCAAGTCGGCGGGCGGCCCTAGAGGCAGCAATTTCTGGGTAGCTGCTGGGTTGTGGTAATAGCCGCTTGTCGCGGATGGGCCGCGGAACCAGAGAAAGCCTTCGGTGCGGTCGGGAACTTCGTTTCCGTTGGAGTCGGCGATGCGCACTTCGTGGGCTGGCAGTGCGCTACCGGAGGAGACGAAAGAAATGGCGGTGGAGTCGTGCGAGGAGGAAGCGACAGCGCGACCTTTTGCGGTGAAGGTTTCGCGGTCGACGCGATCAATCAGCGGTGCACGATTCAAAGGGGAAACGGTGACGGCGAGGGAGGATTCGGCGAGGCCGTAGACGGGGAGATGCGATTCGTTGCGGAAACCGTAGGAGGCGAAACGGGCGGTGAATCGTTCCATGGTTTCCGGATTGACGGGTTCGGCGCCGTTCATGGCGACTCGCCAGGAACTCAGGTCGAGGCCTTCGATGTCTTTGTCGGCGATCTTCCGCACGCAGAGTTCGTAAGCGAAATTCGGGGCGGCTGCGATGGTGCCGCGATGCTTGTGAAAGGCCCAGAGCCAGCGTTCCGGACGCGTGAGGAACGCAAGAGGCGACATCACGGCAAGGGGAATACCGAAGTGCAGCAGCGTGAGCCACGCGCCGATCAGTCCCATGTCGTGATAGAGGGGCAGCCAGCTTACACCGACATCGCCCGGGCCCATTTGCACGGCATTGCCGATGGCTCGCATGTTGGCCAGCAAATTTGCGTGCGTTAGGACGACTCCCTTGGGATCGCCGGTGGAACCTGAGGTGTATTGCAACAGCGCGATGTCGCTGGAGCGGCGCGCGCGGCTGCCGGTGAGGTGCGCGGGCAGTGCCCCGGGTGCGGGTGGCGGAGCTTTGTCGGCGACGTCTAAAAGTCTTTCAGCATCGACGACTGCTGCGAGAGAGCGCACGCGGGGCTGCAATAAATGCGCTACGGCTTCGGCGCGGCGGAAGGTGAGGAGCAAGCAGACTTCGGCGTTGTTGAGAATGGAAGTCTGGCGAGCGGCGTATTCTTCGATGCGGTCGGCGCGAAACGGGGGATAGATGGGAACGGGGATGGCGCCGGCTAGAAGAATAGCTGCGTAGGAAACAAAGAAGGCGCGAGAGGTAGGGAGCATCAACGATACGCGGCCGCCAACGGGCACGCCGCGGCGTGAAAGTTCGGCGGCGCAACGATGGGCGGCGGCGTAGAGCTCGCCGAAGGTGAGCGTGATGTTGCGTTCTTCGCCGGCGCTATCTTCTTCGGTGATGAGCAGGTGAGTGCGCTCGGAATCATGTTTGGCGCGATAACGCAGCACGTCCAGCAGGGTCTCCGAGGAAAAAATATCGGCGTTTGAGGAATCGTAGCGCAGCTTTTGTGCGGTGACCGAAGCTCGCAGTGCGGAGGGCGCATCTTCCGATTGTGCGTCGATGGGCGCGGTGATAATTGCGGTGGCTAAATCTTGGGGAGTGTTGGCTTCTGCGGCGACGCTGTCCGGCAGGCGCACGCCAAATTCGGATTCTAACCGCGCTAGCAACTCGACACGTTCGAGGCTGCCGAGACCCAGATCGCGGTCGAGACGCGATGCCAAGTTGAGCATTGGCAGAACGCCCTGGCTGCCCAACTCGACCAGCAGGAGGCGAACGACTTCGAGCACGCGCTCGGCAGCGCTAGAGCGATCGAGTTGTGCGGTGCTGGTGGCCACTGGGTTTCCGGAGGGGACCGCTAGCTCTTCTGCGAAGGCTATCACGCACCGTACACAATTCCTATGCTCACATCGCTGACTTGTGCTCGGGTGAATAGAGAGCGGACGCAAAAGGCCGCCCTTCGAAACTCGGGGCCAACAGGGCTTCGCGGACCTCGCGCTGCACTACATAGCGGAGTGAGCGGCAATTTATGTGAACCTCGGGTGAATATTTATGCCGATTTTTGTTTGGGTGGCGGCGGGAGGAAGCCTTTGGGAAGGAGCGTGGTTGATAGGTCAACGCCGGTAAGATCGGCGCCTTGCAAATCGGTTTCGCGGAGGATGGCAACCCCCATGTCTGCGCCGTTGAATTTGGCGCCGTTGACGTTGGCCAGGCGCAGGTTGACATTGCGAAGTTGTGCGCGCTGAAAATTTACGTTGGAGAGGTCGCAGCGGAAGAATTCGATTCCACTGGCTTGGGCTTCGCTCAGGTCCGCGCCTGGGAGAACGGCTTCGGTCAAGTCGGAGCTGCGGAGATCGGCTTTGTGCAAATTGGCGCCGGAAAGATCCGCGCCGGGGAGTTTCGCTTTTCGGAGGTCGCTCTCGGAGAGATTAGCGTTGCGCAGAATCGCGCCGCTGAGGTTTGCGCCGCTGAGGTCGGCGCGCGATAAATCGGCGCCGGTTAGATCCGCGCGGGTACCGCCGTCGTGTCCGCGAAAGAAGCGCTCGTGCGCTTTGAGAATGTCTGTTAGTGATTTTCCGTTGTGCTTGATGCTCTTCGGTTTGCGCAAGCCCATACTTCGTTTACCCTCGCAATCTGCATCTATTCTACTGGATCGAGTGGCGGGCCGGAAGTCATTGCGGGGTCATCCATCCACGCCGGCTATGATACTGTGGGCCGCGTATCGAGATTTAATGGGAGTTTGGCGTGAGACTGCTTTTGCGGCTTTGGTTTGGTGTAGTGCTGGCAGCTGGAGTTGGCTCAGGCTTGGATGCCGGCGAGACTTCGTCTGTGCGCATCGCGCTGACGCACGTCACGGTGATTGATTCCACCGCTAAATTGCCACGAGTTGACCAAACGGTGGTGATTGGCGACGGGCGCATCCTGGAAGTAGGCCCGTCCACTCGTAGCAAGTTGGCAAAAACCGCCCGAATTATCGATGGTCAGGGAAAATTCCTTATTCCGGGATTGTGGGATATGGATGTCTACATCGCCGGGTTGAACGCCGACCCTGCGTGGAGCAAGCTGGTGCTGCTTCCGCTGCTGGTCGCTAATGGTGTTACCGGCGTGCGAGACATGGGCGGCAACCTCGATGCATTACTGGGTTGGAAGCGGGAAATCGAGAACGGTACGCTGGTAGGTCCGCACATTGTTGCTTCAGGACCTTTCCTGGTGAGCAGTGGGGACAAGACAGCGGAACAGTTTCCGGTTGCCAATGTTGACGAAGCGCGCGCGGCGGTGCGGGATTTGAAACGGCGTGGCGCGGATTTTATTAAGATTATCTCGCTGCCGTCAAAGGAAGTGTTCTTTGCGGTGGCGGATGAAGCCAAGAAGCAAGACATACCGTTTTCCGGGCAATTGCCGTTTCAGGTGAGCGTGATCGAGGCGTCTGACGCGGGTATCCGCAGCATCGAGCATCTCCTGTACAGCGCGTTTTCGCTGTCGTTTTCTTCGAAGGAGGATGATTTGCGGGCTCGACTGGTGGCGGCTGAGGAACAAGGTGATTCCGTGGCTTGGGAGAAGATCGCTCACGAATCCGATGCGACTCACGACCAGCAGAAAGCGGCGACGTTATTTCAGACACTGAAACGCAACGGAACTTGGGTGACGCCCACGCTGGCTTCTGTGGACATCACAGCGCATCCCGAAGATTGGAGCGTCGATGATCCGCAATTGGCATTTGTACCGCCTGCTTTGGCACAACGGTGGCGCGAATCGCTGCAGGACACCGAGATGAAAGAGCGTGCGGCGTGGTTGGCCAGGCAGGCGGCAAATGACTGGCGACTGACCGGCGAATTGCATCACGCGGGGGTAACGCTGCTGGCGGGTTCGGACGCGCTGGATACGTTTATCTTTCCAGGGGAGAGCTTGCATCGGGAGTTGGGAGAATTGGTTCGCGCGGGTTTAAGCGCATGGGAAGCGCTGGGAGTGGCTACCAGCGGGGCCGCAAAGTATTTGGGACGAGAAAGCGATTTCGGCACGGTCGCGACTGGGAAACACGCGGATTTGGTGTTGCTGGATGGCAACCCGCTAGAAAATATTGCAAACACGCAGCGGATTGCGGTCGTGGTTCGCGATGGGAACTATTTAGATCGAGCGGCGCTGGACTCGATGCTGGCGCAGGCGAAATCTTCGGCTGCTTCCGCGCCTGCGGCGAAATAATTCGCTGGCTCAGTACCGCTTACCGTAGTCCTATACGATAGAGGCTCAATGGATCGAAAAACCTATTCGGGTGTTCGCCGGTTCGCGAGAATTTCGGTTCTCGCGGTTGCGCTCGGATTGGGCTGCAGTTCCTATGCGGTAGCTCAGTCGCAAGAAAGCGAAGGCGAAATCGTCGCTAATCTGGCGGGTGGGCGCGTCATCATTCACGTTACCAAGGATGATGTGATTGTTTTCGGCGCGATTGATCAGCCCATCGAGGCCGGCTCCGCACCCCCGCGCGTGATGCAGTTGGACCGTACCCACATTGGCGTGCTGCTCGGGGCCTCCGAATGGCGGTCGCCGGCCGATCCCAAACCCATTCGCCTCGACAAGGACTACCAGAGAATCGGACCACGAGATCCGCGGTATCGTGGCGATCCCAGCGAAGCTGAGCCCGATCTGGAAACAATCGGCGTCAGTTTCCTGGAAACGTTGCGGCCGTTGACCAGCCGGCTTCATCACCAGATCGAAATCGCGGGGGATGAGCCGCTGTTTGAGATCGTTATCATTGGATTCGCGCCAAATCGTTACGGGCCGGAGGTTTGGACTGTGGAGTACCGCGTCCAGCAAGAGCAAGTGGGCGTCCGCGCGGAATATTGGCAGACGCGTATCCTTCGCCCGCGATTTACGCAGATCTATCCGCCTGAAAAGCATGCGCCGCGGACGATTGTGGAAGCGCGCTATCCGGCGAGCGTGAAAGGGCCGACGGTGATGGAGATGATTCAAGGGAATGACCCGCGGGTGGCGCAGCTTCGGAGCGCCGAACCGCAGTTTGCGAAAGTCGTGGAGACGGTGGATCGAGGGCAGGCGCAGAAAGCGGTATCGACTGATGCGGCGGACTTCCTGCGGGCGTTGTTGCCGCTGATTGCGGGCAAGTCGACTTTTATTTTGGGAAAGATGGACGACGAGCACGGGCTGGACTGGATCGTTCCGCCGGAAGAGCCTGTCGACAAGACCCAAAAAGAGGACAAAGATCGGCCGCCAGATGCGCCTTCCTTGCGGAAGAGGCCCAATCGGTGAGGATCCTGCCGATTACTGGTGCTGCCCGCGAGCGAAGGATGCGGCCGTGGGAACTCTTTCGATGGAATCGCCGCGCCTTACTGTTCCGCCGGTGATCACTCGGCAGAGCATGCCCCTGCGGCCCCACAGTTCCCTGCGCAGACCGGGCCGGACTTTTTCAAGTTGGTCGCACGGCGTGCATACGGCGCTGACTTCCAGCCGCACGCCTCCCATCTGGAGTTGTTCGCCGAGTTTCAGTCCATTTACGTTGAGGCCTTCGGTGGTGACGTTTTCGCGGATGATGCCGGGCCGCAGATTCATGGCTTCGAGAGTTTCTAGGTCGACCAGTAGAACTTGGCGCTTTCCCCCTGGCCTAGCATGGGCGCATCCCTGAAACCCGGAATTTGCGACCGCCGGGACCTCCGAGAGTTCTTCCATGGGCGAACGCTTCCTCGGGGCGCGAAATAGATGGAGGACTTGGGCCATGAGGGTTAATCTCCCGCCGTGATGGCTCGATTCGCCGGGGCGGCAATGTCGCGGCGGTAATGCATGCCATCAAAATGGATTTTGCGGATCGCATCGTAAGCCGTTGCCAGGGCGTCTGCGGTGGAATGCGCGGCTGCCGTAATACCTAGAACTCTTCCGCCATGGGTGAGGAGGGAATCAGCGTTGCGTCTGGTGCCTGCGTGGAAAACTGCCACACCGCTATCGGCAGCTATATCGGTTAGTCCTTCAATCTTCTTGCCCACTTCGAATTTACCGGGATATCCTCCCGATGCCAGCACGATACAGACACTGCTGCCCATACGCCAACGAAGCTTTGTTGGATCGAGATGGTTTGCGGCGGCGTCTGACAGGACCTGAGCGAGATCGAAATCCATTCTTGCAATGATGGCTTGTGCTTCGGGATCGCCCAGTCGGCAATTGAACTCGAGCACCTTGGGACCTGATGGAGTTAGCATAAGGCCAAAATAGAGGAAGCCCTGATAATCGATTCCGTCGGCGGCTAACCCGCGAATTGTCGGCTCGACGACTTGGCGCATGACGAGGTCACGCGTTGAGGTGGATAGCAATTCGTCGCAGGAATAGGCGCCCATGCCGCCGGTGTTTGGTCCTTGATCGCCATCGAAGGCTCGTTTGTGGTCGCGCGTCGGAACCAGCGGGGCGTAATGCTGGCCATCGGTCAGTATGATGAAGGATAGTTCGGCCCCCTCGAGGGTTTCTTCCAGCAGGATACGGCGACCGCCTGGCCCGAACTCGGCAAGCGACACGGCGCGCTCGATAAAATCGCGCGCAGCGTCGCGATGCGGCGCGAGGAAAACACCTTTCCCGGCGCAGAGGCCATCGGCTTTAATCACCAGGGGCCAGCTCACCCGATCTAGCGACGCCAACGCTGGCGCGAGTGAATCGTACGTCCCGAACATCTTCGCGGTCGCGATTTTATGGCGTTGCAGGAATTCCTTTGCGAAGATCTTGCTGCCCTCCAATTGCGCCGCTTGTTGCGAGGGAGCAATGATCGGCCAGTTTCGAGCGCCGAATGCGTTGCCGATTCCTTGGACCAGAGGCAGTTCGGGGCCGACGACCGTCAAGTCTGGCTTAATCTCCTCTGCCACGGCCACGAGCTTCGCAACGTCGCCTGCTTCGGTCGCGATACATTCTGCGGTTTCGCAGATTCCGCCGTTCCCTGGGACGCACCATAATTTTTCTACCAGGGGACTCTGGGCAAGTTTCCACACGAGAGCGTGCTCGCGGCCACCGGCTCCGATCACCAGAATTTTCATTAGACGCGGACCCTCTGTGATGTCGCCACGAAAGATAGTCGGGTGTGTGAGATGTGTCAACTCGGGAAGCCGCCGGAGCGACAAGCAGATCTCGAAGGTGGCTTCGGATATTTCCGGGGAGAAACTTGATCCGTCGCGTTGATTATGCGGATCCGACGGCTCGGATCGGAATGGTTACCACCGGAGTAGCGTCGGAGGACGCCAGCATGTGGCAGCGACCGTCGAAGATGCCGCCTGGATCGATGACCATGCACGGGGAGTGCACTTCGCCAGTGACTACGCCCTTGGCCTGGATCTCCACGCGGCCCCTCGCAAAAATTACGCCGTCAAAGCGTCCCGCGATTACGACGCGGTTGCCTTCGATCTGCCCTTCGACTTTGGCGCCTTCGCCAAGGACGACAGTTTGTTCGGAGATGATATTTCCGCGGACGTTGCCGTCGATGCGGAAGGTGCCCTTAAGTTGAAGGGTGCCCTCGAGGGTCACGCCTTGGTCAATGAAACCGGTCCACTCTTCACCGCTGCCGCTCTTTGAAACTCCGGGCCATTTCCAAGCCATTGACAACCCCCAGCCGACTCTTTAACTGTAGCGAGGTTCCGATACAAGTTAAAGGACGGTGAAATCGGAGTTGTCGAATCATGTCACTGAACGAAAGGACACGACGAACGGCCAGCGACGATGGCTAATGCGTTACTTCATCAGGCGGTCATAGAGGCCCATGAGCTGGGCATCGTCGTAGTATTCGAGAATGAGTTGGCCGGGGCGTATTTTAGTTTTCTGCCGGAGCAAGGCTTTGGTACCTAAGTGGCGCTGCAATTCCTCGAGCGCGGCGCGAATGTTAGCATCGACGTGAATTTCAGCGGGTGCGCCTATGCCACGCGAGCGGCGAGCGGCAAGACGCTCGATCTGTCTTACGGTCAGGCCTCCTCGAGCGGCGCGCTGGGCATAGCGCATTCGAAGCTTGGAGTCTTGCACGGCTAGCAGGCCGCGTCCGTGGCCGGCGGTCAGCTTTCCCTCTTCGATCCAGTCTTGAATGGTGGGTTCCAGCTTTAGCAGGCGAATCGCGTTCGCGACGGTGGCGCGATCTTTGCCGGTGCGTTCGGCAACCGCTTCTTGGGTCAGCTGAAATTCGTCCATCAAGCGCTCGAAGGCTCTGGCGGCTTCGATCGCGTTCAAATCTTCGCGCTGGATGTTTTCCACCAGCGTCATTTCCAATGCGAGTTCATCGGGTACGTCGCGAATGATCGCTGACACTTTGGTTAGGCCTGCGCGCTGCGCTGCGCGCCATCGGCGCTCTCCCGCAATCAGCTGAAAGCGATTCCCGAGGGAGCGAACGACCAATGGCTGAATGATGCCGCTGGCTTTGATAGAGCGAGCCAGTTCGTCGAGAGCTTCCTCGCGAAACCGCGTTCGAGGCTGGAAGGGGCTCGGGTCGATGAGATCAGCGTCAATCTGCAGTGGGCCGCCGGACATCACGGCATCCCGTGCCGGTGCGACGGCGGCAGCACTTGGAGTAGTCGAATAAGCTGGAGCTACAGGAACGGAAGCTTCAGGGACTTGGGGTTCAGGTTCACGGATGAGCGCCCCGAGCCCCCTTCCCAGCGCGTTTCTCGTCATTGAGTATTACCTCCTGAGCAAGTTGGGTGTATCCTTCGGCCCCTCTGCTATGGATATCATAGAAAATAATTGGCTTACCGAAACTAGGAGCTTCGGCAAGTCTGACGTTGCGGGGAATGACCGCCTGGAAAACCTGGGCTCCAAAGAAACTTCGCAAGTCGGTGGCGACCTGCCGGGAGAGCGTGGTTCGCTCGTCATACATGGTGAGCAAAATGCCTTCAATTTCCAGTCGAGGGTTTAGGGTTCGGCGGATCCTCATGAGAGTGTCCAAGAGCTCGGAGACTCCCTCGAGGGCGAGGTATTCGCATTGAATTGGGACTAAGACAGAACTGGCCGAGACCAGAGCGTTCAGGGTGAGCAGATCCAAAGCTGGCGGGCAATCCAGAATGATGAATCGATAGCGGTCACGAATCCCATTGAGCATTCCCTGCAGTTTGTACTCACGACTTTCGGCGGTCACCAGCTCCACGGCTGCGCCCGCGAGGTTTTTGTCGGCGGGCAACACATCTAGGCCCTCTACCTGGGACTTTTGTACGATTTTGTCGAACGGCTCGCCCAATATGAGGGCGTGATAGAGGGTGCGGCGCGAAGGGTCTTTGGGAAAGCCGATTGCAGCGGTGGCATTGGCTTGGGAATCGCAATCCACCAAGAGTGTTGATTGCTCGGCAGCGCCTAGACACGCGGCGAGGTTGACGGCTGTGGTGGTTTTGCCTACCCCACCTTTTTGGTTTGCGACGGCAATAATTCGTGCCAAGAATACCTCGACGGGCGAAAATCTAGCAAAGGTCTGAGGGATATGCAAGATGTTTCACGTAAAACGTTAGGGATGAGGCAAAGAATTAAGGGAAACTAATCTCGTCGCTGCGTACATGTTTCACGTGGAACGATTCAGTGGTTCTTGACTCGAGAGACGCAGTGCTTTGCGGGGTGTTGTTTGCTGGACAGAGAGCGGAATGGATTGTTTCACGTGAAACGGCGAGATGGGCGAAGGTTGCACGTGCCAAAGAAACCTTCGGCGGAGCGGAACATGGGATTGGATTCTATAGGTCCACTGTTCCACGTGGAACTACGGGGACCGTGCGAGTCAACCGGAGGCATCGCTTCAGAATCAAAAGAAGTCGAGAACAGTTTTGCAGCGGTATGTTCCACGTGAAACAGAGCTGTGACTGGCCCGGCCGCAAACCGTAATTCCGAACGAGATTCTAGTAGCCCACGCGGCGGGAATGAGTGATCAATGACGTCCCCGGGTGGCGGCGACTAGGAACGAATTCGCGCAATGTCAGCGGATGACAATCAAGCGTGTAGTTATCTTATTTGAATGGAATGAGTGGTCAGTCGGCCGTTTTCTGACCGACCAGGAGAAATCGGCTCAGAGATTGAGGAATCTGGACGGGCTCTTTCCACTTCCAATCGGGGAGTTGTCTCACTTCGCCCAAATCGCGTCCACCAATCCAAAGGACGACCTGTTTCGCATCCACAAGATCAGAACTCGCCCATTCTAAGAACGTGGGATATCCGCCTACCGCGCGGGAGCACACGACATCCAGCGGCGTCACTTCTTCGCCTAGTTCCTCATAACGGCTCACCAAGACGCGAGCACCTTCAAGATCCAAGGCGCGAACGACTTCCGCCAGGAAGGTAGCCTTTTTAACATTGGCTTCGACAAGAAATACCTCCAAACTTGGTCTCAGAATTTTCAGAGGAAGCCCGGGAAAGCCGCCACCAGAGCCTACGTCGGCGAGACGACCATTGTCCAGGTTTACAACCGACGCGGCAAACATGGATTCGCAAAAGTGACGGTAAAGGATCTCCAGAGGATCGCGGATGGCAGTCAGATTGACCGCCTCGTTCCACTTGAGCAGTATGCTCATATACTGTTGGATTTTACGGACTTGCTGCTCGTCAAGGGGTAAACCGAACTCGGCGAGAGCTCGGTGAATGGTGTCGGATGAGGGAGGCACAGGAAGAGTGGGGGACATGGGAGGGCACCTTTGTACGAGCCGGTTTTCCTATTCACCAGTAAGACGTGTATTATCAATTAGATACATGGGTCCGGCGATTCCGGCAACGATATCTACAGAGATATGCCAGGCCACCACGGGAACCAAACTGCCGAACACAATTCGCGTGGCTCCGAACAGCAGGCCCAAAAGAGTCGTTCCAACCAGGCCGGCGCGGCCCTGATAAAGATGAGCGGCCCCAAACAATAGGGAAGATAACACGACTACGGACCACATGGGGAGACTGGCCTGTGTGAACGCGGCCATCGCGAAGCCTCGATAAAGAAATTCTTCGCAAATGCCCGCGGTGACCGCCAAAGCGACGAACAGGAGCAGCTCCGGCTTCGACTGCGGCAGAATTCTTTCCGCGAGAGCTCGCAACCTGGCGCGCAGTTTGTCGGACAAGCGGCCCATCCGGCGCAGGTTGAACCAGTGTAGCGTGGCGAGCAAGCCTGCTCCCATTATGGTTGCGGTGCCCACCTCCCAGCAGTTGCGCGCCCCGAGTCCCAGTTGGTCGGCGGTATATCCGTGCGCCCACGCCCGCCACGCCACGATGCCTGAGGCGAGCCATTGAAAAGCGATGGTGGAGAGGTACAACGACAGGCGCTCTGATTTCCCAACCGATGGTTTCGCGAGAAGTTCGCGCAAGCGGTAACGGCCGCGCCAGGGGACCATCACGCCGAGTGCGAAGAAAATCAGCCAGATATCCCATGGCATCGATGGATGAGATCATGTTCCGGTGTGGCGCGCAACCGTAAGGGCGGCTTGGAGCGAGCGATGGTCGCCACGACGGCAAGGCAAGCACCAAGTCGCGAGCCTCTCTATAATGCGAAGTGTGAGGTGAAGCGGTGACCGAAGGCGTGAAGTTGACATCGATGGCCAAGGCTGCGGGATGCGCGGCAAAACTGAATCCGGCAACGCTGGAAGCAGTGTTGCGAAAGCTGCCGCGGCCAGAGGATCCCAACGTTCTTGTCGGTTTTGATACGAACGATGACGCCGGAATCTACCGGATTACGGACGAACTGGCGCTGGTGCAAACCGTGGATTTTTTCACGCCTATCGTGGACGACCCGCAGCTGTTCGGGCAGATCGCGGCAGCGAATGCGCTGAGCGACGTGTACGCCATGGGTGGGCAGCCTATCTCAGCGTTATCCGTCGTGGGATTTCCGGAAAAGGGAGATTCGGAAATTCTGGAGCAGATCATTCGTGGCGGCCTGGCGAAAATGGCTGAAGCCAAATGCAGCGTGATCGGCGGACATTCGATTCGGAATGAAGATATGCTTTTCGGTTACGCGGTCACTGGTATTGTGAACCCGAACCGGGTTTGGCGAAATGTCGGCGCGCGGACAGGTGACGTACTTATTTTTACCAAACCGCTGGGCACCGGCGTGATTACCACGGCGTTGAAAAACGATCGTGCCACACCGGAATCGCTTGCGGCGGCGGTCAGAGCAATGACGACGCTAAATCGGTCGGCAGCGCAAGCGCTGCAAGAACTTGAGAATCGATCGACATTGCCGCGGCCGATTCATGCGGTTACCGATGTGACCGGATTCAGTTTGTTGGGCCACGCGCGTGAAATGTCGTTAGGAGATCCCACGCGTGGAGTTGTCCCGGTCTCCTTCGAAATCGATCACCAGGCTTTCGATTATTTTCCCGGCGCCGTCGAAGCTGCTCGCGGGGGGAACCTTTCTGGCGGGCTGAAGAATAATCGAGCTTTCGTCGGCGATTGCGCGGTTTTCGACGACGGTGTGGTGCAGGAGTATCAAGATCTGCTTTTTGATCCGCAAACATCCGGCGGTCTGCTCGTTGCGATCGCACCGGACGCAGCCGACGCTGCATTAGCCGGGCTGCATGGCAATGGGGTTACTGCTCGACGCGTGGGGCGCGTCATTGCGAGACGCTCAGCGCTGATTTTCGTGCACTGAGATTTCCGCGACGGCAATCGCTCTTATACACTCCCAGCATGGACACGATCACCCACGGAATTGCCGGCGCCTTGCTTGGCAAGGCCTTGTTTCGCGGCGACGAGATGTTGGCAATGCGCCCCGTGAATCGTGGCCGCGTGATCACCTGGTCGCTCATGCTCGGTGCGATCTTTCCGGACATCGATGTGTTTCGCGAAACATTTTCGCGCAACGATCTGTTGATTCTCACCTGGCATCGCAGTATCACGCATTCCCTGATTTGCCTGCCGCTATTCGCGCTGGCGCTCGCCGCGGTCACGCGGTGGTTTGTGCGTTGGCGAAAATGGGATGCACCATCGTTCGCAGCGCTGACGGGAATATACGCGATCGGCATCGCCAGCCACATTGTGCTGGATTTGGCGACCTCGTTCGGGACGATGATCTGGTCGCCATGGAAATGGTCGCGGCCCGCGTGGGATTTGATTTTCATTGTGGACTTCAGCTTCAGCGCGATTCTTCTAGTTCCGCAAATTCTGCCGTGGGTGTATGCGAAACCCGAGAATTTGCGGCAGCGCGCGCTTTGGAGTTGGCTGGTCTCCGTGTTTGGAACGTTTGTCGTAGCAGGAATCGCGCAAGTTGTGGGCGCGCCGATTTCTCCCGCTTCGATTCTCTGGGTCATGGTGATTTTTGCCGGCGTGTTTCTGCTCCCATCGCTGCGAGGTTTCGGCCTGAAGGTGAAGCGGGCGTCATGGAATCTTGCGGGGATTGTTCTTGCGCTTTGCTACTACGCCGCGGCATTTTATGCGCACCACGTAGCCTTCGACCGTGTGCAGAAATTCGCGGCGCTGGAGCATCTCGACGTTCAAGCTATCGGCGCTTTGCCGTTGCCGCCATCGTTTTGGCACTGGGACGGGTTGGTTCGCGCGCCGCACGGAGTCTATGAAATGCGCATTCAATTGGGCGGGGCTGCCGACGAGAATGCCATCGCGGATGTGGCTGCCGCGCAGGCTCTTCCGATTGAGTATCGCTTCTATCCCGATGCTCCCGGGAATTCTTACATTGAAGCGGCGAAGCAACTGCCTCAGGTGCAGACGGTTTTGTGGTTTGCGCGTTTTCCGGTCGTGCGATTTCATAAACAGAGCGGCAATGCCATTGTGGAGATATCGGATTTGCGGTTCCCGCATGTGAGGCCTGATCGGCCGGCTTCGTTCACGTATCAAGTGCGCTTTGGTGCGGCCGGAACGGTGTTGTCGCAGGGTTGGGCCAAGTAGCACCGGACGGGTAGGTCGCGCTAAAGCGCGCCCCTACATTTGCTTGGGGCGCCTCTAGCGGCGCGCTGAGGCTTCGGCGGGATGAATGACCACCTGACGTTCTTCGCCTGTGCCCACACTTTCGGTGCGGACTCCCGGCGTCTCTTTTAGCGTCAGGTGAACGATGCGGCGTTCGCGAGAGGACATGGGGTTCAGTCGAAAGGGCTGCTTGGATGTCTGCACGCGCTCTGCGGCTACGCGCGCGGTCATGCGTAATTCTTCGAATCGCAGGGCGCGGTAACCACCGCAATCGAGGTGAATTTTCTCGTGGTACGCCGATTCGAGTCGCAACGCCCGAAATGCCAGATGCTCTAGCGCTTTCAGAAGTTCCGCGCCCCGTTCGAGTAAGAGCTCTTTGTCCTGACCGTGCAGGTCGGCTAAGACTTCCGCGCCGCCGGCGGATTCCTCATCCGAAGTGATCACTCGGACCGCGACTTTCAGCTGAAATCCAGCCGTGCGCACGGTTGTTTCCAGAAATTGTCGCAGGGCTTCAGCGGCAGCTTCGCGATCGAGATGGCCGTCCTTGATGAGGTCTTGAGGCATGCGTTCCTTGCGAAATTCTGTCGGACTTCTACGTCTGCGGCAGCTGCGCCTTCTTGCCCTTCACCGCTTTCACGGGCACTGCGCTTACTGGGTGGGTACGATTGAGCCACCACTGCTGCAAGATTCCAACCAGGCTGCTGGTGAGAATATACACTGCCAAGCCGCTGGAGATCGGCGAGATCATAAAAATTCCCGCCATGGTCACCGGCATGATCTTCATCATCATCTGCTGTTGAGGATCGGTAGAGGTCATCGGCGTCATTTTTGAAACTAGGTACATCGACAGGCCCATGACGATGGGTAAGACGTAATAAGGATCCTTGGCAGACAAGTCGGTGATCCAGCCGAACCAGCGCGCGTGACGCATCTCGATGGCATATCGGAGAGTCGTGTTCAAACCAATCCAGATCGGCATCTGCAGAAACATCTGGAAGCAGCCGCCGACCGGATTGATGCCTTCGCGGCTGTAAACGGCCATCACTTCTTTGTTCATTTCCGCTTTGCGCGGATCGCGCATTGAATATTTCTTGTACTTGTCCTGGATTTGCTTGATTTCCGGGGCGACGCGTTGCATTTTCAGCGTCGACTTATAGCTGGAAATCCGCAACGGGAAAAGCAGGATGTTGATGACCAGGGTGAGCACCACAATGGTCCAGCCCCAGTTGGGAATGTACCCGTGCAGCCACTTCAATCCGTGGAACAGCGGATCAGCGATGAATTCCAGCCAGCCAAAATTCACCAGCGCATGCAGCGGCGGATTCATTTTCTTCAGTTCGTCGTAATCTTTGGGTCCGACGTAAACGCGCAACGCCAAGGGTTGTTTTGCGGTGGTCGCCACTTGTGGTACGGGTTCCTGGGTATCCTTCCCGTCCGCTTGAACCGTTCGAAAGGCTTTCCAATAGCGTGTTTCCAGCGTGCCAGGCGCCGCGCCGTTCGGTGGCAGGAATGCCGCCGTGAAGTAGCGATCTTCGATTCCGTCCCAGTCCTTGCCGCCCTGCCACACTCCGGGCGGCCATTTTTCCGGGCCGTCGAGCTTCTTGGCGGCAATATCGGTTAACTTGCCATTTTCAGTGTAAAAGACGGAGACAGTGTCGATCGGGGCGGGATTGAGTACCGTTAAGTCGCCGAAGCCGCCCAGCCAAGCCAGGCCGGCGGTCACGGGGGCGCCATTCATCTTTACGGTGGTGTCGATATGGACCACATAGGTGTAATCGAAGCGAAAATGCTTGGTTACCTCCAGGTGGCCGTCGCTCCAGGAAAATTCCACATCGACCGGAGCCTGCAAAGTGCTTGCTGGAGACGAAATTTGGTACAAGCCACCATTGGCTGCCGATTGCAGTTGCTCGTCGTCCAGCACCAGGGCAAAGGGCCAGCCGCCGGTTTGCTGCGCGGCTTCCGGATGCACGACGTCTAATATTCGCTGCGGCTTGGAGTCGTCCAAATATTTTTTAAGCTGCCAGCTCTTCACGACCGCGCCGCGGTTTGAGAATTCCACACGATAGAGGTCGTTCTCGACAATGAGGGTGTGTTCTTCGGCAGCACCCTTTGCCGTCATGTTAACCGGGGCCGGAGCGGAAACTGCCGTTGCCGTTCCTTTAGGCAATGCGGAGGCCGTGGTGTTTGTTGGTGATGAACTCGCGGAATTGCCGGCCACTGACGGGCCGGCCTGGGCCGAGCGATTCGCCTGGGGAGGCAGAACGGGAGGTTTTGGCGCGAAGAATCGGGTCCACAGCAGAATCACGCCCATCGAGAGGAGGGATGCGGCCAGCAGGCGCATCTCGTGGCCAAATTTCGGTTTTTTATCCAACTCGCTCACGTATGAACCTCATGCTGGGTGGTCGCGGAGTGGAAGGTATCCGTGGCCGGCGCTTGTTCTTCATCCCAAGACTCAGGAATCGGGTCGTACCCAAATTCTCGCGAAAGCGGTTGGCAACGAACAAGCCTTTTCAAAGTGAGCCAGGACCCCCGCGCTAACCCAAAACGCTCGATCGCTTGATAGGAATATTGCGAACAGGTGGGTTGAAATCGGCAGCTGCCGGCAAACAGCAACGAAAGATAAGACTTGTAGAAGCGCAATGCGAACAGGGCCATACGCACACTGAAAGGCGGGGTGTTCGAGCCACCGGGCTTGCGGCGTTGATCCGTAATTAGTCGGGCTTCGCGCCTTGGAGCAGGCGGAGCAACTCCGCCGTCGCAGTTGCGAACGGCGCCCGTTCGACCACTTTCTTCGGGTGAATAACGATGTCCCATCCTGCTGGTATCTCCTGGCGATGACAGCGCACGATCTCTCGCACGCGCCGCCGGATGCGGTTGCGCACTACCGCGCCGCCCAGTGCCTTCTTGATGCTAAATCCAAACCGGGTTTCCGGCAGTTGGTTCGCGCGAAAGAAAACAGTGAAGTGGGAATTCGAGCGGCGTTTGCCCGCGCGGTACACGGCATCAAATTCTCCCCGGCGCACCAACCGCGCCCCGCGGGGAAACTGCAGACCATGCGGCTTACTCGGGGGTGAGCCGATGGCGTCCCTTCTTGCGGCGCGCCGCCAGCACCTTGCGGCCCCCTACGGTCTTCATGCGTACGCGAAATCCGTGCGTCTTGGCGCGCCGCCGTTTCCGCGGCTGATATGTTCGCTTTGGCAAAACCGTCCCCCTCTATTTCCCGTTGTATTACGTGGCGCGTATTTTGGATGTTTCATGCATCGCGCTCATCGTGCCGTCCGCCCAAGCGAACAGCCGTCAACAAGCCGCATCAGCAGCCGTTTCCGAATCAATAAGTGTAGTCGACCGCGGCGTACACGGTCAAGAAAACGCTGGGGTAGCGTATAGGGTAAGGAAAAGTGATACACCTCACGAAATGACTCTCACACTGAGGTAATTCTCCTCTTGGTGGATCAGACAAGCTTCTGAAGCGGGTCAGGTGATTTCCATGGAATGCCCGTGAAAAAAATCTTGAGACTTTCTAAATCTTTCAAAATCCGCTCGATCTCTGACCTGTCGCTCGCCTGCAGTAGCCTAGTTAGATTCAATACGTAGTCGTCGAAATTGTCGACAATACACTTCAATCGCTGTTCAAAAGCTTGTTTAGTCCCATCCCAGTATTTGTTTGAGGCATTTAGCATCTTCTGCAAAAGACCTT
>Ga0182024_10006637_pt1 | contig 25327 bp, 22 predicted proteins | sample P32metaG_FD_120480 | JGI IMG/M metagenome (GOLD analysis project Ga0182024, IMG submission 120480) | Permafrost microbial communities from Stordalen Mire, Sweden - P3-2 metaG (Illumina Assembly) | ecosystem: Environmental > Terrestrial > Soil > Wetlands > Permafrost | place: Sweden: Stordalen...
ACAATTCCGAAGTCGCCCGTGTTGACAAAAGATGCCTGGGATAGAGCGATTGCCTTGCGCAAGCAACTGGGTGATTTGCATGGTGAAGGAAGCTTCAAGGACAACGTTGAGATGAAATTTGCCGAGAGCGCAAAACCCGGGAGCGCAAAACCCGGGAGCGCAGGCGTCCCGCCTGCATCTAAACCTTCTAAACCTGCTAAACCCGCTAAATAAGATTTGGTACCAAATGAGCACCGCCAGCGAACACGACAAGAATGTGCTCAAAACTGTGCTCAAGATTTCGGGGCTTATGTTCTCCTATGCCACCACAGGCAATGATGTCAATTCATGGGCATTGCACGATCTGTCTTTGACTGTGACGGAAGGAGAGATTGTTTGCATTCTTGGAGCCAGTGGCTGTGGCAAAAGCACACTGTTGAATGTAATTGCCGGATTGTTGCCACCGGGGGCGGGGACAATCGAATTCTCAAATCAATCTGACGCCGCCGGACGCATCGGATATATATTTCAGAACGACGCACTCTTTCCATGGCGAACCGTTGGCGAGAATCTGTTATTAGCATCCGAAATTACACGAACAATTCCTAAAGCTGACGCTGGTGAGAAGATTAAGCAGCACCTGCAGACTTTTCACCTGCAAGAGAAGGTGCTCAGACAGTATCCGTCTCAGCTCTCCGGCGGCATGCGGCAAAGAGTGAGTATCGTACAGGCGCTCATGTTTAATCCGGAGTTGTTTTTATTGGATGAACCGTTCTCCGCTCTGGACTTTTATACCAAACTCAAGTTGGAGGGAGAATTTGTTGCCCTGGTGAAGGAGCAGCGCAAAGCAGCGGTGCTGGTTACGCACGACATTGAGGAAGCCGTGGCGATGGCCGATCGCGTTCTGATCATGAGCAAAGACGGCGCTTTGATCGCAGAGTTTCAAATACAGCCCGAGGAAGGTGCGCGATCGCCTGATGCTGCCAGAGGAACGGCCAAATTTGCTCAGTATTACCAGAGCATCTGGGCAGAACTGAAGATGGTGATTGGGCAATGAGTAAATCCATTTCTGCAAAATCCAAGAACTCCAGAACATGGGAGTATTTCCTTTACCCGCTGCCATTGGTATTGTTTGTGGTGGCATGGTATTTGCTCACCGACAACAATCCATCAAGGCAATTCATTTTTTCCAGTCCCCAGCAAGTTCTTTCAGCCTTTGTGCGCCTGTCGAGCAGCGGCGAACTATACCGCAATGCCGGTGTGACTATATTCGAGGCAGTGATGGGCTTTCTCATGGGCACCACCGTCGGTGCTCTTCTCGGACTCTCTTTATGGTATTCACGACTGGTGGCACGAATTGCCCAGCCCTACATTACCGCCATAGCTACAGTGCCGATCTTTGCCCTGGCTCCAATTGTCATTGTCTGGTTTGGCATCGGGATATTCTCTAAAATAATGCTCGCGTTTCTGTCCACGGTGGCGGTTGCCATCGTGCAAAGCTACCAAGGTGCGATGTCTGTCGAGCCGCGCTATTTGCGCCTTATGCAGGTCGTGGGAGCAACCAGATGGCAGACCTTCCGCATTGTCGTCATGCCGTCATCGTGGATTTGGGTAGTGAACGCCATGAAGTTGAACATCGGATTAGCTTTGTTGGGCGCCTTCATCGGCGAATTTATCTCTGCCGAAGAAGGGCTTGGCTACATGATTGTAAAAGCCTCCGGTTTGTACGACATGGCCACTGTGTTCGTCGGCATATTTGCGTTAATCGTTATCGCTCTGGGCTTAACCGCGGTCGTAGAACAAATCGAACGACGGATTCTAAAGTGGAGAGTTTGAGCACGCACTTCGACGGTCCCAACCAGGTGGCTAAGCTGGCGAGTCAGTCGCAGGAATATCCACAAAAATTTACTGCTTTTGGTTTATCCCCCTCATACTCGATTTGATAGAAGCCCTGCCCGCGGGGTAGCTCTTCCAGAAAGTCGCTGTCTTCAGAATCAAATGGGCTCTCGTCATCGTCGTAACTGTCGTCTTCGCCCTCGCCCATAAAATCATCATAGTCTCGCCCCACCGCCTGGTAAAACGCTCGCACATCCTCCTTTGTTGTCGGATAAGGCGTGAGCGTGAACAGACCGGGCCTGTCTGAGATTTTGATATTGTCCCAGTCTGGAGTTAATGGCAAGATTTTCAGTTTGTGTTTTTCCAGAACCGCCTTGACGTCTGGCGTGTCCGGGTCGAAGGTCGCCCTATAGTCCCACCATTCAGCACCCATAGTACCCTCCAGTCCCATGTTTCTCTTTCCTTATGCCCAACAGAAACTTTTTAAACAGTGATTTCGGATCAGGTATATTAGTCAGGCAGAAATAGGATACCCATCGACACAGGTTGCATTTGGACTGGGCAACACGTCGGTTTAAGAATCAGGATCGAAAGTTGACTAAGGAAGACCTGACCTCGCAAGGGCAAGACTTGGGCTTGCAGGACTGGCGGTTGCAAGTAATTCAGCCTTTGCAAAGCGACATGACAGCGTTGGACTACCACAACATTCATATCGATCTTGCTGGTGCTGCTGCTAGTGAGCCGCTTGTTAATCTGAGGGATTACGGGGTTGTTTCTCGTTCTGCATATGCTCACTCAGTAGCACCATATTACAAACCGTTTTCTACGGCTTTGGCAGACGTCTTCGTGCGAAAATCCGTTGCTGAGAAGCTGGTTCGGGTGAATAAAGCTCTCACTAATTATGGTGCAGAGTTAGTGGCACTGGATGGATTTCGACCAATCGAGTTACAGCATGAACTGTGGCGTCACTTCATCGATAAAGGGTTGCAAACGCTTAAGCAGCCGAGTGCGGAAGATCTTGCAAAATTCGCGGGTACGTACTGTTCCGATCCAAGAGGATTTGATAAAAATGATTATCGAACCTGGCCGACTCACAATACCGGTGGCGCCATAGATCTCACTCTGCAGTCGCTGACAGACTGGAAGGAAATGTTCATGGGTTCGATCTTTGATGATGCAGATCAGATTTCGAGCACGCGGTTTTTTGAAAGCCCAAATCTGAATTCTCAGAGCGCAGACGCAGCTCGCAGCAACCGCAGGCTTCTTTATCATGCCATGCTCTGCCAGGGCTTTGCTAATTATCACCACGAGTGGTGGCACTTCGATTACGGCACGCAAATGTGGATCATGAACGGCGGCCAGGCAGATATCGCTCTATACGGCCGCGCGGAGCTGTGAGAAAACAACTGAGACAAATCTGGTCTCTAGGCACTTTACTGTTGTCTGTATTATTTATTTTCAGTTGGGAATTGACCGGGGCGCAACCGAAGTCGCCTCAGCAGGTCCGGGCTGAGGCCGAGCAGGCTGCTCGAAACGCAGAGGCACTTCAAAAAGCGCAGACGCGATTTGAGGTGGCATCTGCTAACCGGGCGAAAAATCCCTCCGCGTATTTTCAAAGCATCGTGGAGCTTGCAGCTCTATATCGCGCCTGTGGCGATAATGAACGGGCGAATCAGAATTACACGAATGCCATCAACATATATGGTTCCGCTGAGGGGAATCGGCTGGATAGGCCAGCTGTAGAGCGACTTTGGGATATTCTGCGAGTGATGCCCGAAGACCGTTGGGAATCTTACATTCTCACGCTGTTTAGAACATCTGAGCTGCGTTTTAAAAGTGCTCCCCAGACGTGGGTCGGTACCGATTCATTTCTCTTCAGTGCAGCCAGCTGGAGACGCCCATGGCCCAAGGATCAGAGACCATTTTGGCAAAAGTTGATAGACCTGCGCATCGCTGCTCGAGGAGCAAAGAGTCCTGCCCTTTGCTCTTTGCTAGAACGGTACGCTCAAGCTTGCGAGTCGATGCAAGATATAAGCCGGGCTGAAGCTTCTTATCTGCGCGCAATGTCGTTGAATCCAAATACAGACACAATCGACAAGGTAATTGATCGAGTCAGTTTGGCAGAGTTTTATTTGCGACAGAAGTCTTTTAGCAAAGCTGATGAAGCGTGGCGTTCAGCGCTTAATACATACACTGACTCTGACATGCCAGCCGGCCAGTTTACAGAACTTTTTCGATCCTACAGATCGTATGGTCGCTTAAAAGACGGCGAGAATCTGATATATGCGTTATTGGCAAAGGGCGGCGACGCGCTGGTGCGCTCTCTCGATCCACAGCTGGAGGAATTATACGAATCGTATGTAACTGCCAGGGATCTGACAAAGGCTCAGACTTTGGCGCAAGCGAGAATAAAGGCATCTTCAACGTGCAAAGACGACCAACTGCTTGCAGACTGGCAAATCAGATTGTCCGATGTGTGGATGATGGCCGGACAGACAGCCCAATCTCAAAGGCTATTCGAACAAGTCAAACAATCGTTGACTTCTCGCGGGTTTCCAACGGCGCAGATAACTCAGACCAGGCTGCAATTATTGCAAGGACTCGGCAAAGCAAGCGAAGCGGCGGCAATTGCTCGCAGCATGCCACAGTCTCAGCCTCTCGGTCAATTGCGCATAACACATACATTGCTGGCTCAGCAAGAGTTGCGATTCGAGAATAACGCTTTATTTCGCTGCGTCGATTCAAGGGATCCAAGACGGCCAGGTTTCCCAACCGATCCCAATGGCAGATGTGAAAGTATTTGTTGCGGTGGCGCTATTTCCAATTTGGGCGGTCAGTTCGGCGGCACTATCTACGAAAATGATCCCGCATCGTTGGCGGTTAAAGCGCAAATTTATATCCCGCCAAGGAACGGTGGTGGTCCTGGTGGTCCGGGCGGTCCGGGCGGCCCGCAACCTTCGCACAGTGAGATTCCCTCTGGAACCTTTCCGCTTGCACCGCCCCCAGTTGCACCGGCAAACGCAATACCGTTAGCAGCGTACACTCCAATTCTAAAAGCGGGGGACTACCTGGCAACCAATCTCAGTTCACGAGTGGTGATAGCTCCGAGTAGTGGCGGAAGAATTCGCATTTTCCTGAGCGACGGAACGGATTCGCCGTCTACTTATGTATTGCCGCAGACTCTAAGTATGCACTACGCCCCAAATTTCGAGGTTTTCTACTCCGGCACCAGACGCATTCGTTGTAGCAGCCCTGGTTTATGTGGTGTCATATACGCACCATATGCAACTGTGGAGGTTGGTTTTAATACAACTGTAACGGGATCAATAGTTGCTAACAGAATTATTTGCGAGGGAAACAACTCGTTCGAATTTGATCCGATATGGAAAGATCAGGCCATGTAACCACTCATCGATCTGGAAAGACGCCCACTACTGCGAAAGGAGGCACAAGTTTCTGGATTGGAGAAATTACCGGCACTTATCGCAAGTCTGCGATGGCAAAAGGTTTTAACCTTGAGTTGAAGTGTTAGAATGGCTGCCTTCCACAATTGCGGGAGCTATTTCGAGGACTTGAATGTGGCCGGCTGCGTCACTATTGTGGCAACCTTCAAGCCGACAATCACTTACAAGGTGAGCAAATCGAGCACGCAGAGCAAGGAAGATTAGCGCATAGCAACGTCCAGCTCGTTGCAAGATTTTGTAATTACTTCTTGCCTCGCACCACTGAGCTACCGGAATAGGATGTTTGGCTGCTCCCCGGCGTTGCCAGGTTTTGTTTGCTTCTATCGGCCGCGATTAAGCAGTTGTGCTGCACCGAGCGCATCGCATTCAGTTCGGACGCCGAGCCCACTTTCCTACCCAGCTCCACCGATTTGTTCAGGATCGGCAAAGCTTCAGCATAATGTTGCTTGTTATAGAGTTCGACGCCGCAATTGTAGTACGCAGCCATGAGGTCCTGTAATGCCACCTTGATGGTATCATCAAGGTTGAGGCACTCACGCAAAAAGATGATTGCCTGGGCGCTGTCACCAGCGCTAATTTGCCTGCCCGCCTCGTTGCACAGTTCCATGCAAGAAGTGCCACGATCGAGCCCCTTGCGTCTTATTTTATCGAGCTTTTTCTTGGCAGCATAGACAACTTTAATAGTAGTGATATCTCGATCAGACAGTTTAACCTCGCTTGCACACGAATCCAGAGTCATTTCACCACCATTGGGGACCGGCATCAGGTTCAAAGTACGCGCCATAGTGTCTCCATCTGCGCCGCTGTGCCCCAGCCCAACCGCGTGTCCAAGCTCGTGCAGGCAAATCCACTGCATTGCCTTGAGCCCCACTTTTTTCTGCTCTTTCCTGGTAAGCAGAAAAATTGAAGCGTGATCTATTCCCTCATTAAGCAGCATCGTTGGCGAGCAAATCCCTAACTCGTGTCCGTCTGTTTTGTCTTCTTTCCAGGTGCTCGTGTCAGCAGTCCAATGCACATCAATGTCGGCGTTGGCGCCATCAGTTACATACTCGAAACGGACCATACTGTTTGTAGCCAGACTCCACAATTCACAAGCTTTCTTGAAGGACTCAATATATCCAGAATCAAAATCTGGAACCTCCGCGCAAGGTTGGAGGTAGACTTTCAGCGGCATGCGTTTGTCTTGCCAGAAATCGGCATATTCCATCCCGGCGACATAGTTGTCTGTGAGGCTGTGAACCAGTCTGTCGGCTGCGGATCGATTGTTGTGAGCAGGACCTGCCAGCGCCGGAGCGATAGCCAGTGCCACCATAAAAAGAGTTGCGATTAGAAAAGGAGGGCGCCGCCTGATATTGGCGCAACTGCGCCCCAGGTGATAAAAGTTTTGCATTAGTAATGGATTGGCTGATAAAGGATTGGCTGATAAAGGAGCAAGCTCTAGTATGCTCCGATTAACTAAGTTGCAAATAGGGTTTTCCCTCATAGCTACTCAGGAATTTTGGTTAGCTGTTTGCTCACAAGTGCTCGTAAATCTCGCAGATTTGTTGGTAACATTCTCACGCAAGGCCGGCACAGGAGGTGGAAGACTCAGATGGATATTGAACACGCTGTTACTGAAAAAGTTGAGACGTTGAGCTTGCAGCCTTTTGTTCCGAGCGGACCGGATTTCAAATTGGCATGCGATTTCTTCTGCGATTTGGGGTTCACCAAAACCTGGGAGAATGGCGGGTATGCAGGATTTTGCTGCGGCAACGCCAAATTCATTTTGCAAGACTACAACCAGCCCGAGTTTGCCAACAATCTTATGATCAGGATCGACGTGTCCGATCTGGATGCCTGGTGGAAACAGATATCCACGCTAAACCTGGATGCGAAGTACAAAGGCGTGCGCCTTAGTGCGCCTGCCGACTTTCCCTGGGGCAGGGAAGTTAATATCATTGATCCCGCTGGTGTATGCTGGCACATCGGTGCTCCGTAACTAGCGCGTCAGCCGGCGAGCCGCGAGTCGGTCGCAAAGGTTAGTGCGAGCCTGCCGCACATTTGGCGAATGCCGTTGCCAGGCTCTCCGGATCGAAATCTGCATAGACAGGTACGACAGTATTGAAGCTGGTGCCATCGGGCGAAGCTTTCACACTAGCGGTTGTGGCTGTTGGACTGGCTGTAATGGTGAGAAACATTTTGCCACTGCGCGGTTTGATCCGCTCTTCTTCCAGAGAATGTGCGACGGCACAGATGTTTCGAAGCGCCTTGCTCAACGCTGGCTGGCCTGTGGGCTTGAAATTGCAAACCAGTTTCAACGACATTTTCCCTTTCCAGCTATCGACCATCTGAGTGATGAGGGGATTTTCTGGTTGACCGGGATTGTTATATACCAGCGCTTGCAGGTCACCCCAACCCATGTTTTTGGCCATTGCCCACATTCCAGGACTGAAGGAGGAGATTTGTTGCAGTCCATCCGAGACGTTAGTGTCGCTAATGTAGGTCCAGATTTCCGGTGACACATCAAGTGTGACCAGATTTCGAAATGTTTGCGCAGAGGCATAATTTGTCAGATGGAGCGACATCATGCGGTCAGCCACTTCGCTGCTACTCTGGGCGGCTGCTTTGAGCGCAGATAAAAGGCACAAAGCCAGCATATATGTTGCCGCACATCTCTTGAGGGATTGGTTCATATTACATCCTTTGAGCGATTGCAATTTGGCAGTCTAGCACGGATCGAATATCCCGATTGAGTTTCAGCTCACCAGGTTGGGCAAGAGTTTCGCCGACATCGGTTAGAGATGCCTTTGCACGAGGAAAAGTGAATTGGCGCTCGCTTGCAGGCTCATAATTTATGCTGACCCATTCACGGAAATTGCTGAAACTGCGGATCTCCCGAGCATCACAGGTGGTGGCTTATCTTTGCTTGTTGTGTTTTGCAGCAGCATTTGCAGCTGAATGTTCGTGGGCTCAAAGCGGATACGAAGACCAAAATCGCGCAGTCGGAATGCAAGAGGCTGGCGCGATGGCTAGTATCGATCGCGCTGCCAAAGCCATGACGGCAGGCCGCACAAGAAGTTACGTGATTGACGATCCTGCATTGTGGCGACCTTACTGCAAGCAATACAAGATCTCCGAGGCAGTCAGCTCATTGATGATTCGAGCGAATCAGAGCCGGAAAAAGAAAGACTTAGATCAGGTGCGCAGGTTGTATGAGGAGGCAATTAAGGCTGCCCCGAACAATTCTATCGTTCGATTGACCTTTGCCAGCGCGCTGTTGGATGTTGGCGACCGGCAAGGAGCTATTCGGCAATGCGACGCTCTTTTGGCAAAGTTACCTGAGAAAACTTTGGCAGGTGAGTCGGCACAACTTCCAGTCTTGCAAGTGCGTGCATTTTGTTTTTTTGAAAACAAACAGTATCAGAAGGGAGTTGATGATATGACGGCGATCATCAAGATTTACCAGCAGCTTCCAAGTTTGGACGAGCCTTTGTATCGGCGCGCCATGGACTGCGCAGAGCACCCGATGATTATGCAGAAGGGTCGAGTTATTGAAGTGAGCTCCGTCGTTCAGGTGTTCAGCCCTGATCTGAACAATGCCTGGGCTTTCACAGAACGAGCGAAAGGCTATCGCAAACTGGGAATGATGGACAAAGCCATCAAAGATGATTTGCAAGCACGCCAGCTTAATGCAGTCAAAAGAGCAGATGCTCTAGAGTCAGCCGGAAAACTAGGTGAGGCACAAGGCGTACTCGATGAGGCCTTGTCTAACGATCCGAACAACAAGGATCTGCACCGCAGCCGAGCCAAATTGTTGATGATGCAAGGACATTATGATGATGCGTGTAAAGAAACGTCCGCGTATATGACTGCAGACGATTGGGAACCCTATTTAGATAGAGGTAGAGCATACGAGGGTGCAGAGAAATTAACTCAGGCAATCAGCGATTATTCACAGGCCATCAAATTGATGAAACCAGTCCTGCTTGCCGTTAGAAAGAAGAGTTTGGCCGGTCCAATTGAGGACATGCGGCTGTTGTATTTGCCTGGGGCATTACTGGAGGCACTTCAGTTCAGGGCACGAGTTTACGTAAAGGCAAATCGCCCGCTGGAAGCGATTAACGACTGCAATGAGTATCAGCTCATGCTAGAGCCTAGTGCCGAAATCCGTTCAATTCGTGCAGACGCATTTGAGATGGTCGGTAAATGGAAAGAAGCGCTTTCCGAATATCAAGTTGTGATTAAGGCAAAGCCCATCTTTGACAAAAGTTTGAAAGTAGGAACTGCTATGGATATTGCATATGCAATCAACAATTCAAAGGCCTTCCAACCTATTTTTGTTCATTGTTTAATGCAGACAGCCCTCGTTGCCGACAAGCTTTCTGACACGCAGACCGCTATAAATTACTATAGTGAGCTGATTCGCATGAAGCCGGGGGAAAGCGAGTTCTACCTTGATCGAGCTAAAGAGTTTGAGAAGTTGAAGCAGTACGACAAAGCGGGCAAAGATCTGGACAAATTCATCACGCTCGAACCAAAAGACTCAGTTGCTTATGATCTGCGGGCGAGAGTCAAAGCTGAGCAAGGCAAATATTCTGATGCGGTGAACAATTACACTGCAGCGCTGAAGGCCGCTCCTGAAGACGCTGCATTTCTTCTTGGGAGGCGATCCAAAATATATGAGCAGATGGGCCGGAAAGATCTTGCAAACCAGGATATGGCCGAGATCTTGAGAATGAAACAAGCAAAGGAATGATCGAGGAACTGAGCCAGTCATGACAAAGAAACGTTCATCGAAGTTGCTCATTCTGCGAACTAACCGAACATCGCAAATGGTGGCATATCTTTGCCTGTTGTGTTTTGCATCACCATCGCAGTGTTCACTGGCACAAAGTGGATCCAAAGATAACAATTCCAAAGCAGGCATTACGAGCACGGCGCCGGAAGAGAATCTGCATCCGCACAGACAGGGGGATATCGGTCTGCGGTTCTACCCGACCAGCGATCAAGAGTATTGGCGAACTATGTGCCAGCAGCACAAGATCTCGGACGCTGTCAGCGCGTTGATCGTTCGAGCGAATCAGTGCTTGAGAAAAAAAGATGAGGTGCAAGCACGGCAGTTGTACAAGAAAGCAGTTGAGGCCGATCCAGGAAATGGTTATGTTCGACTCCTGCGCGCAGGCATCTTTTCGGACACGGGTGATTTTGCCGCATCGATCGCCGATTGCGACATTATATTGGCAAAATCGCCCAACGATATTGAAGCGCTGAATGCTCGCTCATCTGCCTTGTTTGAAAGTAAACAATATCAAAAGGCAATAGATGACGTCACTCGTATCATCAAGCTCAAGCCACGAGATTCATGGGGCTATCACCAGCGAGCGATTGCCTATCGCAAACTTGGTTTGACGGATCAAGCGGCAAAGGATGATCTGCAGGATCGCCAACTGCGAGCGCCGGGCGAGGTTCGGATGAAAGTGACTGAATTAGTAGCGGCCGGTCAACTGGGTGAAGCGAAAAAAGTGTTAGACGAAGCACTCTCTAGCGATCCTAAGAATAAGGAGCTTCTGCGCGCGCGGGCCCATGTGTTTATTAAAGCAGGGCGCTATGACGAGGCTTGCGCAGAGATCACTGGCTATATGACGCCAGCTGACTGGCAGTCCCGTGTAGATCGAGCGCGGGCATATGAAGGAGCAGAGAAATCAATCGAAGCGATCAACGATTATTCGGAAGCCCTTAAGTTGATGAAGCCAGATCTCTCAAAAGCGATCAAATTCGAGAATGAGCTGATGAGACCCGCTTTGGCAACTCATAAAAAAACCGCGGCGCACGTGGTAGTGGACCAAGACCAGATGCGCCTGTTGTTGTTTGTCAGCAAATATTCCGGGGTGCTTGAGTCTAGAGCACGACTCTACCTGAAAGCACATTATGCTGAGGCAGCGATCAAAGACTGCAATGAACTTCTGGCACAACGCCCGAATGTGGAAATCAATGCCCTTCGAGCAGACGCACTTGAGATGGCTGGCAAATCAAAAGAAGCGCTTTCCGAGTATCAAGTCGTGATTAAGCACAAGGCTGCAATCGACAGGATGTTAAAGGCAAACAGCTCTGCTTCTATGAAGGCTGACTACATAACTGCCGCTTTAAAGCGCTTGCAACCTACTTTGATGCATTCGTTAATAGAGGGTGCGCGGGTTGCCGACAAGCTTTCTGACGTACCGACTGCACTGACGTACTATTCAGAACTTATTCGCATGAAACCGAGCGAAAGCGAATTCTACCTGAGTCGAGCCAAGGACTTTGAGAAGCTGAAGCAATACGACAAGGCGCAAAAGGATCTGGACAAACTAATCACGCTTGAACCAAAAGATGCAGTTGCTTATGATTTGCGGGCAAGAGTGAATTCTGAGCAAGGTAAATACTCCGAAGCCGTAAACGATTACACTACAGCAATAAAGTCAGCTCCTGAAGACGCAGAGTTTCTTCTCGGGAAACGGTCCAGGATGTACGACCAAATGGGCAAGAAAGATCTTGCAAATAAGGACCTCCAAGAGATTGAGAAGATTCAGCAAACGAATCATTGACAACAGCATGGCAGTGATCAGCATGACGAAGAAATATGCAGGGAAATTGCAGAATCCGCAAAGTTGCCTGGCACCATTGGTGGTGTCTGCGCTCTGCTTGCTATGTGTTATAGCATCAGAACATTCGTTGGCACAGAGTGGATACGAAGATAACAATCGTAAAGAGGGAATTGAAAGCGCCAGAAGTGCAGTCAGATTTAGAAATCAAATGGACAATGTGACTTGGCGCTACTACCCAGCCGAAGACGATCGACAGCTGGGAAAGAATTACAATATATCGGATGCAGTTAGCACGTCGATTGCCAAGGCGCACCAGTGCTTGAATAAGAGAGACGTAACTCAAGCGCGGAATTTGCTCGACGCGGCAATTAAGGCTGCCCCTGACAATGCTTTCGTTCGAAAACAGCGGATATACATGTTTTCGGACATGGGAGATTTAAAAGCGGACATAGCTGATTGCAATGTTTTGTTGACACAGTTTCCCAATGATACTGAAGCGCTGTTTGATCGGGCTTTTGCTTTTTTTCGAAACAAACAGTATCAGGAAGGCATTGATGACATGACTCGTGTCATCAAGCTTAAGCCCCGCGATCCAGCGGCCTATAGCCAGCGAGCGATAGCCTATCGCAAACTCGGAATGATGGCGCAAGCTGCCAAAGATGATCTGCAAGTACGCTTGCTCCATGGCGGCAGCAGCGCAGCCAGGGTGAGCGACAGTGTTCTCGGAGGAAAGGTCAATTCTTTGGGCGGCCAGGCCGATGCTTTAATAGCAGGCGGTCAATTGGGTGAAGCGGAAAAAGTGCTGAACCAGGCCTTGGCCAACGATCCTAAGAATAAGGATCTTCACCGAGCTCGAGCGAAATTGTTTATGACGCAAGGCCATTACGATGATGCCTGCAAAGAATGCACTGCCTATATGACTCCAGGCGATTGGGACGCATATATAGAACGCGGGCGTGCTTTTGAGGGAGCAGAGAAGTTCAACGAGGCATTGAGCGATTACTCACAAGCCATTACATTGATGAGACCGGCTTTGGCTGCTCGAGCGAAGCGTTCGCCCGGAGGCAAATTTAGCGTGACCTTGTTTTTCTTGCCGGAAACTTTTACCGGCGCGCTGTACTCAAGGGCACGAGTCTATGTGAAAGCAAATCGCGCTGAGGCAGCCATCAAAGACTGCAATGAGTTCTTGGTTCTGGCAAAACACGCTGATGCCGAAATCAATTCAATTCGTGCAGACGCATTTGAGATGGCTGGTAAATCGAAAGAAGCGCTTGCCGATTATCAGGTTGTAATTAAACAACAGTCTGAACTAGAGAAATGGTTGAAGGCGGAAACCTCGCCTGAGAAGATTAGATCGTTAACCTTCGCCTTAAGAACACTAAAACCTACTTTGATCCATGCGCTAATAGAGGGTGCGCGGGTTGCCGACAAGCTTTCCGACCTGCAGACGTCGCTCACTTATTATTCAGAGCTGATTCGCATGAAGCCCGGCGAAAGCGAGTTCTATTTGGATCGAGCAAAAGAGCTTGAGAAGTTGAAGCAATACGATAATGCACAGAAAGATCTGGATAAATTCCTCACACTCGAGCCGAAAGATGCGATTGCGTATGATCTGCGTGCAAGAGTCAAATCTGAGCAAGGCAAATATTCTCAGGCTGTAGATGACTACACGACTGCCCTAAAAGCTGCTCCGGAAGACGCACCATTTCTTCTTGGAAAACGAGCCAAGATCTATGAGCAGATGGGCCGGAAAGATCTTGCCAGTAAAGACCGGCAAGAGATTCAGAAGCTTCAACAGACAAAGCATGATTGATGGAATGTGCGGAGCAAAAAGTTTATGCCCCGTTCTCGTCCGCACGTCATAGCTTGTGTTAGCTTGAGATTATGCGTACCGAGCTTGCATTATTAGTGCTAGCTTGGAATCAGTGCGAAAGCGAGGTTCACGACGGCAAAGTGGTGAGCACCATCACTCTTTCAGCAGAGCAACAAGGCGTTGTGGCAGACGCATGTCGACTGGCGTTCCCAGACGGCAGAGCTGAGCGTCCCGATAGGCTGTCCACTGAAGAAGCTGTTTCTGGTATGTATGGCAAGATTGGTTTGCCTGCCCCGACTTTTTTCTGGGTGGATAATCCTCTCCAACTGATGCAGGCACCATTCCTTCTGCAAACGCTGGCCTCGGTTCCACACGGCGCCCAGAGAAGGACTCTCAGGCGTACAAAGTGTCAACTTCCGCCAGCGGATCTTGGTTGGCAGCTGCAAAACAAGCTCGAAGGACAATGGCTTCAATCTTACATATCACTTTGCGAGCAACTCACTCCGGCAATACTTAGCAAGCTGAGCCAGTTTGCGCATCATGAGTCTACCCGAGTGCAAGCATACGATCAGCCTGATGTATTGCATACTTGCGGCTCACGTCTGGGATTTCCAGTGGCACCGGCACTAAAAGCGTTGCTCAATGAATTGGTTTTGCGAGCTTACTCTTGTGTAGCATCGAAACTTTCTCTAAACGTCTGCCGTGAGCTTAACGCAATTTATCGCACTGATGCAAGCAGGCGCGGTTGGAACAGCCGTGCTACAGTGGCCGCCGCTATGGCAGGCCGAACTGGGCAGCAAGATATCTTTGCTCACATCGGAGATTTGATCGACACTCATGGATCTCTGCCCCAAAGCACAATCGATCAATTGATCATGGCTTTGGCAAGACAGGTTGGGGGAGCGGAGACACTGTTCTATGATCTTGATTTTACAGGCACGTTCGTTGGTTCAATACCTGCAAATGTTATGTTCTCGCTGATTGGAGAGCTAGGCGAGCTGACTGATGAAATTGCTGATCTTCAGGATACGACGTGCCACCATACTCGCGTCGATGGGACGTCTGCCTTGCAGACGGCTTCATATCCAGGTGAGAACAGACGTCCGGTGCAGATCCTCGTGGATGCAAGCAGAAATCCAATCTACAGCCTGATCTGGGGGCGTTGGTCGCGGGATCAGCTATGCCTGTTGCAAGCGGTCAAAGGCTTATTCAGTGACATTTATAGCAGCGGCCTCAGTGCCATTTTGCAGGATTTTCTGACAATGCGTGACGGAGCATTTGCATATGTTTTGAACAGCCGTTGCGTTTTCGCCTGCCCGCTACCGAGCGCTGTTCACTTTGACGAAGCGGTTCATTTGCATAATTTCGATGGTCCTGCCCTTCAATTCGCTGATGGTTATGAATTGCATTGTTGGCGCGGCGTTGCCGTGACTGACGATGACAGGCGCAAGCACGAAACCTTGCGCCTGGATCTGATCGAGCAGGAGCGGAACATCGAGCTCAGGCGCGTTCTCATTGACCACTACGGAACTGCGCGCTTCCTCGAGGAGTCGGGTGCTCGTCAGGTACAAGAAGATGAATATGGTGTTTTGTATTGCAAAGATCTGCCTGGCGATGAAGCACTGGTGATGGTGCGCGTCGTCAACTCTACTGCCGAGCCGGACGGCTCGTTCAAACATTACTATCTGCGAGTGCCGCCTGCAGTAGTTCGAACAGCCCATGCTGCCGTTGCCTGGACTTTCGGCATGGCGCAGCATGAGTATCATCCGGAACGCCAGACCTGAGTATCTCGGTTGATAGCGCCCACTGGAACAAAGTTGCCCGAAAGTACAACAATTAAATCGCCCCGATTCGTCGCTGCTTTAGTAGTTTCACTATGGCTGCGGAGCAATGCTGGTGGCACTATTGCACCATGCCTCCACAACTGGAAAATAGCATCGCAACTCACGTGAACGCAAGCAAAGCTGCTCATCTCAGCGACTTGTTGCCCGATTGGGCGTCCCATGTCACTGACGAGGTTTCTTCCGAATGCAAGAAGCTTGGACACATTTACTCTCAAAACAAAGTCGCCACCTGGGGAACTGCAGCCGGTGTCGCTGCTCTTGCCGGCTTGGGTGCAGCCGTGGCAATCGAACACAACCCTGAAGCAGGCTTTGGTCTGGCCGGGCGCCTTTGCGACGGATTGGGCACTTCTACGGCCATACCGTTTCGCTCTTCCAGCTTTTGGAAATACGCCGCCGAGGAAGGATTCTCTGGGATCGAGACAGCTCATCCTGACCGATTTCTGGTCCGCATGCCCGGCTATGGATACGATGCAAAAGCCGCGGCGAAGGCCGAGAATTTGATTGCGGCCACGCGTGACGCCATAAAGTCCGGAGAGATCGACAGCGCCGCTCAACTCGATCGATTTGTTGCACCCAGGTATTACAAGACTTTTCTGCGCCACCAATTCAAGTTTTCCAGCATGAATCGCATTGCTGAAACGGGTGAGGCTGACCGCTTTGACCTGGTGCTAAAAGGAAAGCACGAGCCCTACAACGAGCGTCTTCTGGCCCAGCTGAAACCAGGTGGATCAAAAATCATGCTTAAAGCCAAGCTCGATGGTGAGGATGTGGCAGTGACATCCTTGAGTTTGGAACGGAACTTGTCTGGCGCCAACAGTTTGAGCCAGGAGACTATTATGCGCCCAAGGTTGGCAATCACTACTGACAAAGCGGTGCTGGACAAAATGGACAATCGGTTAGAGGCGCTCTTCCAGCAGATCACAGGCAAGATACCTCCTGCGTCGTTGCAAACCGCGCAGATCGCCCCGGACATGGAAAAGTATGGCGAGTATGAATGGTTGTCCGCGCACCAGTACAAAGAAAGAAAGGCTGTCGCAGGTATCACTCAGGTTAAAATCCGGGCGCTGCTTGAAGCCAGCGGCTACGATTCTGGTCGCTTCAAAGTTGGTGTCGATCCTAATTTGGAAGCGTTCACATCCGACATGGAGCCGTTTGTGCAAAAGTACGGTGACTTGTTCGCAATCAAGCCACACAAAGCGGTGTGATTCAAGAGTTGTCCCCATCAAATGCTATTTGCTTTTCAATTGGCGTGCTCATATATAAGGAAGCAAATGCGCAAAGTTCCTAACGCGAGCTTGTCGCTTTGCGCGTGGATGCGCTCCCTTTTTCAACGTGGGAGTCTATGAGATCAATGCGGCTCCCGCCCCAACCTCCAACGCTGCCGTTGTTGTAATGCGATTCCTGCGAAATCAATCCCACACCTTTCTTGTAAGTTGATTGGTTGGAGTCACTTTTTCCCACCCTAAGTTTCTGCCAATCATATATAAAGCTCGGGTCCACTTTTTGAGATCGACCATAGGCGGCATCCCAGGTTTGATTTGCAGAGGGATAGACTGGAACCACCTTACTAGGAGTGGGGGAGATGTCGTGCGGCAAGACCGAGCGGTCATGGGGTTCATCAGCCATCAGCTCTACAACAAAACCGTCTTTCAGTACGTAGTAGGAGTAAGACAAATTACCTTGATGGGGTTGCCAATCGTCTTGAGAAATGTCTTTGTTTGTTCTCTGGAAAACCGCCACATTATCCTTTCTGGCAAAGTCTGGCATTTCTTTCGGATATTGATCCGGCCGTAACACGCGTACTTCCTCGTCCATTGTTTTGTGTGCTGGGCCGTCGTTGTAGGCTGATGCCGAGTACTTCCACCAGCTTCCCTGTGTGAGTGGAAAGAATGTGCCAGCAGTCTGCTCTGGATTTGTAATTTCTGGTTGACTGCAGCTCGAAACGAGAAAGGCAACTAGGAAGAAGCCGAAGCGGGCGAGACGCCTGCGCTCCCGGGAAGCCGCGCTCCGGGAAGCCGCCTTGGTGTGCTTGGAGTTCTTGCGCATGACGAGTAATTATACAAACAACAAAGTTTGCCATTTCGAGTGGGAGAAACCCCATACCTGTGCGTAGCTTTACCCAAGACAAGCGCTGGCGCAAAAGTTACTTTAGTGTCACGTTGGAGCATCCATCGTCAGGCACAGTTCAACCGCACACCCTCAAACCCACGCTCAAACCCACTAATGATCAGCAAATACATCAATTCAGCGAGCATATTTTTAGCAACAGTAATGATGCTTGCTTCCAGTTTGACAGTTGCGGCTTATGCTCAATATAGCGGTACTTCATACACCACATCGTTGCGCAATCCTCTTATACAGGGCGCGCCAAACGCACAGGCAAATCAGGCTCCTCAACAGGGTCCAACGGAGATTCCCGGCTCAGGCTCAACACCAGTGGGTGTAACGCCAGGTATGACCGGCACTGATAATCCACCGCCGTCGGATGTGCCAAACATTCCGCCTATGAGCGCCTTGCAACACTTCCAGGTCAGTGCCCTGGTGCAACCATATCTGACACCACCACCTTCCACACCAGGAGCAGATCCTGGCATGTTGCCACCATTATTGGATGGCATCCAACAAGCTGCATCAATTGTCAGTGTCAATCAAGGCGGAGGCTTGCCTGCTGGTCAGGCACCAACAACACGTCGCCAGGGTCAAATGACTGCTGACTACGGTTTGACGAAAACAAACGGCTCCCAACTTGACGATTTCGGTCAACTACTGCCCAACATGCCCAATCTGGCAACAACCCCCCAATACACCCAGGACGGCATCCGCACCCTTATGAACGGCGGCATGACTGGCGTAAATCGCTCACCAAATATGACTGGTGCCCAAACAACCCAAGACTTATACGGGTTCCGTCAGCAGTTTGACGGATCAACCCGCCCCATTATGACAATCGCGCCCTACTAGAATATGCAAGGCTCAGGAGGCCACACCCATGTTGAACGTTAAGATTTTAAAGGTAGCTCTCGCCACGCTAGTTGTTAGCGCTGCGCTCAGCCCAGCGTTCGCGCAGGGAACGACCACTTTACGCAACCCCTTGATTCCTGGTGCACAGTCAACCGGACCTGGCATTCCAGCAGCAGATGGAGCACCAGAAATCCCAGGAGACGGCCCTACACCTGTTGGTGTCAACCCCGGTATGACCGGACCACCGACTCTGTTGCCGTGGGTTCCAGCTGTTCCAGCTAATGACATTGACCTCGGCAATTCTGGCATTAACTTGCCTGTGACGCCGGCTGTCGAATCTCCTCCAGGAGTGTTAGGACCATCGCTGACAGGCATTGTCCCTCCACCACCATCCACACCAGGGGCTGACCCTGGCATATTGCAAGTACCGCCTGATTCCCCATCATTCAATCCGGCTTTGGAAACCCAGGTTCTGGGCGGAGGGCAAGGCTTGCCCGGCGTAGGCGGCGACCCCAACAACGGCACCATCCCCAACGCCCGTAAAGGCGGTCAGACAACACAACAGTTCGAACGGCGTGGACTGAACGTGGCTTTCGGTGCCGGCTCAGGCGCCAAGGGAAGCATTCAGGATGAAGTAGCCAGAACAGGCGTCCTTGCCGGCTACGGTCTGCCATACGGCGTACCGACAGGCAACGGCTTCGCTAATGCGTCCAACTCGGCTACCCCTGGCGGCTCCGACCTTCGCAACAGCTCAATCGACCTGGGCGGCGGTCAGCGCTTGAAAATCGGTGGACAGATCATCTCCACAGGTTCGTCTATTCAAGACTTCGGTCTGAGCGACCTGCGCAACAATCCGATCGCTGCTCTCAACGCGCAACAATCAACTGAATTCGGTCAGGGCTTCCGCCGCATCACCTCTGTCTTCAGCAGCACAACTACTGACTTCGGCTTCCCGTATCAGCAGTTCAATGCAGCTAACGAAACTCAACAGCAGAAAGGTCAATTGCTGAACCCTAACGCAATCGAAACGAACTTCTAAAGAAGTTATTGTAATCGGGGGGGATTTTCCCATAGTGGTGGGAATCCCCCCGATTTCTAATCAGTGAGCCCTCCCGTACTATTACCTCATCGAATCCCCGCATCCTCAAAAGCCCAGGAAAATGATTTTCAACGTCACTCTAGCCACCAAGAAACAAGGAAACGTCTCAAAAGTAAGACGATCGTTTCTTGGATTGCTCGTCGTAGGCGCCACAATCATCACCCCAGCTGCAGTGAATGCACAGGGTATTGGACCAGACCAGGATTCCTTACTGCCACCAGAAGTGGTGCCGCTGGATCCCTCAGCAATAAAAGCGGTTCCCAGTCAAAGCTACAGCCCCACAGCATCGAACTTCGGTTCACAGTCTGTGCCCGGCATGAGCAATGGCAATGAGCCGGCTGCCCCCACACAATCAGCGCAAGACTTCCGCAAAGCAGCCTTTGACCAACTCTACGGTCAAACCCCAATTCATCCACAGACCAACAATCCCAACCTGCAAATGATGCAAGGACAAATGGGACAAATGCCAGGACAAATGCCAGGGCAACCCAACCAATCTCAATTTGGTGGCAGCAATCCCGGCACACCAGGCATGGTGGCAGACAACCCAGAACCAACGCAATCACAAACGTTGTCTGGTGGAATCAAGACCCAGTCAGGTCAAAAACCCTCCAAGCTCGCGAAACTCGAACACAATGTTGGACTGGTCACATCTTTTGGTGCCGCCGGCATGACAGGGATGAGCTCCGGAGCGGGAATGTACTCACTCGGCCTCATGGGAGTCAGTCTCCTGAACATGGGAATGAGAAACGCTTTCACTCACTATTAGATTCTGAAATCACCAGGAACTCGGCAAATGAACATCATCAAGTCACTCACACTCTCAATCCTCGCAGTCTCTGCAGCTACAATGGCTACGTCGCAAGCGTCGTTGGCTGATGGTGGTTCGGGTAACAGGTGGGATTACACACCGAATACCTGGAAGGATCAAACCCCTGCCAAGCATGGCCGCTACCTCAATCAAGCGCCAGTATCAGCAGTACAACCCGGCAGCATGCCCACAAGCAATATGCTCGGCTTGAGCCCGGCTCTGTTGTCCAAGCCAGCTCCTCCTCCTGTACAAATCAACCCATCATTTGCTTCATTGGCAGCCAAACCAGTGGTAGCAGCAAAAATGATGAATGCAGCTCCAAAATTGATGCCGACACCAACTGTCCCAGTAGCATTCAACGCAAAATTTGGCGCCCCGATCTCACCGATTGCACCACCTGTGGTAGCATCCCTTCCTCAACAATCCCCTCAAGGACTGGCTGCTAAGCCATCAGCTTCGCCAGCCAAGCCTAATTCACACGCTACAACGGCCACCGCTATTCATTGGCGATCCAAGCCGCGTCCTATCGGTCAATCTGCTGCCGCTGCCACACCGATTGCAAGCTATGGCAACAATGCTGCGTACCGTTCTGGAGGATTCACACAAGTTGTGTCTAGTTCCAGCGGTATGAATACAAACACTGCGGTTATGGGTGTCATAGTCGGCAACCACAAACGCTAAAACCACTCCCCTCTCGGTGACTCCAAAGTCCCGATTCTGAATCTATATCTAGGAGGTTCACCATGGTAACTAAAATCAAATCTTTCAGCAAAAAGATTGTCTCTTCACGTGCTTTCAAGGTCGCCACTCGCGTAGGGTTCCTCCTTGCTCCACAACTAGTTCTAATGGCAATCGGCATCTATGACCAGGCTGCACATGCCCAGGGCTTGGTTGGCGCTCCAGTAGATCCACGTTATGGACAAAGTAATGAAGTAGGTCAGATGGCAGATTACGGTTATGACACAGCCCGAGACATCTCGCGCGTAGTCACAGCCCTGTCGACAGTTCCATCCTCAATGGCTGGAATGAAGATCGCCTTCGGTCAACGAGATGGTGGAGAATCTGCCATGAACGTAGCCAAAGGTCTAGGTATCGGATTCGGCGGACCGACAGCGGTCCACTTGATGGGCACCTTCGCGATCAACAACTTCGGTGGACTGGGCGGCGGTCTCTAATCGCAAGCTCATCGCTAGGACTAAACTTGAATAATCTCAAGCCGGTGCTTCTCAAAGCGCCGGCTTTTGGCTGTCAATGCGGGTAGCCGGCGTACCATTCCCAGCCTGGCGAAACCTTTGGACCAAGGTCTTGAGGTGGATTCTCCTCGAAAGAAACATCTAGTGCCTTTCCGAGTCTTGTCAGCTCCGCCGTCAGCTCGTCGCGCGACTTTGCGGCGACCGTCAAGATGTAATAGTCAGTGCGCACCCATTTGCGCTTAACCCGCACAACAAATCGACCGCGGCGAAAAGCGAATTCGTCTTTATCTGCACTTTCGCCAACCGGGTTGAATAAATATGAGATCTTTTCGAGCTGTGGTTCGCGTATTTCCGCAGTGCCGTTTGAGAGCAACGCAGTTGAATTCAGACAGGCAACCCTGAGCATGCAGGCGGAAAGAGAGGAACTTTCCAGGCTTGAGTTAGTACTCTTGCCGGAGCCGGTATAGACGGGTGGATCCGTAACAGAATAGTCTTGGGGATGAATAGAAAAGTAGTATTTGGCTTGCCTATCATGCATAAAGACCAGTCCTTCAAGCAAACGCGCAGGACTGGAGGCGGCACGCATCCTATATAGCGCTCGCGCGGCGCGATCTCGCTGTCCTCATATCCGGCATCCGGCGGAAGCGGCCCATAAACCTCTTCTAGAAAATTTCGCAACTCGCTCGCAAATTCGTCAGGAGTTTTGGACATTTGTCGCCTCCATGTATCAGTCGTGCGTACAACATCCACATCCACGTAGCAAACTACATGCACCGAAATTACATGCAGCCCGGATGCGTGACCTTGCTGTTTCCAAATATACGACGGAAATTCCAATAGTGAACGTCGGTTTGGTGAGAAGACCTGCGTGGCTTATTTAGCGAGCGAGTTCTGGCAGTGGTGAATACAACCCTCTGGATGTTTTACTTCCCCAGGATTGTTACGCGTTACGTAACGCGTAACACCTGATTACCGAAGGTGAATCCCGGAAAGCAAAGCCTGCCGGGGCAATAGCGTCGGCTACGATATTACGTATTATGGAATACCTGACACGTAATAAAGAAAGCAAAACCCGGAAAGCAAGGACTAGACTGAGTTATAGCGCAGCCTGCGCTGTTACGCGTTACGTAACGCGTAACAAAATAGAGAAAGCAATCTACTCGGTCTTGTTGTGTTGAGCATTGCCGCCCAGGCTGACCAAGCGGTCCCCAATTGGCAGTTGAGAAACCTTGAATTGCTAATTGGCGGGTTCAAAAAAAGTCGCCTCGGATGGGACTTCCACCAGTGCCAGAATCTGGGCAAGCCACTACTATCTATGGCAACGCAATCATATTCGTTGATCACAAACGTTGTCTGGTGGCGTCAAACTCCCCGCTTGGTGACTTGAAAGTCCCGATTGTTGTGAATCAGCTCTAGGAGGTTCACCATGCTAACCAAAATCAAATCTGTCAGCAAAAAGATTGTGGCATCCCGTGCATTTAAGGTAGCCACTCGCGTTGGGTTCCTCCTTGCTCCGCAACTGGTTCTCATGGCAATCGGGATCTATGACCAAGCTGCACATGCCCAGGGCTTAGTTGGCGCTCCAGTAGATCCACGTTATGGACAAAGCAATGAAGTAGGTCAGATGGCAGATTTCGGTTATGACGAAGCCAGGGATATCTCCCGCGTAGTCACAGCCCTGTCCACAGTTCCGTCCTCAATGGCTGGAATGAAGATCGCTTTCGGTCAACGAGATGGTGGAGAATCCGCCATGAACGTAGCGAAAGGACTAGGCATCGGATTCGGCGGACCTACAGCGGTTCACTTGATGGGTACATTCGCAATCAACAACTTCGGCGGGTTGGGCGGCGGTCTCTAATGCGAGTTCTCTAATCCCGAAAAGGTAACAAATGATTTGAGCTGGTGCTTTACGGAGCGCCGGTTCCTCTTTTTGGGGAATAATCCAACCATGTGGAGTGTTCGGCTCAAATCTTTGGCGCGCACAATTAGGAGCAATCATGGCTGAAAAAGACCTTTCAACATCAGGCGACCAGAGAGTTTGGCAGCCGCCGACTACCGCCAGCCCTCTCTTCAATGCCGGGTACGATACATCAGTGCCACAGGGCAATGCCGCGATCGCCCAGCAGGGCGCATTTGGCTCAAGTATTGTGGCAAACAACGATGCCTCGATCCTCTTGGGCAGACCAGCGATACCTGCCACACCGGCACAGCCAGGTGATGTAACCGCAGCCCTGGGCAGTCTCTCTCCGACCCAGGCGGCGATGCTCCTCAGTGTTCTGCCCAAAGCCGACATGCAGCGCTTCTGGTCGGCTCTGCCAGGTCAAGATCAGCAGCAACTGTCCACTATGCTAAATGGACAGAACATCACAGACCAGCAGTTCACCAACGCGATTGGTTCTCTGCCTCAAGCTGATGTAGTCGGCGCCTTCAGTCAAATTCCCACAACAGACCTGCGCAGCGGTTTGCAAGGACTATCCTTATCCAGACCAGCCACAACGGCGCAGCCCGGCGATATTGCTCCCGGTCTGGGTAACATCTCCCCCAAGGAGGCTGGAGTGCTCCTTGAAAATTTACCCCAAGCGGATCTGCAGAAGTTCTGGAGCGCTCTGCCTGCTAAGGATCAACAGCAACTCTCGACCATGCTGAGTGGCAATTATTCAAAACAACAATTGATAAACGCGATTGGCAGTTTGCCTCCCGCTGACGTCTCCAGCGCTCTCAACCAAGCTCTTCCCGTTTTCGATTTAAATGCTTTGCAGCAGTCACCAGCAAAAGCAGGCCAGGACGGCCAACACACTGACACAACTACGGGTGGCAATACCCCTGCAGACAACAAAACCGACGATGATGGCTGGGTCAAGTGGGGCGCTGCAGCACTGCTGGTGGGCGGCGGAGCTGTGGCATGGAATAAATACAAAAACAACCCTGTCACTATAAACCAACGAGAAGCGCGGCTTAAGGCCAAAGGTTTGGCTGGCGACGCCGGCGCTGGAGTGAAGGCGGCGGAAGTACCAAAGGACGTCATCGAAACCTTTGACACACCGAAGATCATGACTGAGGGTCCATTTGCAGGAGGTTCGCTGACAAATCTGAGGACAACTCCAGAAGGCGTGGCGATAGGGAAAAATGCGGAAGGGATTTTTGGGCCAGAGACGGCTACAGAAATGCACATTTTTCCAAAGCCCATTCAATTACCTAATGGACCATTCCGAGGTGGTACTGTCACTCGGTTGAGCACAATACCAGGTGTGGAGACCACGGCTGAAAACCCCGCTGGCGTTTTCAACGATCTTCAAGGAAGCTCCGGCACAACCATAACCAAATACGGTCTACGCCCGAACGCCTATGTCTCGGAAAACTTAGCTGGGCTGGAAGGACCCGGCACACGCACGATGGCAGTAGAATTCCGGGAACCGCTTGCGCTAGACTCAGGACCGTTTGCAGGGATGAAACTGACCCACTTTTCGACTGTACCTGAAGGGGCAGCAACAGATGGATTTAAAGTCACAGCCATGAACCGAGCCGGTCTGCTGGGCGAAGGCACAGACACAATCAAGGTGGCTAATTTGAGCTTTGACGAGTTTCAAGCATTGCTCAAAGGGACCACTGGCACTGCGGAGATGCTGGCGGCAAAAGCCGCTGCGGCAGGGGGCGGGGGTGTTGTAGCCGCCGCCGGAGAGACTGTTGCCGAAAAAGTGGTGGCAGCCGTGGTAGACACCGCGAAAGTAGCGACTAAGCTATAGCAGCCAGAGAACAACTTCGAC
>Ga0182024_10006638_pt1 | contig 25325 bp, 22 predicted proteins | sample P32metaG_FD_120480 | JGI IMG/M metagenome (GOLD analysis project Ga0182024, IMG submission 120480) | Permafrost microbial communities from Stordalen Mire, Sweden - P3-2 metaG (Illumina Assembly) | ecosystem: Environmental > Terrestrial > Soil > Wetlands > Permafrost | place: Sweden: Stordalen...
CTTTGCGCCCTACACGCCGTGGGACGGCGGCGGGCCGCTGATCTTCCATTCGCGCTGGTGGCTGCGCGCGCACTGGGGGCGACTGTTCGACATCACCGAGCTGCGCGACGGCGAGCCGTCCGGCTCGCCGCCGCTCTACGGCCAGGGCGTCGTTGTGATGCGCAAGCGGCCGGGCGCGCTGACGATCGCCGAGCTCGAGCGACCGCAGCGCGATGAGCCGCGCGAGTGGTCGGCGCTGCACAACAACATCGCCTCGCTGAGCCGCGAGCTAAGCTGGCACACGATCTATCTGACGAGCCGGAGCTGGCGCCTGACCGCTCCGCTGCGGGCCGTCGGCCGCTGGCTTCGGGGCCGGCGCCAGCGCTAGCGCGTGCTCGCCGTGTGCATGTGCGGCGTACGCGCTGGACAATGGAACTCGTAATCGTTGAACGGGACGTAGGTGTAGCGCAGCGTGTGCCGGCCGGTTCCGTCGTGCGCGAGATCGCACACGTGCGCTGGAGGGAGCGGAGTGCGCTAGCGGCCACCACTGCCGGGGTCAAGCTAGCTACTGATTGAATGTGAGCAACCTGTGAGGTCGAGCAGAGAGAACCTTGCGCGCCGCAATGCAGAGCGGTGGCAGCCACCGGTGTTTCGCCCTGAACGCGGCGTGCGCGGGCGGCTCTTGGCGGCCCTGCGGCGGCTATTCGACCTGCAGGCCGCATCGATCTGGCGCGACTTGGGGCCGGCTCTAGGGTCGGTCCGCGGTACGCTCGTGGACGCCGGGTGCGGCGCCAGTCCCTACCGGCAGCTTGTCCCAGACAACACGACCTACATCGGACTGGATCTCGAGCGGGCCTCCGAGGAGTTCGGTTACGACGTCACGGATGTACGCCGGTTTGGTGCCGATGGAAGCTGGCCGGTGGACGACGGCGGCGCGGACGTTGTCCTCTCAACCGAGACGCTCGAGCACGTCCCAGACCCCGGCGCCTTCCTGGCTGAAGCGTTTCGCGTTCTCCGCCCCGGCGGCCAGCTCGTACTGACTGTGCCCTTCGCCGCGCGGTGGCATTACGTGCCTTACGACTACTGGCGATTCACCCCGTCGGCGCTGAGGATGCTACTCGAGGGTGCCGGGTTCGACGACGTCTTCATCACTGCTCGGGGCAACGAGCGGACGGTTGCCTGCTACAAGGTGCTCGCGCTCCTCCTGCCCGTGGCGATGCCCCAGCGGGAGCCCGGCAAGCTCAGCTTTGCCCCGCTCGCCGTGCTAGCCGCTGCCCCGCTGGCGTTGGTACTCGCGATCGTCGGAAACCGGAGCTTACGTGGCGGCGCAGGAGACGATTGCCTTGGCTACACGGTCACGGCAGCACGCCCGAAGGCGCCGCGCGTGACGGCACGCGATCAACCCGAAGCGCTGTGACGGCCGCCGGTGGCCGCCGTGCGGCTTTGTAATATCCGCGTTCGGGAGAGCACCGTCGCCAGAAGAGCGGCGACCTGTTGAGCATGGTGACCGCGTGATTGGACGATCGGTTGCACGAGTGGCGACCAGAGCTTCGCTGATGACCTCGCACAGTCCAACCGCGCTCGCGCGTGGCATCCGGGAAGCCGTGATCGAGCAGTCCTACAGGGCGCATGTCGGACACATCGGTTCGTCATTGTCGATCGCCGACCTGCTGGCTGCGCTCTACGCACGCGCGCCTCGGGAAGCAGGTCGCGATCGGCGCGACCGCGACCGCGTCGTCCTGTCGAAGGGCCACGCCGCACTCGCGCTGTATGCCGCACTAGAGCTCACCGGGGCGCTACCCGCTGGTTCGATCGGTGAATACTGCGTCGAGGAGACCCAGCTTGGTGTACATCCTGAACACGCGGTCGACGGCATCGATTTCAGCACCGGCTCGTTGGGGCACGGACTGAGCCTCGCTTGTGGAGCCGCGCTTGCCGCCCGCATGCAAGGATCGGCGCGGCGGGTGTTTGTCGTGATGAGCGACGCCGAGCTAAACGAGGGATCGATCTGGGAAGCGGCAATGTTCGCCGCGCATCATCGGCTCGCGAATCTCGTCGCGATCATCGATGTCAACGGCCAGCAGGCACTTGGCTACACGAGAGACGTCCTTCAGCTCGCGAACCTCAGCGAGCGCTGGGCCGCTTTTGGCTGGGATGTGCACACGATTGATGGACACGATCCCTCGGCGCTCGTTCAACTGCTGAACGGCTTACCGGCGGTTGACGGCGAGCCACACGTGTTGCTTGCCAATACCGTGTTCGGCAAAGGTGTGAGCTTTATGGAGAATCGCCTCGAGTGGCACTATCTCCCGCTCTCAGATACCGACTATGCGCGCGCGCTCGAAGAACTCGTGGCGGCGCGCGAGACAGCGGCGGCCGAAACGTAATATGAGGAACGAGTTCGTTGATGAGTTGATCGCGCTTGCTGAAGCGGATCCGCGTGTCGTCTTGCTGACCGGCGATCTCGGCTTCGGGGTGCTCGAGTCATTCGCTGACCGATTTCCCGGGCGTTTCTACAACATGGGGGTCGCCGAGCAGAACATGATCGGCGTTGCGACCGGGCTCGCCGAGGCGGGATTCGTGCCGTTCGCATATTCGATCGCCACCTTCGCAAGTCTGCGCCCCTATGAGTTCATTCGCAACGGCCCAGCGTTACACGACCTACCGGTGAGAATCGTCGGCACCGGGGGAGGGTTCGACTACGGATACAACGGCGCGTCGCATTGGGCGCTGGAGGATGTCGCAATCATGCGTGCGCAGCCTGCGCTGAGTGTCATTGTGCCGGCCGACGCCCGCCAGGCGCGCAACGCCCTGAAGGAGACCGCCGAGGTCCCGGGCCCAGCGTACTTCCGCCTCGGGCGAACTGGCGATCCAGTCGCCAACTTCGACGGTCGGTTCCGTCTTGGCCGCGTTGAAACACTTGGCGATGGCGGCGACATAGCTTTCATCGCGCTCGGGCCGATGGCCCACGAAGCCGTCGCAGCCGCGCAACTGCTTGAAGACCAAGGCGTTGCGGCGACGGTCGCAGTCGTTGGCTGCGTCGCGCCGCCCCCTGTTGAGGATCTCTGCGCCCTGCTAGCACGGGTTCCGGCGGCGATCTCGGTCGAAGCCCACTACGTCACGGGCGGGCTCGGCTCGCTGGTCGCCGAGGTGATTGCCGAAGCAGCGCTCGACTGTCGCCTCGTGCGCCGCGGCGTCACCGAGATGCCGCGTGGCATCGTCGGCACGCAGGGCCAACTACAGGCCCGCTTTGGCTTGATCGCGAGCGATCTCGCTGCTGCCGCTGTGGCGACGCTCGCTGGCGCGGGCATCAGCGCATGAAGATCAGCGCGGTCGTTGCGTGCTACCGGGATGCGCAAGCAGTTCCAATGATGTACGAGCGCCTCGTGAGCACGATCACCGCGCTCGGGGCAGACGTCGAGATCGTGTTTGTCAACGACGCGAGCCCCGACAACGCGCGGGACGTGCTCGCTGGGCTGGCGGCGCAGGACCGGCGCGTCGTCGTGATCAACCACAGTCGACCCTTCGGATCGCAGAGCGCGTTTACGAGCGGCATGCGCGTCGCAAGCGGCGACGCCGTTGTGCTACTAGATGGCGACCTGCAGGACCCGCCGGAAGTCATCCCGCAGTTCGTCGCTAAATGGCAGGAAGGCTTTGACGTCGTCTACGGCGAGCGGGTCAAACGCGAGGCTCCACGGCTGATGCAGATCGCGTACAAGCTCTTCTACCGGCTGTTCAAACGCCTCGCCTACGTTTCTGTTCCGCTCGATGCCGGCGACTTCGGCCTGATGGATCGTCGCGTGGTCGATGCGCTCAACTCGCTGCCGGAAAGTCACCGGTTCGTCCGCGGTCTGCGAGCTTGGGTCGGCTACCAGCAAACCGGGGTGCCCTACGAGCGGCCCGAGCGAATGTTCGGCGTGACCACGAACTCGTTGCTCAAGAACATCGGCTGGGCGCGCCGGGCGATCATCTCATTCTCATTCGCGCCGCTTGACCTGATGATGTGGCTGTCGCTGATCACCGTGGCGCTGTCCGCGATCGGCCTAGTGGCACAGCTGATCACGCGGCTGGTCGATCCTTCACTTGCTCCGAAGGGGTACACCACATTGATCGTTGTGATCCTCTTCGTGGGTGGAATGCAGCTTCTCTGCACGAGCATCGTGGCGTCATACCTGGCACACATGTATGAGGAGACGAAGCGCCGGCCATCGTACATCGTCGAGAGCATCCTCAACGCTCCGGCAAACGGCGACGCGGATGCCGGCGTTCCCAATCGCTCGGGGGAGCAGGTGAGCGATGAACTCGCCTGAGACCGGCGAGCCGTCCACGCACGCGACGGCGTGCGCGATTTGCGGAACCACGGGCAATGCGCACCAGCTCTACCCGGCGACGTTCGGGCCAGAGTCGCTGACGAGTGAGATCTTCTCGGCGCGACGCGTGCCGGACGGCACGCACCATCGCATCGTCGTATGCGAGACCTGCGGCCTGCTGCGCTCTGATCCGGTGCTCGACACCGGTGTCATGAGCGCTCTGTATGCGCAGAGCACGTTTGACTACGGCGAGGAGGTTGACGCAATCGCGAGGACCTACCAGCGCTACCTAGCGAAGCTCGAGGCGCGCGGAGCGGGCCGGCACGGACTGCTCGAGATCGGCTGCGGCAACGGCTTCTTCCTGCAACGCGCGACGGCCCGCGGCTGGAGCGAGGTGCGCGGCGTCGAGCCCAGCGACGACGCGATCGCCAAGGCACCGCCGCAGGTGGCCGAGGTGATCGTCTGCGACATGATGCGACCCGGCCTATTTCCGCCGCAGAGTTTCGACGCGATCTGCCTGTTTCAGGTCCTAGATCACATTCCGAACCCGCGGGCGATGCTCGAGACGGCGTTTGACCTGCTCCGACCCGGCGGACACATCCTCGCCCTCAATCACAACGCGCGCTCGGTGTCCGCTCGGCTCCTGCGTGAACGAAGCCCGATCGTCGACATCGAGCACACCTACCTCTACGACCCCGCGACGATGCGGCGGCTGTTCGAGCTGTGCGGCTTCCGTGGGGCGAGTATCAGTCGTGTCCGCAACACCTACAGCGTCGCCTACCTCAGCCAGCTCCTGCCGCTCCGGCACTCGGCGAAGCTGACCCTCCTGCGGCGCCTGCGACACTCACGCATCGGCGCTGTCCAGCTGACCATGCCGCTCGGCAACATCTGCCTGATCGCCGAGCGGCCGTCCAACTAGGTCGCAGCATGGCAACGACTCTCGTGACGGGAGCTGGTGGCTTCGTCGGAGCAGCGCTCGTCAGGCGGCTGTTGCGCGACGGTCACGACGTTACCGCGATCGTGCGTCCGGGGCCAACGCCCTGGCGACTCGAGGAGCTTCGGGATGACGTTGAGGTCGCGGCGGTCGAGCTGCGCGACGGCGAAGCCACCGCGGCTGCCGTCGAGCGACGCCGCCCGGACTGGATCTTTCATCTCGCCGCACACGGCGCCTACTCCTGGCAGACCGACCTCGAACAGATGATTCGCGTCAACCTGGCCGCAACGAGCGCTGTGCTCGACGGTTTCGCGCGTTCCGAGGGGCAGGCGTTCGTTCACTCAGGCTCGTCCTCGGAGTACGGACGCAAGAACCATGCCCCGGCCGAAACCGAGGCGTTGGATCCCAACAGTCACTACGCGATCACCAAGGCTGCAGCGACCCATCTATGTCGCTATTTCGCGCGAACGAACGGTGTTCGGGCAGTGACGCTGCGGCTCTACTCCGCATACGGTCCCTGGGAAGATCCGCGCCGGCTGATTCCCGCGCTCGTGTCAAGCGGCCTGAACGGCGCCTATCCGCCGCTCGCCGACCCGACGATCGCGCGGGACTTCGTGTACGTGGACGACGTCTGCGAGGCTCTGGTGCAAGCCGCATCACGACCCGGCGTTGCGAGCGACGCCGTCATCAACATCGGGCGCGGCACCCAGACGACGCTTGCCGAGCTGGTCGGCGTCGCCAGAAGGGTCTTTGCGGTCAGCGGGGAGCCGCCGTGGGGCACGATGGTCGACCGCAGCTGGGATACCGACATATGGGTCGCGGACCCACGGCTTGCAGCCAGTGCTCTCGGCTGGCGCGCAACGACCGCGCTCGAGGACGGCCTGCGCCAGACGGGTGAGTGGATCGCAGGCCAAGGCGAGCTCCGACGACGCTACAACGAGAGAGGCTAGATGCGCGCACGGCTACGTCGCTTGCCGGCGATCGATTACGGAAGCACGCGCCGGCTGACGGCGATCGTCTACCTAGCGGTTTTTGCGGCAACCGTGATCGTCGCCTACTGGGCACTTTTTAGTCAGTGGCAGATTTACGACGACGAGGGGTTTTTTGAACATGGCATCGGCCTGTTCATCCAGGGGCACCTCGTCTACAACCAGTTCTACACTGACTACGGCCCGTTTCCCTACGAGCTCTGGGGCCTGGTTTTCGGGCTCATCGGGAGAACGCTCACGACCGACTCGGGCCGCCTGATTCAGACGGCGATCTGGACTCTTTCGAGCCTCGGCCTGGGACTCGCGAGCCATCGCCTCTCTCGTCGGCTCACGGTCGGAGTCAGCGTGCAGGCATTGAGCTTCGGGACGCTCTGGGTGATGCAGAACGAGCCGATGCACGCGGGCGGGCTGATCGTCCTGCTGCTCACAATCATCGTGTGTGCCGTCGTGTTTGGGCTCGACCACTGGCCGCGTGCGTCGCTGTTCGCGATCGGCGCGCTGGTGGCGTGCATCGCGCTAAGCAAGCTCAACCTCGGCGGCTATGCATTCGTCGCCCTCGCGTTCGCCACGGTCATGGCGCATCCACGACTGCGAGTCGTCACGTGGGCGCGCTGGGTCGTCAGCATCGCCTTCGTGGCCGTGGCTCCCGTAGTCATGTACCGAGACCTCGGAGATGATTGGGCCCAGCGCTACGCGGTACTGGTGGCGGCTGGCGCACTGGCGTTGATCATCGCCATCCGATCGATCGAGCCGGGACCGAACGAAGACACTGTCCTCGCATCGGGGCGGCACTTCGTCGGGTGGCTGGCCGCCGGACTGGCCACCGCCACGATCATCGTCGTCGGCGTCGTCCTCGTGCTGGGCAGCAGCCTCCGCACGATGATCGACGACGTAGTGGTCAGAGCCAGCCATCAGTCCTCGATCGCCACGGTCCCGGTCACACTGGGACCCGGCGTCCTCTACTGGGCTGTCGGCGCAATCGCCGTCGCGGTCGGGCTGCGAAGGTCTGGCGCGCTCAAGCTCGCGGCACGCATCCCCAGCCTCGTTACCGGGAGCGCGCGCCTGACAGTCGGCCTTGCCATCTGGATGTCGATCGCGGGGATAGCGCCGTTCTCAATCGCCCCCGACACAGAGTTCGCACTCGCGATGGCCTTGGCTTGGGTGGTTGTGGTGCCGGCGCGTGGGGAACCGGCCGGCTCCAAGTACTTCGCGAGAGTCCTGATCGCGTCGCTGGCACTGCTCGAAGGGCTCGATGCCTATCCGCTCGCAGGAAGCCAGGTCGGCTTCGGCGCGGTTCTGTTCCTCGTGTGTGGCGCGATCTGCGTGGCCGACGGTTGGACCGACATTGAAGCGTGGACACGGGACCGCGTGAGTCTGGACAGCCGCAAACTCGCTCCGGCCACTCTGCTCGGGGCCTGCGCCGTCGCGCTAACGATCGGGTTTGCCTACTCGGAGATCGAGCAACCGGGTGAGGCCTACCGCGCGCAATACGACGCGAACGTCGCCCTCGACTTCTACGGTGCGACGCATCTACGTGTTCCGCCGGCCGAGGCGGCGGTGCTCGACCAAGTCGTTGCGCTGTTGAAGTCGCACTGCGACAACCTTCTGTCATTGCCCGGACAGTTCTCGTTCAACGACTGGACCGGGCTGCCGTCGCCCGGCAACCTCGTGTCGGAGGAGCAAGACTGGGGGCTGACCAGCCCATATCAAGCCCAGGCGCTTGCGACCGCGAGAGCGATGCCGCGTCTGTGCATCCTCGAATCCGGACCGGTGATACCGGCACAGGTCACCGGGTTGATCGAATACATCGAGCACGATTTTCGACCGATCGCCAACATCGGCACCTACACGGTCGAGGTGCGCGACGGTTGATCGACGGTTGACGACATCGACGTCGTCAACCGGCCTCTGCCGGCCGTGTCTCGGAGACCTCCGCGAATGCAGGTGCCATGCGCGACCGTATTTTCCGCCAAAGCGCAACGCCCCCGATCGCGGCGAAGACGAGGAGCACTGGACGCGCCTCAACCGAATACCGTCCCTCGATATGGAAGAAGAGGTGCAGCAGTGTGAGATATACCGCAAGCATCCACAGAGGCCAGTCGCGCAGGAGCGTGTGGCGGCGGCGGCTCACCGCGGCGCCGATCAGGGCCAGCACGACTAGGACTAGATATTGAGCCCAGCCCAGCGCGTTGATGACCGCGCGACCTTTAGCGGGGGGAAACACAATTGGCTGCCACAGGTAAATCTCCCGCTTTGGAATGCTCTTCACGATCGTCGTGAAGGAGAGCCGGTCAAAAATCCGCTTTGCGGCGCGCGTGAGTGCGGCATCAACCGCGACCTCCTGCTTCGGACCGGGCTTTCCGCGGACGGTCGCGGTTATCCGCGACGCCAGACGGTTGATCGTGTCGAAGTCGGTTGGGTTCATTGCGTAAGAGACGGTTCCGGCATATTGCTCCGCCGAGACAAACAGGCTTCCGCCCGAATCAACCGCCACGGGGATCAGATGCTGCGTAAGGTCATAGTTGCGGATTGTCCAAGGCACCACGGTGAGAACGAAGATCCCGACGACGATGCCTGGGCGCAGCCAGCGCTCATGAGATCGGAAGCTGCCTTTGCCGGCGAGCAGTAACGCAGCGGCGGCAATCACCACGAGCGGCGTGAAATCGGGGCGCACGTATGTAGCCGCCGAGATGGCCAGGCCCAGTCCGCAGACCGACACCAGCGAGCCAGAAGGGCGCCGCAGTAGCCGAACCAGCAACAGCACAACCAGCGTGCACAGCAAGCATGTTGTTATTTCGGTTAGGTGGTATCCGGCGAGGCCGAGCAGCGGCAGGTAGCTTGCTGTCAACAAGCCTGCGACCCTCGCCGTGAATTCATCGTCGAGCTCTCGTCCGATGGCGTACACGAGACAGGCTGTTGCCGCGACCATTGCGAACTGGCAGATACGCACCGTCAACAGTTGGCCGATGCTGAGGTGAATGGCCACGAAATCAAGGATCGCGAGCACGACCGGATAGCCAGGAGGCTCCGAGACGGTTGGCGTGAAGGGGGCGGAAGCCTGGAGCGAATACGCCCCGTGGGAGAGGAGGTTGTGCGCCAGCCGGCTGTAGGTCGGCCCGTCACCGCCAAGGATCCGAGCGTTGTCCACGTCGAGGCCAACGAGGATCACGATCGCTTCCAGCGCGACGAGGGTGCAGCACCACGCCAGTGGGCTTGCCGCTAGGCCGCGCAACGTCCTGCCGTTGTGGACCTTGTCGGACGCAGCGACGCGACGAGGCGTGGTCACGGGCCGAACCGTATCCGAGGGACGCTGACTGTGCCCGCCGACGCGCGCGGGGGACATCGACGTGCGGTCCCCGTGGGGCCTCTGCGAAGCGTCGCCAAACGCCGATCTACTCGGCGCCCGTGCTGAGTCGAGCGTCGCGCACCACGGCCGCGATCTCGGCTACCTGCTCGGCGTCCAGAACGGGGCTTATCGGGAGCGCGAGGTTCGTGCTGGCGGCCTCGGCAGTGCCGGGCAGATCGAGTTCGGCGTACATGGCGGGCTGGCGATGGATCGGCCGCCGGTAGTAGCCGCGCGCCTCAATCCCGGCCGCACGGAGCGCCGTCTCGAGTTCGTCTGCCCGTTCGCTGCGAATCACATACAGATGCCATGCAGGTCGAGAGCCCGGCGTAGCGACCGGCAGCGACACGACGTCTCCGATCCCGGACGCCGCATAGCGGCAGGCCGCTTCTCGACGGCCATCAGCCCACGACTCCAGGTGCGGCAGCTGGACCCGGAGGATCGCCGCCTGCAGCTCGTCGAGCCGCGAGTTGTAGCCCAGCTCATCGAAGGTCTCCTTGTCGCGCGAACCATGGAAGCGGAGGGCACGAACTCGCTCGGCGATCGCGGCATCGTTCGTCGTTATCGCGCCGCCATCGCCGAACGCACCGAGGTTCTTCGACGGGTAAAAGCTGAAGGTTCCCGCCGTGCCAAGTGCGCCCGGTCGGCCCTGTTCCGTGGCCGAGCCGGCCGCCTGCGCCGCGTCCTCGAGCACCGGTACACCGAGCGCCTCGATCTCCGCGACCGGCGCGACGTTGCCGAACAGGTGTACGGCGATCACGGCCTTCGTGCGCGGTGACAAAACGCCTCGAACCGTCTCCGCGTTGACGCAAAAGGTCTCTGGATCGATGTCGCAGAAAACGGGCGTGGCTCCGGTCGGCGGGATCGCCTCGGCGGTAGCGAAGAACGAGAACGACGGCACGACCACCTCATCGCCTGGGCCGACGCCCATCGCCCGCAGCGCGATCGTCAGCGCGTCGGTCCCGTTGGCGACTCCGATCGCGTGAGCCGCGCCGACGTAGTCGGCGAACTCGGCCTCGAACGCGCGCACCTCCGCGCCGAGGATGTAGCGTCCGCTGTCGAGGACCCGCTCGACCGCCGCACGCAGCTCGGCCCGCAACGGCTCCAGTGGCGTAGACGTATCGAAAAGGTGGATTGGCAAGACGCCCTGAACCTACTGCGCGCCGCCGGCGTGCGTCCGGAGGCCCACCAGCTCGAGCAGTTCCCGCGGAAGCACTCTGAGCGCCGCGACGGCGATCGCGAGCACCGCCGAGCCGGCCACGGCGGCGAGCACGGAAGAGACGGGCAGCACGAGCGCGACGGCGAACGCGAGCGCCAGCGCGACCAAGGTTCGGGCACTCACACTGAGCGCTGGGCGCAGCTCGGGGTTGGCTGTGAATAACGTCAGCCCGTAGGCTGTGGCGAGCACAACCTCCAGTGAGAGAGTGACGATCGCCGCCCCTCGGGCGCCGTGCGCGGGGATCAGCGTCGCGCACAACACGACCGCGAGGATGACCATCCCGCTGCTGATTGCGACCAGCGCTCGGTACATACGCACCGCTAGCAGCGCGTAGGCGAACACGGCTGCGAGGAACGTCGCAATGACACCGGTCCCGAGGATTCGCAGAACCTCGATGCTTCCGAGGTAGCCAGGTCCGCCTAGGACACGCACGGCGAACGGTGCTGCGCTGACGACGAGCAGCGACAGCCAACCACCCAGCAGCAGGTTACCCTCGATCAGGCGCTGTAACGCTGCGTGCAGGCGCGCGTGATCGTCGCGCGCAGCGCGCAGCAGAATCGGGAACGCCGAGCCGGCGATTACCACCGGGATGCCGTTGACAACGCTGAGAATGCGGAAGGCGAGGCTGAAGATGCCCGTCTGGTGTGCCGTCGTGATGATCGACATCGCGACGACGACGACCTGGAAATAGACCAGCGCGAGCGCCGTCGCCGCTGCGAACACGACCGAGTCGCCGAGCAGCGTACGCCAGCGTGCGAGGTTGAAGGCCGGCCGCAGTGAAACCTGGTGTCGAACCAGCGTGCCCGTGACCGCGAGGCCCACGAGGAAAGCGAGCACCGCCGGCGCGAAGAACGCGAGCAGCGGCGCGTCGAGCACGACCAGCGCTATCAAGGCGAGCGCCGTCACGGCAGGAGTGAGGAAGTCGAGCACGGCAAGCCATCCGAGCGCCAACGCGGCAGTGAGCGGCACCGTGAGGGTGACCTGAACATTGGCCAAGACGAGGCCGATCGCGGCGATCGCGGTGCCCTCCACGACGACCCGCGGGTAGCCGACGAGCAGCGCAAACGCGATCGCCCCGGCGCCGCCCGCGGCACTGAGCACGATCCGCAGACCGAGCAGGCTGCGCATGAATTCGCGCCGTCCCGCTTGCGGGGCGTGCGAGAACTCACGGACGCCGAGGCCTGCGATCCCGCCCTCGGTGAGCGTGCCGACGATCACCATGAGCGAAGTGACGACGACGTAGCGTCCGTAGTCGCTGCTGTGCAGGTGCCGGGTGACGAACGGCATTGCGACGATGCTCGAAGTGATCGCGCCGACGTACGCGATGATGCGGAGCACGCCGCCACGCACGAACCGAGCGCCCGCCTCCCCGGCGGCGAGAGGGTCACCGATCCAGCCGGGCGTTCGCTCGCTCCTCGGCGCCATAGCGCGAGTCTGGCAAAGCGGCCGGGCGCTCGTGACGCGCCTGGCGCCCGCGGGTGCAACGCGTGGTAGTAGGGTCCGCGCGCAAGCGGCGCCCCGTCCACCGCTGGCGGCGATGACATTCCTCACCCTGTTCACGATTCCCAAAGGGTTCACCGACCCCCACGTGTCGCTGATCCAGCGCAACGCCCTGGCGAGCTGGAAGCGGCTCGCACCGGCGGTGGAGGTGCTCGTGATCGGCGACGATCCCGGCGTCGGCGAGGCGGCCCGCGAATTCGGCGTTACCCACGTGTCCGGGGCGACGACGAACGATTTCGGGACCCCGCTGCTCGACTGGGCATTCCGCGAGGCGGCGACACGCGGATCCGGCGAGGTTCTCTGCTACGCCAACGCGGACATCGTCCTGCTCGACGATTTCCCCGCCGCGGCGCGGCGCCTGCCGCGCGACCCCTACCTCGCGATCGGACGCCGGTGGGACTGCGACATCAGCGCGCCACTGGACTTCTCGCGCGGCGACGCGCTGCTGCGCGACTGGGCGATCCATCACGGCACGCTCGACAAGGCTCGCGGCAGCGACTACTTCCTGTTTCGCAAGGACACTGATCTCGGGCTTCCTTCGTTCGCGGTTGGACGACCCGGCTGGGACAACTGGATGATCGGCCGCGCGCTGGAGCTCCACTACCCGCTGATCGACATCACGGCGAGCGTCACGGCGATCCACCAGAACCACGACTACGGACACGTGGTCGGCGGCCCCGGGGCCTCCACCTGGGAGGGCCCCGAGGCGAGCCGCAACCGCGAGCTTGCGCCGGGACTCGAGCGCTATATCCACAATCCCTACAACGCCACCCACCTGCTGACCCCGGGGGGGCTCCGCCGCGTCCGCTCGCTCAAGCACGGGCGAGCGCGGTTGGAGGCGTTCGTGGCCCTACGGCCAGTCGCGCGACCGGTGCGCTGGCTGATTCGGCGGGTTCGTCGCAGCAAGTGATCGCCGCGCTGCACCGCCTCACGAGTCACCGCGCGATCATGCCGCTGACCGCGCGCGTGATCTGCGCGCGCCTGGTCCGGGAGTCGCCGAGATTCCTCGCGGGGGAGCTGCTGCGACCGCGAGGAGTACACGCCTACCACCTGCGGGACACCGGCCGCTGCGTCTTGATCCGCCATCGGGGTGTAGACGCGGCCACTCTGGCAGAGGTCTTCTATCATCGCTTCTACGACCCGCCGGCTGAGGTCGCCCGCGCGATCGGCGAGCCGCAGCTGATTCTCGACCTTGGCGCCAATATCGGCCTGTTCGGGCTCCTCGCAAGCTCGCGCTGGCCGAGCGCTCGGATCGTGGGCTACGAGCCCGATCCGGCGAACGCAGCAGTGCACGAACGCGCGATCGAAGCCAACGGCCTGGGCGATCGCTGGACCCTGGTTGCGGAGGCCGCGGGACCGCGCGACGGCAAGATTCGCTTCGTCGCCGGTCTCGGTGCTGGCTCGCACGCGCTAGGCACGGCGACCGAGGCGGCTGCGGCGACGATCGTCGTTGCGCAGCGCGACGTGCTGGCGGCGATCGCCGCGGCGGACCTCGTGAAGATCGACATCGAGGGCGGCGAGTGGGAGCTTCTAGGCGACCCGCGGTTCGCCGCTGCTCCGCCGCGCGTGCTCGTCATCGAATATCACCCCGAGGGTTCTCCGGAAGCGGATTCACGCGCTGCGGTCGAGCGCGCCCTTGCTGCTGCCGGACTGCTCACGGCGCCGATCTGGCACGCCGCCGACGGTGTCGGGATGCTGTGGGCCTGGCGCCCGCCTGGGGCGCGCCGCGGAGACGGCGACTAAGTGCCTGGTACCGATTCGGCGGCCGGCACGGGCGTCGGCTTCGATGAGCGGTACCACTCGATCGTCCGCTCGAGCCCGTCCCGCAGGCTGGTGCTGGCCCGAAAGCCGAACTCCCGCTCGGCCCGTGACGTGTCGAGCCAGCGTCGCGGCTGACCGTCAGGCTTGCTGCGATCCCAGACGATCTCGCCGGTGAATCCGACCAGCTCCGCGATTAGCCCGGTCAGCTCGGCGATCGAGATCTCCTGCCCGGATCCGAGATTGACGGGCTCGCCGCCCGAGTAGCCGGCGGCGGCCGCGACGATGCCCTCGGCCGCGTCGTCGACGTAGAGAAACTCGCGCGAAGCCCCACCTGTTCCCCAGCAGACGATCGATGGCGTACCGCGCTCGAGCGCCTCGTCGCACTTCTTGATCAGTGCGGGAATCACATGCGACGTTCGCTCGTCGAAGTTGTCGTGCGGGCCGTAGAGGTTCACCGGCAGCAGGTAGATGCCCTCGAAGCCGTACTGCTGGCGGTAGGCCTGCAACTGGACCAGCAGCATCTTCTTGGCGAGCCCGTAGGGCGCGTTCGTCTCCTCCGGATAGCCGTTCCAGAGGTCCTCCTCCTTGAATGGCGCGGGTGCGTGCTTCGGGTAGGCGCAGACCGTGCCGACACACACGAAGCGCGCCACGCCGGCCTGGCGACTCTCCTCGATCAGCTGAATGCCCATCAGCGCGTTGTCGTAGAAGAACGACCCCGGGGTTGCCATGTTGGCGCCGATGCCGCCGACGACCGCGGCGAGATGGACGACGACATCCGGCCGCGCGTCGGCGAGCGCGGCCCGAATCGCGTCGCGCTCGCGCAGATCGCACTCGGTCGAGCGTGGTGCAAAGACATCGGCAACGTCGTGACCGCTGAGCTCATCGATCACCTTCGTCCCGAGGAACCCTGACCCGCCGGTCACCAGCACGCGCTTGCCGGCCAAGAAGTCCACCCGGCCATGATATCCGCCGCCCCGCGGGCCGCCGCCCGTCGGCTCGCGTACGCTTGCCGCCAGGTTCTCCGCGACAGGACGCTGGGTAGAGATGGCCATCGAGTACGAACCGACCACACCCGCGCTTCCGCAGCCCGATCTGCTCGACAGCGCTACCGCCGGGCCGGCCGCGATTCGCGGCAGCGCGCTGCGCACCGCGGGATACGTCGTTGGTGTCCTGCTCAGCATCGTGTCGGTGCCGTTGCTGTTCGGGCGCCTGCAGGCCGTGAACTACGGGCACTACGTCGCCGTGATCGCGCTCGTGACGATCGTCCAGGGATTCACGGACGTGGGTCTCGGGCAGATCGGCGTGCGCGAGTTCGCGACCCGCGTCGGTGAGGACCGCGAGCGTTTGATGCGCAACCTCGTCGGGGTCCGTTTCGTGTTGACGAGCGTCGGTGTGGCGCTCGCCACCGCCTTTGCGGCGGCGGTCGGCTACGGGCACGCCGTCGTCGCCGGCACGCTGCTGGCAGGCGTCGGGATGGTCCTCACCGTGGTCCAGGGGACCTTCGTGATCCCGTTGGTGGCACAACTGCGACTCGGCTGGGTCACGGCGCTCGACCTGCTCCGCCAGGTTCTCAGCGTGGCGGGAATCGTGATCCTGGTAATCGCCGGCTCGCGGTTGCTCGCCTTCCTGGCGATCGCCATCCCCGTCGCTGTCGTCGTGCTCGCTGCGACGCTTGCGCTGGTGCGCGGCAGCTTGGCGCTGCGCCCATCGTTCGATCGCGCGGAGTGGAGCCTGCTGCTCCGCGCCGTGCTGCCATTTGCGGCGGCGGTGGTGATCGGCACGCTGTATCTGCGGGTCACCGTCGTGCTGACCTCGCTGCTGGCCAGCCAGAAGCAGAGCGGCTACTACGCCCTCTCGTTCACCGTCATCTCCGTGCTGGTCGCGATCCCGGCGCTGACCGTCGGGTCCACGCTCCCCGTGCTCGCGCGCGCCGCGCGCGACGATCGGGAGCGGCTCGGCTACGTGCTGGGGCGCCTCGTCGACGTCACAACCATCGTCGGCGTCGGACTCGGCCTCGGGTTGGTGCTTGGCGCCGGCTTCGTGACGCACGTCTTGACACAGGGGAAGCCGGGTTCGGCGACCTCGGTACTGCAGATCCAGTCGCTGGCCATCGTGACGCAGTTCGTCGGATCGTCGTGGCAGTACGGACTCCTGGCGCTACACCGTCACCGCGCGCTGCTGTTGGTGAGCACGGCTGGTCTTGTGGTGAGCGTCTGCGTAGCGCTGATCCTCGTGCCGCCGCTACAGGCGCGCGGGGCGGCGATCGCCTTCGCCTCCGGCGAGGTCGTGGTCGCCGTCCTGTCGTTCGCCGCCCTGCGCGTGGCGCGTCCCGACATCAGGTTCTCGCTGCGCGTTCCGGCGCGCGTCGTGCTTGCCGCGGCGGTTGGGGGCGCGGCAGCCCTGATTCCGGGATTGACGAGCCTTCCGGTCTCACTGATTGGAGGGGCGCTCTTCGCCATGGTGCTCGTCGTTTCGAGGGCGATTCCGCCGGAGCTGATGCACGCCGCGCGGAACCGCCCGAAGCCGGCGGCGCCGTAGCGCTCAGCGCTCGCCGGCGGCCAGGCCGCGGCGGCGGAACAGGTAGTCGTTGTGGGTCCCGTCCCACTCAGGGTTATCGGCGTGGTTGTAGTTGGAGTAGTTCGCGAGGAGCTCGTAGCCGACCCCATCGAGATAGCTCGTGGTCGGCTCATGGTTCGTCGGGTAGAGCTCAATCAGCATGTAGCTGAATTCCACGCGGGTGAAGTCGCACCCGCGCAGGATCTGCAGCTCGTATCCCTCTGCGTCGAGCGAGAGGAAATCGACGTGATCAACCCCGTACTCGTCGATGATCGACTGCAACGTCCGCGCCGGAACCGTGTATTCGTTCGTCCGACCGAGGCGCTCTCCGCCGACGCTGCCCATCGGGTACCCGTCGAAATCGCCGGACACGGTTTCCTGATCGAAGTCGAAGGCGACGAGGGCGCAGTTGTGGACCGCAGCTCGCCGGTTGGCGCGGCAGCGCTCGTACGCCGTCGGCGCAGGCTCGATCAGAATGCCGCTCCAGCCGAACGCTTGCTCGAGCAGCGCGGTGTTGCTCTGGAACAGTCCGTCGTTGGCGCCCGCCTCGATGAAGAAGCCGTCACGCCAGTCCAGGAGATGTCCGAGTCGCAGGTCGAGCGGAATGCCCCTGGCATCTCGCGCGGCGTAGGACGTCAGGCGCTCGCCTTGCTGGGGCCGGCGTCGCGCCGCTGCCGCAATCGCCCCCGGCGCTCGGCGAAGGCGCTCGATCACGGCGGCTGGCGCAGGCCCGCGCACGCGCTGCTCAGCGAGGCGCAGTTGTCGGGAGCACGGACCGCATGCGCGGAGACTAATCGAGGTGCGTCGGCGCCTCGCGCCGGAAACCGATGCGCCCACTAAGCTGGCCGGCGAGGATGGATCCGGAGCCGCCACGCGATACGTCGGTGCCGGTCGCTCTGTTTGCCTACCGCCGGCCCGAACAGCTGCGGCGCACGCTGGCGTGTTTGCGCGACTGCGGCATCCAGCAGCTGTACGTGTTCTCCGATGGGCCACGGGACGCCGCGGCGGTTGATGACGTCGAGCGTGTGCGCGAGCTGGTCTCCTCGGTGGACTGGATCGCGCCCGTGACGATCGCGCACACCGCGAATCTCGGGCTGAGTGACTCGATCCGCTCCGGCCTGGATCAGCTGTTCGAGAGCCACGACAGCGTCGTCGTGGTCGAGGACGACGTCTGCGTCGCACCCGAGTTCTACGACTACGCGTGCCGAGCGTTGGCCCACTACGCCGCGGCGGAGCGCGTCGCCGGCATCACCGGTCTGCGCTACCCATTCGTCACGCGTGCGTTGGACAGCTATCCCTTCGACGTGTTCCTCTCGCCGCGCTTTTCGTCGTGGAGTTGGGCGACGTGGAAGGATCGCTGGAGCGGCTTCTCCTTCGATCTCGAGTCGCTGCGCCGCGAGATCGCGACGGCCGCCGACTTCCGGCCGCAGCGTGCGGGTGCAGACATGCCCGGCATGGTGGAGGGGGCGGTCATCGCGGGCACGCTGAGCGGCTCGTGGGACGTCGTCTGTGCGACGAACATGCTGCTGCGCAGCCAGTACTTCATCACGCCGGCATGGAACATGGTGGAGAACACCGGGCTGTCGAGCGGGACTCACTTCAGCGCCCCGCCACCGTGGGAGCTGGCCTGGGAACGCGACCGCCGGCCGCCGGAGGGCCGCGTTCGCTTTGCGCCGGTCGAGGAATCCGCGCCGATCCTGCGCGAGTACCTACGGTTCTTCAAGCCACGCCGTGCCCAGGCGCTCCGTGATCGCCTCGGCGCGGCGAAAAAGTCGCTCGTGCGTTAGCCGCTGTACGTGGGCCCGCTGACGTGAACATCGCCTTGGTCACGCGCCAGTACTGGCCGGCGGTCGGAGGGGTTGAGCGCGTCGCGATGAATCTCGGCCGGGCATTCAGCGATCGCGGACACCGCGTCACCGTCGTCGCGCAAAGCGTCGACGAGACTCCGTTCAACCGGATGACGCACATCATCCGCGAACGCCTCGTGTTTTCGCCCTTCGTGCACGACGGGGTCTCGGTCGTCCAGTTCCGTCCGTCGCGTCGCCGTCGTGTCCTGCTCCTGCCGTTCGCGGCCGAGCTGATTCCGTTGGCGGGCCGCGTCTCGCGGCTCTGGCTGCGGGCGCACACGTCCGGCTATTACAACATCGTTGTGCGGGACGTCCTCGCGCCGCTGTTCGCCGAGGCCGACGTGGTGCACATGCTCGGCGCTGAGGTCCTCGCCGTGGCGGCGGTCGAGACCGCGCACTGGCTGGGCAAGCCTGCGGCGGTCTCGCCGTTTGCCCACCCCGGCGAATGGGGGCTCGATTCGGGATCGGCACGCGCCTATCGCCATGCCGACGCCGTCCTCGCCACCACCGAGGCTGACGCCGCGCTGTACCGCGACGTAGGAGTGGAGGAGGCGCGGCTCGAGGTCGTCGGGCTCCCCGTGCCTGACGCCGGCGGCGCGCTGAGCGCACGAGAGCGGGAGGAGATCGCGGCGCGGCCCCGCGAGGCGGACCCGCTCGTCGTTTTTCTTGGCCAACGCCGTCCGAACAAGCGTCTCGAGATTCTGTTCGGGGCGATCCCCCGGGTATGGGATGACCACCCCACCGCACGCTTTGCGTTCGTCGGCCCCGGAGCGGAACTGCCGATTGGCGACGCCCGCGTCCTCGACGTCGGCCGGGTGTCCGACGCCGAACGGGCACGATGGCTGGCCCGCGCCGACGTGCTCTGTCTGCCGTCGTTCAGCGAGTCATTTGGACTTGTCGTCGCTGAGGCGTGGAGTCAGGCCGTGCCGGTCGTCGTCGCCGATATCCCGGTGCTCAGCGAGCTCGTGGCCACATCGGGCGGTGGGATCGTGGCCCAGCCCGATCCCGAGTCATTCGCCGCGGCGCTCGGATCCCTACTGAGCGATCCTCACCGCTCGCGCGCGTTGGGTGCCGCCGGTCAGGACTACTGGCGACGGCACCTGACCCCCGACGCCGTCGCTGAGCGCCACCTCGAGATCTACGAGCGGATCATTCGCGAGCGCTCCGGCTGAGGCCCAGCTGGCGCAGGCGAGCCGCGGCAAACCCGCGGGCGTGTTGTGGCGCGCCCCAGAACAGGCCGTGCAGGCGCCTGCGGTTTGCACGGCGCCGAACGAGCGAGAGCTGGCGCTTCAGTGTCCGTCGTGGCTTCGTCTGTGCGTCGGCCAGGCTGCGTGCAAGGGCCAGCTCGACAAGCTCTCCCAGATCGAACAGCGCCGCCACGCAGGCGTCGCGCGCACTCGCCTGCCACGGCTGCGTGAGGTCGGGATCGCCAAGCTCGGCACGGACGTAGACAGCGTTTGCCCATGTGACTTGACCGCCGAGCCTGGTGGTTTCAGCGGCATCGCCGACGATGAACGAGGCCTCGTCTCGACGTGACTTGGTGAGGCCGCAGTGCACGATGTCGCGCAGACGCCAGAGGATGAACCCGCGCTCGCGCAGGAACTGATCGACATCACCGAACAGCGGCTGCCCGACGTACAGGGCCTGGAATTCCACCTCGAGCTCGAGCGCCCTGACCGACTGCAGGCAGCGCTCGGCGCCGCGTAGAACGTCGAGTTCCGCGCCCTGAACATCGATCTTCAACACGTCGATCGCCGCACGGTGCTCGCGCTGCGCCCAGTTGTCGAGCGTTGTGGTCGCCACGGTCGTCGTACCACGAGGTTCGTGTCGCCAGAGCTCTGGGTGGCGGCGCACGGCGTCCTCGTTCGGTGGATAGAGCGACGCTGACTGCGGATCGGCCGTCAGGTAGAGCGTCGCATGGCCGCCAGAAGCGGCGAGGGCAATCGGCTCATAGTGCTCCTCGGCGGCGATCGCGCGGGCGTTCAGGCGTGCGCACTCTTCGGCGTCCGCGTCAAAGCCGACCAGTGAGCCGTGGGGGCCGAGAGCTCGCCATTGCGACCGAACGCCGTCCCGGCAGCCGACGTCGACCGCGTGAATAGGGCGATCAAGGAGTGCCGCGATCGCTCGTAAGCCAGCTGCGTCGACAACGGGACCAAACGGTGTCGACATGCCTAGGCCGACGTGGGCATGACGCCGATGTGCGAGCCGGGCGGCATCGCCCGCGGGCGCTCGGCGGTGACCAGTTCCACGCGCGGATGATAGGTCACCGTGCCGAGCTCGAAGCGAGGGCGAACGCTGCTTAGGAGGATCGCAAACGCCGCAGAGCCTCGCGGACGCCGATCGTCGTGTCGATCGCTTCAGCGGGGATCGCGAGACGCCCGCCTGATGCGGCGTGCCAGCCACGCCGGCGCGCGAGCAACGGGGTTGCCGTGCGGTGCCGTGCTAGCCCCCAGCCGACGACGAGCACCTCGACCAACAGGGCCCGCGGTGCCGCGCGGCTGCGCAGTACCCCGTAGCGGCGGAGCAGGAAGCCGCGGGCGAAGCCCGCGAGCTCGCGCTGCAGCGGCGAATGGTTCCCGATCGAGGCGCCGCCCTCGTGGACCCCGCGCGCGTCCGGCGCAGCACTCGCCGTCCAGCCGGCAAGGCCCATGCGCAGCCCGAGGTCGACGTCCTCGCCGTAGGCGAAGAGCCGCTCGTCAAACCCGCCGACCTGCTCGAAGGCAACCCGCCGGTAGGCGGCGAGTCCGCCGGTCGGCATCGCCAGTCGCCCCGCCGACTCACGCTCGCCGCGGTGACGTAGTCGGTTGTAAGCGGCGAGCGTGACATCGAGTTCGATCCCGAAGCCGTCAACCATCTCGCTGCCGGGAACCGTCGTCATCGCGGCCACCATTCCGCAGCGAGCGTCCTTGCGCAGCGGGGCGACGATTGCTTCAGCGAAGCCACTGGCGACCTCGACATCGTCGTTGACGAGGACGATCGCCTCACCGGCGCCGGCGGCGACACCGGCGTTCACGGCCGCGCCAAAGCCGCGGTTCTCCGCGAGTTCGAGCACGTGCACATCCGGGAAGCGCGCGCGCACCCCCTCCACGGTGCCGTCGTGCGATGCGTTGTCGACGACAAACGTGCGCTCGCCGGGCTGCTGCGAGGAGAGCCGCTCGAGGCAGCGCAGCACGCGGCCACCTGAGCGCCAGGTGACGAGGATCACGTCGGCGGTCATCGCCTCGCGCCGGCCTTCTTCAACGGAGCTCGTCGTAGACGGCGCGCACACGCCGAGCAGCAGCGGCAACAGAAAAAAGCTCGAGGCGTTCCGGTGGCACCGTCTGGCGTGCGCCTGGCCTCCCGGCGAGCGGCCCGCGCTCGAGGGTGTCTGCAAGGCCAACCCAGTCGCCGGGCGCGACATAGGAGCCGTTGGCGCCGAGGACCTCTGGAATCGCCCCGCTCGTGCTCGCGACGATTGGTAGGTAGCCAGCCATCGCCTCGGCCAGGACCATGCCGAACTGCTCCTCCCAGAAACGCACCGGAAGGCTCGCCAACACGAAGCACGACGCCTGCGCGTAGAGCGCGGGCATCTCGTCATACGGCACCGATGCGCGGACCTCGACGATGTCGGCGAGCCCCAGATCCGCCGTCACCGCGCCCAGGCGCCGCCGCTCCGGGCCGTCGCCGACGATCACTGCGCGCACGTCCTCGCGTCCGCGCAGACGAAGCAGCGCGAGCGCCCTCAGGAGGTCCTGATGACCCTTCTCCCAAACGAGCCGCCCGGCGGAGAGAACCAGGTGCCTGCCATCGACCGGCGGGTGTCCCTCGCGTGCCGCTGCGAACCGCTCGACGTCGACCCCCGGCGGGCAAACCACGATCCGCTCGCTCGGGACCCCCTCGAGCAGCAGCGCGTCGCGCGCCCGCTCGGTCGTGGCGAGGAAGCGATCGGCGGCGGCGAGCACCTCGCGGGCATAGGGCCTGGTGCGCGCGTTGCGGTAGGCGTCTTTCAGCGGCAGGGTCTCCCAGGCGGTGACCACCAGCTTGAAGTTGAGACGGCTTTTGAGGCGGGCCGCTTGGGCGCTGTACCAGTTGCCGAGTTCGGCGACGTGCACTATGTCGGCGCCTCGCAGGTGCGTCGCGAGACCGATGAAGCGCTCGCCAACTGCGCGCGTGGCGAGGCTACCGAGCGGGCCAGGCGGGAACGCGCCACTGAGCGTGCGGATCTTGAGCTGCTCGAATCCGAGCCCGCTGGCGTCGTAAAGGTTGCGGCGCGCGACGAGCACGCTGACGCGATAATCGGGTGCAAGCAGCTCATGTGGACGTAGGTCCCACGGCGCGACGCTCAGGCCGCGCAGCAACACGACTCGCGGCCTCACTTCGGGCAATCGGCGAGAACGTACCATTGACCTACGAGGAACTCGGTAGAGCGTCCGCGGGTCACGGCGTCGGCCAAACGCGAGCGCTGAAGTCGCGGGTGCGAGGTCGCGAGAGGCCGCCACCCCGTCGCCTCGATCAGCGCAACGATGTCGCGCCGCGTGAACCAGCGCAGGTGCGTCGAGTCTCGGTGACCCCATTCGGTATACCCAAACGTGCCACGAAGCACGAGGTCGGAGATCAGCGACACGTGCCGGGCGTTTGGCACCGACACGTGGAGGTGGGCTCCCGCCGCGGCCGCGGCGCGAAGGGCGACCAGCACCTTGGCGGGATCGGCCAGATGCTCGAGGACGTCGTAGCAGCAGATCGTGTCCCACGGTCCCGTTAGCGTCGACAGGACTTCCTCGACCGCCCCGATCCCAACCTCGTCGAGCGCCTCGCGCGCTTGCAACGCGGCTTTGGCGTCGATCTCGATGCCGGTCACCGACGTCGCGCCCTCGGCGCGCAGCAGACGCCCAACCGCTCCCGCACCGCAGCCGACGTCGAGCACGCGGCCGAGCGGGCGTGGCAGTGCCGCGATCAGATCTTCCCGCGCGTTCTGGTAGTAGCCGGCTGCCTTCGCATCGTCAAAGACACCGGGCGCGACACGAGAGCCGGTCAGGCGAGCCATCGCGACGAGACTCTACGTCGTCGTGGCGTGCTCACCACGGCCGGCGCGCGAGAAGCCACACGTTTCGACGGTGGAACGGGAGACCCGCCAACAGCGCAAAGAGCTGTGGCCGTCGCTTGCGCCGCGTCCGGCCGGCGAGCAGGCCCACGCCCGGTGTGACCGACTCGTAGCCAACGTGCTCGACTTCGAACCCCTGGTCGCGGAACAGCAGGCGAAAGCTCTTGCGCGTGAACGGCCGACGATGCGTGTAGTCGTCCCACACCCAGCGCTGGGCGTCGGGTGAGGAAGCAAACAGCAAGCCGCCCGGACGCAGCACTCGACGTGCCTCGCCAACGAGCGCGACCGGGTCGGCGACGTGCTCGAGGACGTCCTTCACGACGACCGCGTCGAACGAGGCGTCGGCGAACGGCAGAGGCCGATCGACGTCTCCGAGGATCACGTTGCGCCGAGCCTCGGCGGCGCGTGCCACTGCTTCCGGTGAGCCTTCGATTCCTGTGTAGCGAGAGAAGTGCTCGGCCAGCCAGGCGGTGCCGCAGCCAATGTCGAGCAGCTCCGCGTCGGCGGCAAAGTGGCGCGTCACGTCGCGGAAGTACCCCGGCTGCTCGTGCCAGTCGAAATAGCCCACGAAGGCGGTTACCGTAGCATCTGCCACTTGCAAGTCCCGGAGCACGTCGCCCTTAACGCGCTCTTTCTTGCACCGGGCGTGTCGGGCGGGCCGGAGACATATCTGCGGGGGTTGGCGCCAGCGCTCGCAGCCGAGTTTCCCAAGCTCCGTTTGACGATTGTGACGACCGGTTCGGGCGCGGTCCTGCTGCGCGAGCTCGGCTTCTCGGACTTTGCGCGGGTCCACGCGCTGCGCTGCGAGGACGGCCAACGCGCGCGACGCGTCCTCGCCGAGCAGCTGTTGCTCCCGCGGGCGGCGCGGAGCGCCGGCGCACAGTTGATCCACAGCCTGGCAAGCACGGCGCCGCGCTACCCGCGGCTGCCTGCGGTAATAACCCTGCACGATGTGACCTTCCTGCGGATGCACACATTCGGCGCGGTCACGACTTTCGGCATGCGCTTGATGATCGCCGGCCCCGCGCTCCACGCCGACGTGCTGCTCAGCGGCACCGCTGCCGCACGCGATGAGATCTGCGAGACGCTCGGGCTGAGTCCCGCACGGTTCCTCGTCGTGCACCACGGTCGCGGCCGTGCCACGCCGGCCACGCCGGTCCCCGTGCCTGAGCTCCGTGCTCGCTACCGCCTCGAGGGAGCGCGCGTCGTGCTGTGTGTCGCGGCGAAGCGCCCGCACAAGAACCAGGAGGTGCTCGTCCGCGCGGTCGCGCAGCTCGACGCCGACGTTGTCGTCGTGCTCGTCGGGCACGCGGAGCCGTACGCCGCCGTGCTACGCACGATCGCGGACGAGCTCGGTGTCGAGGGCCGGATTCGCTTCGTGGAGCCGGTCCCGGACGCCGAGCTCGAGGGACTCTGGCGGCTGGCCGACTGCTTTGCCTTTCCGACGCTCGGCGAAGGCTTCGGAATTCCGCTGCTCGAGGCGATGGATCATGGTCTCGCGGTCGCGTGCTCGGATCTGCCTGTACTGCGCGAGGTCGGGGGGGACCTGCCCGTCTTCTTCGACCCGCACGAGCCGGACGAGGCCGCGCGGGCGATTCGGCTGGCCCTGAGTGACAACGCGCGGGCGGCGATGGGGCCGGCGCACGCCGCGCATTTCACCTGGGAGCGTGCGGCGCAGGGCACCTATTCCGCCTACGAGCGCGCGCTTGTGGCAGCCTGAGTTTCGGTGCACGTCGGACTCAATCTGATCTTCCTCGTTCCCGGAGAGACCGGAGGCATGGAGGTCGCGGCGCGCGAGACGATCCCC